>Ga0209682_10000218_pt1 | contig 19684 bp, 18 predicted proteins | sample DOMMetBare2Fresh_2_FD_187471 | JGI IMG/M metagenome (GOLD analysis project Ga0209682, IMG submission 187471) | Wetland sediment microbial communities from St. Louis River estuary, USA, under dissolved organic matter induced mercury methylation -... | ecosystem: Environmental > Aquatic >... | reverse complement strand
CCACGCCCATGTCGTGCTCGAGCAGCACGATCGTCGTGCCGAACTCGTCGTTGACGTCGAGCACGAAGCGGCACATGTCCTGCTTCTCCTCGACGTTCATGCCGGCCATCGGCTCGTCCAGCAGCAGCACCTGCGGCTCCATCGCGAGCGCGCGGCCCAGGTCCACGCGCTTCTGCAGGCCGTAGGGCAAGCGACCCACTGGCGTCTTGCGGTGGGCCTGGATCTCGAGGAAGTCGATGATGCGCTCGACGAAGGCCCGGTGCTCGGCCTCCTCGCGCCGCGCCGGCCCGAGATGGAAGGCCTGCTGGAAGAGGTTGGTCTTCATCTTCAGGTTGCGGCCGGACATGATGTTGTCGATCACGTTCATGCCCTTGAACAGCGCCAGGTTCTGGAACGTGCGCGCCACGCCCATCTCGGCGACCTGGCGCGAGTTCATGTGGGCGAAGGTCTTGCCGCGGAAATTGATCGAGCCCTGCTGCGGCTGGTAGACGCCGTTGATGCAGTTGAGCATCGAGCTCTTGCCGGCGCCGTTGGGGCCGATGATCGCGCGGATCTCGTGCTCGCGGACGTTGAAGCTGATGTCGGTCAGCGCCTTGACGCCGCCGAAGCTCAGCGAGATGCTCTTGACCTCGAGGATGACGTTGCCGATCTTCTTCGTCATGGTCAGGCGGCCTTCTTCACGCTGCCGAAGGTCTTGGCGTCGATGATCTTCAGCGTCGCCGACACGCTGCCGCTGCGACCGTCCTCGAACTTCACCGCGGTCTCGATGTACTGCTCGGCCTTGCCGCCATACAGTGCGTCGACCAGGACCTTGTACTTGTCGTTGATGTAGCCGCGCTTGACCTTGCGGGTGCGGGTCATCTCGCCGTCGTCGGCATCGAGCTCCTTGTGCAGGATCAGGAAGCGGCTGATCTGGCTGCCGGCGAGCATCTGGTCGGCCGCGAGGTCGGCATTGACCTTCTCGACGCACTCGCGCACCAGGTCCAGCACCTGCGGCTTGCTCGCCAGGTCGGTGTAGCCGGCATAGGGCAGATTGCGCTTCTCGGCCCAGTTGCCCACCGCCTCGAAGTCGATGTTGATGAAGGCGCAGACCTTCTCGCGCTTGTCGCCGAAGGCGACGGCCTCCTTGATGTGCGGGAAGAACTTGAGCTTGTTCTCGACGTACTTGGGCGCGAACATCGCACCGTCGTTGGGCCCGCCGACGATGCGGCCGACGTCCTTGGCGCGGTCGATGATCTTGAGGTGGCCGCCGGCGTCCAGGAAGCCGGCATCGCCGGTGTGGTACCAGCCGTCGGCCGTCAGCACCTCGGCGGTGGCCGCCGGGTTCTTGTAGTACTCCTTGAGCAGGCCGGGTGATTTGACGAGCAGTTCGCCACTGTCCGAGAGCTTGATCTCCACGCCGTCGATCGGCACGCCCACGGTGTCGGCCTTGGCCTCGTTGTCGGGCTGCAGGCACACGAACACGGCGGTCTCGGTCGAGCCGTAGAGCTGCTTGAGGTTGATGCCGATCGAGCGGTAGAAGGTGAAGAGATCGGGGCCGATCGCCTCGCCGGCGGTGTAGGCCACGCGCACTCGGCTGAAGCCCAAGGTGTTGCGCAGCGGGCCGAAGATGAAGAGCTTGCCGAGCGCGTAGTGCAGCTTGTCGAGCGCATCGACCGGCTTGCCGTCGGTGAGCGCCGGGCCGACTCGGCGCGCGAGCGCCATGAAGTGGTGGAACAGCCACTTCTTGACCGCACCAGCGTCTTCCATGCGGATCATCACGGTGGTCAACAGGCCTTCGAAGATCCGCGGCGGGGCGAAGTAGTAGGTCGGGCCGATCTCCTTCAGGTCGATCGTGACCGTCGCGCTCGATTCCGGGCAGTTGACGACATAGCCGCAGGCCAGCCACTGCGCATAGCTGAAGATGTTCTGGCCGATCCAGGCCGGCGGCAGGTAGGCCAGGACTTCCTCTTCCTCGCCCAGCTTGTCGAAGCGTGCACCGGCAGCTGCGCGGTCGAGCAGCGTGAAGTGCGTATGTACGACACCCTTGGGGTTGCCGGTCGTGCCGGAGGTGAAGAACATCGCCGCCACGTCCTGCGGCCGGACCTTGGCGACCTCGTCGTCGAACAGCGTCGGGCGGGCCTTGTCGACCGCGCTACCGGCCTCGAGCAGACTGTCGAGCGAGGCCAGGCCCGGCTCGCTGTAGTGGCGCAGGCCGCGCGGGTCGTCGTACCAGATGCGGCCGATCTGGGGGCACTGGCCGCGGATCTCGAGCATCTTGTCGACCTGCTCCTGGTCTTCGACGATCGCGAAGCGCACCTCGGCGTTGTTGATCGGGAAGACGAACTCGGTGCTCGCGGCGTCCTGGTACAGCGGCACGGGGACGGCGCCCAGCGCCTGGCAGGCGAGCATCGAGGCATACAGGCGCGGGCGGTTCTCGCCGACGACGATGACGTGATCGTCCCGGCGCACGCCGCCGTCGGAAAGGCCGCAGGCGAGCGCGCGCACGAGCTTGGCGAGCTGCGCCCAGGTCGTGGTCTGCCAGATGCCGTATTCCTTCTCGCGCAGGGCCGGCGCCGCAGGGCGCTTGGCCGCGTGTTCGAGCATCAGACGGGGGAACGTCGAGGTCACCGCTTGTCTCCTTGATGACGAGCGCTCAGGGAGCAGGCTCGCCGATCGTCCAGTGGGCGCGATTCTGTGAACTACTTTGACGCCAAGTTGTCATTGCAACGACAATCTACGGGTACTCCCTATGCGGCATTTCCCGCGTGAGCATCCCTCATACACCGGCGTCCGTCGCCCTGCTGTCCCGCTCCAGACCAGCCTTGCCGGAAGAGTTGGACATGGTGCCGTGGCTGGCCGTGTTACGGCCCGACGAGCGCGAGCGGGTGATTGCCGACCTGCGCGTCGTCGAGGTCCAGCCGGGTGAACTGGTCTGCCGCGTCGGCAAGCCGGTGACCTTCTGGTTCGGGGTCATCGACGGACTGCTGAAGATGAGCAACGACACCGCGCTCGGTGTGCCCATCACCTTCACCGGAATCCCGCCTGGGGGGTGGTTCGGCGAGGGCACGGTGCTCAAGCACGAGCCGTATCGCTACAACATCCAGGCGCTGCGCCGAAGCCTGGTCGCCGGCATCCCGGCCGAGACCTTCGACTGGCTGCTCGACCGCAGCATCGGCTTCAACCGATTCGTGATGATGCAGTTGAACGAACGGCTGGGCCAGTTCATCGGCGCGCGCGAGATCGACCGCCTGACCCACCCCGATCAGCGTGTGGCCCGCTCGCTGGGGGCGCTGTTCCACCCGACCCTGTACCCGGGTGTGGGCAACCTGCTGCGCATCACTCAACAGGAACTGGGCTACCTCGTCGGCCTGTCGCGCCAGCGGGTCAATGCCGCGCTGAACACCCTGCAGTCCGAACAGGTCATCCGTGTCGAGTACGGCGGCGTGCGCGTGCTGGACCTCGAGCGTCTGCGCCGCTACGGTTGATGCCGGTGTGCGCCCGGCGGTGTCAGTCGCACGAGCTGACGGGCCACGGCCAGCCCGGCCAGCACGTTGGCCAGCGCCAGCAAGATGAACAGCGTGACGCCGACCGCGCCGATCCCGGGCAGGCGGGCCGCCCAGGCACAACCGGCACCGAGCGCACTGAACACGACCCACAACCAGAACAGCGGGTGGGCTGGGCGCCAGAGTCGGCGCGGCAGCGACGTCACGCCCATGCCTCAGTCGGTCGATCGTGGGTTCGAGACACCTGCGGCGACATGTCCGGCCGGCACGTGGGCGGCGGCCGAGTTCACGTGCCCGGTCTGGTCGTCGAAGAAGAAGTCGGGTTCGAACTCCCGCAGGAACTTGCCCTTGGCCAGGCCACCGAGGAACATGGCTTCGTCGACCTCGATCTCCCAGTTCATCAGCGTGCGGATCGCGCGCTCGTGGGCTGGCGCGCTGCGCGCGGTGACGAGCGCGGTGCGGATGCGCATGCCTGGCGAGCCGGCGCGCTGCAGGCGCTGCAGCGCCTCCAGCAAGGGCTTGAACGGGCCCGGGGCGAGCGGCTGGGAGACATGCTCGGACTCGTGGACCTGGAAGGCATCGAGGCCGTCGCGCTGGTAGATGACCTCGGCCTCGTCGGAGAACAGCACGGCGTCGCCGTCGAAGGCGATGCGCACCTCGTTCGGGTGCGCGTCGGTCGCGCGCGCGCTGTGCGGGAAGACACGCGCCGCCGGCACCCCGGCCGAGAGCGCATCGCGCACGTCGGCTTCGTTGGTCGACAGGAACAGGTTGGCGTCCAGTGGCTTGAGGTAGCGCCACGGGCTCTCGCCGCGCGTGAACACGCCGCGGTCGATCGGCAGGCTGAAGTGCTGGCAAGAGCGGAATACCCGCATGCCCGACACCGGGTCGTTGCGCGACAGGATCACGACCTGGACCCGCTGCGCCGTGTCGTTGAACGCCAGCAGCTTGTTGACGAGCGAGAACGCCACGCCCGGACGCGCCGGCTTGTCCAGGCGCTGCAACTGCAGTTGCATGTAGGCGCGGTCGTCGCCGGCTTCGAAGACACGGTTCTCGTCCTCGAAGTCGAACAGCGCGCGCGAGGAGATCGCGACGACGAGCTGGCCTTCGAGCGTGGCGGGCATGGCGCGATGGTACGCGCCGCCGGCCGGACTACTGGATGAAGCCGATGGTCGAGCGCCGGCCCGACGGCTCGGGAAGGTCGCGCAGCTCGACGCGCTCGCGACGATCGAGTTTGGCGTTGCCGAAAGCCGCCATCCAGGCGCGGCGCATTTCGCGCGGCGCGAGTTCGCTCATGCGGTCGAGCACCTCGTCGCGCGGTTCGGCCTCGAAGCGGCTGCCCCAGTCGTGCGTCGCGCGGATGCCGACATACAGACGCCGGGCGATCGTGCGTGCCGCGTCGCGGTCGGGCATCTGCACCTCGTAGATGTTGACGCGGTTCAGGATCGGCTCGGGAATCGCGCGTCCGTCGTTCGCGGTCGCGACCCATATCACCTGGCTGGCGTCGATCGGCACTTCCGCGAATTCATCGGTGAAGGCGTGCGCGGTGTCGTGTTCGAGCAGGCTGTAGAGGGCGCCCAGCGGGTCGTAGGCATGCTCGCCGCGTGCCTTGTCGATCTCGTCGACGACCATCACCGGGTTGGCGTAATGGCCGTCGACCAGGGTCTCGAAGACCTTGCCCGGCCGCGCGCCCTTCCACTGGCTGGAGGCGCCGCTGAGCACCCAGCCGGCGGTCAGGCTGCTCATGCTGATGAAGCCCATGCCGGTGCCCAGCAACTGCGCAACCTCGCGCGCGAAATGCGTCTTTCCCACGCCCGGCGGGCCCAGGAGCAGCATCGGCGTGATCTCGAGCGCGTCGCGGCTGTCCTGGCACAGCGCGAGCTGGCGCTTGAGGTCGTCGAGCGCGTCGTGGAAATTGGGCATCTCGTCGTAGAGGTGGTCCATCGCCGGCAGGCCCGAGGGCTTGACCTGGAAGCGCTCCGGCCCCTTCTCGAGCATGCGCTCATAGGTGCTGCGCAGGTGCTCGTGCTCCTTGGGTGGCAGCTTGTCGAGTCGCTTCTCGACGTCGGCCGGCTGGAAGACGCTGCGCATCTGCGCGAGCGGAATGGCGGAAGACCGGCCGTGGAACGGGACAAGATCGTTGCGCTGGCTCATGGTGCACGCTCCCAAGTTGCGTGCTCATTGAAGCAAAGTGCAGGCCATGTCGAGATCGGGATTTGGCCTGAAACGACCCCGCAGTTGGGTGGCGCTCGTCAGCAGCCGCCGAACCCGAGTGCTACTTGATCCAGGTATTGAGCTGGATGATCGGCAACAGGACCGACAGGACGATCAGCATCACGACCACGCCCATCGCGACGATCAGCAGCGGCTCGAGGAGGGTCGCCAGTGCGAGCGAGCGCCGCTGCACTTCGGTGGACAGCTGGCGTGCGGCGCGGTTGAGCATCAGTGGCAGCTGGCCGGTCTGCTCGCCGAGCCGGGCGAACATCGCCAGCAGGCCCGGGAAGCGTTTCTTGGCTGCCAGTGCCGACGCCACCGGCGCACCCTCGCGCACCTGCACCAGCGCTTCCATCGCATCGGCGCGCATCGCACGGTTGCCCAGCGTCTCGGCCGCGGCCTGCAGCGCCTTCAGGATCGGCACGCCGGCACCGGCCAGCATCGCCAGCGTGCTGGCAAAGCGCGCCGCGTTGTAGCCGCGTGCGAGCCGCCCGACCAGCGGCAGGTTGAGCCAGGCGGCGTCGAAGCGCAGCCGGAATCCCTCATTGCGGCGCATCGACACCAGGATCAGGCCGCCGCCGATCGCGGCCAGCAGGACCAGCCAGCCCCATTGGCGCACGAAGGCGCTGATCGCGAGCATCGCCACGGTCAGCGCCGGCAGCGCGCGCTTGGAGGTCGTGAAGACACTGGCGACCTGCGGCACCACGTAGGTGACGAGGAAGATGACGATGAGGATCGCGATCAGCGACACGATCGCCGGGTACAGCGTCGCGCCGATCAGCTTGGCGCGCAGCGCCTGGCGCTCCTCCAGGTCGTCGGCCAGCCTGTCGAGCACGGCACCGAGCGCACCGCTTTGCTCACCGGCGGCGACGACGGCGCAGTAGACCTCGTCGAACTCGCGCGGCGCACCGGCGAGCGAGCGCGCGAACGGCTGGCCGGCATTCACCTCGCTCTTCAGGTGCGCGACGAGCTCGCGCTGGGCATCGTTGTCGGCCTCGTCGGACAGCGCCGTCAGCGCGCGCTCGAGCGGCAGTCCCGAGGACACGAGGCCGGCCAGTTGCCGTGTCCAGACCGCCAGCGTCGTCGCGTTGAAGACGCGGCGCCCGCGGTGGCGCCCGGGCGATCCGTCCTCGTTGGCGGCAGCCGCCACCGGCGTGACTTCGATCGGGACCAGCGACTGCGCGCGCAACTGGGCCCGCGCCGCCTTGGCACTGTCGGCCTCGAGCAGGCCGGTGCTGGAGCGCCCGGTGGCGTCGAGGGCTTCGAAACGGTAGGCAGGCATCGGTTCAGCAGCCGGTCTTAGCAAGCGGACACCGCGGATCCGGCTGCGCCGGTCCGTCGGGGTCGCCCCCCGGGGGGGAGGCGCCGAAGGCGCTTCGGGGGGCGCCCATGTCAGTCCCGGGTCACGCGCATCACTTCTTCCGGCGACGTGATGCCGCGCTCGATCAGGCGCCGGCCGTCGTCGCGCATCGGCCGCAGCCCCGCGGCCTCGGCGGCGACCAGGAGCTGCGCCTCGGCGGCCCGGCTGTGGATCAGCGCGCGCACCGCGTCGTCCGCCACCATCAGTTCGTAGACGCCGGTGCGGCCCTTGTAGCCGGTGCCGCTGCAGGCATTGCAGCCCACCGGGTGCCACTGGCCACGATCGTCCTGGCGCCTGCAGTGCGGGCAGAGCTTGCGCACCAGGCGCTGTGCCAGCACGCCGAGCAGCGAGCTGCTGAGCAGGAAGGGCTCGACGCCCATGTCGATCAGGCGCGTCACCGCGCTCGGTGCATCGTTGGTGTGCAGCGTGGCCAGCACCAGGTGGCCGGTCAGCGAGGCCTGGATCGCGATCTGCGCGGTCTCGTAGTCGCGGATCTCGCCGATCATGATGACGTCCGGATCCTGGCGCAGGATCGCGCGCAGCGCCTTGGCAAACGTGAGTTCGATCTTGGCGTTGACCTGGGTCTGGCCGATGCCGGGCAACTCGTACTCGATCGGGTCCTCGACCGTCAGCACGTTGGTCGTCGCGGTGTCGATGCGCGCGAGCGACGCGTACAGCGTGGTCGTCTTGCCCGAGCCGGTGGGGCCGGTGACGAGCACGATGCCGTGCGGCTGATGGATCAGCCGGTTGAAGGCGCCGAGCACGTCGCCGCTCATGCCCAGGCCTTCGAGCGTGAACTTCGATTCCGTCTTGTCGAGCAGGCGCAGCACCGCGCGCTCGCCGTGGGCCGACGGCAGGGTCGACACGCGCACGTCGATCGCGCGGCCGCCGATGCGCAGCGAGATGCGGCCGTCCTGGGGCAGGCGCTTTTCGGCGATGTCGAGCTCGGCCATGATCTTCAGGCGGCTGATCAGCGCCGCATGCAGCGCCTTGTTGGGCTGCACCACTTCGCGCAGCGTGCCGTCGACGCGGAAACGCACCGAGCTGTTGCGCTCATAGGGCTCGATGTGGATGTCGCTCGCGCCGTCCTTCGCGGCCTGCGTCAGCAGCGCGTTGAGCATGCGGATGATGGGCGCGTCGTCGGCGGCCTCGAGCAGGTCCTCCACCGCCGGCAGGTCCTGCATCAGGCGCGACAGGTCGACGGCGCTCTCGACCTCGCCGATCACCGTGGCGGCACTCGACTCGCCGCCGGCATACACGGCGGCGATGCGTTGCGCCAGCGTGGCCGAAGGCTCGCGCTCGAGGGAGCCGACCGCATACAACCGCATCACCTCGGTCAGCGCGCCGGCCGGTGTGTCCTCGCCGGCGAACAGCACCAGTTGCTCGCCGTCGTCCTCGAGCAGCAGCGTGTGCGCCTTCGCGAAGGCGTAGGGCAGTGGATGGCGGGCGCCCATGGTGTCGTCGCCTCAGCCGCCGGTGGCCGAGGAGGCCGGCGCGGCGGCGGGGGCCGCGTCCGGGGCCGGCCGCATCGGTGGCAGCACCGGCGCGTCCTGGATCGGCAGCATCGGGTGCTGCGCCGGCTGGCTGTCCTTCTGCTGGCCGCGGATCAGGTCGTAGCGGTCGAGCGTGAGCTTCTCGCTGGTCGCGCCGTCGCGCAGCACGACCGGGCGCAGGAACACCATCAGGTTGGTGCGGTTCTTGGTCCGGCTCTCGCTGCGGAACAGCCCGCCCAGCAGCGGGATGTCGCCCAGCAGCGGCACCTTGGACTTGTTCTCGACGAAGCGGTCCTCGATCAGGCCGCCCAGCACGATGATGCCGCCGTCGTCGACGATGACGTTGGACTCGATCTGGCGCTTGTTGGTCGACGGGCCGGCGTTGGAGGTGCCCGGCGCGACCTTGTCGCTCACGCTCGACGACTCGAGGTAGATCGTCATGCGCACCGCGCCGCCTTCGCCGACCTGCGGCTTCACGCGCAGCGTCAGGCCCACGTCCTTGCGCTCGATGGTCTGGAACGGGCTCGTCGTGGCGGTGCCGGTGTTGGTGAACTGGCCGGTGATGAAGGGCACGTTGGAGCCGACGACGATCTTGGCTTCCTCGTTGTCGAGCGTGATCTGGTTGGGCGTGCTGATGATGTTGGTGGCGGTCTGGCTCTGCAACGCGCGTGCGATCGCGGCCAGGCCGTAGGTGCCGCCGAAATTGCGGATCAGGCCGAGGTTCATGCCCTCGCCGAGTGCGATCGAGCCCGACAGTGCGCCCTGGGTCAGGCTGATGATGTTGCCGCTGCCGCCCGAGGGCGTGAAGTTGGTGCCGCCGACGACCAGGTTCTTGTCGCCGCTGTTGCCTACGATGCCCTGCCACTGGAAGCCGAAATCGGCTGCGTTGTCGCCCGAGACCTCGACGATCATGCTCTCGATGTAGATCTGGGCACGCCGGGTGTCGAGCTGGTCGATCATCGCGCGCACCTGGCGGTACAGGGGTTCGGCGGCAGTGATGATCAGCGAGTTGGTCGACGGGTCGGCCTGGACGAAGCCGCCGGTGGACGGTTCGGCCGACGCGGCGATCGGGGCGGTGGTCTGGGCCGAGGCGCCGGCCACTCCCGCCCCTGGCTGTGCCGGCGTGGCACCCGCGCGCGCGGCCGCGCCACCGGTGCCGGAGCCACCGCCGGTGCCGCCGCTGAAGGCAGCGCGCAGGACCGTCGCGAGCTTGGTCGCATCGGCATTCTTCAGATGCACGACCCAGATGCTGCCGGCCGGTCCGCCGCCCTGCACCGCGCGATCCAGGCGTGCGATCGCGGTCCGCACGGCCTGCAGCTTGGCGGCGTTGGGCGCGCGCACGATCAGCGAGTTGCTGCGGGAATCGGCGATCACCGAGGTCGAGCCGCCGAGTGCCGCGCCGGCGCCGGGCAGCACGACGCCACCGCCGTCGGCCAGGCGCTGCACCAGCGGCGCGACGTCGGCCGCCACGGCATGCTGCAGGGGCACGATCTCGAAATCGGTCGACGACGGCTGGTCGAGCGCCGCGATGATCTTGGCGATGCGCTGCAGGTTGTCGGCGTAATCGGTGATGACCAGGGCGTTCGTGCCCGGGTTGTTGTTGATCGTGTTGTTGGCCGTGATCAGCGGGCGCAGGATCGGCACGAGGTTGTTCGAATTCTCGTGCTTGAGCGTGAAGATCTGCGTCACGATCTGGCCGCTGCGCGCCGACGGCTCGTCGACCGACACGGTGCCGGCCTGCAGCCGCGCATCGGCTTCGGGCAGCACCTTGAGCAGCCCGCCGGTCTCCACGACGGCAAAGCCCAGGCCGCGCAGCGCCGACAGGTACTGCACGTAGGCCTCGCGCACCGTCAGCGGCTGGTCGCTGTAGACCGTGACATTGCCGCGCACCCGCGGGTCGACGATGATCTGGCGGTCCAGCATCGCAGCGAATGCGCGCGTGACGGCCTCGATGTCGGCGTTGACGAAATTCAGCGTCACCGGCGCACGCGATCGGAGTGCCGGGCTGTGACCGGGCGCGGCGGCCGCCTTCGGGGCTGCGGCCGTCTGAGTCCATGCCGGCGGTGTCACGCCCGTGGCGGCGACGGCCACCGCGAGCGCGACCCGGGCCGAGCGCGCCGCGCGCGTGCTGAAGTTCTTGGTCATCTTCATCCGATCGAAATGACCGACCGCGCACCCTGGCGCCGGCCGATGATATTGAGCAGGTTGTTCAAGGCCGCCTGCGCGCCCTCGGCCGCGACCGCCTCGCCGCGGAAACGCAGCGACGAGCCGGCCCACTGGCCCTGGCCGTTGACCTGCAGCGCGCCGGCGGTGGTCATGACCATCAGGGTGGCCGTGTGGCCGGCGGCGGCGTTGCCGGCGAGAACGACGCGGTAGCTGCCGAGTTCGTCCAGCGTCGAGATGCGCGACGAGACATTGCTCAGGTCCAGCGTCAGCTGGCCGTCCAGGCGCCAGCGCCCTTGCACGTATTCGACGCGGGCGCCCGGGCTCGACAGGCGCATCGAGCCGCCGAGCTGCAGCGTATTCCAGGGCGTGCCCAGGCCGGCGAGCCAGGCGGCCGGCCACTGGCCGATGCCTGCCGGCGCCGCCGGCAGTTGCGCCGTGAGGCGGCCCAGGCCGGGCTGGAACTGGATCGCCGCCGGCCCGAACAGGCAGCAGGCGTGCAGCGCACGCAACTCGAGCGCCGTGCCCTTGAGCCCCATGGTCCATTCCATGCGGCCGGGCAGCGACGCTGCGTCGCGGCTGCCGGGTCCGCCGGTCAGCACGACGACGGCACTGCCATTCCAGACCGTGCCGCGCGCATCGGCCAGCATCACGCGCTCGCCGGTGGTCGAAGCCACCGCCTGAGCCAGCCAGGCGGCCGGTGCAAAGGCGATCAGGCCGGCGATCGCACCGAGCAAGGCGCCCCAGACTCCATAGCGGGCGGCGGTGCGGCGTCGATGCTCGCGGTGCTCGCGCGCCATCGTCGTGTCGGCGAAGACGCTGGTCGTGGGCGCTGCCCGGCGTGGCGGCCAGGTCAGGCGCAGGCGGTCCAGGGGCTTCGCCAGTTTCATGGCGCGCCGACGATCAGGACCGTGACCGTGCCGGTGAAGCCCTGGGGCCCGCGTGCCAGCTGGGCCTCGAGCGGCCGCGCGCGCGCGCCGCTGCGGACCTCGGCAAGCCAGCTGCGCAGCGATTCGCCGTCGATGCCGGTGAGGCTGAGCACGGCGCGGTCGGCCTGGATCGAGAGCTTGGCCCGATCGCCCAGGCGCGAACTCGCGGCCTGCAGCGCGGCGGTCGACTGCGCCAGCGGCACCGAGGGCGATGCGCGCAGATCACGCGCCTCGGCGGCCATGCGCTGCATGGCCTGCAGTTGCATGTCCAGGGCGTCGAGCTGTGCCGGCGCCTGGCGCAGCGTCGTCCAGGCCGGGCGGATCGCGAGCGTCCAGACGACGAACAGCCCGACGATCGACAGCGCGAGCAAGGTCAGGCGCTGTTCGCGCCGCGCGAGCGTGCGCCACCAGGCACGCATCGGTTCCAGGCGCTGGGCCAGTGCCGGCAAAGTGGAGCCCGTGCGGGCGGCGGCGGTGGTGTTCATCAGGGATTGCGCGTCGACGCGGGCGCGCCGCTGCGAGTGATCGTGACGCGGCCAGGCGCGGGTTCGACGGACCAGCCGCCCGGGCGCAGTCGATCGCTGAACTGCTTGACGTCGTTGTCGCTCCAGCCCCCGGTGGCCAGGGAGAGTTGCCCCGGCTGGAAGCGCAGGCTCTGCACCGGGCCCTGTGCATCGGGCCACGCCGCGGCCGCGGCCGCCAGCATCGGCTCCAGGTCAGTGGCGCCGGCGCGGCCCGCCAGCGAGCGCAACTGGTCGTTCTCGCGCTCCATCTGCAGCGGCGCATCGATCACCGAGCGCACCTGCGGGTGGACCTCGTTGATCAGCGCGATCTGGGCCGTCCGCTTGCGCTCGATCGCCTGCCGCTGCGACCAGGCCCAGGCGTTGAGCCCGACGATCTGCAGCACGGTCAGCGCGACCAGGCCCAGCCGGACCGGGCGCCAGCCCGGGCTGAGGAAGCGTTTGCCGGCCTCGCGCAGGGCACGCGTGCCGCGCCGGCGTGGGGCCAGTTCGAACTGGCGCAGGTTCCAGGCCGTGCGCGCGGCCACGAGCAGCCCTTCGGCCGTGGTCTGCACCGCGACCGGGGCGCCGAGCCAGCGTTCGGCAGCGGCAGCAACGGCCGCGGGGGCGGTCCAGCGTGCGCTCTGCGCGGCCGCCTGCGGCAACAGTGCACGCGCCAGCGTGCCGGCCAACGGCACGCAGACGATGCCGTTGGCGTCAGCCATGGCGATTGCGGGCTCGGGGCTTGCACCGTCGGGCGCGACGTCGATGAAGTGGCCCCGTGGCGGGTCGCCTGGCCAAAGCGACGGCACGACACGATCGACAAGGGTGCCAGCGCCCTCGAGCGCGCGGATCTCACCCTCGAGCCAGGCCCGGTCGACGACGGCCACCCAGGTCGGCGAGCCGGCGACGGCATCGGGCGCAATGGCCAGTTGCAGCGCATCGGGTTCGTCGAGCACTGCCTCTTCGACCATGCTGCCGAGGGCGGCGCGCAACTTGGCCGGCGGTGCCTTGGGCATCTTCACGCGCTGCCAGCTGACGTCGCACTCCGACACCACGGCGACCACCGATTCGGCACGCGGCAGCAGGGCCGGTGCGCAGTGCCCCTGGACGGCGACCGACAGCCCGTCCTGCGTGCTGGCCCATTGGTATTCCGAGCGCTTGGACGGCGCCGAGGTGGCCGCGTCTTCGGTGCCCGCGGTTCGGGGGCCAAGGCGCCGGCGCGGCGGAATCTGGATGACGAGAACTGACATTCGACTCGAGGTTCTTGCGGTTGTCCACGATCGGACCTCGCAACACCAATTAAATCAACGACTTACGGGTGCTTCGGTGGATTGATGCTAGCACCGGGTCGATCCCCCGCGGCGAGCCGTCACGGTGCGCCGGCCTGCAGCGCGCGCCGCTCGCGTCGCAGCGTCACGACTTCGGTCGCGCCGCCGGTGCCGCGGCGCTGCATCAAGGCATGCTCCTCGAGGACCCGCTCGTCCAGCCGCAAACGGCCGCTGACGGCGAAGAACATGCTCGAGAAGCCGGCCCTCTTGGGGTCGGGTGTCGTGCCCTGCGGCAGGTACGGCTTGAGCCGCTCGGGCGAATCGATCGGCGTTCGCTGGCGCGTCTGGACCAGCCGTTCGGCAGTGCCGAGGTCGATGTCGAGCACGGCCGCAATGACATCGCGCGACGCGGTATTGACATTGATCGGCGTGGCGATCGGCAGGATATCGACATGCGGACGCAGGGCCTCGAGCACCGACGGGTCCAAGTCGAGCCACCTGATCTGTTCGAACCGCTGGATCGGCAGCGTGCGTTGGCGGTCGATGGCTGCGTCGCCGCTGGGTTTGTCGGACCAGCTTCGCACCAGGCCCTCGGCCAGGCGCTGCGCGACGTCGCTCGGCAGGCGGGCGGCCGCACACAGGCGGCCGAGGACCTCGAGCTCGGCCTTGGCCACCTTGCCGTCCTCGCCCAGGAGGTTGCGCAGGTTGTAGCGTGCCTGGGCGTCGGCGATCGCGCCCGAGAGGAAGGCCTCGGGCCCGGCGTCGGCGTTGTTGTCGCCGTCGGCGGCAAGAAAGGTCGACAGCCGGGCCTCGGCCAACGGCGTGGCCCAGGGTTCGCCAAGGTGGTCGACCGCACCGCTGCGACCATCCTCGCGCAGGATCAGGCGCGACCAGTCGAGGGCACCGAGCAGCACCCAGTCCGACTGGGCACGGGCGCGTTCGGCCGATTCGACCTGCACCGCGCGCCACTGCTGCCAGACCATGCCTGCGGCCAGCGTGGCCACCAGCGTGACCGTGACCATGGCCAGCAGCAGCGCCGCGCCGCGCTGGTGCTGGTGGGCGTGGCGCCGCCCGCTCAAGGCAGCTGCGGCGCGAGGGCGATGTCGCGCGTGAGGGGTGTTTCGCCCAGCGTCAGCACGAGACGCACGCCGGTGGGCAGTTGCTCGACCGCGGCCTGAGGGGCTGCGCTGGCAGCCGGCGCCGGCGCGACCACGTCGCCCGAACTCTGCGCATTGGCCCAGCCATTGCCACGGTAGAAGTAGACCTGCATCGCCTTGGCGTCGGCCAGGACACGCAGCGTGCCGGGCTCATTGCCCAGCAACTGCTGGCTGCGCAGCCAGTGCTCCTGCAGGTCGTCGACACGGATCACGGCGGGGCTGGCCCAGCGCCACCAACTGCCGTTGCGCAACGACCAGACCACGAGCTGCACGCCGCCTTCGGCCTCGCGCGTCAATGCCAGCCGGGCGCCGTCGAAGCGCAGCGGCGGCACCGAGCGCGTGTTCTGCAACGCCTGCAGGTCGCGCTCCCACTGGGCCAGCGCGGTCTGGATGCGCAGGGTTCGATCGACGGCGGCCGTGCTGGCATTGCGCGTGCGCGCCATCGCATCGATGCCTTGCCAGGCCATCAGCGACAGCACGGCCATGATGGTCAGCGCGACCAGCACCTCCACGAGCGTGAAGCCGCACTGCCTGCGCTGGGCGGCCCGGCCGGCCGCGGCGGCGCGGCCGGCGCAATCGAAGCGCCAGCGCGAGCGGGAGGCTTCGAAGGCACGCCGGGGATGGTCCATCAATACCGGCCGAGCACGGTCGACAGCGAAAGGATCGGTCGCCCGGCCTCGTCGGCGACGAGCGCATCGACGCGGCGGAAATTCGGGTTCGGCGTGGGCCGCGTGCGCAGCTGGCCGCGATAGACGCGGCCGAGTTGCTCGCAGGCGAAGTCGCCATCGCCGACGCCGGGAAACTGGCGTGCCAGTCGCAGGTCCGTGAGCTGGTTGTCGGCACACCACTGCGCTGCCGTGACGTCGGCCAGGCGTTGCGCGTTGTCGGTGACCGAGCCAGCCGCGCGCAGGCCGGCGGCGAGCGTGACGCCGACGATCGCGAGGGCGACCAGCACCTCGATCAACGTGAAGCCACGCCGCGCCCGTGATCGGGTCATGGCGGCGCATCGAGCGGCAAGCCGGCACCGACGACGCTGAAGGGCCCGAGGCCATCGGTGGCCAGGTCGAGCCGCTGGTCGGCCAGGCGCATCACGATCCGCTGTGCGCCGATGATCGGCTCGGGACCGAGCAGCAGCGACGTGCCACCCGAAATCTCGGCGCTGGTGGACGGGTCGAGCCAGCGCGCGGGCAACGCGATCGTGCGCGGCAGGCCGACGAAGCGGAAGTCCGGCCCGACGTCCGCGCTGCCGCCACCGCGCCCGGGCACCCAGCGCACCGGCAGACCGGAGGCACGCGATTCGGCGCGCGCGGATTCCAGCAGTGCGGCCAGACGTGCCGCCTCCTGCTCCAGGCGCGTGGCCGCCGGGTCGCGGATCGACAACACCACCAGACTGGACGCCAGCCCGACCAGGGCGACGACGATCATCAGTTCGATCAGCGTGAAGCCACGCGCGCGCCGCGCGCCGGCCGCCGTGGGCGTGACCGGACTCCTACTGCCAGGAGCCGACGTCGGCATCGTGGCCTTCGCCGCCGGGCTTGCCGTCGGCACCGAAGCTGAAGACGTCGATCTCGCCCTTCACGCCCGGGTTCAGGAACTGGTAGGGCTGGCCCCAGGGGTCGCGCGGCAGCTTGTCCAGGTAAGGTTTCCAGTTCGGCGGGATCGTGCCGGCCGTGGGCTTGCGCACCAACGATTCGAGCCCCTGTTCGGTACTCGGGTAGCGCTGGTTGTCGAGCTTGTAGAGCTTCAGCGCCTGCACCAGGTTGTTGACATCGGTGCGGGCCGCGGTGACCTTGGCGTCCGAAGCGCGGTCGAGCACGTTGGGCGCGATCAGGGCGGCCAGCACGCCGATGATCACGAGCACGACCATGATCTCGATCAGCGTGAAGCCGGCCGGACGGTTCGTGCGCTGGCGCCGGATGCGGATTTCAGGGGCCATTTCGGGATCTTTGGCGTGGAGACGATGGATCATAATCTTCCGATGACAGCACGATGGTTGGCGTTCGTGATCTGGGCCGCCGTCGCGGCGACGGCTGCCGGCTGGGCGCTGCGCCTGCTGGTGGCGCCAGTCTCTGCGCCGGGGCACACCACGAGCGTGGACATGACGGCGTCGCCGCGCGGTGACCTGACCCGATTGTTCGGTGTCGAGGCGCCACCACCGGTGGCCGATGCGCCGCCTCCGGCCGACACGCGATTCAAGCTGATGGGTGTCGCGGCGCCGCGCCCGCCTGCTCACCCGAGCGAGGGCGTGGCACTGATTGCCGTCGATGGCAAGCCGGCGCGGGCATTTCGCGTCGGTGCGGTGGTCGATGGCGAGACCGTGTTGCAGGCGGTGCGCACGCGTGGCGCCGCGCTCGGCCCGCGCGGTGGCGCAGCGACGATTTCGCTGGAAATTCCGCCCTTGCCGCCGCCGGCCACCGGGACGCTGCCCGTGGCGGCCGCGCCCGGCCAGCCCGCGGGCCAACCGGCCTTGCCGCCGGCCATGGTGCCGAACCTGCCGCCCGCGCAGATGCCCACCGCACCGGCCGGGCAGGACGGTGCTGCGGGCCTGCCGACAAGCTGAGCGCCCGTGGCGGTCAGGCGGGGCCGAGCGGGTCCTCGGTCATGTCGATGCCTTGCGGCAAGGTCGGCCCCGGGTCTTCGCCCTCGGGCACGTCCGTGAGCAGCGCCGCGGCGTTGGCCACCAGGGGCCAGGCCAGCATGGCGCCAGTTCCGTCGGTGCTGTTCATCCCCAGTTCGAGCAGCGCCGATGCGCGAAACAGCGCCAGCGCGTGATCGAGACCCTGATGCAGGTGGCTGCGGCAGAAGACGCAGTAGTCGGTCACCGGCGGCGCAATGCGCGAGGCCAGCATGAGCGCTGCCATGGCCGGCAGTCCGTCGACCATCAGCAGACGCCGCTTGCTCGCCGCGACCAGCATGACACCGGCCATCAGGCCGATCTCGAAGCCGCCGAACGCGGCCAGGACCTCGACCGGATCGGTCACGTCGCGGTGGCGCAACTGGGCGGCCTGGGCGATGGTCGACAGCCGCGCCAACTGGCTGGTACTCATGCTCGGGCCGGACAGCAGCAGGTCGCGCACGGGCGAATCCGCCAGCCGCGACAGCACCAGGGCTGCGCTCTCGTGCGCGCCGACGCCGACGCCGGCACACATCAAGGCGTTGCCGGGCAGCTTGTCGCCGATCTCCATGCCGGCGCGAATCGCGGCATGCGCCTGCTGGACCGTCATCGCATTGCCATGACGCACATGGCGCGTGCCGTGGGCGATCTTTCGCACCAGCAGGCGCTCGCTCGCCGGCAGGTCGTCGGCCATGCCGGCGTCGATGACGGTGAGGCGGACCTGCTGCATCCGTGCGAAGACGGCCATCGGCAGCCGCGCGGCAAGCACGTGGCGCACGAGTTCGTGGGTCTGCAGGCCTTGCGGCGGCTTGATCCCCTCGATCGCCAGGCCGTGGTCGGCGGCAAAGATCAGCAACTGCGGATCGCGAAAGCGCGGCTTGAGCGTGTTCTGCATCAGGCCGATCCGCACGGCCAGCGGCTCGAGTTCGCCCAGGCTGCCGATGCGCTCGGCACGGCGTGCCAGCTTCTCCAGCAGTGCGCGCTCGAGCAGGGCGTTCGATGTCGGTGCGATCAGCGAACGGTTCATCGGCGCATTCATGGCGACCGAGTGTACGCAGCTAGCGCAGGAACAGTCGATAGACCGGGTTGGCTGTTTCCTCGACGACCGGGTAGGCCAGCGTCTGCAGAAAGACCGCGAACGCCTTCGTGTCCTCTGGCGGCACCTGCACGCCGACCAGGATGCGCCCGTAGTCCGCGCCCTGGTTGCGGTAGTGGAACAGGCTGATGTTCCAGCCCGGGTGCATCGACGACAGGAAGCGCATCAGCGCGCCCGGCCGCTCGGGAAAGACGAAGCGGAACAGACGCTCGTCGCGCGCGAGTTCGCTGCGGCCGCCGACCATGTGGCGCACGTGCTCCTTGGCCAGTTCGTCGTCGGTGAGGTCGACGGTGGCGAAGCCGTGGCGCTCGAAGCTTCGTGCAATGCGCTCGGCTTCGTCACGCCGGCTGATCGACAGGCCGACGAAGACATGCGCCACCTGCGCGTCGGAGATGCGGTAGTTGAATTCGGTGACCTGGCGGGTGCCGGAGTTGCCCATCAGCTCGACGAAGCGCTTGAAGGATCCGCGCTCTTCGGGGATCGTGACCGCGAACAGCGCCTCGCGCTTCTCGCCGAATTCCGCCCGCTCGGCGACGAAACGCAGGCGGTCGAAATTCATGTTCGCGCCGCAGGTGATGGCGACGAAGGTCTTGCCCTTCGACTTGTGGGTCTCGGCGTACTGCTTGACCGCCGCGACGCCGAGCGCACCTGCGGGTTCGAGGATGCTGCGGGTGTCCTGGAAGACGTCCTTGATCGCGGCGCAGACGGCGTCGGTATCGACGATGACGAAGTCGTCGACCAGCTGCCGGGTCAGGCGGAAGGTTTCCTCGCCGACCAGCTTGACGGCCGTGCCGTCGGAGAACAGCCCGACGTCGGCCAGCGTCACGCGCTTGCCCGCGCGCACCGAGCGCACCATCGCATCGGAATCGGCGGTCTGCACGCCGATGACCTGGATCTCCGGCCGCACCGCCTTGATGTACGCGGCAACGCCACTGATCAGGCCGCCGCCGCCGATCGCGACGAAGACCGCGTCGATCGGCCCCTGGTGCTGGCGCAGGATCTCCATCGCGACCGTGCCCTGGCCCGCGATCACGTCCGGGTCGTCGAACGGGTGGACGAAGGTCAGCCCTTGCGAGGCCTGCAGGCCCGTCGCATGCTCAAAGGCATCGGAATAGCTGTCACCGTGCAGAACCACGTCGCCGCCGAGGGCCTGGACGGCATCGATCTTGAGCTTGGGTGTCGTCACCGGCATCACGATGACAGCCTTGCAGCCGAGCTTGCGCGCCGCGAGCGCGACCCCTTGGGCATGGTTGCCGGCCGAGGCGCAGATGACGCCGTGCGCGAGTTGCCCGGCGCTGAGGTGCGCCATCTTGTTGTAGGCCCCGCGCAACTTGAAGCTGAAGACGGGCTGCTGGTCCTCGCGCTTGAGCAGCACGTGGTTGCCGACGCGCCGCGACAGGTTGCG
>Ga0209682_10000217_pt1 | contig 19765 bp, 18 predicted proteins | sample DOMMetBare2Fresh_2_FD_187471 | JGI IMG/M metagenome (GOLD analysis project Ga0209682, IMG submission 187471) | Wetland sediment microbial communities from St. Louis River estuary, USA, under dissolved organic matter induced mercury methylation -... | ecosystem: Environmental > Aquatic >... | reverse complement strand
GCGCGGCCGGCAAGGGGGCCTGGCGCATCACGATCGACCATGTGCTGCCCAACATTGCCGGCGTGCTGACGGTGCAGGCGACGATCTCGTTCGCCACCGCGATCCTGGCCGAGGCGGCGCTGTCCTACCTCGGCCTGGGCACGCAGCCGCCGCAGCCGAGCTGGGGCCGCATGCTCAACGAGGCGCAGACCCAGATGTTCCAGGCCCCCATGCTGGCCGTGTACCCGGGCCTGGCCATCATGCTCAGCGTGCTCGGCCTGAACCTGATGGGCGACGGCCTGCGCGACCTGATGGATCCCAAACTCGCCCGTCGGCGATGACCGAGGAGAACCGCATGAAGATCGATTTCGTTTCCGACGTCTCCTGCCCCTGGTGCGCCGTGGGCCTGAATGCGCTGGAGATCGCGCTGGGCCACATCGGCGACGAACTCGAGGTCGAGTTCCACGTCCAGCCCTTCGAGCTGAACCCGGCGATGCCGCCCGAGGGCGAGGACATGATCGAGCACATCTCGCACAAGTACGGCATCGACGAGCAGCAGATCGCGCAGAACCAGGCCGCGATCCGCGCGCGCGGCGAAGCGGTGGGTTTCAGCTTCGGCGAACGTCGGCGCATCTGGAACACCTTCGATGCCCACCGCCTGCTGCACTGGGCCGGCGTCGAGGGCCTGCCCGGCCAGCAGCGTGCGCTCAAGCATGCGTTGCTGCAGGCCTATCACGGCGAAGGTCGCAATCCGGGCGCGCACGACGTGCTGCTCGACCTGGCGCAGGCCGTCGGCCTGGACCCCGAACGGGCGCGCCAGGTCCTGGCCAGCGAGGAGTTCGGCATCGACGTGCGCCAGGCCGAATCCTTCTGGCAGCGCGCCGGCATCCACTCGGTGCCGGCGGTGATCGTCAACGAGCGTCACCTGATCTCCGGCGGTCAGCCGCCCGAGGTCTTCGAGCGGGCGCTGCGCGAGATCGCCGCCGGCGGGCAGGACTGAGCCGCCAGCGTCGTGGCGCGCAACATCGAGATCAAGGCCCGCATCGACAGCGTCGAGGCGCTGCTGCCGCGGGCGCGGGCCGTCGCCGCCGGCGAGCCCGAGCTGATCGAGCAGGACGACAGCTTCTTCGCCGTGCCCCATGGCCGCCTGAAACTGCGCCGCTTCGCCGATGGCTCGGCCGAGCTGATCCACTACCTGCGACCAGATACCGATGCCGCCAAGGCATCCGACTACGTGCGGCTGGCGGTGACCGAGCCCGACGCGCTCGCCCAGGCGCTCGAGCGCGCCTGCGGCCTGCTCGGCCGGGTGCGCAAGCGGCGCTGGCTGTTGCGGGCCGGGGCCACGCGCATCCACCTCGATCGGGTCGAGCGCCTGGGCGACTTCATGGAGCTCGAAGTCGTGCTGGGCGAGGGCCAGTCCGACGCCGACGGCGTGGCCACGGCCGAGGCGCTGATGCTCGATCTGGGGCTGGCCGGCGCGCCGCGCCTGGCCGGTGCCTATCTGGACCTGCTGGCGGCCGTGAATTCCACCCGGAATTGAGGGCTGCGCTGCCGTTTCTTCGCGCCTTCGCCTCAGGGTACCGGGCGGACACTCGATATCGAAGGCGTCTGCCCGCGTCCCGCCGGCGACCCCTCCGCCCATGCCATGTCAGCCTCTGTCGCGACCCCATCGACCCCCGCCCGCCCGCCCCTCGACCTGAAGGCCGCTGCGCGTGCCCTCGGCACGTCCGGCGGCGGAACGGGTGCGGCCCGGCTGCTGGCCCTGCTGTGTGACCCCGAGGTCGAGACCGACGCCGTCCGGACCTGCCTGCGCGGCGAGCCGGCCCTGTCGGCGCGGGTGCTCAAGGTCGCCAACTCTCCCTTCTATCACCAGGCGGGGCAGGTCGGCACGGTCGATCGCGCGGTGCAGCTGCTCGGCCTGAGCGCGATCCGCGGCATCGCCGCGGCGGGTTGCCTGGACCGTGCCGCGCCGGCGCGCGCCGGCACCGCCTTCGACCCGGCGAAGTTCCGGCTCCACAGCCTGGCCGTGGCCTGCGCCGCGCAGCAGTTGGCGCGCGTGACCCGCAGCGGCGTCGACGGCGAAGCCTTCATCGCCGGGCTGCTGCACGATATCGGCCTGCTGCTGCAGGCCAAGGCGGCTCCTGCCGCGATGGCCAGTTTTGTGCCGCCAAGCACCGAATCGGCGGCCGAGGCGCTGGCGGCCGAGCGCCGGCAGTTCGGTGCCGACCACGCCGCCTGCGCCGGCATGCTGGTCGAGGCCTGGGGCCTGCCGTCGTGGATGCACGACGCGCTCGTCTCGCACCACGACCCGCAGGACTGCCCGGCCACCGAAGGCCTGAAGACGCTCCCGACCCTGCTGCGGCTGGCCGACGCCCTGGCGGCGCGGGCCGGCTACCCGCTGTGGCCGCTGTGCGCGCTCGCGCCCGGCAGCGGCGAGCCGCTGCCGCTGGGCCTGACGGCGCCGGACCTCGATCGCGTCGTCGAGGGCCTGCGCGACGCCGTCGCTGCGATGACGGTCGGCCCATGAGCGCGCCCGATCCGCTGCGTTCGCTGCTGGAGGTCGAATCGCTGCGCGCCATCCTCGACGGCGCGGCCGCGGGGGTGGTGGTCCAGGACGAGCAGGGCCGTATCGTCGACTGCAACCCGGCGGCAGAGCGTCTGCTCGGGCTGCCGCGCGACCAGTTGCTGGGCTTGAACTCGATCGCCCCGCACTGGCGTGCGACCGATGACGACGGCCGCGACCTGCCCGGCGACCAGCATCCGCCGCTGCGCGCACTGCGCACGGGCCAGCCGGTGCGCGATGTCGTGATGGGGGTGAAGCCGGCCGGTGGCGAGTGGCGCTGGCTGATGGTCGACAGCAATCCGTTGCGGCGCGATGGGGCACCCGACTGGGTCGTGTCCAGCTTCGTCGACGTCTCGGCGCAGCGCCGTCTCGAGGGCGCACTCGAAGCGCAGCGGCGGCGGCTGGATGCCGCGCTCGAAGGTTCGCTCACGGCGACCTGGCAGTGGAACCTGCAGACCGGCACGACCCAGGCCGACGAACGCTGGGCCAAATTGTTCGGGCGTTCGCTGGCCGACCTGGAGCCGCTGACGATCGAGACCTTCACGCGCTTCGTGCACGCCGACGATCTGGCGCGCATGCAGGCCGAGCTGAAGCGCCATGTCGCCGGCGAGGCCGCCTACTACGACGTCGATTGCCGCATGCGGCACCGCGACGGCCGCTGGCGCTGGGTGCGCACGCGCGGCCGGGTGACCACCCGCACGCCCGACGGGCGGGCCGAGTGGATATCGGGCACGCTCGACGACATCACCGAGCGCAAGGAAGCCGAGGAGGCGGCCGCGCGCCACCATGAGCTGATGCGCGCCCTGTTCGACCTGTCGCCGCTCGGCCTGCAACTGATCGACGTGCGCAAGCGCAGCGTCTATGCCGCCAACGACGCGCTGGTGCGCATCACCGGCTATTCGCTGCCCGAACTGTTGAGCGGCGACCCGCGCGAGCGCCTGCCGCAGGACTGGCGCACGGTGGCCGACCTGTGGTTCGACGAGGTGCTCAAGGGCGGGCGCTTCGGACCGGCCGAGGTCGACTACACCCACAAGTCGGGGCACACGATCCAGGTCGTGCTCAATGGCGTGCGGGTGACGAACTCGCGCGACGAGGACTTTCTCTGGCTCAGCATGCAGGACGTCAGCGAGCACCGCGCCGTCGAGCGCGACCTGCGCCTGGCCGCCAGCAGCGACCGCCTGACCGGCCTGGCCAACCGTGCCGCGATGCTGACATCGCTGCTGGTGCAGATCGAGCGCGCGCAGTCCGACCCGGGCCAGGGATTCGCGGTGCTGTTCCTCGACTTCGACCGCTTCAAGCTCGTCAACGACACGCTCGGCCACGATGCCGGCGACGAGCTGCTGTGCGGCATCGCGCAGCGCCTGCGCCACGCCGCGGCGGCTGCGCCGGGCGGCAGGCTCTGGCAGGTCGCGCGTTTCGGCGGCGACGAATTCGTCGTCATGATGCCTGGCGCGGCCGACGTGCAGGCCGCCGGCCGGGCGGCCGATGCCTTGCTCCAGGCGCTGGCCGAGCCGTACCTCGTCAAGCAGCACGAGGTCCATTCCACCGCCAGCATCGGGATCGCGCTGTGGCACGACGGCGTCGCGACGGCCGACGACCTGCTGCGCGATGCGGACACCGCGATGTACGAGGCCAAGCGCGCCGGGCGCGCACGCTGGGTCCTGTTCGACGACACGATGCGGGCGCGCCTGACACGCGCCGTGACGATCGAGAACGAGCTGCGCTACGCCGTCGCACGCGGTCAACTGCATGCCGTCTACCAGCCCATCGTCGATCTCGAGACCGGGGCGATGACCTCGGTCGAGGCGCTTCTGCGCTGGCGGCACCCGGAGCTGGGCCAGGTCGCGCCGGCGGAGTTCATCCCGGTGGCCGAGGAGTCGCGCCACATCATCGCCCTGGGCGAGTGGATCCTGCGCGAGTCCTGCCACCAGTGGACGGCCTGGCAGCGCGAGAATGCCGCGGCCGCGCCGGCGATGGTCAGCGTCAACCTGTCGCGGGTGCAGATGACGCTCGGCGCGCGCATGCTCGAGACCGTGCGCGACGCGCTCGCAGCCGCCGGCATGCCGCCGTCGGCGCTGCAGCTGGAGATCACCGAACGCGAAGTGATGAAGGACCCGGAGGTCGCGCGCGAACTGATGGTGGGGCTGGCCGCGCTGGGCGTCCGGCTCGCGATGGACGACTTCGGCACCGGCACCTCGTCGCTCGGCTGCCTGCGCGACTACCCCTTCCACACGATCAAGATCGACAAGTCCTTCGTCACCGGGCTGTCCCACGACCCGCATGTGCTGGCGGTGGCGCACGCCACCGTCAACGTGATCGAGAACCTGGGGATGATCAGCGTGGCCGAGGGCATCGAGGACCCGTCGGAGGTGGCGACGCTGCAGTCGCTTGGCTGCCGCTACGGCCAGGGCCACCTGTTCTCGACCGCGGTGCCGCCCGAGCAGGTGCTGAGCGCCGTGGCGACCTGGCCCACGGGCTGACGGCGTCGCGTCAGGCCCCGCCGCCGAGCGCACGCGGGATCGCCGCGGCGAGGTGGTCGTAGACCCGGCGCACGACGCGGTTGCCGCGGATCTCGCGGTGCACCGCCAGCCAGCACGGCAGCGGCGGGATCTGCAGCATCGGCAGCAGCGGTCGCACGCCCGGCCAGTGGCGCAGGTTGTAGGCGGCGACGAAGCCGATGCCCGCACCGGCCGCGATCAGTTGTCCGTAGGCCACCTGGTCGTCGGTGCGCAACACGAAGGCGCTGCGGTCGAGCGGGAATCCCATCTTCGCGAATCCGTGCACGATGGTGTCGTCGCGGTCGTAGCCGATGAGCCGGTGCTGCAGCAGGTCGGCCGGCGTGCGCGGCGTGCCAGCGCGCGCCAGATAGCGCTCGTGCGCCGCGGCGACGATCGGGATGTCGGCCAGCTTGCGCGCGACCAGCGAGCCCTGCACCGGCCGGACCATGCGTACCGCGATGTCGGCTTCGCGCCGCAGCAGGTTGCTGAGCTGGTTGGATGCGACGAGCTCGATCGTGATGCCTGGCTCGGCGAGCTGCAGCTCGCCGAGCACGGCCGGCAGCAGCCAGGTCGCGGCAACCAGGCTGGTCGTCACGCGCACCGTGCCGCTGCTGGCCTGGGCCCGCACCGCGAAGCTGCGGCCCATCGCGGCGGCAGCCTCCTCCATCCGGCGCGCCGGCTCGGCGATCGCCAGTGCCATCGCGGTGGGTACGGCGCCGCGGCCGGTCCGCTCGAACAGCGGCGCGCCGAGCTGCGCCTCGAGCTCGGCCACGTGCCGGCTCAGCGTCGGCTGGTGCGCACCGAGCCTGCGTGCCGCGCCCATCAGGCTGCCGGCGTCGAGCACGGCGAGGAAGCTGCGCACCAGCGCCCAGTCGAATTTCGGATCGGCCATACGGAACTGTATAGCTCGAATGCTCATGTCGACGATTGCCGGATGAAGCCCCGCAACTCACACTGGCGCCATCGACAACCCACAGGAGACTCGCCATGAACCCGTCCACCGTCCTCGTCCTGGGCGCCAACGGCCGTCTCGGCGAGGCCGCCGTGCAGGCCTTTGCCGCCGCCGGCTGGCAGGTGCTCGCGCAATTGCGCCGCGCCCCGGTTGCGCCACTGCCCGCGGGCGCCGTGGCATTGGCGCTGCCGCTGGGCGACATCGACGCGCTGGCCCGGCGCGCCGCGGCGGCGCGTGTGGTCGTCTACGCCGTCAACCCGCCCTATGCCGACTGGCCGCGCCAGATGCTGGCGCTGGCACGCCACGGCATGGACCTCGCGCAGCGTCTGGATGCGACCTTCATGCTGCCAGGCAATGTCTATAACTTCGGTGCCGGCATGCCGCCGCTGTTGAGCGAGGCGACGCCGCAGCAGCCCACCACGCGCAAGGGCCGCATCCGCGTCGAGCTCGAGGCCGAGATGGCGGCACGCGCCGCCCAAGGCCTGCGCAGCGTGGTCATCCGCGCCGGCGACTTCTTCGGCGGCGGCGCCGGCTCGTGGCTGGACCTGGCCATCGTCAAGCGGCTGCGCCAGGGCAGGCTGGTCTACCCGGGGCCGCTCGACGTCGCGCATGCCTGGGCCTACCTGCCCGATCTCGCGCGTGCCTTCGTCGCGGTCGCGGCGCGCGACGACCTGGCGGCGGCCCAGCGGTGGCACTTCGCCGGCCACACGCTGACCGGGCACGAACTGCTGGAGGCGCTCGAGCGCGCCGCCGGCGTGCTCGGCCTGCAACCGGCCGCGGGCCTGCGCCGTGGCGGCATGCCCTGGGGCGTCATGCGCGTGCTCGGCACGGTCGTGCCGATGGTCCGCGAGGTCGTCGAGATGGAATACCTCTGGCGCGTGCCGCACGCGCTGGATGGGCGCGCGCTGCAGGGCAGGGTGGGCGTGCTTCCGGTGACGCCGATCGACGACGCGATGCAATCCGCCCTGCGCGGGCTGGGCTTCGGCGTGACGGCTGGGGAGGCGCTGCCGAACGCGGGTATCGTCGCGAGCGATACCTCCCGGCGCCACCTCGCTTGAGCCTGCTCGACGTCCACGACCTCCGCGTCACCCTGAACACCGCGCGCGGCCCGGTCCAGGCGCTGCGTGGCATCTCGCTGTCGATCGAACGTGGCCAGACCGTCGGCCTGATCGGCGAATCGGGCTGCGGCAAGTCGCTGACGGCGCTGGCGCTGATGGGCCTGCTGCCCGACGGGGCGCGTGTCAGCGGCTCGATCCGCCTGGCCGGGCAGGAGCTGACGACGCTCGACGATCGTGCGATGTGCCGCCTGCGCGGCAGCCGCATGGGCATGGTGTTCCAGGAGCCGATGACGGCGCTGAACCCACTGCACACCGTCGGCCGCCAGATCGGCGAGACGCTGCGGCTGCACAAGAACCTGGCGGCGCGCGAGGCCCGTGCCCAGGCCCTGCGACTGCTCGAACGGGTGCAGCTGCCACAGGCCGCGCAGCGCCTGGATGCCTACCCGCACCAGCTGTCCGGCGGCCAGCGTCAGCGTGTCGTGATCGCGATCGCACTCGCCTGCGGCCCCGACCTGCTGATCGCCGACGAGCCGACGACGGCGCTCGACGTGACCACGCAGCGCGAGGTCCTGGACCTGATCGCCGAGCTGGTCGCCGCGGACGGCATGGGACTGCTGCTGATCAGCCACGACCTCGGCGTGATGGCCGATGCGGTGCGCCGCATGCTGGTGATGTATGCCGGCACGGTGGTCGAGAGCGGGCCCACCGACGAGGTCTTCGCGCGCATGGCGCACCCCTACACGCGCGGCCTGTTCGCCGCCCGGCCGCGCCTGGGGCTGGCGCGCGGCACGCGGCTGGCCACCATACCGGGCCGCGTGCCCGAGCTCACCGACATGCCCGCGGGCTGCGCCTTCGCCGAGCGCTGCCCCGCGGCCAGCGGCGACTGCCGCCGCGGCGACCCCCCGGTCGCGGCGATCGGGCCGGGCCACGCGGTGCGTTGCCGGCACCCTGCTCGGCCCGGCACGGCCGAACTTGAGCGCCCCGGCCCCCGCGAAGCCGGTACGAACGCGACATAAGTCTCGAACCCGGCGCGCGAAACCGTCACGCGCCGGCGGCACACTGCGCGCATCACAACAGCAGGAGGTGCCCCATGGACATGCACTCGATTCAGAATTTCCTCAGCACGACGGTGAGCGAGCTGCTGATCAAGATCGCCGCCGCGCTCGCGTTCTGGATCATCGGCCGCTGGATCATCGGCCGCGTGATCGCGGTGATCCAGGCGGCGATGAACCGCAACCACGTCGATCCGACGCTGACCAAATACCTGGGATCGATCGTCGCGATCTCGCTGAACATCGCGTTGGTCCTGGGCATCCTGGGCTATTTCGGCATCCAGACGACGTCGTTCGCAGCCATGCTGGCCGGTGCCGGCGTGGCCATCGGCGCGGCCTGGAGCGGGCTGCTCGGCAACTTCGCGGCTGGCGCCTTCATGCTGGTCCTGCGGCCGTTCAAGGTCGGCGACTTCGTCACCATCGGCGGGGTCACCGGAACGATCAAGGAACTGGGGCTGTTCGGCACCACGATGCTGACCCCGGACAACGTGCACACCATCGTCGGCAACGGCAAGATCTTCGGCGACACGATCCAGAATTTCAGCGCCACCTCGGCGCGTCGCGTCGAGCGCGTGGCCCAGCTCGCCGGCAGCGTCGACCCGCTGGAAGCGATCGCCAAGCTGCGCGCAGCGGTGGCCGCGATCCCGAACGTCAGCACCGAGCACCCTCCCGAGGTCAACCTGCTCGACATGAACCTCAACGGCCCGGTGATCGCGGTGCGACCCTATTGCCACACCGACCACTACTGGCAGGTCTACTTCGAGACCAACGAGGCGATCGTGCGTACCTGCCGCGAGGCCGGCTGGCCGGCGCCGATGCCGCACCAGATGACGCTGATCAGGAACGCCGGCTGAGACAGCCGCACCGGCGGCGGCCGGCGGCGGGCCCGTGATCGCGGCCACAATGCCCGGGCCATGGCCGAGCCGCTGCTGATCGTCGACCGACTTTCCAAGACCTACCGGCTGCCGCGCGAATCGCTGTTCGCGCCGGCGCCGCTGCTGCACGCGCTGCAGGACGTGAGCTTCACGCTGTTGCCCGGGCGCAGCCTGGGGCTGGTCGGCGAATCGGGCTCGGGCAAGAGCACGCTGGCCCGGCTCGTGATGGCACTCGAGCGGCCGACAGCCGGCCGCGTGGTGCTCGACGGCCAGGACCTTCATGCGCTGACGCCTGCGGCGCTGCGGCGCGCGCGTGCCAAGGTGCAGATGGTGTTCCAGGATCCGTACGGCTCGCTCGACCCGCGTCGCACCGTGCGCCAGACCGTGGCCGAGCCGCTCGCGCTGCTGCAGGGCGCCGGCCGCGCCGAGCAGCAGCGGCGTGCTGCGGAGGCCCTCGAGGCGGTGGGCCTGCGCGTCGCCGACCTCGACCGCTACCCGCACGAGTTCTCCGGCGGCCAGCGCCAGCGCATCGCGATCGCGCGCGCGCTGATCACGCGGCCGCGGCTGATCGTTGCCGACGAACCGGTGAGCGCGCTCGATGTCTCGGTCCAGGCGCAGGTGCTCAACCTGATGCAGGACCTGCAGGACGGATTCGGCGTGACCTACCTCTTCATCAGCCATGACCTGAGCGTGATCGATCTCGTGTGCGACGAGGTCATCGTGCTGAAGGAGGGCCGCGTCGTCGAGCGCGGCGACCCCGACGCCCTGTTCCACGCGCCGCAGCATCCCTACACCCAGCGCCTGCTGGCGGCGGTGCCGGGTCGCCGACTCGGCGCAGAATCCGCCCACCCGTGACCCGGAAGGATCCGACGATGACGATCTCCCGCCGCCCCTTCGTGCTGATGCTGGCCGGCGCCGCCGCCGTGGCCGCCGCGCTCGCGGCACCCGACGCGCAGGCCCAGGCGCGCAAGGACAGCGCGGTGCTGGCCATGGTGCTCGAGCCGTCCGGTCTGGACCCGACCGTGGCGGCCGCGGCCGCGATCGGCGAGGTCGTGCACTACAACATCCTCGAAGGCCTGACCCGTATCACGATGGACGGTGCAGTCATGCCGCTGCTGGTCGAGACCTGGTCGCAGTCGCCCGACGGCAAGAGCTACACCTTCCTGCTGCGCCAGGGCGTGAAGTTCTCCGACGGTTCGCCGCTGACCGCCGAGGTCGTCAAGTTCAGCTTCGACCGCGCCAAGGCACCGGGGTCCACCAACAAGGCCAAGAAGGGCTTCTGGGACAACGTCTCCAGCATCACCGCCCACGACGAGCGCACGGTCATCCTCACGCTCGAGAACGCCGATGCGGCCACGCCGTTCCGGCTCGGCGAGAACACCGCCGTGATCTTGCATCCGGCGACGGCGGCGCAGGCCACGACCCGGCCGATCGGCACCGGCCCCTACAAGCTCGAGAGCTGGAACAAGGGTTCGGCCGTCACGCTGGTCAAGTCCGACAACCACCGCGACGCGGCCAAGGTCCGGCTGAAGAAGGTCACGATCCGCTTCATCAACGACCCGGCCGCACAGGTGGCCGCCCTGCTGGCCGGCGACATCGACGGCATGCCGCGTTTCGGCGCGCTGCAGGCACTCAAGCAGTTCCAGGCCGACAAGCGCTTCACGGTCGAGATCGGCAGCACGGCCGGCAAGGGCCTGCTGGCGATCAACAACAAGCGCAAGCCCTTCGACGACGTGCGCGTTCGGCGCGCGATCACCCATGCGATCGACCGCAAGGCCTTCATCGATGGTGCGCAGGAGGGGCTGGGCAAGCCCATCGGCAGCCACTTCACGGCCGCCGACCTCGCATACGTCGACCTCACCGGCCTGTATCCGCACGACCCCGAGAAGGCCAGGGCCCTGCTGCGCGAAGCGGGCGTGACGACACCGCTGAACGTGACGCTGACGCTGCCGCCGCCGCAGTACGCACGCAAGGGCGGCGAGATCATCGCAGCGCAACTGGCCAAGGTCGGCATCGTCGCCAAGATCGAGAACGTCGAGTGGGCGCAATGGCTGGCGGGCCCGTTCAAGGGCAACTTCGACCTGACCATCATCAACCACGTCGAGCCGCTCGACTACGCCACCGCCTATGCCGATCCAAACTACTACTTCGGCTACGACAGCGCCAAGTTCCGCGGCCTCGTCGCCTCGCTCGGCGCGGCCAGCGGCAACCGCGAGAAGGGCCGCATCTGGCGCGACATCCAGCGCCAGCTGGCCGAGGACGCGGTCAATGCCTGGATCTGGAATCCGGCCCAGGTCGCAGTGGCGCGCAGGGGGCTGAAGGGCCTGTGGAGCAGTTCGCCGATCTTCGCCAACGACCTCGCCGCGCTGAGCTGGGGCGCCCCTTGAGCCGCCAGACCATCGAGGCGCTGTACGCCGCGTTCGCGCGCCTGGACGGTGCCGCGATGCAGGCCTGCTACGCCGAGGACGCACGCTTCGACGACGAAGTCTTCGCGTTGCGCGGCCGGCGCGAGATCGGCGCGATGTGGCGCATGCTGTGCGAGGCCACGGCGTCGCGCCCCGAGGCGCGTGCGCATTGGCGGCTCGTGGTGAGCCAGCTCACCGACCGCAGTGCCCATTGGGAGGCGGACTACCTCTTCTCGGCGACCGGCCGAGCCGTGCACAACGTCATCGACGCCGAGTTCGAGTTCGACGGCCAGGGCCTGATACTGCGCCAGCGCGACCGCTTCGACTTCTGGCGCTGGTCGCGCCAGGCACTGGGCCTGCCGGGCCTGCTGCTCGGCGCGACGCCGCTGCTGCGCGACAAGGTGCGTGCCACCGCGGCGTCCAACCTGCGCAGGTTCATCGAGCGCGATGGCCGCCCCGCATGAGCTGACTGCGGCGCAGCTCGGCGCTGCCTATGGCAGCGGCGGGTTGTCGCCGGTGGAGGCCGTGCGCGACGTTCTCGCGCACATCGAGCGCTGGGAGCCGCGGCTGTGCGCGACCTGGGCACTCGATGCCGAAGCCGCGCTCGCCGCCGCGCGCGAGTCCGAGTCGCGCTGGCATCGCCGTAGGCCGCGGTCGGCGCTGGACGGCGTGCCGGGCACGCTGAAGGAAAACATCGCCACGCGCGGCCTGGCCGTTCCGGTGGGGTGCGCGGCGACCGAGCTCGTGCCGGCTGCCGAAGATGCGCCGCCGGCGGCCCGCCTGCGCGAAGCGGGCGCGATCGTGATCGCCAAGACGACGATGCCCGACTGGGGCATGCTGTCTTCGGGCCTGTCGAGCTTCCACAAGCTGGCGCGCAACCCCTGGGACCTGGCGATGAACCCCGGCGGCAGCAGCGCCGGTGCCGCAGCCGCTGCTGCTGCGGGGTATGGGCCGCTGCACCTGGGCACCGACATCGGTGGCTCGATCCGCCTGCCGGCCGGCTGGTGCGGTGTCTTCGGCCTCAAGCCGAGCCTCGGCCGCGTGCCGATCAAGCCGCCCTATGCAGGGCGCGTCGCCGGGCCGATGACACGCACGGTGCTCGATGCCGCGCTGATGATGGCCGTGCTCAGCCGACCCGACTGGCGCGACACGACGAGCCTGCCGCCGCAGGCCATCGGCTGGACCGATCTGCAGATCGGCGTCAAGGGACTGAAGATTGGCCTGCTGCTGGACGCCGGCTGGGGCCAGGCGGTCGAACCGCAGACCGCTGCGGCAGTGCAGGCCGCAGCACGGGCCTTCGAGACCGCCGGTGCCATCGTCGAGACGATGCCGGCGTTCTCGACGCGCGCGATGGCCGAGGGCATGGACCGCTTCTGGCGCATGCGCTCGTGGCTCGATTTCAGCGCGCTCCCGCGCGAGCGCCAGGAGCGGGTGCTGCCCTATATCCGCGAGTGGATCGCCAGCGCTGCCGGGCTCACCGCGGCCGAGGTCTTCCACGGCTACAGCCAGATGGGGGCACTGCGCGAGGCTGCGGTCGCGGCCTGTCAGCCGTACGACTTCGTGCTGTCGCCGGTGAGCCCGGTGCCGACCTTCCCGGCCGAATGGGCGAGCCCGCTGAACGATCCGCACCGGCCGTTCGAGCACATCGCGTTCACGCTGCCGTACAACATGAGCGAGCAACCGGCGGCGAGCATCGACTGCGGCTCTACGCGCGAAGGCTGGCCGATCGGCCTGCAGATCATCGGCCACCGCCACGACGATCTCGGCGTGCTGCGGCTGGCGCGTGCGTGGGAACAACTGCGCCCGGCACCGAGGCCGTGGCCGCTGCCGCCGCATGCACCACACCGGGAGGCCCCGCCGTGCACGCCCTGAGCCGTGCCAACGTCGCGGAACAGAGCACCGGCACGGGCGTTGCCGTCGCCCCGACCAGCGCGCTGCCACTCTCGGGCGGCGGCGTCGCCGGTCCGGGGGCAATCGGTCTTGTCGAGCCGCTCGCGGCTGACCGGCACGTCGGGCATGCCTTGAACGGCCCGCTTCGAGCACCACGAGCCGGTGCCATCGTCGCTGGCGTGCGCACCTCCGTTGGCGTCCGACGGCGGCATCGGCGCGCCCGCCCGGCTCGCCACGGTGCGCGGCGTCGCGCTGGCACGCACGCGGAGCGCGGCCCCATTGCGGCCGCCGCTTTCACGCCGTACCGCGCCGCGCCCGCCGCCTGAGGCGCGCTACATTCGCGCCATGAACGGCTCGGACCCGCGCGGCAACCTCACCGGCACCGCATCGAGCGCGGCGCGCGACAGCGCCGAGCGCGCGCTGTGGCGCATGATGTCCTTCTACGACATGCCGCTGGCCGATCTCGATGCGGCGATCGAGGCCGACGACGGCTGGGCGATGCCGCACGTGATGAAGGCTGGCTACCTGCTGAGCCTGACCGAGGCCTCGATGGTCGCCGAGGCCACCACGCACCTGGCGGCCGCACGCGCACGTGCGGCCTCGTGCACGCCGCGCGAGCGTGCCCACCTCGAGGCGACCCAGCAGATCGTCGATGGTCGCTGGGCTGCAGCCTGCCGCACATGGGACGAACTGCTGGTCGAGCACCCGCGCGACGCGCTCGCGCTGCAGTGGGCCCAGCTGTGGGACTTCTACCGCGGCGATGCCGCCGGCCTGCGCCAGCGCCCGGCGCGCGCGCTCCCCGAGTGGGACACCGGCGATCCTCTCTACGGGTACGTCGTTGCGCTCTATGCTTTCGGTCTCGAGGAATGCAACCTCTATCCGCAGGCCGAGGACATGGGCCGGCGCGCGCTCCAGGCCAACCCGCGTGTGCCCTGGGCCGTGCATGCGGTCGCGCATGTGATGGAGATGCAGGGCCGCTTCGAGGAAGGCAGTGCCTGGCTGCGCCAGCACCAGGGCGCCTGGGCGGAGGGCAATGGCTTCGCCTGCCACCTGTGGTGGCACAAGGCGTTGTTCCGCCTCGAGGGCCTGGACGTCGCCGGCGTGCTGCGCATCGTCGACAAGTACCTCAGTGGCGAGGCGCTGCAGACTTCGCTGCAGCGCGTGGATGCGACGGCGCTGCTGTGGCGGCTGCATCTGCTGAAGCACGACATGCGCTCGGCCTTTCGCGCGCTGCTCGACGGCTGGCCGCTCGACGACACCCTGGCCGGCTACTACGCCTTCAACGACGTGCATGCGCTGCTCGCGATGATCGGCAGCGCCGACCTCGCGCGGGCCGACGCCTGGGTGGCGCGCTGCGCCGAGCGTGCGATGGCGGCCGAGGGCGCGGGCCGCGCCAACCACCAGATGGCGCGCGAGGTCGGCCTGCCGCTGATGCGCGGCCTGATGTCGCTCGCGCGCGGCGACGGCGACGCCGCGGCCGAAGCGCTGTACCCGGTGCGCGGCCATGCACAGCGCTTCGGCGGCAGTCACGCCCAGCGCGACCTGATCGACCAGACCCTGCTCGCCGCGGCAGCCCAGGGCAGTGCGCACACCAGGGCCACCTATGGCCGCGCTTTGATCAACGAGCGCGTGCTGGCCAAGCCCCTGACCCCGCTGACGCGCCACTGGCTCGAGCAACTCGGGCAGCGCGCGGAGGCGCGGGCGTGAGCGCCGCCCGGCCGCTCCGAAGGCGCTCGCTCCCCCTTGGGGGGACGGCGCGAAGCGCCAAGGGGGCCACGTGAGCGCCGCCCGGCCGCTCCGAAGGCGCTCGCTCCTCCCTGGGGGGACGGCGCGAAGAGCCAAGGGGGCATCATGAGCGAAGGCAAGTCGGCCGCGGAAGACAAGCGCCTGAACCGGCTCAAGCTGCTCGACGACCACATCGGAGAGCACCTGCGTGCGAGCGAGCGCATGGGTGAACTGAAGGCCGCGCCGAGCTACGGCAAGCCGCTCAACCTCGGCGACGGCTACGACGAGACGCCGGCCGAGATGCGCATGCCGATGAAGGTGCTCAAGGATGCCGGCGTCGTGCCGCCCGAAGTCGCGCTGATGCACGAACTGGCTGCGCTGCGCCAGGCCGCGCAGGGCGCGTCCGACCCCGAGGAGGCGCGTCGCCTGTCGCAACGGGCGAGTGAGTTGCAGCAGGCGATCGCACTGCGTCTGGAGCGGCTGCGCGGCGGCAGCCTGTGACGAGTTGCGCCCGCCCCGCTACACGAGTGGCGGCTGCAGCCCTTCGGCCTCGATCGTCTGGCCCACCGCCGGTCGCGCCAGCATGCGCTGCAGCCACGGGCCGATGTGCGGCAGCGTGCGCGCGGGGCGTTGCATGCCGCGGGTCCAGCGGCACAGCATGAAGGCATAAGGGTCGAGCGCGCTGAAGCGCTCGCCCAGGAACCATGGGCCGCCGTGCGCGGCGAGCTGGGTGTCGATCTGGTCGAGCAGGGTTTCGAGCTTCGCCTCGGCCGCGGACCGGACCTCGGCGGCGCCGATGGCATTGCCGGGCGCGACCATGCGGTCGCTGTAGAAGTAGTGCGGCATCATGGCCTGCACCGTGCTCGACAGCCACACCAGCCACTTGTAGAACTGCGCCCGATCGGCCGTGCCGACGGCCGGCGCCAGGCCGGCCTGCGGATGCATGTCGCACAGGTGCAGCACGATGGCGGCCGTCTCGTACAGGACCAGACCGTCGTCGACCAGCACCGGGATCAGCCCGTTCGGGTTGAGCTTGAGGTAGCCTGGGCTCTTGTGCATGCCGGCCGCGCGATCGACGTAGACCAGCTCGAACGGGACATCCAGTTCCCGCAGCAGCAGGTGCGGCGTCATGCTGGCATTGCCGGGGTGGTAGTGAAGCTGCATCGTCGCGATCCTCGGTTTCGGGATCGGCCATTGGACCGCAGGTGCGGGCGCGCAGCCAGCGCGCCGGCCGGGATCTCGTCTGCGACTTCGATGCTGGAACTTCCGCCAGAATCGGAGGGGCCGCGATACTGCAGCGGGGTACCAACAACAGGTTGGCAGGGCCGCATGGAGGCGGACCACGCGGGCACCTGATGCACAGGGGACCGCAGCCGCCTGCCAGGCAATCAGTCGATCATGTCCGTCGTCATCCCGATCCAAACCGAAGCTGCCTGCACGGCACTGCGCCGCTACCTGGTCGTCGATCCTCATTTCGAGGGTACGCCCGAGCGCGTCCGGGACGTCGTCCAGGCGCTCGAGCCGTTGGTGAAATCGGAGCTCGGCGCCGATCTGCCGTGCGGCGCGTGGCTGCGGTGCCTGAAGGTCGTCGATGGCGAGGCCGTGCTCACGATCGCGCCCGATCTCGCCTGCCACGGTCACGTCGTCGCCACGCTGGCCTTCGACGTGATGCGCCGCCTGCTGCCCGATACCGACATCTACGTCGGCGCCGCGCCGGTCTGACTGACCAGCGGGCCGGCGCACCCGGCGAGGCACACTTCGGGTCACGATGAACCACCGCGCCGCGCTCGTTGCCGGAACCTTCTTTGCATTCGCTGCCGGCTTGATGTGGGGTCTGGTCTTCGTCGCACCGCTGTTGCTGCCCGCTTACCCGGCAGCGCTGCTGTCGGTGTCGCGCTATTTCGCCTTCGGCCTGATCGCGCTGCCGCTCGCATGGTGGGACCGCGCGGGCCTGCGCAAGCTCACGCGTGCCGACTGGATCGAGGCGCTCAAGCTCTCGACCGTGGGCAACCTGCTGTACTACCTGTTCCTCGCCGCGGCCATCCAGCGTGCCGGCGGGCCGTTGCCGACCATGATCATCGGCACGCTGCCGGTGGTGATCGCGATCACCTCCAACCTGCGCGATGCACGGCGCGACGGGCGCCTGCCCTGGCTGCGCCTGCTGCCATCGCTGGCGCTGATCGCACTCGGCCTGGCGCTCGTCAACCGGGACGAATTCGAGCACCTGCGCGGCCAGGCCCGGGTGAGTGTCGAGACCTATGCGCTCGGCGCGCTGCTGGCGCTGGCAGCGGTCGTCTGCTGGACCTGGTATCCGATCCGCAATGCCGACTGGCTGCGCGCCCACGCCGACCGCAGCCCGCGCAGCTGGGCGACTGCGCAGGGCATGGCGACGCTGCCGTTGGCGGCCGCGGGTTTCTTCGCCTTCTGGGGCTGGAACGCGGCCAGCGGCCAGGCCTTCACGATGCCGTTCGGCCCGACCCCGGGGATCTTCCTGCTGCTGATGTTCTCGATCGGCCTGCTTGCCTCGTGGGCGGGCACGCTGTGCTGGAACGAGGCCAGCCAGCGCCTGCCGACCACGCTGGTCGGGCAGCTGATCGTGTTCGAGACACTGTCGGCGCTGGCCTACGCCTTCATGCTGCGTGGCACCTGGCCCGGGCCGCCGACCGTCGCCGGCATCGTGCTGCTGGTGGCCGGCGTGATCTGGGCGCTGCGCGTGCGCCCCGAGCCGCTGGCGGCCGAGGCCCATGCCGCATGAAGCGGACCACCCCCGCAGCGCCTGCGGCGCTTCCCCCTCAGGGGGCGCCGCCAGCGGACCGGCAAAGCCGGATCCGCGGCGGCCGCTTGGTTGGAACTGTCCACGCGACGCGTGGTGGCGCGCGGTGGGGCGACTGACATGACCGCACCCGCCTCACTCCGCGCGCAGCCCCGAGGGACGCCCGATCGGCTTGGGAGTGGCCCTGCGAAGCCTGGGACACTGGGCACGGACTGCCGCATATGACTGCCGAAACCACGCCCGCGCCACTCCCGCCCTTCCGCACCATCGCCGAACTCGTGCACGATCATGCGCGGCGCGATCCGCGGCACCCGGCCCTGCGCGACGACACGCGGGAGATCGACTACGGCACGCTCGATGCCTGGATGGACCGCATCGCCGCCGCGTTGCAGCGTGACGGCGTCAAGCGCGGCGAGGCGATCGCGATCTGCGCGAATGCGTCGGTGGCCTATGCGGCGGTCTTCCTCGGCGCATTGCGCGCCGGCGTGGCGGTGGCACCGATCGCGCCCTCGGTCACGCGCGAGCAGTTCGCCTCGATGCTGCGCGATGCCCAGGCGCGCCGGTATTTCGTCGATGGCGTCGCGATCGGGCTGTTGGCTCAGGGTATCGACACGGCGGCCTGCGTGTCGCTCGATGGCGTGGCCGCGGGGGCGCGGCTCGAACACTGGCTCGCGCCGGCGGGGGCGACACCGCAGCCGGTGCCGGTGCAACCATCAGACCCGTTCAACATCATCTATTCGTCCGGCACGACGGGGTCGCCCAAGGGCATCGTGCAGCCGCACGGCATGCGCTGGGCCCACGTCGCGCGCGGCGAGAAGTACGGTTACGGCCCGGACGCCACGACGATCCTGGCGACGCCGCTGTACTCGAACACGACGCTGGTCGTGTTCTTCCCTTCCGTGGCCTTCGGCGGCTGCGTTCAGCTGATGGCGAAGTTCGATGCGCGGCGCTACCTCGAACTCGCGCAGCGCTACCGCGCGACCCACACGATGCTGGTGCCGGTGCAGTACCAGCGCCTGATGGCGCTGCCCGACTTCGATGATTTCGACCTGTCGTCGTTCAAGGCCAAGTTCTGCACCAGCGCGCCTTTCGGTGCGGCGCTGAAGGCCGACGTGTTGAAGCGCTGGCCGGGTGGACTGATCGAGTTCTACGGCATGACCGAGGGAGGCGGCACGTGCATCCTCGAAGCCCACCTGCATCCGGACAAGCTGCACACCGTGGGCCAGCCGGCGATCGGCAGCGACATCCGGCTGATCGACGAGGACGGCCGCGAGATCGCCCCCGTGGCGGTGGCTGCCGGCGCCGCCGGCGAGGTCGTCGGACACTCACCCAGCATGATGACCGGCTACCACGGCCAGCCGGAGAAGACGCGCGAGGCCGAGTGGTTCGATGCCAGTGGCAAGCGCTTCATCCGCACCGGCGACGTCGGCCGCTTCGACGAGGACGGTTTCCTGATCCTTCTGGACCGCCGCAAGGACATGATCATCAGCGGCGGCTTCAACATCTTCCCGAGCGACCTCGAGGCCGAGCTGCGCCAGCACCCGGCGGTCGAGGACGTGGCGGTGGTCGGTGTGCCGAGTGAACAGTGGGGCGAGACGCCGGTGGCCTATGTCGTGTGTCGCGCCGGCGCGACCGCGAACGAGGCCACGCTGCGCGACTGGCTCAACGCGCGGGTCGGCAAGACCCAGCGCCTGGCGGCGCTGCACTTCATCGACGAATTGCCGCGCAGCGCGATCGGCAAGGTCCTCAAGCGCGAACTGCGTGAGCGTCACGCCGGCACCTGATGGACCATGCCGGTCCTGGCCCGGCGCGTGCGGCGGTCAGGTCCGCATGGCGACTCGCTTTCGATTGCATGAGACTGACCGGCAGCCATCGGCCCGTTGTGATCGTTGGTGACGGTCTGCTTGAGCGCGCGCGTCTCGCGCCAGGCGGTACGCGCCAGGGCCTCATGCTGGGGCGGTCGGCGCGCTGCGCCGACTGCGCTGCGGTGCTCGC
>Ga0209682_10000216_pt1 | contig 19767 bp, 13 predicted proteins | sample DOMMetBare2Fresh_2_FD_187471 | JGI IMG/M metagenome (GOLD analysis project Ga0209682, IMG submission 187471) | Wetland sediment microbial communities from St. Louis River estuary, USA, under dissolved organic matter induced mercury methylation -... | ecosystem: Environmental > Aquatic >... | reverse complement strand
GTGTGAGGAGCCTCCTCGCCGCGTAACATTTTTCCGGATTCTCCGTCTATCCTTAAGCTGACCCACCCCCTGAGGCAGCGAGGAGGACGTCTCGATGGCGAACGGCCCGGAGCCGCAAACGGAACCTGGATCGGCCGGCCCGAAGCCGCCGGGCCGCGGGCAGACGGTGCGCCGGGGGCTCTCCCGCCTCGGGCAGGCGCTTCAGCCGGGACCGCGGACGCGCCGGGGAGCCGCCTGGGGCCTCGGGATCGCCGTGGCCGTGGGGGCCGTGGCCAACGGCATCTGGTTCGAGCCCGGGCTCGGGCCGGTGCTGGACGTTCCCGCCGGCATTCTCATCACGCTGACCGTTGCCGCGCTCTTCGCCCTCGGGCTGATCCTGGCGCTCAAGCTCCTCCTTCTCTTCCCCCGCCTCCTCGGCTGGCTGGGCTTCGGTGCCCTGGGAACCCTCATCGTCCTCGCCCTGGGCTCCATCGGCCTGCCTCCCCTCCTCGGCCTCCTCGCCGGACTGGCCGCCGGCCTCGTCGAGGCGTTCCTCGGCGGCTCCCTCGCCCGCCTGCGGAGCGGCGAGCCGCTGCGCCCCGCCGGCCGGTGGACACTGCGCGTCCTGGTGCTCGCCGCCCTCGCCGCCAACGGCTGGCTGGTCTGGTGGCTCGCCGGCCGGGGGAGCACCGAGCACCTCGTCAAGGCCCGGCATCCCGATCCGGTCCACGTCGCCCCCCTCGCGGCGGCCGATCCCGGACAGCCCGGCCCGTACAAGGTCCTCACCCTGACCTACGGCAGCGGCACCGACCGGCAGCGCCCCGAGTACGGCAAAGGGGCCACCCTGAAAACGAAGAGCGTGGACGCGACGCCGTTCGTCAAAGGGAACGAAGGATGGCGGGTCGCCGTGCGCGACTGGTTCTGGGGCTTCGATTTCACCGCGTTCCCCCGCAACGGACGGGTCTGGTATCCGGAAGGTCCCGGTCCCTTTCCGCTCGTCCTGGTGGTGCACGGCAACCACGGCATGACCGACTTCTCCGATCCCGGCTATGCCTGGCTCGGCGAGCTCCTGGCCAGCCGGGGCTTCATCACGGTTTCGGTGGACGAGAACTTCTTCAACGGCTTCTGGACGGGCGGCCTGGAGAAGGAGAACGACGGCCGGGGCTGGCTGCTCCTGAAGCATCTGGAGGTCTGGCGGGACTGGAACCGCACGCCGGGCAACCCCTTTCACCACCGGGTGGACATGGAGCGGATCGCCTTGATCGGCCATTCGCGCGGCGGGGAGGCGGTGGGCATCGCCGCCGCCTTCAACCGCCTCTCGTTCTATCCCGACGACGCCACCGTGCCGCTCGGCTTCGGCTTCGGCATCCGCTCCGTGGTCGCCATCGCGCCGATCGACGGGCAGTACAAGCCCGCCAACAAGCCGACGCCCGTCGCCGACGTGAATTACCTGGTCCTCCAGGGCGGGCACGACGGCGACGTCTCGATCTTCTCCGGAGAGCGCCTCTACGAGCGGCTGCGATTCAAGACGGGCCGGCACGTCAAGGCCGCCCTTTACAGCTACCGTTCGAACCATGGCCAGTTCAACACCGTCTGGGGGGATGCCGATGCCGGCTGGCCGCGCTCGCTGCTCCTGAACCGCGCCGCGCTCCTCGCCCCGGAGGAGCAGCGCCGGCTGGGCGGCGTCGCCATCTCCGCCTTCCTCGAAGCGACGCTCCATGACCAGGCGGCCTACACCCGGCTCTTCCGCGACCTGCGGAGCGCGCCGGCCTGGCTGCCGAAGGACCTCTACATCACCCGTTTCCAGGACTCGACCTTCCGCCCGGTGGCCGACTCCGAAGAGGACGTGGACGTCGCCACCACCTCGCTCGCCGGAGGCGTGATCGCGGGCCGCGATCTCACTCTCTGGAAACAGAAGGACCTGGCGTTCCGGCAGGGCGAAGGGACGAAGCAGAACCAGGTGGTCTATCTCGGCTGGAAGCGGATGCCCGGCAAGACGGGGCCGGCGGCGGCCTACACGGTCCGGCTGCCGCGGGAGCTTCCCGCCGGCTGGACGCAGCCGGGCGCCGGTTCGTTGCTCGTCTTCTCTCTCGCCGATTCCGGCGACGAAGCTCCCGATCCCAAGACGGCGGGGAAGAAGAAGGAGAAGAGCGACGCCGAGAAAGAGAAGGAAGAGAAGGACCGCGAGGCGCGGAAGGAGCGCGACAAGAAGGAGGGGAAGGAGCCGCTCGACCTCTCCATCGAGCTGGTGGCGGCCGGCGGCACGGCCGTGCGCCTGCCGCTGTCGCACTTCCGCGCCGTGCCGGTGCCGCTCGAGTCGCGCTTCACCCGGCTCCCCGACGAATCGGATCTTTTTGGCGATGCCTGGGAGCCCGTTCTCCAGACCTTCGAGCTGCCGCTCCGGGCCTTCGCCGCGGCGGCGCCCGGCTTCGACCCGGCCACGGTGCGGGAGATCCGCTTCGTCTTCGACCGCAGCCCCGAAGGGGTGGTGATCCTGGACGACGTCGGATTCGCGGAGGAGCCCTGACGATCAGGGAAGAGGCAGGAGCGGCGCCCAGTCCCACTCGGGCCGCTCGCCGTCGACCGGCGCCATCTCCTGGCGCTCGGTGAGGAGGTCGAGCGGCTCGGCGGACCGGCGGAGGCGGCCGTGCTCGGCGCGTCCCTCGCGCACGGTGGCCGCCAGCTCCTCGGCCAGCCGCCGCGGAGGCTGGGCGCGGCCGAGATCGTCGAGCCGGTCGAGCGGCAGGAAGCAGGCGTCCTCCACCGTCAGGAGAAGGCCGCGCTCCACGGCGCTCCGCGCCAGCGCGGCGTGGACCGGGGCCAGCCGGTCGAGCAGGGCGCGCCAGGCGGCGCGAAACCGGCCCCGGTAGCGGTCGTGCCCCGGCGCCGGATGCCGGTCCAGGGCCCGCCGCGCCGCTTCGGCGCGCCGCGGGTCGGCGGCCCAGGAGGGGGCGAGAGGGTCCGGCGGGCCGAGGAGCCGCAGGTCGGCTCCCCGCCCCATGCGCCATCTCCAGGCGGCCCGGCCGAGCACCGGCGGCGCCTCCTCTCCGGCGGCACGCGCGGCGCGGCGGTTGAGCGCCGCGATCAGCTCCGCCAGCAGGGCATCGCCCAGCCGCGGGATCCGGCGGGCGAGATCGCCGCGCAAGCGGCGGCTGAGCTCCTCGGGTGTGCCGTCCGTGCGCAGCTCCGGGCTGCGGCTCCCCGGTGGCAGGAAGCGCAGGAGGCGCAGCCGGTGAAAGCCGAGTGTCGCGGCCAGCGCCGCGGAGACGGCGGGATGCTCGCCGATCCCGCCGGGCTCGACCAGGGCACCGGCCACGTCGCCGGCGTCCGGCCGGACGGCCAGGAGAAGGCGGAGCTCCCGCGCATCGAGGTAGAGCCGCTGCCGGATCGTCCGGAAGGCCGGCGCCTGCGCCAGCGGAAACCCGAGATGGTAGAGGGCGTAGCGGAGAGCCTCTCCCGCGGCATGCTCCAGGAGGGTGGCTCCGAACGGCGACAGCGGCGGTAGCGGGCCGGGCGTCAGCAACACCCGGCTGAAGGCCGGCCGCCGACCCGGCTCGGCTTGCGCCGCGGCGGGAGACAACATGCGTGAACCCTACCACGAACGCCTCTCCGGTTCGGCGCAACCGTATCCTCGGCCCGGGACTTGCGGCTAGAATACGGCGTCTGTCAGTTTCCGGTCTTTGGGATCGCTCTTTTAGAGCGGGGTTTTGCGGGTGGCCTCCTGCCGCCCGTGGTCCTCGCCTTATCAATCCAGGGGGTTCATTGATGAAGAAGCACTTGAGTGTCATCTTCCTGCTCCTGGCTGGAGTCCTGGCCGGAAGCGGCGTCCTGCAAGCGCAGGATGCGGGCCGGATCGCCGGCCACGTCAACCGGCCCGACGGCACTCCGGTCCCCGGGGTCGCGGTCCGTGTCGAGCAGGCCGGCCAGGAGGTCCTGACCGACGGGGCCGGCCACTACGAGATCTCCGTACCGCCGGGGACCTACACCGTCACCTTCAGCCTGTCCGACGAGTCCGCCACCGAGGAGGGCGTGGAGGTGGCCGCCGGCGCCGTCCGCACCCTGGACAGGTCGGTGGACTGGGACGTGAGCTTCGCCGAGGCCATCACGGTCACCTCGGTGTCGCGCCGGGAAGAGCGGATCACCGAGGCGCCGGCCTCCGTGACCGTCATCCCCGAGGCGGAGATCGAGCAGAAGGCGCCCACCGGCCAGGTGCCGAAGCTCCTCGAATTCACGCCCGGCGTGGACTTCGCCCAGAGCGGCCTCTATGACATCAACTTCAACACCCGCGGCTTCAACAGCTCGCTCAACCGGCGCATCCTCACGCTGATCGACGGCCGCGATCCGGCGGTGCCGTTCCTCGGCTCGCAGGAGTGGGCCGCGGTCTCCTTCCCGCTCGACGAGCTGCGCAGCGTCGAGCTCGTCCGCGGCCCCGGCGCGGCGCTCTACGGCGCCAACGCCTTCAACGGCGTCCTCAACATGACGACCAAGGCGCCGCGCGGCAGCGAAGGCGGCCAGATCCGCCTGACCGGGGGAGATCCGAGCATGCTGCGCGGCGACTTCCGCTGGGCGGGCGGCTTCGGCTCCGACTTCTTCCTCAAGGCCGTGGGCGGCTACATGAAGAGCGACGACTTCTCCCGCTCGCGCAACACCAAGGTCGAGTACTCCACCTTCTGCACCTCGACCGGCCAGACCAACTGCCTGCGCCGTGAGGCCGTGCCGCTCCAGCTCGAGGAGGTCAAGATCGGCTTCGGCGGCCTGCGCCTCGACAAGTACTTCGGAGAGAACCTGCTGACGTTCGAAGGTGGGACGGCCACCCTCGAAGGTCCCGTCTTCCAGACCGGCATCGGCCGCGTCCAGGTCACCGACGTGGACCGCCCCTGGACGCGCCTGAACTTCAACACCCGGCACTTCAACTTCCTCTCCTACTACGACCAGCGCAAGGCCGAGGACCAGCTCGCCCTCGCCTCGGGCGGCCGCCTTTTCGAGGACTCCTCGAACCTGCACGGCGAGCTCCAGGGCAACGTGGGCTTCGCCGGCGACAAGGGCTTCCTGGTCGGCGGCATCTCCTACCATGAGCAGGAGATCGACACCGCCAACCGGAGCGGCTTCCAGACGCTGCTCAAGACGGCCGCGCGCAGCGAGCACCAGGAGGCGGCGTTCGGCCAGGTCGACTACAGCTTCACCGGGAGCTTCAAGGCGGTGGTGGCCGCCCGCGTCGACAAGAGCACCCTCCACGACACGCAGTTCTCGCCCAAGGCCTCGCTGGTCTACGCCGTGACGCCGCGGCACACCCTGCGCCTCACCTACAACAAGGCGTTCCAGGTGCCGAACTACTCGGAGTTCTTCCTGCGCGTGGTGGCCGGCGCGCCGATCACCGCCTTTGCGCCGCTCGAAAACGCCCTCGCGCCGCTCCTCGGCGGGCGCAGCCTCGGCCTGAAGAGCATCCCCATCCTCGCCCTGGGCAACGACAACATGGACGTGGAGAAGATCACCAACTACGAGCTCGGCTACTCGGGGATCCTCTCCAGCAAGGCGTACCTGACCATCGACTACTACCGGGGAGACGTCGAGAACTTTGTCACCGACCTCCTGCCGGGCGTCAACCCGCAGTACACCGGCTATGCGCCGCCCTCGTTCCTGCCGGCCGCGGTCCAGGCGCAGATCCTCGCCACTCTCCGCGGCGGCCTGGGCGCTGCCAACTTCTCCGGCCTGACCGACCTGAACGGCCAGCCGACCCTGGTGCTCTCCTACGCCAACGCCGGCGCGGTGGACACCCAGGGAGTGGACGTCGCCCTGAACTACTACGTCACCGGAAGCTGGATCGCCGACTTCAGCTACTCCTGGTTCGACTTCAAGGTGAAGGAGAAGCAGCTCGGCGACCAGCTCCTCCCCAACGGTCCCGAGAACAAGCTGAGCGCCGGCCTCACCTACCACGGCGAGCGCTTCGGCGCCTCGGCCAAGTACCGCTGGGTGGATGACTTCGACTGGGCCGCCGGCGTGTTCGTCGGCAGCGTCCCCTCGTACGACATCCTGGACCTCGGGGCGAGCTACAAGATCACCGACAACGTCGAGCTCGGCCTCGACGTCAGCAACGCGTTGGACAGCAAGGACTACCAGGCCTTCGGCGGCGACATCGTGCGGCGCCGCGCCCTGGGCCACGTCGCGTTCCGCTGGTAGGCGGGCGATTGCGGCGACCGGGCCCCCGTTTCCCGCGATGGGCGGCGGGGGCTCGTTTGACACCCTTCTCCGGGGTGGCTTACACTCACCTCCGCGTTTTCGTCGGGGCGTAGCGCAGCCTGGTAGCGCACCTGCCTTGGGCGCAGGGGGTCCTCAGTTCAAATCTGGGCGCCCCGAATCCGACGGTGACCTCATGGCTGCCTGTAGCTCAGCTGGATAGAGCGGCGGCCTTCTAAGCCGCGGGTCGGGGGTTCGAATCCCTCCAGGCAGGCCAAACGTTCTTCTGGTGCGGTAAAAGACCAGGCCCACCCGGACGGAAGGGGCCGACTCCTGTACCTACGTCATCGAGTGGTGAGGGGGGAGATCAGCTTGCCAGGTCGCGCCAGTGCCTGGCAGGGACGAAACGGGCCAGGTGCCCGACATTTTCTGTCGCGACGACCCCATTCACGGCCAAGGCCTGGGCTGCCAGAATCACGTCGCAGTCCAGGGCCTTGGGGTCGGCGGTTGGCAACCCGCGCCTCCTGACATCAGCCCAGAGCTCTGCCGCTTTCTCCATGACCGGCGTGGTGATCGGCAAAAGGGGCCGGCATCGAGCAGGATGATCATTCAGAAGGAGAACAGCTTGCGGCTGGAGGGAGGGTCCTGTTCCAGGGATTCCTTGAGAAAAGCGAACGTCTCCTGCTGCTCCGCCTCGTCGCCCTCCAGGAGGGCGTCCAATGCGTGGAGGGTCCGTTCCCGCTCACCGGCGTCGAGGAAGGTCTCCCTACTGCAACGGCCAGAGCATCGGCACCATCACCACCAGCAGCACCACCACCAGCACCGTCAGCGGCAGCCCGCTGATCAGGAAGTCGCGGAAGCGGTACTTGCCGGGGCCGTAGACGATGAGGCAGGAGGGCTCGAAGGGGGTGATGAAGGAGAGCGAGGCCGAGAGCGTGATCAGAATGGCGAAGGTGCGCGGGTTCAGCCCCATCTGGTGCGCCGTGGTCAAGGCCACCGGCAGGACCACGAGGGCCGCCGCGGCGTTCGACATCGGCTGGGTCAGGAGGATGGTCAGCACCGTGAAAGCCACCAGGACGAAGGTGACCCCCAGCGGTGCGGTCCAGTGCACGATGAGGCCGGCCAGGTAGTCGGCCGTGCCGGTCTTCTGCATCGCCTTGCCGAAGGAGGTCATGCCGGCGATCAGGATGAGCAGGCGCCAGTCGATCAGGTCGTAGGCCTCCTCCATCGTCATCAGCCGGGTTCCGATGACCGCCAGGGCCGCTCCCAGGAAGGCGATGGGCAGCGGCACCCAGTCGAGCGACGAGGCGATCACCGCGAGCAGGAAGATGCCGACGACCCAGAGCCCCTTGCGCCGCTGTGACGGCCGGTGCTCGGTCTCCTGCAGGATCCAGAGGTCCGCGTTGTCCGCCAGGGCGCGGAAGCGCCCGGGCTTCCCCTGCAGCAGCAGGACGTCGCCGAGACGCAACGGCAGCTCGCCGATGCGCGCCGCCAGGGCATGCCCTTTCCGGTAGATGGCGAGGACGGCGAGGCCGAAGCGGCGCCGGAAGTCGAGCTCCCGGAGCGTCCGGCCGATCAGCCCCGACTGCGGCATCAGGAGGGCCTCGGCGATGCCGACGGACTCGCTGGCCAGGTCCTGCGCTCCTTCGAGCTTCAGGTCCGGCCGGAGGTCGATCCCGGCGGTCTCCTTCACCTGGAGGAGACCCTCCCGGCTCGTCTGGACGATCAGCAGGTCGCCCTCCTGGAGCTGGACGTAGGGATCGGGATAGAGCCGCCGGTCGCCCCGCTGGATCGCCCGCACCTGGAGCCCCATCTGGGCCAGTCGGGTGTCGCGGATCGCCTGCCCGGCGAGCAGCGAGCCGGGGGTCACCACCACCTCGGACAGGTATTCGCGGATCGAGTATTCGGGCTCCGTGGCCTCGGAGCGCTCCGGCAGCAGATGGTGCCCGAGGAGCACCATGTAGAGGATGCCCACGGCGCAGACCGCGGCCCCGACGGGGAGGAACTCGAACATGGTGTAGGGGGCGAGGCCATGCTCCTTGACGTAGGCGCTGGCCGCCACGTTCGTCGAGGTGCCGATGAGGGTGCAGGTGCCGCCCAGCATGGAGGCGAAGGCGAGGGGGATCAGCACCTTGCTCGGCGCGATCCGGCTCCGCTTGCAGAGGCCGAGGACGGCCGGCGCCAGCACCGCCGTCGTGGTGGTGTTGTTCATGAAAGAGGAAATGAACGAGGTCACCCCCATGACGCAGAGGAGCACCTTGGACTTGCTCCCGCCGGCGACACGGTGGATGGTGGCGCCCAGGTAGTCGAGGACTCCTCCCTTCATCAAGGCCCCGGAGAGGACGAAGATGGAGGCGAGGATGATGATGATGTCGTTCGAGAACCCCGCGAAGGCGTCCTCGACGGGCAGGAGGCCGGTGACCACCAGGGCGATGAGCAGGAGGAGCGTCGTGACGTCGACCGGCAGCCACTCGAGGGCGAAGACCAGGACGACGGCCGCCAACAGGACGAGGACGAGAAGGATCGCGAGTGTCATGAGATTCCGCCGCCCGCGGAGCATCGCGCCGCGCGCTGGACATTCCTCCAGTGAACCCTTAGGCTTTCCGCCGCCCGGCGGTTGCCGGCCGGAGCGAGGAGCACATGGCCCATCTGATCGACATTTTTCTTCATCTGGACAAGTACCTCAAGGTGGTTCTCGAAACCTACGGGTCGTGGACCTATCTCCTCTTGTCCCTGATCGTCTTCTGCGAGACCGGCCTGGTGGTCACACCCTTCCTGCCGGGCGACTCGCTTTTGTTCGCGGCGGGCGCCTTCGCCCGCATCGGCTCGCTCTCGATGCCGGTGCTGCTCCTCTCCCTGATCGCCGCGGCCATCATCGGCGACACGGTGAACTACTGGGTCGGCCACTTCCTGGGCACCCGGCTCGTCGGGATGAAGATCAAGGGGTACCGCCTGATCAAGCCCGAGCATCTGGCCACGACGCACGAGTTCTTCGAGAAGTACGGCGGCAAGACCATCATCCTCGCCCGCTTCGTCCCCATCGTCCGCACCCTGGCTCCCTTCGTCGCGGGCATGGGCAGCATGAGCTACCGGAAGTTCATGAGCTACAACGTCGTCGGCGGCGTGGCCTGGGTGGTCATCTGCACCGTGGCGGGATACTGGTTCGGCAACCTGCCGCTCGTCAAGGACAATTTCTCCCTGGTGGTCCTGGCGATCGTCTTCCTGTCGGTCCTCCCCGCCGTCTGGGAGATCTGGAAGGCGCGCACGGTGCGCAAGCGGCTGGCCGAGCGGCCGGTGGTCAAGTCGCTCGACGTGGAATAACCCCCGGGGGAGGGCTCGTTGGCAAGGATGAAGTGCGGCTGACCTCACCGGCCGGCAGTGGCCGGCTTGCATGGGCCGGCCCGGGTGTGCGACGCTACGCCGTCCCGCCTCCGGCGGCGGGATCGGACCGGCGGCTCCTTCCTGGAGCCCCGCGGCGGCCTCGCCGCAGTCGTCCTTGAGCCATCGAAACTTGCCGGAGACCTCGAGAGAGGCGTCTGCCCCCTTCGCGCGGGGTGGAACGTCTCGAACGAAGAGAGAGAGATGCGATGACGTTTGACTCATTCGACCTGCATCCGGACCTCCTGCGCGCCGTCGCCGACCTCGGCTGGTCCACCCCGACACCCATTCAAGAAGATGCCATCCCTCCCGGGCTCGCCGGCCGCGACGTCCTGGCCTGCGCCGCCACCGGCAGCGGCAAGACCGCGGCCTTCCTGCTCCCCGTCATGCACCGCCTGCTCGACCGCCCGCGCGGCGCCACCCGCGTCCTCGTGCTGACTCCCACCCGCGAGCTCGCCGCCCAGATCGCCGAGAGCTTCGTAGCGCTGGGCCGCCATACGCCGCTCACCGGCGCGGCGGTCTTCGGCGGGGTCGCCATGGGGCCGCAGGAGCGCGCCTTCCGCAAGGGCGTCGACGTGCTGGTCGCGACGCCGGGCCGGCTGCTCGACCATTTCCAGAACCCGTATGCGCGGCTGGACGGCCTGGAGGTCCTGATCCTCGACGAGGCGGACCGGATGCTCGACATGGGCTTCCTCCCCGACGTCCGGCGGGTGCTCGCCCAGCTTCCGGAGCAGCGCCAGAACCTGCTCTTCTCGGCGACGCTCCCGCCGCCCATCGTCGAGCTGGTCCGCGAGATGCTGCGCGATCCGCTGACCCTGGGCGTCGAGCGCAAGGCGGCGCCGGCCGAAGGGGTGGACCAGGCGATCTTCCCGGTGCGCGAGGAGCTGAAGCCCTGGCTCCTCCTCGACCTGCTGCACCGCGAGGCGATCCCCGGCGCCCTGGTGTTCACCCGCACCAAGCACCGTGCCAACCGGCTGGCCGACCTCCTCGCCAGAAACGGCGTGGCCTGCGACCGCATCCACGGCAACCGCAGCCAGGCGCAGCGCACCGAGGCGCTGGCCCGCTTCAAGGACGGCCGCTTGCGCGTACTGGTCGCCACCGACATCGCCGCCCGCGGTATCGACGTCGAGGCGCTCTCCCACGTGGTCAACTTCGACGTGCCGAACGTCCCCGAGGATTACATCCACCGGGTCGGCCGCACGGCGCGCGCCGGGCTGACCGGCGAGGCGTTCACCCTGGCCGCGCCCGAGGAGAGCGCGGAGCTCGCGGCGATCGAGCGGGCGGTGGGCGGCCGGCTGCCGCAGCGGAACGTGGAAGGGTTCGACTACGACGCCGAGCCGCCGGAGCGGTTCGAGGTCCCCCTGGGCGAGCGTATCGCCACTCTGCGCGCCCGCCGGGCCGAGGAGCGCGCGCGCGCCCGGGAGAAGGCCGAGCGCAAGGCGCAGCGCGAGGCGGAAGAGCAGGCCCGCCGTTCCGAGAAGGACCGCCGCAAGGCGGAGCCGCGGGAGCCACGGGAGCCGCGCGACGGCAACCGGCCGGTCCCGCCGCGCGACAATGGGCGGCCCGAAGACGACTCTCTCTTCAACCGGCAGCAGCCGCCGCGCTCCGCGGCGCCGCAGGGCGCCGGCCGGCCGGGCAAGCCCGTCCGCAAGCGCAAAGGCGGCGGTGGTGGTGGCGGTGGCCACCAGCAGCGGCCCGGTCCGCCGCAACATGGAGGAGGAGGCGGAGGAGGCTACCAGCGCCCGGCCCACCAGCGCTCCGCCGACCCGCGGCTGCCGCCGCCGGAGCCCAAGCATCCGGACCTGACCGAGCGCCCCACCGAGGAGCGCGCCGCGAAGATCGCCACGACCTTCCAGCCCGGCCGCTTGCGGAGGTTCTGAGCCACGCTAGAATCCTCCTCCACTTCAGGTAAAAAGGAGGCGTCATGCCGGAGGCGGAGGAGGAGAAGGGCAAGCGGTTCGAAGGCTGGTGCGGTCTGATCCTGGCGGTGTTCGCCGCGGTGCTGGCCGTTACGGACCTGGCGGCAGGGAAGTACGGCGATGACGAGCTCATCGCCCACAACGAGAAGAACGGGGCCTACCTCTGGTACCAGTCCAAGGGGATCAAGGAGACCCTCGTCGAGGGGCAGCGCGATACCTTGAAGACCCTGGTCGAGGCCGGCGCGATCCGTCCCGAGCAGCTCCCCGCCATCCAGACGATGGTCGGGGCGCTCGATGCGGACGCGGCCCGCTACGGCAAGGAGAAGAAGGAGATCCTCCTCGGCTCCGCCACCGTCGGGCAGGAGAACTGGGTCCAGGACGTGGGGGGCGAGATGGGCAAGGTCACCGGCGCCAAGGAGTGGGAGACCAAGGCGTCCGTGCTGAACGACGTCGGCGACCTCTTCGACGTCGCCACTTTCTTCCTCCAGCTCTGCCTGGTGGCCGGAGCCATCAGCCTCATCCTCCAGGTCGACCGCATGCGCTGGACCTTCCTCGGCGCCATGGTGCTCCTGGGCCTCGCCGGGTCCGTCTACTCGGCGCAGGCATTCCTGGCCGTGGCTGCGATCGGCTAGGCGGTGTCGCGCGGTTCAGAAGGGGAGTCCTGAGATGAGAATCGAAGCCCTCAAGATCCGGAACTACCGGGCTCTCCGCGCGGTCGAGCTGGAGAGCCTGACCGGTCTGAGCGTCTTCGTTGGAGCCAACGGCAGCGGCAAGAGCACGCTGTTCGACGTGTTCGGCTTTCTCCATGATGCTCTCGTGCACAACGTACGGCAGGCTCTCGCGAAACGCGGCGGCTTCCGGGAGGTGGTGTCGCGCGGCCAGGAAGGTCCCATCGAGATCGAGCTCAAGTTTCGTCAAGAGAATGAACCGCTCGTCACCTACTCGCTCAAGATCGGTCTCGAGAAGGGGCAGCCCGTGGTCGAGCGCGAGGTCCTGAAATACCGCCGCGGCAAGCACGGCCAGCCGTGGCGGTTTCTCGATTTCACGCGCGGCAGAGGCCTCGCGGTCACCAACGAAGCCGACTATGGCAAGCCCGATGCCGAGATGCAGCGTGACGAGCAACAGCTCGACTCACCCGACATCCTGGCGGTGAAGGGTCTCGGCCAGTTCCAGCGCTTCCGGCAGGTGAGCGCGTTCCGGAAGCTCATCGAAGACTGGCATGTCTCGGACTTTCACATCTCCGACGCACGTCCCAGCCAGGAAGCCGGGGTCGCGGAGCACCTCTCGGAACGCGGAGACAACCTTGCGCTGGTCGCGCAGTTCATCCACGAACGCCACCCCGAGCTGTTTCGAGAGGTGCTCGCCAAGATGGCGAAGCGCGTTCCCGGCGTCTCCAACGTGGAAGCCGTCCCCACCGAGGATGGCCGGCTGGTCCTGCGGTTTCAGGACGGCTCCTTCAAGGACCCCTTCATCGGACGCTACGTCTCCGATGGCACCATCAAGATGTTCGCCTACCTGCTCCTCCTCCACGATCCAACGCCGCATCCGCTCCTTTGCGTGGAGGAACCCGAGAATCAGCTCTATCCCGAGCTTCTCATCGAGCTCGCCGAAGAATTCCGCGAATACTCCGAACGCGGCGGACAGGTCTTCGTCTCCTCCCACTCCCCCGATTTCCTGAACGGGATGCGGCTCGAAGAGATCTTCTGGCTCGACAAGCAGAACGGGTTCACCCGGATGCACCGCGCGTCCGACGATGAGCAACTCGTCGCGCTCGCCGCAGAGGGTGACCTTCCGGGCGCTCTCTGGAAGCAGGGTCTCTTCAGGGGAGCCCATCCCCGATGAGCATGGAGCTGGTTTTCATGCTCGAAGAGCCGTCCATGAAAGCATTCCTCGAAAGTCTGTTGCCTCGGCTCCTGCCCGGCTCCGCCACGTTCACCCTCATTGCCCATGAAGGTAAAGGCGACCTCGAAGCATCCTTGCCGCGCAAGCTGCGGGCGTGGCGCAGACCGGACGCCAAGTTCCTGGTGGTCCGGGACCAGGATGCTGCCGATTGCAGAGCTGTCAAGGCACGCCTGGCCGGGATCGCCGCAGCAGCGGGTCAGGATGGCACCGTCGTGCGTATCGCTTGCCGCGAGCTGGAGGCATGGATTCTCGGAGACCTCGAAGCGGTCGCACGAGCCTTCGACAGACCGCAGATCGCCCACCTCGCGTCGAAGCAGAAGTACCGGAATCCCGACCGCCTCGGCTCCCCGTCAGACGAGCTGCGCAAGCTCCTCGGGAGCTACAGCAAGGTTGCCGGTGCCCGGGCGGCGGGCAGCCATGTCGACGTGAGCCGGAATTGCTCCAGGAGCTTCCAGGTCTTCGTAGCGGCGGTGCAACGGCTTGCTGGGGCGTAGGCGTGGTGTCGGCGGCCCGGCACCGACGCGTCACCGACGTGTCGGTCCCCACCCCGCCCGGCCCGTCCTCCGGGAGGCCGGACGGGGAGAACTGTGGCATGCTCCTCGCACAAGGCAGCCTGCGTCCATCCGTAGCGAAGTCCGATCTGGAAAAGGAGGTGCGACATGTCCACGGTGCTGTTGGAGGAAAAGGCCGTCCGGTTGGCCGATGGGGGACCGACGATCCCGGTCCTGGTGACGTTGCTGCTCGAAGGCGATGAGCTCGCCTTCGAGCCGGTCGCCGGGAAAGACTACGTGATCGACGTGGGCTCGATCACCCTGGCCGGCAGCGGTGGAACGCCCCGCGAGTTCGTGCTCACCTTCGCCCTGTCGGCCAATATGGTCGAAGCGGGTTATCGGCTTGCCAATCCCGCTTTGAAGTTTTTCCAGGGGAGCACGCGGGGCGCCGGCTTCCGCTTCCCTCCGGCGGACCCGCCGGTCCAGGCCCTCGTCGCGCTGTTCAACACGCTGACGGACAAGGACGCTCAGGTGAAGGACGAGTTCCGCATCTTTTACTTCGATCCGGACGGGAAGCACCACCTCCACGACCCGACCATCGTCTGGGACCCTCCGGGCGGTGGCTAGTCCTCCCGGCCACCGGCCGGTGCGGCCTTCTCCAGGAGGCGGCGAAATTCCGGATCCTGGCGCAGCGGGGCAAACCAGGGGAGCGCGAACCAGCGCGTCCCCTGTCCGAGGGCGAGGGCCTTCTCGACGTTGACCAGCGCCGAGTCGTCCTCGCCCAGCAGGGCGTAGACGACCGCGGCTTCATAGGCCACCGGGCCGTCGTTCGGGGCGAGCCGCAGGGCTTCCTGGACGGCGGCCACGGCCTCGCGCCCGCGGCCCAGGTGGGCCAGGGCCTGCGCCTTGACCGTCAGATACTGCGGAGTGGTCGTGGCCGGATCGGACGCGATGAGCTCCAGCACCCGTTCATAGAGCTTCCGGCCTTCCCCGGTGCGGCCCATGAGGAGGTAGGTGTCGGCCAGATTGAGCAGGGCCAGAGCGTGCCCCGGCTCGCGCGCGACGATCTGCTCGTAGGTCGCCGCCGCCTCCTGGTAGCGGCCGAGCGAGAAGTACGCGAGGCCCAGATTCGAGAGCTGGGAGACGCCGGGTGAGCGCTCCACGAGCGTGCGGTAGATCTGGACGGCGCGGTTGAGGTCGCCGTTGTAGAGCTCCAGGATGGCCAGCAGGGAGAGCGCGGGATAGTTGCCGGGGGACCGCTGCAGCGACCGTTCGAGGGTCCGGCGGGCGGCGGCGATGTGCCCTTGCTGGATCTCCATCTGGGCGAGGTCGGCGAGCCGCTTGCTGGAGGGCTGGACCTCGGCGGCGGTGCGGGTGAGCGCCAGAGCTTCCTCGGGCTTCCCCTGCGCGCTCAGGATCCAGGACTTCCGCTCGAGCAGCCGCACGTCGCCCGGCACCAGGCTCTCGAGCTCCTCCAGGGCCGCCTCGGCGTCCTTCAAGTCCTGCGCCGCGATGGCGAGGTCCAGCCGGGCGAAGCGGGACCGCGGATCGTCGGGGGCCAGCCGTTGGGCCTCCCGGGCCAGATCGAGCCCTTTCCGCAGCTCGGCCGGATCGCGGGAGGCCCAGAAGCGGGTGCGTGCCACTTCGGCACCGAGCAGGTAGGGCTCCAGGAAGCGCGGAGAGCGCCGGCGGATCTCGGCGAGACCGTCCGCGACGGCCTCGTCCGCCACCTCCCGCGCCCGGTAGCGGTGGCGCAGCGCCAGAAACTCCTCGAAGTCACGGCCGCTGACCGCGAGGCCGGCGGACCCGCCGCGCACCCGGAATCCCGAAAACCCCCGCTGGATCTGGCGGACGGCGGCTCCCGCGACGAGGGAGTAGTCGTCCGTCGGCACCTCGAAGCTCTCGGCCCAGACGACGGCGCCGTCGGCGCCGCGCACACGGTTCAGGGACACCCGGCACGCCTCGGTCCGGCAGTCCAGGCGCGTGGTGACGACCTCGTCCGCGGAGACGGCTCGTGCCACCTGGCGCGGCGCGCCGGGAGCGGCATCCACCTCGTCGGTCGACAACGGAGAGATGCGCTCGAGCCCCACCAGCCCTTGCAAGAGAGCCATGCGGACCCCCGACGCCAGCAGCTCCACCTCGGGCCTCCCGGCACCCGTGCCGATTTCGGGCTGCAGGACGGCGACGTAGACGGGAGGCCCCGGGCGCCGCCAGAGGAGCCAGCCCCCCGTGGCGGCGAGACCGAGCAGCAGGAGAACGCCCGCGGCGAGCAGGGTGGTCCGCTGCGGACGCCGCTTCAAGGTGGTCAGCGCGGAATCGGCCGGAGCAGGGACGCCGGCCGTCCGGGGGAGAGGCGCCGAGGAAACGCCGGAGATGCCGGAGGGGAGCGCCGTTCCCCTCTCGTTCAGGGTGGGGTCCGCTTCCGATGCCGTGCCCGGGGTCAGGTAGGTCTCGAGCTGCCAGCGCACCTCGCCGGCGCTGCGCGGCCGCAGATAGGGGTCCTTCTGGAGGAGCTGGCCGACGAGCGCCGAGATCTCTTCGGGCACCTCGGGCCGGAGCGTCCGCACCTCCGGCGGATGGTGGAAGAGCACCCGGTTCAGTGTGGCGAGGGCGTTCTCCGCCACGAACGGGGAGCTGCCGGTGAGCATCTCGTAGAGCAGGGTGCCGAGGGAGAAGAGGTCGGAACGATGGTCCACCGCTTCGCCGCGGGCCTGCTCGGGCGACATGGTGCGGTAGGTGCCGAGGACCATGTCCGCCCGCGTCAGCTCCGGCTCGGGGCCGGCGAGGAGCCGCTTGGCGATGCCGAAGTCGCTGATCTTGGCGTGGCCGGAGCGGGTGACCAGCACGTTCTCCGTCTTCAGGTCGCGGTGGACGATCCCCTCCTGGTGGGCGGCGTCGAGACCGTCCGCGATCTCCCGGGCGAGGCGCAGCGCGAGTGGCAGCTCGAGCGGGCCCTGGGCGACGAGCGCGCGGAGCGTCCTCCCCTCGACGTACTCCATGACGATGTGCTCGGCCCCGCCGTCCTCCTTCTCCTGGAGGATGTCGTAGACCTGGACGATCGCCGGATGGTTGAGGCGGGCGGCGACCCGGGCCTCGCGCCGGAAGCGCTCCCGCTGCTCCACGGCGAGGCCGGCCTCCGGCCGGATGCGCTTGATCGCGACGCGGCGGTCGAGGCGCTCGTCATGAGCGAGGAAGACCTCGCCCATGCCGCCGGCACCGAGCCGTTGGACGACCCGGTAGGGGCCGATCTTCTGCGGGAGCTCCGTCATGGGGTTTCGCCAAGTGAACGCGCAGGAGACATCTTATGCGAGATGGAGGGGCGGCAGGCGCCGCCGGCTGCCCGGGAGGTGCCGCGTGATCGGTTGGAACCGGCCCGCGGCCCGTGCTCGCCCCGCGGGGCGGGAAGGCCATGCCGGCAGACGATCGGCGGGAGCTTTTCCGCGCCGGAGCCTTGGCCGCCCGGCAGGAAGCCGGGAGGTGGCTCGGGCGGGACGACGGAAAACCGGAACGGGGTCGCCTGATTCGAGCGGTTGATGGACCAGTTCGAGCGTTTGGCGGATTATTTCGAGCTCCTGGTTGCCCAGCTCTCGAAAAGGGCAGGCCACCTGGGGAGTTTGGTGGGCCACCAGGGGAGTTTGGCAGGCCACCTCGGGAGGTGGGGCGGGCCACCCCGAGAGTTGCAAGCCCAACCTCGGCAGTTACCTGGCCCACCTGGAGAATGGAGCGGCCAACCTCGGCAGTTGAGTGGCCAACCTCGAGAGTTGAGTGGCCAACCTCGCGAAATCGGCCGGCACGTTCAAGCCGGTTCGCACCGCGAACCCGGCTTGGACCACGCTTCCCGCAGACCTATCAGGGGGCGCGCGCCGGATAGGCAGTTATTTCGTGCAGGCCCTGGCCGTGCCCCGGAAGGACTTCAGCTCCTTACTCCCCAGGCTCCCCAAGGTCTTCGAGCCGCAGCCCACCCCTCTCTCTGAGGCTTTGGCGTGACGCCTCAATGTGCTGGAGAAACCTCGGGTCATGCTCCAGCTCGTAGTCGGACCAGTCCTCCTCCGATCCGAACCCGATGAGGATTCCGGCCGGCTTCCCTTCATGGGTAATGACGACCTCCTCTTCCTCCGCCAGATGCAGGTATTCCACGAAATGCCCTTCGACCTCAGTCAGTGCCACCTTCTTCATGAGTGCCTGCCTCTTGGAGCCACTGCTCCGCGTCGGACTTTGCCAGCCGAGGCGATCCGGCGGTCGACCTCGGTGCGGTCGAGCTGAGCCCCGGGGCGAAACGGCGCCGCTTCACGGAAAGCTACCCGAGCTTCATCTCACGCAGCCGCCGGCTGAGCGCCTTCTTCGAGACCTCCAGGCGCTCCACCATGGCGTCCAGGTTCCCTTCCGCCGCCTGGAAGCAGCGCTCGATCTCCTCGGCGGAGAGGTCGGAGGCCTTGCGGATGCGCGGGCTCTCGTCGATCAGGGCGTAGAGCGAGGTCCGCGAGACCCCCAGGGCGAGGGCGGTGGCTTTCAGGTCCCAGCGGTTCTCCTTGAGGGCGGCGAGGAGCTCGTCCTCGCCCACCTCGGAGGGGCGGCGCCAGCGCGGCGCCGGGACCGCCGGCGAGGACTCCGCCCCGGCACCGCGCTCGCCGGAGATGCCGGGCTCGTCGTCGCGCAGCAGGCGCTCCACCTGGGGGCCGATCTCCAGGCGCGGCAGGCCGCGGCTGCCGATGACGAGCTGGCGCGCCACGTTGCGGAGCTGGCGCACGTTGCCCGGCCAGTCGAAGCGGGCCAGGCGGGCGACCAGGCGGGGTGGCAGCCAGAGCGGATCGCCGGAGCGCGACTCGGGATCGAGCCGGTGCCCTTCGCCGATCCGTGCCAGCTCCTGGCGCAGGAAGTGGAGGAGCAGCCGGCCGATGTCGTCGCGGCGCTCGCTCAACGGGGGCAGCCAGATCTCGAAGCCGGAGAGGCGGTGGAGGAGCGGCCCCCGGAAGCCGCCATCGCGCACCTTCCCCTCGAGATCGACGTCGGTCGCGGCGATCACCCGGACGTCCACCTTGAGCGGCGTCTGGGAGCCCACCGGGAAGATCTCGCCGGTCTCCAGCGCGCGCAGCAGCATGACCTGCACCTCGGGCGGCGCCTCGCCGATCTCGTCGAGGAACAGGGTGCCGCCGTGGGCGCGCCGGAAGTAGCCCTCCTGCTGCGCCACCGAGCCGGTGAAGGCGCCGCGCACGGCGCCGAACAGCTCCGAGGCCGACAGCGTCGGGGCGATCGCTCCCAGGTTCACCCCCAGGAACGGCGCGGAGCGGCGGGGACCGGCGTCGTGGATGGCGCGCGCCGCGAGCTCCTTGCCCGTCCCGGTCGCGCCGCGCAGCAGCACGGGGACGTCGAGGTCGGAGACGCGTTGGATGTCCGCCCGTACGCGCAGCAGGCCGGGGCTGTCGCCGATCAATCCGAACCGGGGCGGCGTCTCACCCGGCGGGGTCGCCATGTGGAGAAGGACGACGACGCGCCCCGCCAGCTCCAGGACCGCGCCGCGCTCGATCTCGTCCGCCGTGAAGCGATGCTCCTGGAGAACGGAGACACCTTGCGCCACAATGGCGGTGCGGGAGGCGTCGACGAGCAGCTCGATCCCGCCGCCGTCCGCGGCGCGCAGGCGGAAGGGGCGGCGGCTGATGTGGTTGTCCTCCAGCGGCTGGCCGATCACCTGGTCCGGCCGGGAGAGCTCCGGCTGATTGCGGCTGACCAGCACCTCGCGGCCGACCAGGAGCTCGCCCAGGAAGGCACGGGCGCCGATCCGCCGGAGGTCGGGGTGATAGAGGACCGTGAGCGTCGGCAGGTGCAGGCCGGCACGTTCCTCGCCGCGGTCGCCCAGCCCTCCGATCCCTGTCATCCCGACGGTCGAGCCATCGGACTTTTCCGTCTTCATCGCGGAAGGATTGTAC
>Ga0209682_10000215_pt1 | contig 19817 bp, 23 predicted proteins | sample DOMMetBare2Fresh_2_FD_187471 | JGI IMG/M metagenome (GOLD analysis project Ga0209682, IMG submission 187471) | Wetland sediment microbial communities from St. Louis River estuary, USA, under dissolved organic matter induced mercury methylation -... | ecosystem: Environmental > Aquatic >... | reverse complement strand
CCCGGGCAAGCTGCTGGCCTACAACTGCTCGCCGTCGTTCAACTGGAAGAAGAACCTCGACGACGCGACGATCGCCAAGTTCCAGCGCGAGCTGGGCGCCATGGGCTACAAGTTCCAGTTCATCACGCTGGCCGGCTTCCACAGCCTGAACTACTCGATGTTCGAGCTGGCCTACGGCTATGCCCGCAACAACATGAGCGCGTTCGTCGAGATGCAGGAGAAGGAATTCGCCGCTGCCGACCGTGGCTTCACCGCGGTGAAGCACCAGCGCGAGGTCGGCACGGGCTACTTCGACGCCGTGACGACGACGATCGAGAAGCAGGCTTCCACGGCCGCGCTGAAGGGCTCGACCGAAGACGAGCAGTTCTTCGACGGCACGCATCACTGAGCACGGATTTCATGCGGCTCACCCGCCGCATGAAGTGCAGGGCCCGGAGCAACCCTCCGGGCCTTTCTCGTTTCAGGACGGGCGCTTCGCGATGAAGTCGATCTCGACCAGCGCGCCGCGCGCCAGCCCGGTGACGCCGACGCAGGTGCGCGCGGGCCGGCAGCCGGGGGCGAAGTAAGTCTGGTAGACCGCATTCATCGCCGCGTAGTCGCGGTCGAACTCGCGCAGGAAGACGCGCGCCGACAGCACGTGCTCGAGTCCCAGGCCGATGCCCTCGAGCACCCGCGTCAGGTTGGCGAACACCCGGTGCGTCTGCGCTTCGATGCCCTCGGGGTAGGGCGAGTCGTTGGCCGTGCCGACAAAGGGCATCTGCCCGGTGACGAAGACCCAGCCGTCCTGCTCGACGGCGTGGCTGAAGGGCGCCACCGGATCGGGCGCGCCGGCGATCATGTGGAACAAGGGGCCGGCCATCACATCGACTCGGCGAGCATCTGCCGATAGTCCTCGCGCGTGGCGATGCGCGGATTGGTCTTGTGGCAGTGGTCGGCCATCGCGCCGTCGATCACGCGCTCGAACAGGTCTTCGGTGACACCCATCGCGCGCAGGCCCGCCGGCAGACCCAGACGGGCGTTGAGGTCGCGCAGCGCGTCGGCAATCTCGGTGCCCTTCGTGTCGCAGGTGCCGATGCCGACGGCGTAGGCCATGCGCTGCAGCCGCTGCTCCTTCTGGATCGACGCCGCCGCCGCGTTGAACTTGACGACCGTTGGCAGGAACATCGCGTTGAGCGTGCCGTGGTGCAGCCGCGGGTCGACGCCGCCCAGGCTGTGGCTGAGCGAATGCACGCAGCCCAGGCCCTTCTGGAACGCCATCGCGCCCTGCATGCTCGCGCTCATCATGTTCCAGCGCGCGTCGCGGTCGCCGCCGTCGCGCGTGGCGCGCTCGATGTGGGACCAGCCGCGCGCCAGTCCGTCGAGCGCGATGCCGTCGGCCGGCGGGTTGACGGCCGGCGCCATGAAGGTCTCCATGCAATGGGCAATCGCGTCCATGCCGGTGGCGGCCGTCAGCCCGGGCGGCAGGCCGAGGGTCAGTGCCGGGTCGAGGATCGCGGTCTTGGGTACCAGGTACCAGGAATGGAAGCCGAGCTTGCGGCCATCGTCGACGATCACGATCGCGCCGCGCGCGACTTCGCTGCCGGTGCCGGCCGTCGTCGGCACGGCGATCAGCGGCGCGACGCGCTCGGTGATCCTCGGGCTGCCGCCCTCGATCGTGGCGTAGGTCTTGAGCGGCCCCTCGTGCGTGGCGGCGATCGCAACGCCCTTGGCGAGATCGATGCTGGAGCCGCCGCCGACGGCGATCAGGCCGTCGCAACGCTCGGCCTTGTAGACCGAGGTGGCCGCGCGCACGGCCGCCTCGGTCGGGTTCGAGGGTGTGCCGTCGAACACGGCATGCAGGATGTCGCCGAGCGCGGCCTCGGCCTGCGCGAGCACGCCTGCGGCGCGCACGCCGGCATCGGTGACGACCAGCGGCCGCTGCATGCCCACGCGCGCGCATTCGGCCGGCAGCAGGCTGACCGTGCCGAAGTCGAGATGGATCTGCGTCACGTAGAAGATGAAGGCCATGGCGAAGGCAGACGAGCGTTGGGGAGGGGGCCAGTATGCAACGGCATACTGGCGGCCCCGCGTCGCGTGGGCGACGCTTCCGATACCCCTTGGTCCACCACCTCCTCACTCCCCGCATGGCCGGGCTGCTCGACCGGATCCGGCGCGCCGGCCGGCCGCCGTTCCATGGCATGACGCCCGACCAGGCGCGGGCCGCCTATGCCGCCGGCGCCGAGGTGCTGGAGCCGCCGCGCCGGCCGTTGCCGCGGGTGCAGGACTTCGTGCTGCCGGGCGGCGGTGGCGTCGCCTGCCACGCCCGCCTGTATGCATCCTCGAGCGCGCGCCTGCCGGTGCTGCTGTTCCTGCACGGCGGCGGTTTCGTCGTCGGCGGGCTCGAGACCCACGACGCCCTGTGCCGCCAACTGGCGGCGCGCAGCGGCTGGGCGGTGGTCGCGCTCGACTACCGCCTCGCGCCCGAGCACCCCTTCCCGGCTGCGGTCGACGACACCTGGGCCGCCCTGCGCGCACTGCCGGCGATGGCCGATGCGCTCGGCATCGACGGCGCACGCCTGGCCGTCGGCGGCGACAGCGCCGGCGGCACGCTCGCGGCCGTGGCTGCGCTGATCGCACGCGACGCCGGTCTGCGGCTCGCGCTGCAACTGCTCGTCACGCCAGGAACCGGCGCACATGCCGACACGGCCTCGCACAGCCTGTATGCCAACGGCTTCCTGATCGACGCGGCCACGATTGCGTGGTTCTTCGACCACACGATCCCGTTCCACCATCGGCGCGACTGGCGATTCGCACCACTGGAGGCGCACGACCTGGACGGTGTCGCGCCGGCCTGCGTGGTGCTCGCCGAGTGCGACCCGCTGGTCGACGAAGGCATCGCCTACGCCGATCGGCTGCGATTGGCAGGCGTGCCGGTGCACCTGGAACTGTTCCGCGGCGTGACGCACGATTTCATCAAGATGGGCCGCGTGCTGCCCGAAGCCGGGCAAGCCCTGGACGCCGCCGCCGCCGCCCTGAAAGGAGCCCTTGCATGAAACGAACCGACTTCCGCTTCTTCGATCGCCTGCGTGTGCGCTGGGTCGAGGTGGACCTGCAGAAGATCGTCTTCAATGGCCACTACCTGATGTACTTCGATACCGCGATTGCCGCCTACTGGCGCTCGATGGCGATGCCTTACCACGAGACCATGGAGCATCTCGAGGGCGACCTCTACGTGCGCAAGGCAACGCTCGAGTACCTGGGCTCGGCGCGCTACGACGATGTCGTCGAGGTCGGCCTTCGTTGCGACCGCATCGGCAATTCGTCGATGACCTTCGTGGCCTGCGTCTTCCGTGGCGAGACGGCCCTGGTCACGGGCGAACTGGTCTATGTCTTCGCCGATCCGGTCACGCAGACTTCGCGCCCGGTGCCGCTGGCGCTGCGCGAGGTCTTGCAGGCCTTCGAGGCCGGCGAGCCCATGGTCGAGGTGGTCACCGGATCCTGGGACGATCTCGGTGCCCTGGCCCACCCCTTGCGCAAGGCGGTATTCATCGACGAGCAACAGATTCCGGCCGAGCTCGAAGGGGACGTCGCCGACAAGACGGCGTTGCACGGCCTGGCGCGCAACCGCTTCGGCATGGCGGTGGCGACCGGCCGCCTCGTCGAGGCCAGGCCCGGGGTCGGCAAGATCGGCCGGATGGCGGTGGCACAGCCGGTGCGCGGCAGCCGGATCGGACGCCAGCTGCTGGATGCGCTGGTCGATGCGGCACGCCGACGCGGCTGGCGCGAGGTACTCCTGCATGCGCAACTGAGCGCGGCGCCGTTCTACGACCGGGCCGGCTTCACACGCCGCGGGCCGGTGTTCGAGGAGGCCGGGATCCCGCACGAGGAGATGTTCCTGGCGTTGTGAGTCCCGCTGCCACGCTGGTGACGAAGACCTCGACGTGGCGCTCGCCGAGCACGTGGCCTTGGGTCGCAGCATCCAGCGCGCGCTCGATCCGCGCCTGCAGTGCGGGGTCGATGCCGTCGGTGTGGCGATAGATCTCCATCAGCGTGGCCGGCATCGCATCGCCGGGCTCGCGCCGCAGCACGCGGGCCTGCAGGCCGGGCGCCGCGGTGCACAGGGCCTCCTGCGCCACCTGGACGAGCGACAGGGCGGCCGCCGGTGTCGCCGTCTTCCAGTAGATGTAGAGCTCGCGCCGGGCTGTCACGCCGGTTCGGCCGGAAGGGGGTAGGGCAGGCCGGTCGGTGTCAGCAGCACCTCGCCGCAACGCAACGCGCCCGGCTCGCCGATCGCCGTGAGCTTGAGTTCGCCCAGCGCCGACCACCGCCCATCGGGCCCCGGTGCCGCGACAACGACCATGCCGGCCGGCTGGCCGGGGTCGGCGCTGTGCACGATTTCCTGGCCCGGCACGACCGGGCCTGACGCGTCCAGGCGCTGCATGCGACGCTTGATCGTGCCGCGGTACTGGCTGCGTGCGACGATCTCCTGCCCTGGGTAGCAGCCCTTCTGGAAGTTGACGCCGCCGACGAGTTCGAGATTGACCATCTGCGGAACGAACTGCTCCGCCGTCGCGGCCACGATGCGCGCCACGCCACTCTGTACCTCGAGCCAGCGCCAGCCGTCCTGGCTCAACGCCGGCAGCGCAGGGGCCGGCGCAGATGCCGGTTGGGCCAGCAGCCACCGATCGACGCCCGCGCCACCCGGCAGTCGAACGACCTGGGCATCGCCGTGCCGCGATGCGGCCCAGGGCGTGGCGGGGGCGTCGCCCGCCAGCCAGGCCGCAGCGGCCCCGCCGGCGAGACCGTAGAGGGCGACATCGCCACTTGCGTCGGTCAGCTTGCACTTGGCCCGCAGCACGAACATCGACAGGCGCTTGAGGGTCAGCGCCAGAAGGTCGGCGCTGCAGGCGAGCAGAATCTCCTCCGGGGCACGCCGCCAGGCGACCAGCGTCGCCAGCAACCGCCCTTTGGCCGAGCAATAGCCGCAAAGACGCGCCTCGTTCGGGCCGAGGTGGCTGAAATCTTGTGTCATCTGGCCGTGCAGGAAGGCGGCGGCGTCGGCCCCCGTGGCCGCGATCACACCCCAGTCGGTCAGGCGCACGGCGCCCTGCAGCGATGCTGCCGTCGAGAAATCCGAAGTCATCGAATCATTATGATCGGCCGCCATGCCCTCCAGGTCCACCGGGTTTCGTGCCCTGCTCGTCGTCGCGCTCTTGCTGCTGCTCTCGTTGACGGCGGCCGCTGCCTGGGTCTGGCTGTGGTTGGACCGTCCTCTGCCGCTGGCGCGCCCGCAGATCGAGGTGTCGATCGAGCCCGGCACCGCGCCGCGCGACGTGGCGCAGCGCTGGGTTGCGGCCGGCGTGCAGGTGCGCACCGAGTGGCTCTACCAGTGGTTCCGCTGGTCGGGCGATGCGCGCCGCATCCGTGCCGGCAGCTACGAGATCGAGACCGGCGCCACGCCGCGCACGCTGCTGGCCAAGATGGTTCAGGGCGACGAGGCGATGGAATCGGTGCGCCTGATCGAGGGCTGGACCTTCCGCCAATGGCGCGCCGAGCTCGCCAAGGCGCCGCATCTCAAGCCGGTCGCTGCCGCGATGGACGAGGCCACGTTGATGGCCGCCCTGGGCGTCCCGGGCATCGCCGCCGAAGGACGCTTCTTTCCCGATACCTATCGCTTCAGCCGCGGCGTCAGCGACCTCACCGTGCTCAAGCGGGCCTACGCCATGCAGCGCCAGCGGCTGGAAGCCGCGTGGGCCCAGCGTGCCGACGGGCTGCCGCTGAGAACCGCCGACGAGGCGCTGATCCTGGCATCGATCGTCGAGAAGGAAACCGGGCGGCCCGCCGACCGCGGGCTGATCGCCGGTGTCTTCATCAACCGCCTGCGCATCGGCATGCCGTTGCAGACCGACCCGACGGTGATCTACGGCCTGGGCGAGGCTTTCGACGGCAACCTGCGCAAGCGCGACCTGCAGGCGGACACGCCGTACAACACCTACACCCGCAGGGGCCTGCCGCCGACGCCGATCGCGATGCCGGGGCAGGCGTCGCTGAATGCCGCGTTGCGGCCCGATGCCACCAAGGCGCTGTACTTCGTGGCACGCGGCGATGGCACCAGCGCCTTCAGCGACAACCTCGCCGACCATAATCGCGCGGTCAACCAGTTTCAGCGCGGCAGACCTTGAGCTCACCCGTGGCCTCCGGCCGCTTCATCACCTTCGAAGGCATCGACGGCGCCGGCAAGTCCACGCACATCGAGTCGCTGGCCGGCTGGCTGCGGCGCCGCGGCCACGATCCGCTCGTCACGCGTGAGCCCGGAGGCACCGAACTGGCCGAGTCGCTGCGCGAGATGATCCTGCATCGGCCCATGGACCCGCTGACCGAGGCGCTGCTGGTCTTCGCGGCCCGGCGAGACCACCTGGTCCAGCAGATCGAGCCGGCGCTGGCGGCCGGGCGCACGGTGCTCTGCGACCGGTTCACCGACGCGAGCTTTGCCTACCAGGGCGGCGGCCGTGGCTTTGACCGCGCGGTGCTTGCACAACTGGAGAGCTGGGTCCAGCAGGGGCGGCAGCCCGATCTGACGCTGTGGTTCGATCTGCCGGCGTCCATCGCGGCGCAGCGCCGTGGCGCCGTGCGAACGCCTGACCGCTTCGAGGCGCAGGACGCGGCCTTCTTCGAACGCGTGCGGGCCGGCTACGCTGCACGTTGCGTGCTGGCGCCGATGCGCTTTGCCGTCATCGATGCAACGGCCGAGCGCGCCGAGGTCTGGGCGCAGATCGAGTCCGTCGTGCTGGAGCGTGGCTGGTGGTAGGCGACGGTGGCCAACTGCCGCTGCCATGGCTGCGCGCGGCGCTCGACGAGGTGCTGGCATACCAGCGCGCGCACGCCCTGCTGCTTCATGGCGCGCCCGGGATCGGCTCGTTCGAGTTTGCTCTGACCGTTGCCCAAGCCTGGCTGTGCGAGGACGAATCTGGCCAGCGGCCGTGCGGCCGCTGTGCGAGCTGCCGCCTGGTGCAATCGCACACGCATCCGGACCTGAACCTTCGGATGCCGGAGGAAGAAGCGGTCGCGCGCGAATGGCCGGTGGCACTGGACGAGAAGCGCAAGCCGAGCCGCCAGATCCGCATCGATGAAGTGCGGGCGGCGATCGACTGGATCGTCACGACCCCGGCACGTGGCCGCGCCAAAGTGTTGGTGCTGTTTCCGGCCGAGGCCATGAACCCTGCGGCAGCCAGCGCACTGCTCAAGACGCTGGAGGAGCCGCCGGCCGCCGCCCGCCTGCTGCTCTGTGCCGCCGAGCCCGCGCTGCTGATGCCTACGGTGCGCAGCCGCTGCCAGCGCGTCGCCGTCCCTGCGCCGGGACAGGAGCAGGCAACGAGATGGCTGGAGTCGCAGGGCGTGGCGGAGGCGGGCGTGCTGCTGGCCGCGGCCGGAGGCCAGCCGCTCGAGGCCCGGCGCATGCAGACCCAAGGTGTCAGTGCCGAGTCCTGGGCGGCAATGCCGCCACGGCTGATTCGCGGCGACGCTGCGGCCCTGCATGGGTGGTCGGTGCCGGCAGCGCTGGATGCGCTGACCAAGTTCTGTCACGACGCCATGGTGGCGGCGGCCGGTGGCCGCCCGCGTTTCTTTCCGCCGGGCAGCGTTCCGGCCAGTGGCCACGCGGAGCGGCTGGTGGCTTGGCAGAAGTCGCTGCTGCGTGTTGTGCGCCATGTCGACCACCCGTGGCACGAAGGTCTGGCCATCGAGGCATTGGTCGCGGAACTGCGCGACGCGTTCGCCTCTGCGCCTCCCGCCGGCCGGACGGACGCCAAGGCATTGGATACACTCGAGCGGTGAACGCTTCGACCCGGCCAACCCCGCTGAGCAATGCGGCTCCTGCGCCCGCAGCGCCTGCGCGGCCGAGCGTGATCCAGCTCGTCTTCCGCGAGAAGGGCGCGCTTTACGCCGCCTTCATGCCGGTGCTGGCCGACGGCGGCCTGTTCGTGCCGACCACGCGCGAGTACAAACTGGGCGAGGACATCTACCTCCTGCTGTCGCTGCCCGAGGATCCGCAGCGCTATCCCGTGGCCGGCAAGGTGGCCTGGCTCACGCCGGCCAATGCGTCGGGTGGCCGCACACAGGGCGTTGGCGTGCGTTTTCCGAACGACGAAAAGACGCGTGGTCTCAAGTTGAAGATCGAGGAGATCCTCGGCACCGCGATCTCCAGTTCCAAGCCGACCCAGACGATCTGACCGTGCCGCCTGCCGGCCGGCCCCCAATGTTCGTCGATTCCCACTGCCATCTGGCGTTTCCCGGCCTGGTTGAACATGTCGACCAGGCACTTGCAGCGATGGCCGTCGCGCAGGTGGATCGGGCGCTGTGCATCTGCACGACGGTCGAGGAGTTTCCGGTCGTCCACGGTCTGGCCATGCGCCATGCCCAGCTCTGGGCGACCACGGGTGTCCACCCTGACAACGAGGGTGTCACCGAGCCGACCGTCGACGATCTGGTGCAGATGGCCGCGCTGCCGCGTGTCGTTGCGATCGGCGAGACCGGGCTCGACTATTACCGGCTCAACGGCCGAACGGTGGCCGACATGGTGTGGCAGCGCGAGCGCTTCCGCACCCATATCCGGGCCGCGCGCGCGAGTGGACTGCCCCTGGTGGTCCACACCCGCAGCGCCAGCGACGACACGTTGGCCATCCTGCGGGAGGAGGGCGGCCAGGCCGCTGGTGGCGTATTCCACTGCTTCACCGAGACGATGGCAGTCGCGCGCGCGGCACTGGATCTCGGCTTCCACATCTCGTTCTCCGGCATCCTGAGTTTCAAGAATGCAGAGGACTTGAGGGACGTCGCCCGGATGGTCCCGATCGACCGCTGCCTGATCGAGACCGACAGTCCGTATCTGGCCCCCGTGCCTTATCGGGGCAAGACCAATCAGCCGGCGTACGTGGCGCATGTCGCGGCGGCTCTGGCCCAGGCAAAGGGCGTGGGCATTGAACTCGTTGCCGCGCAGACGACCCGGAATTTCGACCGCCTGTTTCCCAAGGTGGCTGCAGAAACCAGGAGCCAATGATGAGAAAGTACTTGAGAATATTCTTGCATCTAACTATCGCATCAGCGTTTTCTTTCGCCTGGGCTGGTGCTTATGAGGACTTCTTCAAGGGCGTCGAAATGGACCTGGCCGACAACGTGACCGAACTCCTGCAGCGAGGCTTCGATCCGAACGCGGCCGATGCGAACGGCAGCGTGGCCTTGCTGCTGGCGCTGAAGGCCGAGTCGCCCAAGGTGTTCGACGTGCTGATGGCGCAGCCGTCGATCAAGGTCGATACGCCCAATGCCCACGGAGAGACCCCGCTGATGCTGGCAGCGCTGCGCGGGTCGGTCCAGGCCTGCCAACGGCTGATCGAGCGTGGCGCGCAGGTGAACCGGGATGGCTGGACGCCGCTGCATTACGCCGCCAGCGGGCCCTCGGCCGAAGCAGTCAAGCTGTTGCTGGCACGCGGCGCCAAGGTGGACGCACCATCGCCGAACCGCTCGACGCCGCTGATGATGGCCGCACGCTATGGCAGCGAAGATGCGGTGTTCGTGTTGCTGGCGCAGAAGGCGGATCCGGCACTGCGCAACGAGCGAAACATGACAGCGGCAGACTTTGCCCGTTCGGCCGGTCGTGACAAGCTGGCTGCCCGAATCGAGCAATCGTCACGCTGACAAGGCGCGCTGCCGTGCCTTATTGGCGTGTCAGCATTTCGCTGACACGCGGATTGGGCCGATATCCACTGTGTCCCGCCGAGGTCGCTGCCTAAAGTGACCCTGGTCCCGAGACCTCACTGGAGCACGCCATGACACCGTCCGAAGTCACGAGCCCGTTCGCCTTGCTGCTGAACCCCGACGTCGTCGTGAAGGCGATGGAGGCCTCAGAGCGACTCAGCCGCCTGCACAGCCGTGTATGCCGACCGCTCGATCGTCCCGTGATCCCGAACTGCAAGCCGGATGATCCGGTCGCGGCCTTCGATGCCGCGATCGAGCGTGCGTCCGCGCGGCGCATCAGCTGACGCCGGGGCTTCCAGGCACGCCGGCGCCAATCGGCCCAGGTGCCTTCCTCGTCGTGCCCGCCGCTTGATGAATGCACGACGATGTATATTATGTAAACTGATATCGATCGAACGCTACGCGGCGTTCCGATCGATCAGTGTCTGGACTCACGCCCCACGAGCTCGACAACCAGTTGAGGATCCTTGAGCTTGTCGTCGATGCGGCTTTCGACGTAGATGCGTTTGGGATCGATGCCGCGCTGACTCAGGAATCGCCGCACCGACTCCAGGCGAGCCCGTGACATGCGCCGTTCGCCATCGCCGCTCCCGTCGATCTGCCACGGGCCGGTGGGCACGACCAGCGCCACCTCGACGTCGAGCCCGAGCGCATCGATCACCAGGTCCGTCAGGCGCTGCTTGGCTTCATCGCTCAATTGATCTCCGACGAACAAACCCTTTGCAGGGATCGCGGTCGATCGGGTGACCGCCCGCAGGGTCTCGGCAATTGCCGCCGACCTCTGGGCAGGACTGGTTTGCGCCAGCGCCGTCGCGCCGGCAATCATCCACGCCACGGCCAGTGTCGCGCAGCTGATCGTCGACTTCATCGTTCAGACCCCCGGGGTCGGCTGCAATGAGGAACGGGCCCGAAGGCCCGTTCACTGGTCACTTGGCGGAGTCGGAGGGATTCGAACCCTCGATGCAGGTTTTGCCCACATACTCCCTTAGCAGGGGAGCACCTTCGGCCACTCGGTCACGACTCCAGCACGAAGCTGCGCATTCTAGCCGCAAGCTCGCCGTCTCTTTCGTTCAGGCGGCCACCGGCGCGTCGAGTTCGAAGGCCTTGTGCAGCGCGCGCACCGCGAGCTCCATGTACTTCTCGTCGATCACGACGCTGGTCTTGATCTCGCTGGTGGAGATCATCTGGATGTTGATGCCCTCCTCGCTCAGCGTGCGGAACATCTTGGCCGCGACTCCGACGTGGCTCTTCATGCCGATGCCAACGATGCTCACCTTGCAGATCTTTGGATCCCCGATGACCGACGCGGCGCCGAGCGACGGCACGACTTTGGTCTTGAGCATGTCGACCACGCGCGCGAAGTCGTTGCGATGCACGGTGAACGAGAAGTCGGTCTTGCCATCGTTCGACACGTTCTGGATGATGACGTCGACGTCGATGTTGGCGTCGGCGACTGCGCCCAGGATCTGGTAGGCAATGCCGGGCCGGTCGGGTACGCCCAGTACGGTCACCTTGGCTTCGTCACGGTTGAATGCGATGCCGGAAACGACGGCCTGTTCCATCTTTTCGTCCTCTTCAAAGGTGATCAGCGTGCCGGACTTCGACTCTTCATCGAGGTCGATGTCCCACGGAGTAAAGCTCGACAGCACGCGCAGCGGCACGTGATACTTGCCGGCGAATTCGACCGAGCGGATCTGCAGCACCTTCGAGCCGAGGCTGGCCATCTCCAGCATCTCCTCGAAGCTGACGGTCACCAGGCGTCGAGCCTCGGGCACGACACGTGGATCGGTGGTGTAGACACCGTCGACGTCGGTGTAGATCAGGCATTCGTGGGCCTTCAACGCGGCCGCCACGGCCACGGCCGAGGTGTCGCTGCCCCCACGGCCGAGCGTCGTGATGTGGCCTTGCTCGTCGATGCCCTGGAAACCGGTGACGATGACCACCTTGCCGGCCGCGAGGTCGGCGCGGATGCGCTGGTCGTCGATCGACTCGATACGGGCCTTGGTGTAGGCGGAGTCGGTCTTGACCGGAACCTGCCAGCCGGTGTAGCTGACCGCATCCAGGCCCTCGGTCTGCAGCGCCAGCGCGAGCAGGCCCACGGAGACCTGCTCACCGGTCGAGGCGATCATGTCAAGTTCGCGCAGGGCTTCGACCGTGGTGGCCTGCGGCATCAAATCCTTTGCCAGGCCGAGGAGCCGGTTGGTCTCGCCGCTCATTGCCGACGGGACGACGACCATCTGGTGCCCGGCGCGGGCCCACTTGGCGACGCGCTTGGCGACGCTGCGGATGCGTTCGGTCGACCCCATCGAGGTGCCGCCGTACTTGTGGACGATCAGTGCCATGGCTGTGTGGTTGGAGAGCTGGGCCGAAGCCGACAGACGTCGATATTTTAGCTGCTGCGGTGCAGCATGCTGCGCCACGCCAGTTGTCGGCGCGGTTCGCCGGGTCTGGCAGCGGCCCGCGCGTCCAGACCGAGTCCTGGCACGTAGACGATTTGACCATGGGCCAACACGAGCGGACCCACGCGATCGTCGATGCCCAGGCCCGCGGCCTGGAACGCTTTCTTCAGGCTGCGTGGCGTGGATTTCGGGGCATGCTGGAACTGCTCGCCGCCCTCGCGTGGGCCGATCGTGGCATGGGCGATCAAGGCAGCGGGCACTCCGCCGCGGTGCTGGCCCGAGACGACGATCGCCCCGCCCCATTCGGGGAATTCGTAGACTCCAGGAGCCGACAGGTCGACGGCACGGGCGACCGCGACGGGCTGCGGCGTAGCGTCGACATGCCGCAGCCGCATCCGGTGCAATCGCAGCAGCCCGCCGCCGGTCGGCCAGGCATTGCCGGTGTGCGCGCGCGGCAATTCGCGAACCAGGCGCTCCACAAGAGAGTCCGGCACCCCGCCGGCGAGTCGCGCAGCGAGCCAGTAGCGCAACACGTTGGCGCGCCGCGCCTGGCTCAGGGCGAGCCAACTGGGCAGGTGCAGGGCGACACCGTCGACGCATGCGGCCTGATCCTGCTGCGCCAGCTCGTGCACGCACTGCGCAGACTCCTGCGCCCTCGCGGCCGCATGGACCAGCGCGACCTCGGCATCCGGAAACGCGCTTGTAAAGATGGGCCACACGTCGCGCCGGAGCCGGCTGCGCGCATGGCGCGGATCGTGGTTGCTGGCGTCGTCGACATGCAGCAGGCGATAGCGACGCACGTAGTTGTCGATCGCCGTTCGCGGGCTTTCCAGCCAAGGTCGGCACCAGACCGTGCCGTCGCGTTCGATCTGCCTTGGCATGGCAGCCAGGCCGGCCGGCCCGGCACCGCGCAGAGCCTGCAGCATGAAGGTCTCCGCCTGGTCGCTGCGGTGGTGGGCCAGCAGCACGAGTTCGGCACCCTGCTCCGTCGCCATCTGGGCCAGGGCCTGGTAGCGGACCCGACGCGCCCAGGCTTCGATGCTGTCGCCGCGTACCGGGCGGGTGCTGATTCGCTGCGCGACAAACCGCACCGGCATCCCGGCGCGAGCCCACCGTGCACACTGCCGCTGCACCTGCGCCAGCCATGCATCGGCCTGCGGCATCAGCCCATGGTGCACATGCAGCGCCAAAACCTCGAGGCCAAGCGCCTGGGCGGCACGGCAGGTCGCATGCAGCAGCGCCGTCGAATCGCGGCCGCCGCTTGCGGCCACCGCGACACGTCGCGCCATCGCCTCAGCGGTCCTTGGTGTCGGTGAACCGGCCGTAGGACTGCAGCCGCTCGTAGCGGCGCTGCAGCAGTTCCTTCGGCTTCAGGTCGACCACCTGGCGCAGGGCATCGTTCAGCGCGCGCTTGAGTTGCGAGGCCATGTGCTTGACGTCGCGATGGGCACCGCCGACGGGCTCGCTGACGATCTTGTCGATGACACCCAGTGCCTTCAGGCGGTGGGCGGTGATGCCCAGGGCCTCGGCCGCGTCGGAGGCACGCTCGGATGTCTTCCACAGGATCGACGCGCAGCCCTCGGGCGAGATGACGGAGTAGACCGCGAACTGCAGCATCAGCACCTGGTCGCCCACGCTGATCGCCAGCGCACCGCCCGAGCCTCCCTCGCCGATGATGGTCGTGATGATGGGCACCTCGAGCTGTGCCATCTCGAAGATGTTGCGCCCGATGGCCTCGCTCTGGCCACGCTCCTCGGCACCGATGCCGGGGTAGGCGCCCGGTGTGTCGACGAACGTGAAGACCGGCAGGCGGAACTTCTCCGCCAGCTTCATCAGCCGCAGCGCCTTTCGGTAGCCTTCCGGCCGTGCCATGCCGAAGTTGCGCGCCGCGCGCTCCTTGGTATCGCGCCCTTTCTGGTGGCCCAGCACCATGCAGGCCTGGCCGTTGAAGCGCGCGAGCCCGCCGACGATGCTCTGGTCGTCGGCGAAGGCGCGGTCCCCGTGAAGTTCCTGGAAATCGCTGAAGATCTCCTCGATGTAATCCAGCGTGTAAGGACGTTGCGGGTGGCGCGCGATCTGCGTCACCTGCCAGGGTGTCAGGCTGGAGTAGATGTCCTTCGTGAGCTGCAGGCTCTTCTGGCTCAGCCGGTCGATCTCCTCGGAGATGTCGACCGCCGATTCGTTCTGCACATAGCGCAACTCGTCGATCTTCGATTCCAGCTCGGCGATCGGCTGCTCGAATTCGAGGAAGTGTCTCTTGCTCATCCGTTCTCGCTCTGAACGCGAAACAAGGCCGCGACGCTCAATAGTCTACCGGCAGCGGATCCAGGCTCCGCCAGAGGTACCAGGTGGCCACCGAGCGGTAGGGTGCCCACGCCTCGGCGACCTCGCGCGCTTCGGCACGCGACACCGGCTCGCCACTGAAGTAGTTGACGCTGATGCCCTTGAGCAGCCCCAGGTCGTCGAGCGGCAGCACGTCCGGTCGCATCAGGTGGAAGATCAGGAACATCTCGGCCGTCCAGCGGCCGATGCCGCGGATCGCCACCAACTCGTCGATGATGGCCTCGTCGTCCATGTCGTGCCATTGCGGGACATGGACCCGGCCGTCGATGAAGTGCTGCGCCAGGTCGTGCAGGTACTCCGCCTTGCGAGCCGACAGACCGGCCTCGCGCAGGCGCTCGACCGGAAGCGCGCGCACGGCGTCGGCCGCAACGGCGTCGCCCGGCGCCTGCATCAGGGCCGCAAAGCGGTTCCAGACCGACTGCGCCGCCTTGACCGAGATCTGCTGACCCACCACCGAGCGAGCGAGGGTCGTGAACGCGTCACCCCGGCTTTGCAGCCGCACGTCACCGAGCTGCGGAATGAGACGCTTGAGCACACGGTCGCGCCGCTTCAAGTGGCGGCAGGCGTCGTCCCAGTAGTCGGGCGATGCCAGCGCGCGGGCAGGTCGGGCAGTGGGCATCAGGGGTCGCCGTGCGTCAAGCCCGGACCCAGGTCGTGCCCTGGGCGCCATCCTTCAACTCGATCCCCTGCGCCAGCAGGTCGGACCGGATCTGGTCGGCACGTGCGAAATCGCGCCCCTTCTTGGCCAGGCTACGTTCGTCGATCAGGGCCTGGATCGCGGCTTCGTCCAGCCCGCTGCCCGATTGCAGGAAGATGCGCGCATCCGACTGCAGGATGCCCAACAGACCGCCGAGCGCACGCAGCTGACGGGCCGCATCGACCGATCTGGCGCGGTGCGTTTCGGCCGCGAGGTCGAACAGCACGGCCATCGCACCGGGTGTGTTGAAGTCGTCGTCCATCGCGGCGCGGAAGCGCTTGCCCGAGTCGGCGCCCCAGTCGGGTTCGACCGGTCCAGCCGGCGCGGCTTCGAGGGCCCCATACAGGCGCCGCAGCGCACTGCGCGCATCGTCGAGGTTGGTGTCGCTGAAATTGAACGGACTGCGGTAGTGCGTGCGCAGCATGAAGAAGCGCAGCGTTTCGCCATCGTAGCGCTTCAGCACGTCACGGATGGTGAAGAAGTTGCCCAGCGACTTGGACATCTTCTCGTTGTCGACATTGAGAAAGCCGTTGTGCAGCCAGTAGTTGACGAAGGGCTTGCCGGTGGCACCTTCGCTTTGCGCGATCTCGTTCTCGTGGTGCGGAAACTGCAGGTCCATCCCGCCGCCATGGATGTCGAAGTGCTCGCCCAGCAGCGCGCAGCTCATGGCCGAGCACTCGATGTGCCAGCCCGGGCGGCCGGGGCCGAACCGGCCGGGGTATTTGGCGTCCTCGGGCTCGCTCGGCTTGGCGGCTTTCCAGAGCACGAAGTCGAGCGGATCTTCCTTGCCGTCGAGCACGGCGACACGTTCGCCGGCACGCAATTCGTCGAGCGACTTCCCCGACAACTTGCCGTAGCCGTGAAACTTGCGCACGGCGAAGTTGACGTCGCCGCTGCTGGCGCGATAGGCCAGGCCGCGCGCCTCGAGCTTGCCGATCAGGTCGAGCATCGCCTGCACGTAGTCGGTGGCGCGTGGTTCGTGGGTCGGTGTCTCGATGCCGATCGCCGCGATGTCCTGGTGCATGGCGGCGATCATCTCGTCGGTCAGTGCGCGGATGCTCATGCCGCGGTCGAGGGCGCGCTGGATGATCTTGTCGTCGATATCGGTGATGTTGCGCACGTAGGTGACGCGGTAGCCACTTGCGCGCAGCCAGCGGTAGACCACGTCGAAGGCCATCATCATCCGCGCATGGCCGACGTGGCACAGGTCATAGATCGTCATACCGCAGACGTACATGCGGACATGACCGGGATCGATGGGGCGGAACGGTTCGATGCTGCGCGACAGCGTGTTGTAGACGTGGAGGCTCATACGAGGGCGGCGCTGCGGCGACGAGGGGGCATGGCGCAGGGGTCCCGCCGTCTGGCAGGGGCGCCGATAGAATCGGAATCAGTATAGCGGCGCCCCCGTGTCGCCCAACGTGGCTCGCCGCGGCCCGTCGCCACCCCACTCCAGCCTCTCCCATGCCCGCTCGTTCGCTGCTTGCTGCCCTGCTTCTTGTGCTCGCCACTGGAGCCGTCGAAGTGCGTGCCGACGACTTGGCCGACGTCCAGCGACTGGCCGGCGCCGGCGAGTTGTCGTCGGCGCTGCAACGTGCCGAGCAGGCGCTTGCGGCCAGGCCGCGCGACGCGTCATTGCGCTTTGCCAAGGCGGTCGTCCTGACAGACCTCAAGCGTGAGGCCGAGGCGATGGCGATCTTCATGCAACTGCACGAGGACTACCCGGAACTGCCCGACCCGCTCAACAACCTGGCCGTGCTCCACGCCGCCGCCGGCCGGCTCGACGATGCGCGTGCCGCGCTTGAATTGGCGCTGCGCAACGACGCCCTGCACCGCACGGCCCGCGAGAACCTCGCCGATGTCTACCTGCGACTGGCCTTGCGCCTGTGGGACGGCCTCGTGTCCTCGGGCCCTGCCGACGCCACCCTCGTGCGAAAGCTGCGACTGGGCCGCGAGTTGCTGCGCCCACCCACCTGAATCCCCTCCCCTCCCGAAAAGGATCGATCCGATGCATGCCCTCCTGCTGCGCCAATTGCCCGCACTGGCTGCCGCCGCCCTGGCGCTTTCTGCGGCATCTCCCGCCCTTGCTCAGCGCGTGAAGCTTGCCACCTCGGCCGGCGACATCGTGCTCGAACTGGATCGGGAGAAGGCGCCGAAGACGGTCGACAACTTCCTTCAGTACGTGCGCGACGGCCACTACAACGGCACGGTCTTCCACCGCGTGATCCCGACCTTCATGATCCAGGGCGGTGGCATGGATGCCAAGATGACCGAGAAGCCCACGCGCGCTGCGATCCCGCTCGAGGCACGCAACGGCCTGAACAACGTGCGCGGCACGGTCGCGATGGCGCGCACGTCCGACCCGAACTCGGCGACCGCCCAGTTCTTCATCAACGTGGTTGACAACGCGTTCCTCGATGCTGCCAACGCGCGCGACGGCAACGGCTATGCAGTCTTCGGCAAGGTCGTCGACGGCATGGACGTCGTCGACAAGATCAAGGCCGTGCCCACGGCCACCCGCGGCATGCACCAGAACGTGCCGACCATGCCCGTGACCATCCAGAAAGCCTCCGTGGAGAAATGACATGACCAAGACCGTCGAACTGCAGACCAGTGCGGGCACCATCCGCCTCGAACTCGACGACGCCAAGGCCCCAGCCAGCGTCGAGAACTTCCTCGCCTATGTGCGAGCCGGCCACTATGACGGCACGGTGTTCCACCGCGTCATCAAGGGCTTCATGGTCCAAGGCGGCGGCATGGACCCCGCGATGAAGCAGAAGGCCACGCAGGCACCGATCAAGAACGAGGCCAACAACGGCCTGCTCAACGCCAAGTACACGGTCGCGATGGCGCGCACCAACGACCCGCACTCGGCGACTGCGCAGTTCTTCATCAATACCGCCGACAACGGCTTCCTGAACTTCAAGGCCGAGAATGCCCAGGGCTGGGGCTATGCCGTCTTCGGCAAGGTCGTCGGCGGCAATGACGTGGTCGACAAGATCGAGCGCGTCGCAACCGGCCGCAAGGGCTTCCACGACGACGTGCCGCTCGAGGCCGTGACGATCGAGCGCGCGGTCGCCGTCGACTGAGAACGCGGCCGATGTCGGAGAGCGCGCCAGCGTTTGCGGTCTTCGATGCGCCGCCGGGCTGGCGGGCCATCGAGTTCATCTCCGACCTGCATCTGGCTGCGAACACGCCGCGCACCTTCGAGGCGTGGTCGGCCTACCTGTCGGCCACGGATGCCGATGCGGTCTTCATCCTCGGCGATCTGTTCGAGGTCTGGATCGGCGACGACACGCGCACCCGGGCCTTCGAGCAGCGCTGCGTCGAACGCCTGGGGGCGGCGGGCCGGCAGCGCCGGATCGCCTTCATGGCCGGCAACCGGGACTTTCTCGTCGGTCCGGCGATGCTCGCCGACGCCGGCGTCGACCGCCTGAGAGACCCGACCGTGCTGCGCGCCTTCGGGCGGCGTTGGTTGCTCACGCACGGCGATGCGTTGTGCGTCGACGATCATGACTACCAGGCCTTTCGGCGCGAAGTCCGCAGTCCGGCCTGGCAACAGGCCTTCCTCGCACGGCCGGTCGATGAACGCGCCAGCGTCGCGCAGGCCATCCGCAGCGAGAGCCAGTCACGCAAGGACCGGGCCCCGGCGGCCACGGTCTGGGCCGACGTCGATGCGGCCGCAGCGCTCGCGTGGCTCGCCATCAGCGACTGCCGCACGATGATCCATGGGCATACCCACCGCCCCGGGCGTACGACGCTCGACGAGCATCACGAACGCCAGGTATTGAGCGACTGGGACTTCGAGGTCACGCCTTGGCGTGGCGACGTCCTGCGGCTCGACGCCACCGGTCTGCACCGCTGCCTGCCCGTGGGCACGCGCTGACGCCGCATGTGGTCCCGCCTGCGTGAGGCTTGGCGTACGCACCGCGAGCTTGCGGCGATCGGGCGCAAGCCGATTCCCGACATGCTGTGGCGGCGCACGCTCAAGCGCTTCCCCTTCCTGCCGCGCGCCGGCCACCCCGACGAGGTGGCGCTGCGTCGGCTTTGCAGCCTGTTCCTCGACCGCAAGGAATTCACCGGCGCGCGGGGACTGCGCGTGACGGACGACATGGCCATCGCGATCGCGGCGCAGGCCTGCCTGCCGGTCCTGCGCCTGGGCCTGGACGCCTACGACGGATTCGTCGGCATCGTCGTCCACCCGGGCCAGGCAGTCGCGCGGCGCGAACACGTGGACGACGATGGCATCGTCCATGAATACGACGAGGTGCTGGCCGGCGAGGCCGTGCACGGCGGGCCGATCATGCTGTCTTGGCGCGACGTTCGCGCATCCGGCGCATCGGCGGACCTGGGCTACAACGTGGTGATCCATGAATTCGCCCATGTGCTGGACATGGCCGACGGCATTGCCGACGGCGTACCACCACTGCCGCCGACGATCCCGCGTGCCGAGTGGCTGAGCACGCTTGCGGACGAGTACGCGGGCTTCTGCCGTCGTGTCGACGCCGGTGCAACGACGGCGCTGGATCCCTACGGTGCGCAGTCACCCGACGAGTTCTTCGCGGTGGCCAGCGAGGCCTTCTTCGTCGCCGCCCCGGCCTTGCGCGGCGAACATCCGGCCCTCTACGCATTGCTGGCCCGCTACTACCGGA
>Ga0209682_10000214_pt1 | contig 19867 bp, 14 predicted proteins | sample DOMMetBare2Fresh_2_FD_187471 | JGI IMG/M metagenome (GOLD analysis project Ga0209682, IMG submission 187471) | Wetland sediment microbial communities from St. Louis River estuary, USA, under dissolved organic matter induced mercury methylation -... | ecosystem: Environmental > Aquatic >... | reverse complement strand
TCCTGCGCATAGGCGCGCACCACGCGCACCCCGGCGAAGCTCTCCTGCACCCGGGTGGAGATGTCCGCGAAGCGCCCCTGGACCTCGGTGAACAGGCTGTGGATGCGCTGGCCGAACAGCTTGGTCGACACCGCGACGAGCGGCATCGAGACGAGCGCCACCAGGGTCAGGCCGAGATGGATCCGCCCCATGAAGAAGAGCGCGCCCGCGGCGGTGAAGAAGGTGCCGAAGCTGTACATGATGGCCGGCCCGCAGAGCATCCGGACCGCCTGCAGGTCGTTGGTGGCGCGGGCCATCAGGTCGCCCGTGGGGTGGTCGTAGAAGAAGCCGGGTGGCTGCGCCTCCAGGCTGGAGAAGTACCGGTTGCGCAGGTCGTACTCGATGTCCCGGCTCATGCCGACCAGGATCATCCGTTGCAGATAGCTGAAGATCCCCTGCACCAGGGTGGCGCCCACCAGGAGCGCGGCATAGCCGAGGAGCGTGCCGGCGCGGACGTCGGTCTTCAGGGAATCGACGGCCCGCCCGACCAGGAGAGGGCTCGCCATGCCGACCACCACCGAGGCGAGGATCGCGAGCAGCCCGGGGATCAGCTTGCGCCGGTAGGAGCGGAGGAAGGGCCAGAGATACGCCAGACGCTTGAGCACAGGGAGAGGATATCAGACCGCCACCAGCACCCCGCGCGCGCCCCGGGGGTGGAGCACCGCCGCTCCGGGGACGAGCGTCGCCTCCAGGCGCAGGATCGGCCGTCCCTCGACGAGATACTTGGCCTCGTAGTTGGTGCGTGCCCCATCCTCCCAGGGCCCGTCGCGGCGGTGGACCTGGAGGGCCGGATGGGACTCCAGGATCTCCTGGACCAGGGCGCCGTACTCGAGGAAATCGGTGGCGAAGAAGAGCCGGCCGCCGGGGCGGAGCAGCGACAGCACCAGGTCGACCGTCTCCGGATCGAACAGGCGGCGCTTGTGGTGGCGGCTCTTCGGCCAGGGATCGGGGAAGTAGACGTGCACGGCGGCGGCGAAGCCGTGCGGCACCATGGCGGAGAGGAGGGCGAGGGCGTCGCCGCGCAGCGCGATCCAGTTGGCGAGCCGGCGGCGGCGGGCGCGGTCGACGAACATCCCCCAGTATTCGGCGGCCAGCTCGATCCCCAGGAACCGGCGGTCCGCGTCCTCCTGGCAACGCTTCAGGAGATAGCGCCCCTTGCCGAAGCCGATCTCGACCTCCCAGGCGCCGTCGCCGGGGACCAGCTCGTCCAGCGGCAGAGGAGCCGCGGTGGCGTCGAGCCCGCGCTCCCCGGCCAGGGTGGCGATGCGCAAGGCCTGGATCAAAGCAGCTCTCCCCGCCCGCGTTCCTGCAGCTCCGCCACGATCTTGCGCACTTCCTGCGCGCGCTCCTTGGGCATCACCAGCACCGCGTCGCCGGTGCGCACCACGACGAGCCCTTCGACCCCCAGGACCGCCACCGTGCCGCCATCCGCGAACAGCAGGTTGCCGCTCGACTCGACCGCCACCACGTCACCGCGCCCGGTGTTGCCGGCCGCGTCGCGCGGCAGGATCTCGTCGAGCGCCGACCAGGAGCCGAGATCGCTCCAGCCGCAGTCGAGCGGCAAGGTCGAGATGCCGTCCAGCTTCTCCATCACCGCGTAGTCGACCGAATCGGCGGGGAGGCGGCCGTAGAGCGTGCCGAGGCGCTCCGGTGCGGCGGCGATCTCCTCGAGACCGCGGGCGAGCTCCGGCTGGAGGCGCGTGAGGAGGGTCAGGAACGTGGTGCCGCGGAAGACGAAGATGCCGGCGTTCCACAGATAGGCACCGGAGCGGACGAACGCCTCGGCCTTCTCCGGCGTCGGCTTCTCGACGAACCGGTGCACCCGGCGCAGCCCGTCCGCCTCCGCCCCGGGCAGGAGCTCGAGATACCCGTAGCCCGTCTCGGCCCAGCGCGGCGTGACGCCGAGCGTCATCACCCGGTCCTCCCGCTCCACCGCCTGCGCCGCCCGCGCCAGGACCTCCCGGAACGCGGCCGGATCGCCGATCCGGTGGTCGGCCGGGAGGACGGCCACCGGGCCGCGGCGGGCCGCCGCGGGCATCGAGCGGATCGACCAGCCGATGGCCGGTGCGGTGTTGCGCCCCTCGGGCTCGAGCAGGATCTGGCCGGCGGGGACCTCCGGCACCTCGCGGCGCACCGCGTCTTCCAGCGCCCGGGTGGTGCAGATCCACACCGACTCCGGCGCCACGAGAGGCTGGAGCCGCTCGACCGTGTCGCGCAGCAGGCTCCGCTCCCCTTCGAGCGCCAGGAGCTGCTTCGGGCGGCTCTTGCGCGACAGCGGCCAGAACCGGGTGCCACTGCCCCCGGCGAGGATCAACGCCTGCATCGGATGGTCTCCGGGCCATGAATCATGAAACGGCAGAAGTTTCGGAAGTGACGGCCACTCATTTGCATCCGCGGGAGTATATCCGCCCACCCGGATTCCGCGAGATGTCCCGAAAAGAGGCCCCTGCGGCAACTTATAGAGAGGAGGCTCCGCGTTCCGGCCGTCCGCCGGAGAGAGGCGCCCCTTCTTTTACCTTTTTTTGCAGAGTGAAGTCGCCATGAAGTCGCCCAGTGAATCCGTTTTGCACGACCTCCTTCGTGTGGTCCTGCGCCGCCCCTCGTCCGGGCCGGGCAGGATCCTCCGCTTCCCCCGTCCGCGGACCGACTACACGCCGGTCCTGGAACGCAGCGCGGCCCGTCTGCGCGAGCGCCAGGCCGGGCTCGACCGCGAACGGGCGGAAGCCACCCATCTCTTCGCCGAGCTGGCGCTGCACCGGCCGGACCGGCGCTCCCTGGTGCTCGGCGCCGATCCGCGCTTTCACACCTGGGGCCTGCTCGAAAAAATCCTGGAGGAGAGCCTGGAGAGCCGGCTGGAGAACCGGGCGCACAGCGAGCGCCTGGCCGTCCTCGCCCTGGCCCTGGCCGACCGGCTCGATCCCGGCGCCTACGGTGCGTGCCGGCTCGAAGACCTGCGGGCGCGCGCCTGGTCCTACGTCGCCGAGGCGCGCCGCCTGCGCGCCGACTTCCCCGGCGCGGGCGAGGCCTTCGACCGGGCGCACGAGCACCTGCGCAACGGCACCGGCGACTCCCTGGAGCGGGCGCTGATCCTCGACCTCGAGGCGGCGCTGCGCGCGGCCGAGCGCCGGCGCGACGAGGCGAAACGCCTCTTGCGCAAGGCCATCGAGGCCTTCCTCGAAAACGGCGAGGAGGAGCGCGCCGCCCTCTCGCTGGTCCGTCTGGCGGGCATCCACCGGGAGGAGGGCGAGTTGGTGCGCGCCCTCGCCCTTCTCCAGGAGGCGCAGCGGCGGATCGACGGAGCCGCGGAGCCGCGCCTGCTGCTCACCGCCCGCCACCAGCTCATCCACACCCTCCTCACCGCCGGCCGTCTGATGGAGGCGCGCGGCCAGCTCGTCCGTTGCCGGCCGCTCTACCGCCAGTTTCCGGATTCCTGGACCCAGAGCCACCTCCGCTGGCTGCGCGGGCAGCTCTCCCTCGCCTTCGGCGAGACGGCGGACGCGGAAGCCGACCTCCTCGGCGCCCGCCGGGGGTTCCAGGAGCGCGAGAGCCGCCTCGAAGCCGCCCTCGCCGCCCTCGACCTCGCCGGCCTGTACGCCCGGCAAGGCCGGGCCGCCGAGCTGCGGGAAACCGCGGACGCCGCGCTCCGCACCTTCCGCACCCTGCCGCTCGCCCCCGAAGCCCGCGCCGCGGAGGCGTACGTCCGCCAGGCGGCGGAGATCGAAGGAGCGTGGTCCGAGCTGGCGGTGGCGGTGGCGGCGTTCGAGTGAGCCCTACTCCCCCAGCTCCATCCCCATGATGTGGAAGCCGGAGTCGACGTAGACCGTCTCTCCGGTGATCCCGCTCGCCAGGGGGGAGAGGAGGAAGAGGCCGAGGTTGCCGACCTCTTCGTGGGTCACGTTGCGGCCGAGGGGGGCCATGCCGCCCACCCGGCTGTACATCTTCTGGAAGCCGGGGATGCTGCGCGCCGCCACCGTGCGTACCGGGCCGGCCGAGACCGCGTTGACCCGCACCCCCTGCTTGCCCATCTCGTAGGCGAGATAGCGCACGCTCGCCTCGAGAGCGCTCTTGGCGATGCCCATGACGTTGTACTTGGGCACCACCTTCTCGGCCGCGTAGTAGGTGAGGGTGACGATGCTCCCCTCGGCGCTCAGCAGGGGCTCGGCGGCCCGCGCCACGGAGACCAGCGAGTAGGCCGAGACCTCCAGCGCCGTGCGCCAGTCGTCGCGGGTGGTCTCGATGTAGCGGCCGTCCATCGCCGGCCGCGGCGCGAAGGCGATCGAATGGACCACGTAGTCGAGGCTTCCCCAGGCTTCGCGCAGGTCGGAGAACATCGCCTGCAAGGTCTCCTCGCGCGTCACGTCACACTCATAGAGCCGGGTCCCCGGCATCTCCCGGGTCAGTTTCTCCAGGTCTTCCTTGAGGCGCTCTCCCTGGTAGCTGAACGCCAGCTCCGCGCCGGCGTCCCGCAGCCGCTCGGCGATCGCCCAGCCGAGGCTGCGCGCGTTGGAGACGCCCATCACCAGTCCCCGCTTGCCCTGCAGTTGGATCTCGATCATGGGCGCGTATCTTATCCGATCCAGGTATATTCATCCTCGTGAATCCACGGCCCTGTGCGCGCCTGCTCCCGCTCCTCGGAGCCCTGGCGGCGCTCGCCTGCGGAAAACCCGAGCCGGCACCCGTGGTGGCCGCCGTGGATACCCGCGGGCTGATCACCTCGATCCGCCCCGGCAGCTCGCCGGGATCGGGAGCCGTGCGGGTCGAAGGGCCGCCGCGCCCCGACGTGCGCTACGACAAGGCGGACGTGGCGGTCCTCGCCTCCACCCGCATCGTCGCGCGCACCGGCCTGGGCGACCGGCCGGCGGTCTTCGCCGACCTGGAGCTGGGCGACCGGGTCCAGGTCCAGTTCCAGGGGCCGGTCACCAAATCGCGGCCGGTGCGGGCCGTGGCGCACCAGATCGTGATCCTGGAAAAGGTCCGCGGCTTCGCACCGGTGGTACCGCCACGGCCGGCCCCCACGGGACCGGAGCCCCTGACCACCGACCTCGCGGGAACGGACCTCACGACGGATCCGGCGCCGGCGCCGCCGCTCCCCGCCGCCCCGCCGGCCGCGCCACCGCCGCCCAAACCGCCCCGGAAGGTCCCCGACGCCATCGTCCTGCGCGACGTGCGCACCGGCGACCAGCAGGTCTTCGACCGCGTCGTCTTCGAGTTCGAGGGACCGAAGCTCCCCACCTATCAGGTGGAGCTGGTCAAGCGTCCCGCCTCCTGCGGCTCGGGCCTGCCGGTGAAGGTGGACGGGCGCGCCTTCCTCCAGATCCGCCTCCAGCCGGCCCGGGCGCACAACGAGGCCGGCGCCCCCACCGTGGCCAGCCTGCAACGCAAGGTGCGCCTGCCGGTCATCCGCGAGATCCGCGAGACCTGCGACTTCGAAGGCGAGGTCATCTGGGTCGTCGGCCTCTCCGCCCGGAAGCCCCACCGCGTGATGGAGCTCGAAGAGCCGGCGCGGCTGGTGATCGACGTCGAACGGTAGCCCCCGCGGACGCAAAGCCGTGTCGCCGACGTGTCCGCACCGGGCACCGACATGTCCCCGCCGGTTTCGTCTTTTGCCAAACCCCTGACCTGCAAGGTTTTTCTTCGCGGCCCGCCCTGGCCCGGCGCTTGAAGAGGAACGGCCTCCCAAAGGAGGTACTCCATGGCGCAATGGACGACAGGAAGGAACCGTCTCCAGCTCGCGGCCCTGCTCGCAGTGCTGATCCTCGGCGGGCTCGCGGGTCTCGATTCGGTGTGGCCGCAGAGCCCGGTGTTCTCGGAGCACGTGGACATCGACCAGCAGCAGTTGCAGAACGGCGACTACCCGCTCTTCAAGGTGCTCGAATCCGGGGGGCAGTTCTTCAGCACCCCCTACCTCCCCTATGACCGGGAGACCGGCCAGGGGGACGGTTACGGCGAAGGCGAAAACGGGCCGCGCAAAGCGCAGATCGCCGCGTTCTATCCGCCCGCCGCGCCGCAGTACCCGTTCCTGCGGCTCAACGGCCTCGACTCCCAGAGCTGCTACGAGTGCCACAACTCGATCGGCAGCTATGCCGAGCCGGGCAACCGCACCGGCGCGCTGATCCGCAAGCCGGGCTCGGTGGGCGGCAGCGCCGGCTCGAACAGCAACGCCTTCATCAACCCCGACTTCCCCGATCCGATCACCCTGTTCATCCGCCAGCCGCCGCACGTCTTCGGCACCGGCTACACGCAACAGCTCGCCACCGAGATCACCCGCGACCTCGCCCTCTGGCGCGGCGCCGCCCGCATCCTGGCGAAGAAGAGCCCGGGCCACACCATCGAGCTGCCGCTGACCAGCAAGGGGATGAGCTTCGGCTCGTTCAAGACGACTTACACCGGCAAACCCGCCGTGATTCTGGGCTGCGACGACCTCTGCACCGGCGAGACGCCGGAGAGCACCACCTTCGGCGAGACCGGGTACACCGACGACCTGAGCCAGGTCGACGGCGTGGCCTGCGACCTGATCGTGCGCCCCTTCCAGTGGAAGGGGATCTCGTCGTCCATCCGGCATTTCGCGCGCGACGCGATGGATTTCCACTTCAGCATGCAGGCCGTGGAGAAGTATGGCGACCTCGACTGTGACCGCGACGGCAAACGGCACGAAGCCTCGCTGGGGAACGTCTCGGCGCTGGTGTCGTTCGTCACCATGACGCGGCCGCCGCACCAGGTTCTCCCCGAGGGGGAGGAGGCGCGGCGGTCCGTGGCGCTCGGCGAGGAGATCTTCCGCGGCCACTCCACCAACCCGGTGCTCCAGGCCCGCCTGGTGGGGAGCATGTGCGCCACCTGCCACATTCCGTCGCAGCGGCTCAACAAGGCGGAGCTGTTGATCGAAAACCCGGGACCGGCGCAGGTGGGGCCGGGCGACTGCAAGACCCTCGACGCGGGGCTGGTCGATCCGGTCGACTCGCACGGCGAGCTCGCGGCCTTCCAGATCACCGAGCAGCGGGTCCGCCAGGTCCGCCCACAGGTGGAGCTGCTCGCCACGACGAATCCCGCCGAGCTGGCCCAGGCGTTGCGCGCAGCCGTGGAGCAGCTCGACGCCACCGCCCCGCTCCCAGGCTACCGGATCAACCTCACCCATCCCGGCAATCCGAGCGACGTGCCGGCCTACGTCTATCCGCGGCTCGCGCCGAAGCCGAACGGCTCGGTGGTCATCCCCCTGTTCAGCGACCTGCGGCAGCACGACATGGGCGTCGAGCTGGCGGACCGCGCCAAGCAGGGAGCCGACGTGGCGGGGATCTGCATCGCCAGGCGCCTCTTCCTCACCCGGCCCCTCTGGGGCGTCGCCGACACCGGCCCCTGGCTCCACGACGGCCGCGCCCTCACCCTGAAGGAGGCCATCCTCCGCCACGAGGGAGACGGCAGCGAAGCGAACCGCTTCATCCGCGCCTTCCGCGGCCTGACCCCGGAGGAGCAACAGGCGGTCGTCGACTTCCTGCTGACCCTGCGGCTGCCGGTCCAGCCGGGCCTGGAGGTGCAGGAGTACGTGGAGGTGCCGGGGCCGTAGGGGCAGGGCCGCCGCGCCCCGGTCAAAGTCGGGCGGGGGCGGAGCCTTCCCCCGCCCGTCGACTACTCGCGCAGCTCGTAGCTCACCGCTGTGTGAGCCTCCCCGTCCACTCCAAGCCGCGGCACCACTTCGAACCGCAGCTCCGTCGCCCCTCCCAGCACCCCCGGGGGCAGGTCCAGGTCCACCTCACGCAAACGGCGGAACGGGTTGGCTTCCTGGAACGGAAACACCCCCACCCGGACCCCGTTGACGTAGACGTCCGCGGCCGGGTTCGGCGCGAGGACGTCGAGCCGGCGGCGCAGGCGCACGGCTCCCTGCGGCGCGGGACGGCGCAGGACGAACCTCTCCCTGCCACCCGGGGCCGTGAAGCCGCAGCTCGTCGCCGGTTCCGCCGGTGCGATGAGGGGGCCTCCTTCGAAGCGCGAGGTGAAGGCGGTGCAGGCGGCTCCGGATGCCGTGGCCTCGTACGCGTGCTCGTCCCGGGACGTGCCGTCAGCGAGGTCGAGGCGGTCGACCGGGACGAGCGCGGGCTCCGGCCGCGTGTAGTACCAGGCGACCGTCCGCGCGCGCAGCGGCAGGTTGCCGGTCGGGCCGGCTTCGAGGCGGGCGCGCAGGGCGCTGCGGAAGGGGATGGCATCCGGGAGGAAGAGCCGGTAGGCCGCGGTGACGTCCTCGCCGGTGGCGGTGATCCGGTGCGCCGGGACGCCGTGGAGCGGCAGGGCGAAGGGTCCCTGGTCGAAATAGAACCCGCCGTTGAACAGGTCCTCGACCCCGGTGCCATAGATCCCGGGATGGCGGGAGCCGTCGAGGAAGACGCGCTCGTCGCCCTCCAGGACCTCGCGCGACGGCGTGCGCACGCTGCCGATCTCCGTCCAGAGCCCGAGCCACTTGCCGCGGCCACGGAGGGTGAGAAGGGGCAGGTCGGTCTCCGGCGCATGCTCCCCTTCCACCCGCCAGGCGGCTCCGAAGAGACCGCTGTCGGGAGCGGGCGCCTCCGTGCTCCAGCCGAGCTGCCACTCGACCCGCGCCGGCAGTGCCCCCGGGGCTCCCATGTCCTTCAGCTCGACCACGGCGCCGTCGAAAAACGGCATCGGGAAGTACGCGTAGAGGAAGCCCTGGGCATCACGGCCGGCGAGCAGCGAGCGCGGGGCGATCGACGCGCGGCGGGCGGCGAAGAAGTCGGAGAGCGGCAGGTCGGCGCGCAGCTCGCCGTCGAACGTGAGGCGGAGATGCACCCGCTCCATCCCCCTTTCGCTGGTGCGCAGGCGCAGCCGGCGGAGCGCTCCGGCCCCGGCGGCGCCGTCCAGCCGCACCGACGCGCCGGGAACGAGGGTCGCCATGCCCGTGCGCGTCCGCAGGTTTCCTCCCGGCCACGGATCGCTCCCCGCGCGCCCGAGGAGCGCCCGCGCGGCGGAGAGGTCTTCCCGGCCGGTGAAGGTCGCGACGCCTCCCGCCTGCGCCAGCCGGTGGAAGGAGATCTGGAACCAGATGCGCTCGTGCTCGGCGCCGAGCAGAGAAATCTTGCAGCCGCGGCGGTACGGGATCGGCACGTAGCTGACGTTGCCGCCGCTCGACGCCTCGCGGTCGAAGGCGAGCGGCGGCGTGAACGGGGGCGTCGAGCCGTCGAACAGCGCGGGGAGCGGCAGGTCGATCCGCGGTGTGTCTTCGCCATCGAGCCGCACCCGGAGGCGGATCGCGGGCTCGAGCGGCGCCGAGACGCCCGGCCCCTGGGTCATCCAGATGCGCACCACGGCGCCCGCCCCGGGCTCGTCGAAAATCACCGCTTCGCCGTTTTCGATGCGCAGGAAGCGGGTGTCGCCGTCCGACGTGCGGTCGAAGCGGCAGCCGTCGGGGCAGTGGCTGCTCCGCAGGAGCACCTGGTCACCGGCCGGCAGCCGTGGCAGCTCGCGCGGATCGAGCCAGGCCTCCCAGGGCGGGCGCGGCGCCGCCGCCGCGGCGACGGACACCAGGGCCGCGAGGACCCCCGCGAGCAGAGACCGGACCATCCGCCGCGCCCTACTCCGCAAAGACGAGCGAGAACGTCCCCTCGGTCCCCGGTGCACCGCCGACGGCTTGCAGCAGGCCCTCGGTGCCCACGCCGAGGAACTGTCCCGAAGGCCCCTGGATCGCCAGCCGGTCGCGGGGACCGAGGACGGCGTGGCCTTTCGCGCCGATCTTGCGGATCACGAAGCGCGTTCCTTCAACGGCCTGGCGGCCGTCGGCGAGCACGCGGCCGTCCGCCGCTTCACGCAGGTAGGTCCCGTCGTGGGCGAGGATCTCGACCTCGTCACCGCTCCGCAGGCTGCCACCGTTGACGTCGCGCAGAACCAAGGCCGACTGCTCCGAGGGACGGAGGTCCGCGACCCAGACGGAGCCACCGCCTCCCCCTTCCGGGGTGACGTAGTGGCCGCTCGCGCCGCGCAGGAAGACGCGGTCGAGCGAGGTCCGCATCTGGTTGAAGAAGTTGTTGTACATGCGGGTCTTGACGCCGTCCGGCCGGATCAGCCAGAAGCCCCGCAGGTCCTGGTTCGCCGGCCGCTCGGTGGTGTAGACGCGCGCCGGCTCGTTGCAGTAGAGCTGCCAGTAGAGGACCCAGCGGGCGCCCCAGCCGAGGGCGGCGTCGGTCAGCTCGCGAATCAGGGCGGCACGGTCCTGCTCGTCCGCCACGTGGTCCTTGGCCGCGCCATACTCCCCCAGATAGACGTTGCGGCTGCCGTAGAGCGCGCTGTCCGGCGCCTTGGCCGCCAGGTAGTCGAGGGCGCGCACCATCTCGGCGGGATCGAACTGCACGTCCCAGCTCGAATAGGAGTAGAGGTCGGCCCGGGTGAGGGGGACGACGTCGTTGGTCACCGTCACCTTCCCGGCCATCGCCTCGCGCAGGAGGTTCACCTCCACCGCATGGGCCACGGTGACGCCCTGCGCCGGCACGTCGCGGCGCGCCTGGATCACCCCGAGCTGGCGGGCGTTCAGCCAGGCGGCCATGCCGCGCACGCGGGTGCGGTCGGGCACCTCGTCCTCCTCCAGCCCGCGGCGCAGCAGGTGGTCTCCCTCCCAGTTCTGGAGCACGAACGTCTTGCCGGTCCCGGCATAGGTGGTCAGCAGGTGGCGGGCGAGCTGGTACGTCTGCTCGCGCTCCACCGCGATCTCCTCGGCGGTCATGCCGTCGATGAACTCGTTGACCGGCACGCGCCGGGCGACCACCAGGATGAAGGTGGAGAACGGCTTGGCGAACAACGCCCGGTAGTAGGGATGCCGCGCCAGGTCTGCCAGGTTGTCCGGCGGCGGCCCCCACTGGGAGTTGAACGGATAGGTCGGCGTCGCGTTGGGGTCGAACCAGACCTTGATGACGCGGGTGCCGAGCTCCAGGAGCTGGTCCGCGCCTTCGTTGAGGAAGTCCTCGCCGGTGAAGTTGTACTTCCCATCCGCATGGGTGGCACCGAGGACGTCGCGCGTCGGCACGGCCCCGGCGGCAGCCGGGAGCAGAGAGACGGCGGCCAGGAGGACGACGGACGGCCGGAGGATGCTGCGCATTGGTCGATTGTACGCCGGTCCGCCCGGCCCGTATCCCGTCAGCGTCCCGCCAGCTCCACCCAGCGCCGCCCCCGCTCCCCGACGTACTCCGACTGGGGCCGGATCAGCCGGCCGCGTTCGAGCTGCTCCAGGCAGTGGGCCGTCCAGCCGGCCACGCGGCCGATCGCGAAGGTGGGGGTGAAGAGGGCCGTCGGCAAGCCCAGCCCGTGCAACAGGAGGGCGGTGTAGAACTCGACGTTCGTGTCGAGGCGCCGGTCCGGTTTGTGCTCGTGGAGCACACGCAGCGCCGTGGCCTCGACGGACCGGGCGAGATCGTAGAGCGTCATGTCTCCGGCGCGGCGGAAGAAGCGCTCGGCGGCGGCACCGAGGACGTCCGCGCGCGGATCGCGCACCCGGTAGACGCGGTGGCCGAACCCCATCAGCCGGTCGCCGCGCGCCAGCTTGGCGCGGAGGACTTCCTCGGCCCGGTCCGCGGTGCCGATCTCGAACACCATGTCGAGCGCCGGCCCCGGCGCACCGCCGTGGAGCGGCCCCTTGAGCGCGCCGACCGCGCCGGTGACCGCCGAGATCACGTCGGAACGGGTCGAGATGATCACCCGCGCGGTGAACGTCGAGGCATTGAAGCCGTGATCGCTCACCGTGTTCAGGTAGGTCTCCAGGCCACGCACCCGCTCGGCGTCCGGCTCCTGCCCGGTGAGGAGATGGAGGAAGCTCGCGGCATGGCCCAGGTCCGCCCGCGGCGCCAGAGGCTCCTCGCCCTGGAGCAGGCGGTGATAGGCCGCGACGATCGTGGGGACGGCGGCGACGAGGAGCGCGGCGTCCTCGCGCGGATCTGAGCCTGCACCTTCGGCCAGGCTCAGAGTCCCGGCCGCCATGCGCAGGGCGTCCATGGGATCGACCCGCCGCGCCGCCGCGGCGCGCAGCAGGCCGAGGGTGGCCGGAGCGAGCGCGCGCCGAGAGGCCAGACGCGGCACGAAGGCGTCGAGCTCCGCGGCCCGCGGCAGCGCGCCGTGCCACAGCAACCAGGTCATTTCTTCGAACGAGGCCCGGGGAGCCACCTCCTCCACCGGAAAACCGGCGAGAAGCAGCACGCCCGCCTCGCCATCCACACTGCTCAAACGGGTCGTGGAGGCCACGACCCCTTCCAGTCCCTCTTTGATCTCCAGAACGGCGCTCATGGCCCGGCTTCCTTTCCGCGGCCCTTTCCGGCCGCCTCTGGGTGTAGGATCGGCTCGGCTGGATACATTGTCAATCTTGATCGGTGGATCAATGTATCCACCGACCCGAGGAGGACGCGATGGATCGTTGGTGCACGGCGCAGGACGCGGCGGCGGAGCTGGGCGTGACGCTCGCGACGCTCTATGCCTATGCGAGCCGGGGGCTGCTCCGTTCGGAGCCGGTGCCTGGAGAGCCGCGGGCGCGGCGCTATCCGCGGGAGGACGTGCTGCGCCTCAAGGAGCGCAAGGAGCTGCGCCGCGAGCCGGAGCGGGCCGTGCCCAAGGCGCTCCACTGGGGGGCGACGCCCGTCCTGGAGTCGGCGATCACGCTGATCGAAGGGGGCCGGCTGTACTACCGGGGCCGCGACGCGGTCCATCTGGCGCGCAGCCGGAGCGTCGAAGAGGTGGCGGCGCTGATCTGGACGGGCGATCCCGGGGACGCCTCCGGGCTCTTCGCCGGCAAAGCGCCGGACCTGCCGTTCAAGAAGATGGATCTGCCGCCGATCGAACGCTGCCAGGCGATTCTCCCCCTCGCGGGCGCCCGCGATGCCGCGTCCTGGGACCTCCGCCCCCGCTCGGTGGCTGCGACCGGCGCACGCATCCTGCGCCTCCTGGCGCGGACCACCACCGGCGGACCGGCCGCAGGCGGGATCGCCGAGACCTTGCAGAAGGGCTGGGCTCCCGGGCGGCCCGAGGCCGCCGCACCGCTCACCGCGGCTCTGATCCTCGCCGCCGACCACGAGCTGAACGTCTCGGCCTTCACCGCGCGCTGCGTCGCCTCGGCCGGCGCGGCACCGTACGACGTGGTCACCGCGGCCCTCGCGGCACTCAAGGGAGCGCGCCACGGCGGCCATACCCGGCGGATGGAGGCGATCTTCCGGGAGGCTGGGAGCGCCGCCAACGCCCGGCAGACGCTCACCGACCGCCTGCGCCGGGGCGAGGAGATCCCGGGGACCGGCCATGCCCTCTATCCCGACGGAGACCCGCGCGGCAGAGCCCTCCTCGACCTCGCCACGGAGGCCGCCCCCGGCTCCCCCGCCGTGGCCCTGGCGCAGGAGCTCGCGAAGGCGATCCGCGAGCTCCTCGGCGATCATCCGAACCTCGACTTCGGCCTCGTCGCCCTCGCCCGCGCCCTCGACCTTCCCCAGGACACCCCCCTCGCCCTCTTCGCCCTGGGGAGGACGATCGGCTGGATCGGCCACGCGATCGAGGAGTACGCCCAGGACCGGCTCATCCGGCCCCGGGCGGCCTATGTGGGGGAACCGCCGGAGGATGGATCTCAGACCGCCGCCGCCACCTCCCGCGCCGGATAGTCGGTGTAGCCCCGGTGATCGCCGCCGTAGAACGTGGCGCGGTCCGGGTCGTTGAGCGGCGCACCTTCGGCGAAGCGCTCCGGCAGGTCCGGGTTCGCCAGGAAAAGCGACCCGAAGGAGACGAAATCGGCCAGGCCGGAGGTGACGGCCTGCTCGCCCGTCTCGCGATTGAAACCGCCGTTGAGCAGGAACGGACCACCGAACTTCTCCTTGAGCAGCACCGCCATGCGATGGTCGGGCGAGTCCGGAGCCAGGGCGCCGAACAGCATCGCCGCGTGCAGGTAGGCGAGGCCCAGCTTGCCGAGCTCCGCGGCGGCGTAGCCGAAGGTCGCCTCGGGGTCCGAGTCGCTCATGGTGTTGAAGTTCCCCAGGGGGGAGAGGCGCATGCCGACCCGGTCCGCGCCCCAGACCTTCACCACGGCCTCGGTGACCTCGAGCAGGAAGCGCGCGCGGTTCTCGATCGAGCCGCCATAGGCGTCGGTGCGGTGGTTCGTGCCGTCGCGCAGGAACTGGTCGACCAGGTAGCCGTTGGCGCCATGGATCTCGACGCCGTCGAAACCGGCTTCCAGCGCCCGGCGCGCTCCCTCGGCGAACTGCTCGACCACGCCGGGGATCTCGGCGAGCTCCAGGGCGCGCGGCACGCCGAGGGGCTGCGGCCCCTCGTAGGTGTAGACGGTCCCTTCCGCCGCGATCGCCGACGGAGCGACCGGCAGGGCGCCGCCCGGCTGCAAGGAGGGATGGGAGATCCGTCCCACGTGCCAGAGCTGCAGGAAGATGCGTCCCCCCTTCTCGTGGACGGCGGCGGTCACCCGCTTCCAACCCTCGACCTGCTCGTCGCTGTGGATGCCGGGCGTGTTCACATACCCGATCCCTTGCGGTGAGACCTGCGTGCCTTCGGTGACGATCAGGCCCGCCGAGGCGCGCTGCCGGTAGTAGGTCACCATCAGGTCATTGGGGGCATGCCCGGCGCCGGCCGCGCGGCTGCGGGTCATCGGCGCCATCACCATCCGGTTGGACAGGGTGAACCGCCCGAGCGGCGCGGGGGAGAGGAGGGTGAAGGACGGCTGTGTCTGGGACATGACTGGTTCCTCCGTCAGAGATGAACGATTGTCAGATGGACCGTGCAGATATGAACTATGCCGGTAAAAAAAGGGGTCAGGGATTCTGGTGCAAGCTCCGGAGCAATTGGGTGAGCGCGGCGCGCTCCGGGTCCGCCAGCCGGGAGAAGACGCCGCGCTCGGCCTCGTCGAGCAGGCGGACGCCCTCCTCGTAGCGGCTCCGCCCTTCCGCGGTCAGCGACGCCCTGATCGACCGGCGGTCGGTCGGGTCGTCCACCCGTTCCACGAGCTGGTCGGTCTCCAGGCGGTCGACGAGCTGGGTCATGTTGGAGCGCACGCAGCTACAGCGGTCGGCCAGGCAGCTCAGAGCGAGCGGCTCGCCCGCTTCGGCGAGCTTCGCGAGGACGCCGAACTTGGCGAGCGACAGCCCCGCCTGCCCCAACGCGCTTTCGAGCTGTGCCTCCAACTGGTGCACCGCTCCCAGCATCAGGAAGGCCAGGGGGGCTGGGGACGCGTTGTTCATGCCTGAATGATGAACGCGTCACTGGTTCATGTCAAGGGGGGACCGCCGCGCCCGCGCCGCTCTCCAGCGAGGCAACGATCGCGTCCGTGAACCCGCTGGTGGACGCCTCGCCACCGAGGTCGCGGGTGCGGATGCCCTGGTCGACGATCACCTGCCGCAGGGCGCGGCGGACGCGCTCGGCCTCCTCGTCCTTGCCGAGGTGGTAGAGCATCAGGATCGACGAGCGGATCAGGGCGAGTGGATTCGCCAGGTCCTGGCCGGCGATGTCCGGCGCGGTGCCGTGGACGGCCTCGAAGATGGAGGCTTCGACGCCGATGTTGGCCCCGGGGACCACCCCCAGGCCGCCGACCAGGCCGGCACAGAGGTCGGAGACGATGTCGCCGTAGAGGTTCTCCATCACCAGGACGTCGAACTTCTCCGGCCGCGTCACGAGCTGCATACACATGTTGTCGATGATCTTGTCGTCGGCCTGGATGTCCGGGTAGTCCTTGGACACCTGGCGGAAGCACTCCAGGAAAAGGCCGTCGGAGAGCTTCATGATGTTCGCCTTGTGCACGGCGGTGACCCGCTTGCGGCCATGCCGGCGGGCGTAGTCGAAGGCGAATTTCGCGATGCGGGTGGACCCCTTCTCGGTGATGATCTTCAGGCTCTCCACCACACCGGGGATCACCACGTGCTCCAGGCCGCTGTAGAGGCCCTCGGTGTTCTCGCGGACCACGATCAGGTCGACGTTCTCGAAGCGGCTGGGGATGGTCGGCAGCGACCGCGACGGGCGCAGGTTCGCGTAGAGGTCGAGCTCCTGGCGGAGCTGTACGTTGACGGAGCGGAAGCCTTTGCCCACCTGGGTTTCGATGGGACCTTTGAGCGCCACCCTGTTGCGGCGGATCGACTCCAGGACGTGGTCGGGAAGCGGCTTGCCGAACTGCTCGAGGGCCGCGGCGCCGGCCGGTTGCGTCTCGTACTCCAGCTCCGCCCCGGCGGCGTCGAGCACGCGCAGGGTGGACCGGGTCACCTCGGGACCGATCCCGTCGCCGGGGATCACGGTGATCTTCGTCTTGCTCATGAATCCTCTATCCTCTCTGCTTGCAGGCACGCGCCCGGCTCACTCGCCGCGCCGGTCGATCGCCAAGGGGTACTTCAGAGTCTGGGAAAGGAGCTCTCCGTTCTCCGCGACCTTCCTGGAGAGCTCCGCGACGAGGCGGTCGCGGTGGTCGAACAGCCGATATCCTTCACGGGGGCGGAGATAGCCGGCCGCCTTCGGTGACTCCTTGAACAGTGCGTCCTCCCCGATCTCTTCCAGCCGCCGGGCATATCTCTCCCGGTTCTCCAGAAGCGCCTTGACCAGGAACGGCATCAGGGCCGAGAAATCGCCCTGCATGCTCTCGGTGGTCTTCTGGTAGGAATCACGGTCCACCTTGCCCCAGGTGACCGCCTCTCCCGGCGGGCAGGACGAGAGGGAGCCTTCCGTCACCGGCGCGCTGACGATCTGGACGTCGAACATGTATCCGCTGACCTCGGAGAGGCCGAGGATCTGGCTCAAGGCGGGCTCGGGCTGCAGGTTGTAGTTCTTCGGCACGCCACCCCCGAGGATCAGGGTCGCCAGAGCCCGGGAGGGTTGTCCGAAGAGGCCCCAGTGGTGATAGGCGCAGGACTCGAAGACCTCGCCGTGCAGATCGAGGGAGAAATCGTACTTCTCGATGAGCCCTGCCCGCTGCATGGCCCACAGCTTCATCGAGTTCAGGAAAAGGCTGCCGTCCGCGGGAGCGCCGACCAGGATGGGGAGGGCCAGCCGGTGGCAGACCGAGAGGAGGCCGGGAGGGACCCCGTTCGCCTCTTCCTGGGCAGCGTAGATCCGGCCGAACAGGAACCGCAGCTCGGTCCCGGTCATCGACTTCTGGAACTCCGGCCGGGTCAGGCAGGCGGTGATGAACTGGTCCTGCCGGAACAGGACGTCCTCCTCGAACGCCATGTCCGTGACGCGGATGGTCTTCTCGTCGCGGAGCGCACCGTCATCGCCGAAGATGGGGACCTCGAACACGGGACCTTCGCGGTGCTCGTCCAGGCTGCGGTGGCCGTCGTGATAACAGACCGCGTCCGTGGTGCTCAAGTAGGCGACCCAGCCGGTCTCCAGGAGAGGGATCAGCCAGGCCTGGTGCTGGCCCGAGACCGTGATGGGTCCTGCGACCGCCAGCGTGAGCGGGCAACCCGCCCCGATGGCCTCGTCGAGGATCCCGTAGATCCGCCGCAGACAGGCCCCGCCGAACGCGGGAAGGCACCAGGTGAAGATCTCGTCCAACGTCCGGCATTCGTCGACCCGCCGCACCTCGACACGCTTCCTGGGTGCGGCGTCCACACCGCAGGGAGTCCGCTGGTCATGTCCGTGGCTCATGGCCGGGTACGGTATCGGGTACGGATCGGAGTTGCAACCCGCGGCGGAGGCCCCCTCGGGGGGGGGAGGAGTGGGGCCTACTGCGCCGCCAGCTCCTGCAGCTTCTCCCCCACGTCGCGGTAGTTGGCGTCGAACCCGTAGAGCTCGGCGAAGGTGTTGTAGGCGCTGGCGGTGTCGCCGACCTGCAGGTAGACGTTGCCGAGGTCGTAGAGCATGCCGAGCTGGTCTTCCCCGCTGATGCCGGGTGCCGCGAGCGCCCGGGTGTACCACTTGATGGCCAGGTCCGGCAGCCCCTTGTCGAGGAAGCAGAGGCCCAGCATCGAGCAGCAGAGCACCAGATGGGACGGGTCCTTGGCGGCGAGCTGGAACTCGCCGACCGCCTCGTCGAGGAGCCCCATCTCGCGATAGGCGATCCCCAGGTTGAAGTGGGTGTCGTAGTCGGTGGGCGAGAGGTGCTCGGCCACCCCCTTCTTGAACCCTTCGACGATGTCTTCGAGCGACTGCTCGGACTGGATCGTCACCCCGTCGCGCTGGAAGACCTCCTCCCGCGACAGCTCCTCGACCAGCTCGCCCGCCAGATCGAAGAAATCGTCCTCCTCCTCGAAAATCCCGGCGGAGGCCCCCTTCTTTTCCTCCCGGTGCCGGTCCGCCTCGTCGAGCCAGCTCATGCTGCCGGTGTCGTCCAGCATGGAGGCGGCCACCGACTCGGGCGGCGGAGCCGGCTCCGGCGGAAGCGGCGTGGGCACGTCGAGGGCCGACCAGTCCTCCGCCTCGCTCTCCACCAGCTCGCCGATCTGCAAGGGATCGAAGACGCTGCGCGGAGAGGCCGGCCGGGACGGAGCCGGCGGCGGTGGCTCGACCGGTGGCGGAGCCGGCGGGGCGAAGACGTCCGGCGCGGCGAACCCTGCGTCGGGGAACACCGGTTCCAGCAGCTCCGGCTCGGAGAATGCCGGCGCCACGAAGCCGGGCTCGGCGAAACCAGGCTCCGCGAAGAGCGTCTCCGGAAGCTCCGGCTCCGGGAAGGTCAGCTCCTCCAGGACCGGCTCGGGTCTCGGGGGTGGAGCGGCCGGTGGCGGAGCCGCGGGCCGCGGCGTTCTGGGGGCCGGCTTCAGGAGGTCCTTCAGCAGGTCGTCCACCTTCCCGGCGGCGGGCCGGGCGGCGGCCGGGCGGGCCGCCTGGGGGGCGAGCACACGCTCTCCATCGAACCGGTAGCCGGCATCCGCCAGCTTCGTCCGGACCTTCTGCCAATCCTCCACCTGCCCCCGGCGCGCGGCGGCCTCGGACATCCGGTTCGCCAGCTCCAGAACCTCGGCCTGCCGCGCCTGGTCCAGATGGAACTGGATGAGCAGCGCCAGCGCCTGGAGGTGGTCCGGCTGTTGCCGCAGAGCCTGTTCGAGGCGCTCGACAGCTTTGTTTTCCAGGCCATACCGCGCCAACACCACGGCCTCGGTGACGCTCTCCAGATCGTCCGGCTCCGGTGCGGCGGCCGCCGGGGCCGCGGGCTCCTCGACGGCGGCCTCCGGCTCGGCGTCCAGCTCGGGCTCGGCGGTCAGCCAGGGGGGCGGCTCGGTGGTCCAGCCGTCCATCGACATGCTGGAGAACGGGTCGTCCAGCTCCAGCTCGAGCTCGATCTCCTGCTCCGCTTCCGGCGCTTCGGCCGGCGGCGGTGCGGGAGGCGGTGCGAACGCCGCGCCGGGCCGGGGAGCCGCCTCCTGGGACCAGGCGGGACGCGCCGCCGCGCCGAGCATGTCCGCCGGCGGCTTGAACAAAGTGGACGGCTCCTCGTCCTCGCCGCCTTCGATCTCGACCGCGAGCACGTCGTCGAGATCGAGCTCGAACTCGTCCTCCTGGCTCGCCGAGGCCGCCGCGGGGCCGCCGCCGACCTGGGAGGCGGCTTCCGCCATGATCTTCGCCAGCTCGTCCTCATCTCCCAGGTCGAAGGTCAGCTCGTCTTCGTCGAGGATGGCGCCGAGGCCGGGGTCCGCCATGCGGGGCGCCGCTCCCGGACCGGCGGCCGGTTCGAGGGTGGGCGGCTGGACGGCCGGCTCCGGCTCGACCTCGATCAGCAGCTCCATCTCGGCGTCGAGATCGGCCGGCGGCTCGTACGCCGCGGGGGCCGCGGCAAAGCCGCCTCCCTCCCGCAGCTTGCGGCTGACCGGCTCCGCGATGTCATACTCGCGGATGGGGTCGTAGAACTCCTGGTTGCCGTAGATCCAGATCTCGCTGTAGAGGTCCTCGA
>Ga0209682_10000212_pt1 | contig 19886 bp, 18 predicted proteins | sample DOMMetBare2Fresh_2_FD_187471 | JGI IMG/M metagenome (GOLD analysis project Ga0209682, IMG submission 187471) | Wetland sediment microbial communities from St. Louis River estuary, USA, under dissolved organic matter induced mercury methylation -... | ecosystem: Environmental > Aquatic >... | reverse complement strand
GCGCTCGGGCTCGTGCCGGTCATCCTGGGAGAAGAGCTGGTCTGGCGGGGAGCCGTGCAGAGTGCGTTTGTGAGGTGGCTCGGCCCTGTGGGCGGTGTCGCCCTGGCGGCGGTCGCCTATGCCCTGGTGCTCGTGCCTCTGGGCTCGCCCGCCCTCGTCCTCGCCGCTCTGCTGTGCGGGCTCTCCTGGGGAGCGCTGCGCGCCGCGACGGGCAGCCTGGTGCCTCCGTTGGTGGCGCACCTGCTCTGGGACGTCATCGTGTTGCTCTGGCTGCCGCTCGATGGAGGGTGACGGCGGGGGGCTGCGGTAGGATCGAGAGACTGATGGAACGGGCAATCCAGATCTTCGCGATCATCAACTTCGCCGTCATCGGCCCGGCGCGCGTACACACGATGGAAAGTGCTACATGACCGAGCGGCTCTTCGTCAGCAGCGTGCAGAAGGAGCTTGCCGCCGAACGCCGGGCGGTGCGTGACTTCGTCCAGGGCGACGCCCGGGTCACGGCGCGCATCGTCGGCACCGCGCACGAAGATCAAGCGCACTTTGTTACACCGCGCATGCTGGCGTTGATTCGCAAGGCGGGCGGCCAACTCATCCGGAAGCGCGTCACCGACGTCGCCGATCTGACCGGCTCGATCTACGCGAGCCTCGTGGAGCATCTCGAGCGCACGGGACGCTTGCGCACGCGTCCCTTCGACGCGGCAGCCTGCCCTGGCGCCACGGTCGACGACCTCTCCCCCGACCTCCTTGACCTCTTCCTGGCGCGCGCCCAGTCGCAACGCGGGTACGCCCTCGGGCCCGGTACACCGATGCCCGCGGCGCTCGCGCACCTCGACCTTCTCGACGGCGCTGAGCCCAGCCATGCGGCCGTGCTGCTCTTCGGCACGAAGCCCCAGCGCTTCCTCCCCAGCTCCGAGGTCAAGTGCATGCACTTCCACGGCAAGGAGGTACGCAAGCCGATCCCTTCCTACCAGATCTTCAAGGGCACCGTCTTCGAGCTCGTGGACCGGGCCGTCGACTTCGTCCTCTCCAAGCTCGCGGCGATGGTCGGCACCCGCGCCGAAAGCAACCAGGCTCCGCTCACCTACGAGATCCCCCGGGAGGCGGTCGCCGAGGCCATCGTCAACGCCGTCGCCCACCGCGACTACGCGAGCAACGCCAGCGTGCAGGTGATGCTCTTCGCCGACCGGCTCGAGGTGTGGAACCCCGGCAGTCTTCCCATCACCCTCAGCTTCGAGCAGCTCACGCGGCCTCACGCCTCCATCCCACGCAACCCGCTCCTGGCGGAGCCGATGTTCCTCGCCCGGTACGTCGAGAAGGCGGGGAGCGGGATCCTCGACATGATCGCGCTGTGTCGCGAGGCCGGGCTCCCGGCGCCAGAGTTCCGGCAGGAGGGCGGTGAGTTCGTCCAGACGCTGTGGCGGCCCGAGCCGGCGGAAGCCCCGACGGAGGGGACCGGACAAGTCACCGGACAAGTCACCGGACAAGTCACCGGACAAGTCACCGGACAAGTCGAAGGCGCGGAAGAGGAGCTCTCGGCGGAGGTGCAGCGCCTCCTGCACGTGATGACCGGCGAGATGTCTCGTCGCGACATCCAGGAGAGACTGAGCCTCAAGCACCGAGAGCATTTCTACGACACCTACCTGACGCCCGCGCTCGCTGCCGGTCTGATCGAGAGGACCACCCCGGACAATCCGAGGAGCCGGCTCCAGCGCTACCGGCTCACCGAGAAAGGGCGAGCCTGGCTGGCGGCCCGTGAGCCGCGCAACGGGTAGTGCGGGTTTGCGGGGCCTCCGGTAGCAGGTTCCAAATCCCCGCCCGTTTTGTCACCGCCCTTCGACTGACACTGTCACCGGCGCTTCCTATCCTGGGACCTGGAGGGAGCGCCGTTCATGTCCATCGTCGTCGAAGATCTGATCAAGCGGTACGCCGGGCATCCGGTCGTCAACAACGTCTCCCTGGAGGTGGCGGACGGCGAGCTGTTCGTGTTGCTCGGATCGTCGGGGAGCGGCAAGAGCACGCTCTTGCGGATGATCGCCGGGTTGACCGACGTCGACGGCGGCCGCGTCCTCCTGCATGGCCGCGATGTCACCGACCTGCCACCGGCGAAGCGGGGAGTCGGGTTCGTCTTCCAGAGCTACGCCCTGTTCCGCGGCATGACGGTGGCCGAGAACGTGGAGTTCGCGCTGTCGATCCGCGGCGTGGCCAAGGCGGTGCGGCGCAGCCGGCGCGACGAGCTGCTGGAGATGGTCGGCCTGGCCGGCCTGCATGGACGGATGCCGCGTCAGCTCTCCGGCGGCCAGCAGCAGCGCGTCGCCCTCGCCCGTGCGCTCGCCCACCAGCCCGAGGTGCTCCTGCTGGACGAGCCGTTCGGCGCGCTCGACGCCAAGGTGCGGACCGAGCTGCGGCGCACGATCCGCGAGATCCAGCGCGAGCTCAAGATCGCCACGATCTTCGTCACCCACGACCAGGAGGAGGCGTTCGAGCTGGCCGACCGGTTGGCGGTGCTGAGCTTCGGCCGGCTGCTCGAGGTGGGTCCTCCCGAAGAGCTCTATCTCCGCCCCGAGACCGAGCTCGTCGCCACGTTCCTCGGCTCGGCCAATCTCATGGTGGGGGAGAGCTCGGCGTCCGGCGTCCGTCTCGGACCGGTCAACTTCCCCTTGTCCACCCGCGCCGAGGGGAACGGCCCGCGGCGCGTGCAGGTGCTCTTCCGGCCCGAGGACGTGACGCTCCGCGCGGAGCCGGCGGATCTCGCCTGCCCGGTGCTGGGGCAGGCGGTGGTGGATCACCGGGCGTTCATCGGATCGTTCGAGAGGCTGCGCCTGCGTCTCCCCCCCTTGCAGGGCGTGCGGACCATCGCGCCACCGGTACCGTTCGGCAGCACCGAGATCCAGGTCGAGGTCAGCCGCACGCAGGACCAGGCGCGCCGCTTTCCGCTGCGGCCGGGCGACGTGGCCTGGGTGGGGGTGCAGCGCGTCCATGCCCTGGTCCATCCAGGCATGCGTTTCCTGCTGCTCACCGACGGGACGAGCCAGGCCGATGCCGCCCTCTCCCTCGGCGCCGAGCTGGCCCGTCTCGCGCACGCCCGGGTGACTCTCCTGGGGAGCGGCGGGCCGGAGCCGCTGGACGTGGAAGCTCTGCGCACGGCGCGCGAGCGGCTCGGCTCGGGCCTTGCCGCGATCGACGTCCGGCCGTCGCCGGAGCCTCCCGGCGAGGCGGTCGCCGCCGAGGTCGAGCGCGAGCCCTGTGATCTGGTCATCCTGGCCCTGCCGCGCGAGACGCCCGCCGACGGCCTCGCCCTGGCCGAGGAGGTCGTGGCCGGCGGACAGCACCACGTGCTGCTGGTGCCCGCCGGCTTCACGGGGCCGGTCCCGGCGCGGTTCCTGGTGTGCGTCGCGGTGGGGGAGCCCGGCAAGGAAGACGTCGCGTTCACCGGCCGGCTGGCCCGCCATCTCCAGGCCGGGGTCACGATCCTGACCGTCCTGCCCGAAGGCGAGAGCGCCGAAGGGGCCGCGGCCGATGCGCGGACGGTCGAGCGGGCGAAGCGGTTCCTCGAAGGGAACCGCCGTGCCATGGCCCGGCTCGGGGTGCAGGTGGAGGCCCGGATCCGCTACGGCGCCGTGATCGACGAGATCCATGCGCAGGTGGCGGAAGGCGGGCACGACCTCGTGGTCGTGGGCGTTCCGCTGCCCGGCCGGGCGCGGGAGATCTCGCTCGGACCTCTCCTGCCGCGGCTCCTTCCCGATCTGGGGAACCGCCCGGTCCTGATCATCCGCTCGCCGGAGGTGGCGTCGTGAGCGTGCTGCGCCGCGATGCCGCGCCGCAGCCCGGCGAGGAGGAGCTCCGCCGTATCGAGGCCGAGCTCCGGCATGCGCTCTCCGAGATTCGCTACGGATCGATCGAGATCGTCATCCAGGACGCACGGGTGGTGCAGATCGAGCGCCGCGAAAAAGTACGTTTCGACCGCCAGGGCCGGGGCGCCTCATGAACCCTGCCGCCTTGGACATTCCTCGACGCGGGGCCGGCCGGACGGCTGGAGGCCCACGCGTAGTTCCCTGCTCGAATTTTTTGTGCCGGCTGACCGGACCACCGGAAGAGGCGCGCTTGTGGAGATTTTTCCCATGAACCGATTCGGTGGATGGTGGCTCGGCGCCCTGCTGCTCGGCCTCGTCGCGGTGAGCCCGCTGCGGGCGTGGCAGGAGGCTCCGCCGTCGGATGAAGCGCAGGAGCCTGCGCAACAGACTCTCGAGGAGAAGGTGGAGGAGCTGGATCAGAAGATCCGCATCCTCCAGAGACAGGACGAGCTCGACAAGGAGGCGGCCGCGGAGAAGGCCAAGACCGCGACGGGCGTGACCTCCGGCCGTGACGGCTTTTCGTTCAAGTCGGCCGACGGCGCCTATGTGCTCAAGCTCCGCGGCTATGTCCAATTCGACGGCCGCTTCTACGCCGGCGACGATGAGCGCCCGGCGACCGACACGTTCATCCTGCGGCGGGTGCGTCCGATCTTCGAAGGGACGGTTTTCAAGATCTTCGACTTCCGGATCATGCCCGATTTCGGCGGCGGGACGACCGTCCTGCAAGACGCCTACATCGACGCCCGCTTCTCGCCGAAGATCAAGGTACGGGCCGGCAAGTTCAAGCCGCCGGTGGGCCTGGAGCGCCTGCAGTCGGGGACCGACATCCTGTTCGTGGAACGCGGTTTTCCCACCAACCTGCTGCCGAACCGCGATCTCGGTGTGCAGCTCTTCGGTGACCTGGCCGGCGGCAACGTGAGCTGGGCGGCCGGCGTGTTCAACGGCGTGGCCGATGGTGGCAGCGGTGATCTCGACGGCAACGACGGCAAGGATTACGCCGCGCGGATCTTCTTCCAGCCGTTCCTCGCCGGCAACGGCTCCTGGAAAGGCCTGGGGTTCGGCGTCTCGGCGAGCACGGGCGATCAGGAGGGAACCCCCACCGCCACCGGGCTCGCCGCGTACCGCACGCCGGGCCAGCAGACGTTCTTCAGCTACCGCTCCGACGGCACCGTGGCCGGTACGGTGATCGCGGACGGCGAGCGCTTCCGGCTGTCGCCGCAGGGCTATCTCTACCGCGGACCGTTCGGCCTGCTCACCGAATACGCGATCTCCCGCCAGGAGGTGAGCCGGGCGGCCGTGTCCGCCGAGCTCGAGAACACCGCCCTGCAGGTGACGGCTTCGTGGGTGTTCGGCGGCGAGCCTACCTACCGCGCAGTCTCCCCCAAGAAGCCGTTCGATCGTGACGCCAAGACCTGGGGGGCTTTCGAGATCGCGGCGCGCTACAACCGGCTCGAAGTGGACGAGGACACCTTCCCGCTCTTCGCCAACCCGGCGAGCGCGGCACGAGCAGCCGAGGCATGGTCCCTCGGCCTCAACTGGTATCTGAACCGGAACGTGCGGATCTACCTCGACTATGAACGGACCAAGTTCGAGGGCGGCGCCGCGACCGGTGACCGCGAGGATGAGAGCGTCCTCTTCAGCCGCTTCCAGATCGCTTTTTGAAAGGAGCGACCGACCTCATGAGAAAAAGAGCTGTTTTCATCCTTCTCCTGGCGCTCTCCCTCGGCGCCGCGGCCTCGTTCGCGGCGACCGTGAAGCTGCTCAACGTCTCCTACGATCCGACGCGCGAGCTCTATCAGGATTTCAACGCCGCGTTCGCCAAGTATTGGAAAGGCAAGACCGGCCAGGACCTCGAGGTCCAGCAGTCGCACGGCGGTTCGGGCAAGCAGGCGCGCTCGGTGGTCGACGGCCTGGAGGCCGATGTGGTCACCCTGGCGCTCGCCTACGACGTCGATGCCGTCGCCAACGCCGGCCTGGCGCCGAAAAACTGGCAGACCCGCCTGCCCAACAACAGTGCCCCGTACACCTCGACGATCGTCTTCCTGGTGCGCAAGGGAAATCCCAAGAAGATCAAGGACTGGGACGACTTGGTCAAGCCGGGCATCCAGGTGATCACGCCCAATCCCAAGACCTCCGGCGGCGCGCGCTGGAACTACCTCGCGGCCTGGGGCTACGCGCTCCGCAAGTACAGCAATGATCCCGCGAAGGCGAAGGACTTCGTCCAGCGCCTGTTCAAGAACGTGCCGATCCTCGACACCGGTGCCCGCGGCTCGACGGTGACCTTCGTCGAGCGCGGCATCGGCGACGTCCTCCTCGCCTGGGAGAACGAGGCCCTTCTCGCGGTGCGGGAGATCGGCAAGGGGCAGTTCCAGATCGTCGCTCCGTCGCTCTCCATCCTGGCCGAGCCGACGGTCACCGTGGTCGACAAATACGCCAACAAACACAAGACGGCGCCCCTGGCCAAGGCCTATCTCGACTATCTGTACACCCCCGAAGGCCAGGAGATCGCGGCCCGCCACTACTACCGGCCGCGCAACCAGGCGGTGGCGGCGAAGTACGCGCAGCAGTTCCCGCAGGTGCAGCTCATCACCATCGATCAGGTGTTCGGCGGCTGGACCAAGGCGCAGAAGGAGCACTTCGCGGACGGCGGCGTGTTCGATCAGATTTCGGGAGCACGATAAGGCCGTGGACGTGATGGAGGAGCCGGTGAAGGAGCGGCGGGCGGGCGGGCGGCGGTTGCCGGGGGGCAGTGTGCTCCCTGGCTTCGGCCTCTCGCTGGGCATCGCGCTCCTCTATCTCGGACTGATCATCCTGATCCCGCTGTCGACCCTGTTTCTCAAGACGTTCACGCTCACCTGGTCCGGGTTTCTGGAGAAAGTGAGCACGCCGCGGGCGCTCGCCGCCTTCGAGCTCAGCTTCACCGCGGCGTTCGTCGGGGCATCGATCAATGCCGTCTTCGGCCTGATCGTCGCCTGGGTGCTGGAACGCTACCGGTTTCCGGGCCGCCGGCTGGTGGACGCCATGGTGGACCTGCCGTTCGCGCTCCCCACGGCCGTGGCCGGCATCGCGCTCGCCTCGGTCTACGCCGGCAACGGCTGGATCGGCCGGTGGCTGGAGCCGCTCGGCGTCAAAGTCGCCTACACGCCGCTCGGCATCATGGTGGCCTTGACTTTCATCGGGATCCCCTTCGTGGTGCGGACGGTACAGCCGGTCCTGCGCGATATCGATCCGGAGGTGGAGGAGGCCGCGGCGAGCCTCGGCGCCGGACGCTGGACGACGTTCTTCCGCGTCCTCCTGCCGGAGCTGCTGCCCGCCGTCGCCACCGGCTTCGTGCTCGCCTTTGCGCGGGCGTTGGGCGAATACGGCTCGGTGATTTTCATCGCCGGCAATCTGCCGATGAAATCGGAGATCGTTCCCTTGCTGATCATGATCCAGCTCGAGCAATACGACTATGCGGGGGCCACGGCCATCGCCCTGGTCTTCCTGATCGCTTCCTTCGCTCTTCTCTTCCTGATCAATTTCCTTTCCTGGCGGCGGCATCGCGGGTCGATGCGGGAGGAGGTGGCGCCATGATGGTGGGAAATCGCCTCGGTGAGACCGCGTCCCGTGCGGAGCGCTACGGCCCGCTGACCGAGCCGCGCTGGGTGCGCTGGCTCCTCACCGCGGCCGCGCTTGGCTTTCTCGGCCTCTTTCTGTTCGTGCCGCTGGTCCTGGTCTTCGTCAAGGCGTTCGAAGGGGGTTGGGACGCCTATCTGGCCGCTCTCCGCGATCCCATCGCGTTGGCGGCGGTCCGCCTGACCTTGCTGGTGGCGGCCTTGACCGTGCCGGTCAACCTGGTGTTCGGCCTGGCCGCGGCATGGGCGATCGCCAAGTTCAGCTTCCGCGGCAAGAACCTGCTGGTCACCCTGATCGATCTGCCGTTCAGCGTCTCGCCGGTGGTGGCGGGCATGATCTTCGTCCTCCTGTTCGGCGCGCAGGGCTGGCTCGGTCCGTGGCTTTCGGAGCACGACGTCAAGGTCATCTTCGCGGTTCCTGGCATCGTGCTCGCCACGATGTTCGTCACCGCGCCGCTGGTGGCGCGCGAGCTGATCCCGCTCCTCCAGTCGCAAGGGGACGACGAGGAGGAGGCGGCGCTCACGCTCGGTGCCTCGGGGTGGCAGACCTTCTTCCGGGTGAGCCTGCCGAAGGTGCGCTGGGGGCTGCTCTATGGCGTGGTCCTCTGCAATGCGCGGGCGATGGGCGAGTTCGGTGCCGTGTCGGTCGTCTCCGGGCACATCCGCGGGCTGACCAACACGCTCCCGCTGCACGTGGAGATCCTCTACAACGAATACCAGTTCGCCGCGTCGTTCGCGGTGGCCTCGCTGCTCACCCTGCTCGCCCTGGTCACCCTGGCGCTCAAGAGCCTGATCGAGTGGAAGACGAGCCGGTAGCGGCTTTGCGCCGGCGGTAAGATGCGACCGATGCGCCGCGTCCGTCTGAGCACCCTGCTGATCGGCTTGAACACCGGCCTGGTGTTGCTCGCCGTCGTCTGCGTCTCCGTCGCCGGAGTGCGCCTGCTTCGCCGCCTGGCCGACGAGCAGGCGCTCGCCCAAGTGCGCCTCGCCGGAGCGAATGCCCGGCAGGCCGTGGAGCGCTCGGCGCGCGACGTGGCGGTTTCCGCGCATCTGCTCGGCGAACGCCCGACACTGGGGCGGCTGCTGGGAGAGGGGGACGTCCGGGGTCTCACCGCCTTCCTCGAACGCTTCCGCCGTACCAGCCGGCTCTCCGGCTGCGCGGTGCTCGTGGACGGGCGTCTCGTGGCCGCCACCGGCGCCTCTCTGCCGTGGGAGAAGGTGGCCCGTACCGGCGGGGGCAACGGGTCCGCCGTCGTGCCGGACCCCACGGGGCGCCTGGTGCTCGGAGCGGCCTCTCCTCTCACCGCGTCCGCGGGCGCCACCACCCTGACGGCACTGGTCCTCGACGAGGCCTTCGGGCGCGACGTCGCGCGGCAGGTCGGCGAGCCCGTCGCAATTCTGCCGATCCTGCCGATTCTGCCGGGAGGTGATTCCGCGGCTCTGGGCGACGGGCCCGAGCGCGATCTGCGCGCGGCGGCCCTGGAGACGGGGCGCGGCGCCTCCGGCAAGCTCGCCGGTGCCTATCTCGACGTGCAGCCGTTGCGCGGCCCGGGCGGCGCCGTGGTGGCCCTCGTCGAGACCTCTCTCCCCACCGCCCCGGTGGCCGCGTCGTTGGCCGAGCTCGTCCAGCTCCTCCTCGCCATCTCGCTCGCGGTGGTGGCCCTGGCGACCCTCTCCGGCCTCCTCATCAGCCGCCGCCTGACCGGCCCGGTCGGCGCCCTGACCTCCGCGGCGGCACGGATCGGCCGTGGCGATCTCGCGACGCCCGTTCCGCGGGCGCCGGGGAAGGAGCTGGGCGCGCTCGCCATGACCCTGGAGAATTCGCGGCGCCAGCTCCTGCGCCTGACGTTGGAGCTGCGGCGGCGCCAGGCCGAGGGGGAGGCGATCCTCACCGGTATCTCCGAGGGAGTGTTCAGCGTCGACCGCGACCGCAAGATCCGCTATGTGAATCCGCAGGCGGCGCGGCTCCTGGGCGTGGCGCCGGAGGCGGCGCTCGGCCGCTTCTGCGGCGACGTGCTGAAGCCGGCGGACAACGCCGCGGGGGTCCGCCCGTGCGACGATCAATGCCCGATCCTGCACGCGCGCTTCCGTGGCGCCACCCGCGCCACCGAAAGGTTGCAGCTCGCCGACGGCACGCAACGGGTGGTGGTGATCGCCAGCGCGCCGCCGGCCGGCGACCTGCAGTTTCAGGTCTTCTCGGACGAGACCGAGCAGGAGGCGGCACGGCGCCTGCGCGACGCCGTCCTCGCCCACATCTCCCACGAGTTCAAGACGCCGCTGGCCGCCCAGCACGCCTCGCTCGAGCTGCTGCGCGAGCGGCTGGCGGATCTCGAGGAAACCGCGGGAGCCGACGAGCAGACGCGCTCGCTGGTACGGGCCGTGGAGCGCGGCGGCCTGCGCCTGACCCAACTCGTCGACAACCTGCTGGAGAGCGCGCGGATCGAAGCCGGCCATGCCTCGCTCCGCCGCGGCTCCGTGGCGCTCGACGAGGTGGTCGAGGAGGCGGTGGAGATGACCGCGCCGCTCGTCGAGCAGCGCCAGCAGCGGCTGGAGGTCGACCTCCCCTATCCGCTGCCCGAGGTGGAGGGAGACGCGCCGCGCCTCACCCAGGTCTTCGTCAACCTCCTGGCGAACGCCCAGAAATACGCGCCGGCCGGCTCGGCCATCCGGATCGGCGGCGAGGTGCGGCCGGAGGTTGTCACCCTCTGGGTGGAAGACGAGGGGCCGGGCCTGCCGGCAGGCGCCGGCCGCTCCCTCTTCGAGCGCTTTCTGCGTTCACCCGGACGCGAGGAGGCCGAGCCCGAGCAGAGCGGCATGGGGCTGGGCCTCTGGATCGTCCAGTCGATCGTCGAGCGGCATGGCGGCACCGTCGAGGCGCGGCGCGAGGGGGCCGGAACCCGTGTGCGCGTCACCCTGCCCCGGCGCCGCGCGGCCGACAAGGCCACTGAGAGGGGGACGGCATGAAGATCCTGGTGGTCGACGACGATCTGGAGCTTCTGGGGCTGATCTCCTACGCCCTGCGGCAAGCCGGCTACTGGACCGTCGACGCGGCGGACGGCGTCGTGGCCCTGGCGGTCTTCGAGCGCGAGGAGCCCGATCTGGTGATCCTGGACGTCAACCTGCCGCGCCTCTCCGGCCTGGAAGTCTGCCGGAAGATCCGGTCCTCTTCGCAGGTCCCGGTCATGATGCTGACCGTGCGCTCCGGCGAGGAGGACCAGGTGGAGGCGCTCGATCTGGGAGCGGACGATTACCTGACCAAGCCGTTCAGCCCGCGGACTCTCCTGGCCCGGGTGCGCGCCCTCCTGCGCCGGTCCGCCGCCGGAGGAGAGAGGCCGGCGCCGATCGAGGCCGGCGATTTCGTGCTCGACACCGAGCGGCAGGCGGTGCGGGTCGCCGGGGGAGAGCCGGTGCGCCTCACCAAGCTCGAGTTCCGTCTGCTCCAGCTCCTCTTCGCCAACGCCGGCCACACCCTCCCCTCCGAGCGCCTCCTCCGCCACGTCTGGGGGAACCGCGTCTCGGACGACCGCCAGCTCCTGAAGCAGCTCGTCCACCGCCTCCGCCTGAAGATCGAGCCCGACGCGGCCGATCCGCGCTATCTGGTGACCGCGAGCGGCATCGGGTACGTGTTGCGGCCGACAGGAGAGGATGCGTAGAGAAGATCTCTTGTGCTAGAGTCCCGCAAAACAGGAAGGGATTCCATGGACCCAGAGCTGAAGGCTTACCTCGACAAGGGCTTCTCCTCGATCAACCAGCTGCTGGACACGAAGCTGGGCGGGATCAACCAGCGGCTGGACACGGAGCTGGGCGGGATCAACCAGCGGCTGGACACGGAGCTGGGCGGGATCAACCAGCGGCTGGACACGGAGCTGGGCGCGATCAACCAGCGGCTGGACACGGAGCTGGGCGCGATCAACCAGCGGCTGGACCGTTTGGAAAGTGACATCCGCGGTGCCTATATCCTGATTGAGGACGGCAACGGCCGGGTCCGTCTCGTCGCCGAGGGCGTCACCAACGTGAGCGAGCAGGTGCGGCGCCTGGACGAGAAGGTCTCGAAGGACCTCGACGAGGTCCGGACGTTCAACCGTCTCTCCTATCTGGATCTCGACGCCCGGGTGCGCCGCCTGGAAGCCGTCTGACGGGCACCTCCCGCCCCCCTACTGAATCGCCTCCACGATCTCGACCGCGTTGAGCGCGCCGCCGCGGGTCAGGTTGTCCATCACCGCCCAGATCCAGAATCCCCCGGAGTCGTCCTTGCGGGTCGTGCCGTAGAGCACCTTGTCGTTGGCCGCGGCGTCGATCGGTCCCAGACGCTTCGGGTGCTCCGCGTGCTGCAGGTACGGATGGCGGTTGAAGGCTTTGCGGATCGCCTGGACGGACGGGCTTCCGGCGAAGCGGAGGTAGAGGCTCACCGACAGGCTGTGGAAGATCCCCCCCTGGACCACGTGGAGGGCCAGCGGCAGGTCTCCGCCGAGCACCTTCCGGAGCGCCGCTTCCATCGGCCGGGTGTCGGCCGCGGAGGGCATCAGGTTGAAGGCGAGCTGGGAGCCGAAGATCGGCGACGATGGCTGGCCGGTCATGGTCACGATGCCGCGCGTCTGGTCGAACAGCTCCTCCAGCCCCGCGTTGTCGTAGAGCGAGGCCGGCAGGATGGCGTGGGCCACGGCGGAGGTGGGCTCGAGCTCGCGGAGCGGGTGGAGCAGGTGGGCGAGCAGCACCACCGCCGGATGCGGAGAGACCAGCACCGTCCCGAGGTGGGCGGCCTCGGTGTTGACCCCGGCCACCACCGGGATGCCGTCGTCCGGCGTCGCGTCGGGCGAGAGCACCACGCCGGTCGCCCCGGCGGGAAGGTCGCCGAACACCGGCCGGTTCAGGGCGACGGGACCGCAGAAGTAGACCGTCGAGATCCCGTGCAGGCTGTCCGGCTCGTAGGCCGACACCAGGGCGGCGGCGTCGGCGAGGGCGGTGAGGTGGCCGACCTCCTCCGCGCTCGTGCTCAGGAGCCGGACCTCGCGCCATTGGCGGGCACGGCTCTCGATCGTCTCGGCGAGCTCCTTGCCCAGGAGATTCGTCGGATGGAGGATCGCGATGCCGCTCACGGACCCGCCTCGGCGGCCGGTGGAGCGCCGTCCTCCGGCCGCGTGCCGCGCAGCCGGCCGATCACCCAGCCGAGCGGGCCGGACAGGGTGTAGACCACGGCCACGGCCAGGAAGAAGGCGTGCGGGATGTAGTAGACGACCAGGATGATGCCGGCGACGGGGATCAGCGCGCGGAAGCTCCAGCGCTGCCGCAGGTCGAGCTTCTTGAAGCTGACGTAGCGGAAGGTGGAGACCATGAGCATGCCGATCAGCAGGAGGGCGCAGGAGACCAGCACTTGCATCCAGACGTGCAGTGTCTCGCCGTCGACCCAGCTCTGCATCCACACCGGCAGGCTCTCGTTGCCGGATGGGTTTTTCGGCGCGAAGAAGAGGATGGAGCAGATCGTGCCCGCCGCGGCCGGCACCGGCAACCCCACGAAGTACCGCGAGTCGACCACCTTGGTCTGCACGTTGAAGCGGGCGAGCCGGGTCGCGGCGCAGACCATGTAGAAGAGCGGGATCAGCCAGGCGTCGCGGTCGAACGGGCGCAGCCCCCAGAGGTAGGTGAGGAGGGCGGGCGCGGCCCCGAAGGTGATCACGTCGGCCAGCGAGTCGTATTCGCGGCCGAACTCGCTCTCCGTGCCGGTCATGCGGGCGATGCGCCCGTCCAGCGTGTCGACGATCGCTGCGATGAACACCAGCAGGGCCGCGAGCCGGAAATCCGGCTCTTTGCGCAGCCCGATGATGATGGCGTAGAAGCCCAGCAGCATGTTGCTGATGGTGAACAGGCTGGGCAGGAGGTAGGCGCCGCGCCGCAGCCGGCGCGTGATCTGGCGGGGCGGGCGCATGGCGTCCCGGGTCACCGGGGGCTCTCCCCGGCGGGCGGCGGGGCGGCGAACGGCGTCAGGCCGTCCCGCACCCGGTCTCCCTTCTGGACCAGGACGTTGTAGCTCTCCGGCACCAGCACGTCGACGCGGGAACCGAACTTGATGACTCCCATGAGCTGTCCGCGTTGCACCGTCTCCCCCTCCTTCAGGTAGCAGACCACGCGCCGGGCCAGCAGGCCGGCGATCTGCCGCACGCCCACCAGATCGCCGTTGGCGCGCCGGAGGACGGTCAGGTGTTTCTCGTTGACGTCACCGGCATCCTCCCGGTAGGCCGCGACCTTGCGGCCGGCGGTGTAGCGCGAAACGGTCACCGCGCCCGCCGCCGGCGCGCGTTGCACATGGACGTTGAACACGGAGAGGAAGGTCACGATCCGCCGGTACCGGCCGGGGCCGATCTCGGGGTCTTCGATGACGTCGACGCGGGTGATCACTCCGTCTCCCGGGGCGATGATGAGCTCCGGGTCCCCGTCGAACCGCCGGGTCGGGTTCCGGAAGAACAGCAGGACGAGGAGGCCGACGACGAGGGCGGCGGTGCCATAGCCCGGATGCCGGAGGGCGAACAGGAGCACCGCCAGGACTGCGAACGGCAGGACGAAGGGCCACGCTTCTTTGGCGAACGTCATCGGGTCGGCTCGCCGGATCTCAGGCCGTGACGTGGGCGTCGCGGTGCTGCCGCAGGATCTCGGCCATCTTGTCTTTGAGCACCAGCTTGTGGAGCTTGATCTTCTTCTCTTCCGCCTCGTCCTCCTCGGAGAACATGGACTTGTGGTTCAGCTCCTGGAGCCGCCGCTCGTACTCCTGGTGCTCTTCGTGCAAGTGGCGGAATTCGTCGTCGGTCTGGATCAGCTCCTCTTTGAGCAGATCGTCACGGTTCGGCATGACGTCAGCCTCCTTTCGGTCGGGAGATGGACAGGCGCAGCGGGGGGGATGAATCGAACGGCAGAGGGTCCGGCGGAGAAACCTCTCACCGCCGGACCGGCTCCTGGACAAGGCTCGGCCGGCGGTCCCGTTGATGGAAGCGGGCCGAAGCGTTCGATGGGAACAAGGTACGCATGCTTCTGACCCGAGGATAGCACCGCGGTGGGTGGTTGGGTAGGCCTCGCGAACCGGGTTCAGAGCGTCTTCGACATCACCAGGGCGTCCGTCCCGTCCTGGTAGTACCTCTTCCGCCGTCCGGCCACGGCGAAGCCCAGCGCTTCGTAAAAAGCGGCAGCCTCCGGATTGGTGGCGCGCACCTCCAGGTGACAGGTCTCGACGCCCGTCCGGCGGAGCCGCGCGAATCCCGCCTCGACCAGGGCGCGGGCCACCCCCCGGCGGCGCTCCGCCGGATCGACGGCCAGGCGAAGGATCTCGGCCTCGCCGCCGCCGTGGCGGAAGGACACGTACCCGGCGGCCGGCTCCCCGGCGCGGCCGGCGGCCAGGAAGAGCGCCTGCGGGTGCTCCAGCTCGCCGGCCAGGAGGTCCACGCTCCAGGCATCCGGAAACGCCGCCAACTCGATTTCGGCGAGCCGCGGGAGATCCGCCTCCCGGACCGGGCGGATGGTGATCCCGGCCTCCGCCGTCATCGTGTCGCCGGGATGCGCGGGCGGGGGAGGGTGACCGCGGGGGGACGTGCGTAGAGAGGGGCGACCAGGAGATCCGGGTCCCACACCAGGGACGTCTCGGCCGCCCGGAGCGCCGCCACCACGGCCAGCGGCCGGTCCGGCCCCGGCGTGAACAGGCGGATCGCCGCCGGCCATTCCGGCAACGCGGCGAGCCGGCCGAGATCGAACCCGGCGAGCACCCGCCCGTCCGCCGGAGCACCCAGCCGGTCGAAGAGCGCCGGGATCTCGGTCGCCGGGATCAGCTCCGGCGCGCCGAGCACCGCCGGGTTGCGGCCGGTGAATGCCTGGACGCTCCACTCGCCGCGCAGGGCGTCGACGGCGGCCAGGACGACCGCCCCATCGGGCGCCTCCGCGGCCGCCGCAAGCGTCTCGAAGGTGGAGACCCCGGTCGCGGGAAGACCCAGCGCCTGGAAGAAGCCGAACGCCGTGGCGAGCCCGATCCGCACCCCGGTGAAGCTCCCCGGGCCGCGCAAGGCCACGATCCCGCCCAGGTCCGCCGGCCGCAGGCCGGCTTCGGCGAGCACCTCGCGCATCATCTCCAGCACCTGGTTCGACGAGCGCTCCATGGCCGCGGCCCGGAACGCCGCGACCTCTCCGCCGCGGGCGAGAGCCACGCTCACCTGGGGCGAGCCTGTGTCGAGGGCGAGAAGGGGGGAGGAAGAAGGATCGATCATGGCGGCAGAAATATATACTCCCTTTCCATGTCGCAGACCACGCCCACCGTCTCCCTCGGGGGAATGACCCCGATGCTCCGCCAGTACCTGGAGCTCAAAGCGGCCTACGCGGATGCCATCCTCCTCTACCGCATGGGCGATTTCTACGAGATGTTCTTCGACGATGCGCGCCGCGCCGCGCCGATCCTGGAGGTCCAGCTCACCGCCCGCCAGAAGGGGACGGAGAACGAGACGCCGATGTGCGGCGTCCCCTATCACGCGCTCGAAACCTACCTGGGGAAGCTCCTGGCGGCCGGTCTCAAGGTGGCCATCTGCGACCAGGTGGAGGACCCGGCGCATGCGAAGGGGCTGGTCAAGCGGGAGGTGACCCGGGTCGTCACACCGGGCACGGTGAGCGATCCCGAGCTGCTCGAAGGGAAGGAGGACAACCTCCTGGCCGCCCTGGTCTGGGATGGCGAGGCCGGTGGCGGGGCGTTTCTCGACCTCTCGACCGGCAGCTTCTTCGTGCGCCGCTGGGGCTCGGCCGAGGAGGGGGTGGAGGATCTGGCGCTCCTGCGTCCCCGCGAGCTGCTCTTCCATGGCGCGCACGGCCTGGACGGCTTCCCGCGCGAGATCGTCGAATGGGGGGAGCGGGAGGTCACCTGCCGCACCGTCCTCGCCGAGGACCGCCTGTTCGAGCCGAAGCGGGCCGGCGCCCTGCTCCTCCGCCAGTTCGGCACCAGCACCCTCCGCGGCTTCGGGCTGTACGACGGCGAGTCCGTGGTGCGCGCCGCGGCGGCGGCGCTCGCCTATGCCCAGGAGACGCAGAAGAGCGAGCTCGCGCACGTCCGCGCCCTCGCCGTGCAGGAGGCGCACGACCGGTTGATCCTGGATGCCTCGACGCTCGCCAACCTGGAGGTCTTCCGCAGCCAGCGCGGCGAGCCGGGAGGCGGCCCGCGCCGCCGCGGCACGCTCCTCGGCGTGCTCGACCGCACGGTCACCGCGCCGGGCGGGCGGACGCTCCGCGAGTGGCTGCGCCGGCCGCTGGTCGATCCGCAGGCGATCGCCGAGCGCCACCGCGCGGTGGGGGAGCTGGTGGCGGACAATCCGCGCCGCGACCGCCTGCGCGAGCGCCTGTCGCGGGTGGGGGACCCGGAGCGCCTGCTCACCCGCGCCGTGCTCGGCACGATGTCGCCGCGCGAGGCGGCGGCTCTCCGCGACGGCCTCGCCGAGGTTCCGGCGATCCTCGCGGAGCTCACCCGGTCGGATGCGCCGCTCCTCGCCCAGCTCGCCGCGACCGATCCCCTGGCCGGGCTTCACGCCGAGCTGGCCCGGATGCTCGAGGAGGCGCCGTCGCCGGTGCTCCAGGACGGTGGAGTGATCGCCTCCGGCATCGACGAGGAGCTCGACCACTACCGCTCGCTCGCCCGCGACAGCAAGCGCCACATCCTGGCGCTGGAGGTCCGCGAGAAGGAACGCACCGGCATCTCGTCGCTCAAGATCCGCTACAACAAGGTCTTCGGCTACTACCTGGAGGTCACCCGGGCGAACCAGGAGCGGGTGCCGGCGGATTACATCCGCAAGCAGACCCTGGTCAACGCCGAGCGCTACGTGACCCCCGAGATCAAGGAGCTGGAGGAGCAGATCCTCTCGGCGGAGGAGCGCCAGATCACCCTGGAGGTGGAGCACTTCCGGCGCCTCGTGGCGACGATCGCCGCGGCGGCGCCCGGGCTCACCGCGCTCGCCGCGGCCGTGGGCACCCTCGACACCCTCGCCTCCTTCGCCGAGGCGGCGGCGCGCCACCGCTACGTGCGGCCGATCATGGGGAAGCTCGGCGCGCCGATCCTCATCCGCGAGGGGCGCCATCCGGTGGTGGAGCTGGCGAGCCGCGACGCCTTCGTGCCGAACGACACCGAGCTCGACGGCGAGACCGCGGGGATCGTCCTCCTGACCGGCCCGAACATGGGCGGCAAGTCGACCTACCTGCGGCAGGTGGCGCTCATCGTGCTGATGGCCCAGGCCGGCAGCTTCGTGCCCGCCGACGAGGCGGTGATCGGCGCGGTCGACCGCATCTTCACCCGCGTCGGCGCCTCGGACGACCTGGCGCGCGGCGAGTCGACGTTCATGGTCGAGATGATCGAGACGGCCAACATCCTGCGCCATGCCACGGAGCGCAGCCTGGTGATCCTGGACGAGGTGGGGCGCGGCACGGCCACCTTCGACGGCCTGTCGCTCGCCTGGGCGATCGTCGAGTACCTGCACGAGACCCGCCGTCCGAAGACGCTCTTCGCCACCCACTACCATGAGCTGACCGAGCTCGCCTCTCTCCTCTCCCGGGTGGTGAACCGGACCCTGGCGGTCAAGGAGTGGGACGACCGCATCGTCTTCCTGCGCCGGGTGGTGCCGGGGAGCGCCGACAAGTCGTACGGTCTGCATGTGGCCCGCCTGGCCGGCCTGCCGTCCGGGGTGATCGAGCGGGCGGGGGAGATCCTGAAGAACCTGGAGTCGCAGGAGTACGACCTGACCGGCAAGCCCCGCCTGGCGCGCGGCAGCCGGGCGCCGGAAGCCCACGAGCCGGCCCAGCTCACCCTGTTCGCGCCGCCGGAGCAGGTGGTGGCCTCCCTGCTGCGGGACGTCGACATCGACCGGATGGCGCCGCTCGCCGCCTTGAACTTCCTCCATTCCCTGAAATCGCGGCTCGGGTAGCCCCGCCCTCGGATAGTATCCGCCTCCATGAGAGCCGCGGAACAGGTCTTCGTCGGTATCCCCGGCCCCGAGCTCGATGCAGCCTCGGAGGCCTTGCTCGCGGCCCATCAACCCGGCGGGTTGGTGCTGTTCGGCCGCAACATCCAGGACGCCGAACAGCTCACCGGGCTGGTGGCCTCCATCCGCCGCGTGGTCCCCGATGCGGTCCTGGCGATCGACGCCGAGGGTGGAAGGGTGGACCGCCTGAAGGGGGTGGTGGGGCCCGCGCCGGCGGCGGCGGTGCTCGCCCGCCACCCGACGACCCTGGCCCTTCAGGCCGGGACCTGGGTCGCCCAATCGCTCCGCCTCTTCGACCTCGACGTCGATTTCGCCCCGGTGGTCGACCTGAACCGGGGAGAGACCGACAACGCCCTGGACGGCCGCTATTTCGGCACCCGGCCCGGCGAGGTCACGCCGCGCGCCCGCGCCTTCCTGCGCGGCCTGCACGCGGGCGGCGTGGGCGGCTGTGTCAAGCACTTCCCCGGCCTGGGGGGCGCGCCGGCCGACACCCACTTCAGGGTGGCCCGCATCGATCTCTCCGCGGATGCCCTGCGGGCGGATCTCGATCCGTTCGAGGTGCTGGGCCGCCTGGCGGGGGCGGTCATGGTCGGCCATGCCATCTATCCCGGCTATGACCCGGAGCACCGCCCCGCCACCCTGTCGCCCGTGATCCTCGGCGGCCTGCTGCGCGGGCGGCTCGGCTTCGAGGGGCTGGCGGTCAGCGACGACCTGGAGATGAAGGCACTGGACGAGTGGGGCGACCTGGCCGAGCGTTCGGAGGCGGCCTTCGTGGCGGGGTGCGACGTCCTCCTGCTCTGCCACACCCTGGAAGCGCTCCCCGAGATCGTCGCCCGCCTGGAAGATCCTGTCCACGCGGAGCGCCTGCAGGAGGCGAACCGCCGCTTCGACCTCTACCGGCAACGGCTGCGCACCCTCCGCACCTCCCGCGATTACCTCCGCATCATGAAGGAAGCGAGCCAGGACGAACGCCTCGGCCACGTCCGCCGCGCCCTGGAGGCGCTGCAGACCGGCGTGGCGTAGAGGGGGGAAGGACCGGCCTCCTACCGGTCCGGAGGCACCAGCGGTCCCACCGAGGTGAGGATCTCTTCGGAGTCCTCGTCCTCGCGCTGGTCGGTGGGGCGGGCGGTGGCGCGCGGGGGGCCGATCACCCGGTCGCGGCCGTTCTCCTTGGCTTCGTAGAGCCGGGCGTCGGCGCAGGCGAGGAGGGTCGCGGCGGTCATGCCGTCCTCCGGGAAGCTCGCCACGCCGATGCTGATCGTCACCGACACCGGCCGGGCGCGGCCGGAGAGGTGGATGGGGGTCGCGGCGACCACCCTCCGGAAGCGCTCCAGCAAGTCCTGGGCCTTGCCGCTGCGCACCGCGGGGAGGATCAGGGCGAACTCCTCGCCGCCGTAGCGCGCCACCACGTCGCTTTCGCGGCAGGTGTGGCGCAGC
>Ga0209682_10000211_pt1 | contig 19945 bp, 14 predicted proteins | sample DOMMetBare2Fresh_2_FD_187471 | JGI IMG/M metagenome (GOLD analysis project Ga0209682, IMG submission 187471) | Wetland sediment microbial communities from St. Louis River estuary, USA, under dissolved organic matter induced mercury methylation -... | ecosystem: Environmental > Aquatic >... | reverse complement strand
CGCTGACGCCCGCCGGCACCTTCACGGTCGACCTGCCGGCATCCACCAACTCGGCCGGCGCCAACACGCTGCCGATCACCGGGCTGATCCTGAACTTCGACGGCACCACGCAGTACGGCTCGCCCTATGGCGTGACGAACATGCAGCAGGACGGCTTCAGCGCGGGTCTGCTGACCTCGGTGACGGTGGAGGCCAATGGAACGGTCATGGCGCGCTACTCCAACGGCGAGTCCAAGGCCGCGGGCCAGGTCGAACTCGCGAACTTCCGCAACCCCCAGGGCCTTCAGCCGCTCGGCGGCAACGGCTGGGGGCTGACGAATGCTGCCGGCGACCCGATCCTGGGCACGCCCAGCGAGGGCAACCTCGGCATCCTGCAGGCCGGCGCGCTGGAGGAGTCGAACATCGACCTCACCGGCGAACTGGTCCACATGATCACGGCGCAGCGGACCTACCAGGCCAATGCCCAGACCATCAAGACGATGGACCAGGTGCTGCAGACCCTGGTGAATCTGCGCTGATCGAAACGACGCGCGCTGAGATCGCACCATGGACCGCCTGATCTACCTCTCGATGTCGGCCGCCAAGGCCACGATGCAGCGGCAGGAAGTGCTGGCGCACAACCTGGCCAATGCGTCGACCAACGGCTTCCGGGCCGAGTTGGCGGCGTTTCGCGCCGTGCCGGTGGACGGCGACGGCGCGAGCACGCGTGTCTATGCGCTCGAGACCACGATCGGCTACAACGATCAGGCCGGGCCGCTGCAGACCACCGGGCGCAATCTCGATGTGGCGATGCGGGGCAAGTCCTGGCTGGCGGTGCAAGGGCTGGACGGCACCGAGGCCTACACCCGTGCCGGCGCGCTCGAGGTCAATCCCGAAGGCCTGCTGGTCGACGTCGCCGGCCGCCAGGTGCTGGGCGATGGCGGGCCGATCACGGTGCCGGCCAACGCGCATGTCGACATCGCGCCCGACGGCAGCGTCAGTGCCAAGGTCGGCAACGGCCGGCCGCAGAACGTCGGCCGACTGAAGCTGGTCACGCCCGAGGCACCGCTGCAGCGTGGCACCGACGGCCTGTTCCGCGCCGCCGACGGAGACCCCTTGCCGGCCGACGCCAATGCGCGCCTTTCGTCCGGCGCGCTCGAAGGCTCCAACGTGAGCCCGGTCGAGACGATGGTCTCGATGATCGCGGCCGCGCGCCAGTTCGAGCACCAGATGAAGATGCTGCAGAGCGCCGAGCAGAAGGAACAGGCGGCGACCAAGCTGCTGGGGACCTGATCCGGGCCCGCAGACCGTCGTGCGAAGTTGAGGGTCGGCGGCCGGCCCGTTGCGGCTGTTCCGACGGGCCGCTTCGCTGCAGTTTGCGCTGCGCCTTGCGCGCAGCGCCGGCGTGGGGGTGGCCCGGCTCCGTTCAGCCAATTCTTATTCACTCCGCCGGGCCACCCCCACACCACCGCTGCGACCACCTCGCATGGCGTGCCTGCCGCCAACAGCCGGTCTTGGCGATCGCGGGGGAGTGCTGCCGCTGGCATTGCGCGGTCCGGCCGGCAGCGGGGTGGCCGACGCAGCGAATAAGAATTGGCTGAGCGGAGTCGGCCACCCCGCTGGCGGCCGCGAGTGGCGGGTTTGTGGCAACACGCCAAGTTCCGCATCGGGCCGATGGCTGTCGGTCATCGTCGGTTCGATCGGCTTCGAGGCAGGCCATCGGTCCGCTCCGAGTTCAGTCCTGCGCGGCACCGCCGCTACGAACTGGGGCCTTGCTCCCTCGCTGTTCCGGCGATCCCGGCCCTCAAGTCCGCGTCACCATCAGGACGATCGCCCGAAGGAGCACGCCCATGATCCGTTCCCTGTGGATTGCCAAGACCGGCATGGAAGGCCAGCAGACCAAGCTGGACGCCATCTCGAACAACCTCGCCAACGTCGCCACCAACGGCTACAAGCGAGCCGGTGTCCTGTTCGAGGATCTGATGTACCAGAACCTGCGCCAGGCCGGTTCGGCGTCGTCGGAGCAGAGCCAGTTGCCCACCGGCCTGCAGATCGGCCTGGGGGTGCGCGCCGCCGCGACCTCGCGCAACTTCTCCCAAGGCACGCTCAGCAACACCGGCGGGAGCCTGGACGTCGCGGTCGAAGGCAACGGCTTCTTCCACATCCAGCTGCCCGACGGCACGACCGGCTACACGCGCGACGGTGCGTTCCAGCGTGATGCCAACGGCCAGCTCGTGACGCAGGCCGGCTACGCGGTCCAGCCCGGGATCACGATCCCGGCCAATGCGCAGAGCGTCACGATCGCGCGCGACGGCGCGGTCACGATCACGCTGCCGGGCCAGGCGGCGCCGCAGCAGATCGGCCAGATCACGCTGGCCAGCTTCGTCAACCCGGGCGGCCTCGATCCGCTCGGCGGCAACCTGTTTGCCGAGACTGCGGCCTCCGGCGCGCCGAACGTGGCCGCACCCAGCAACAACGGCCTGGGCGCACTGCGCCAGGGTTTCGTCGAGGGCAGCAACGTCAACGTCGTCGAGGAACTGGTCTCGATGATCGCGACCCAGCGCGCCTACGAGATGAACTCCAAGGCGATCCAGACCAGCGACCAGATGCTGCAGCGTCTGAGCCAGCTGTGACCGGGAGCTTGGCGGCCATGATGAAGACCCTGCGCCTGGGCGCCGGCGCCGCGGCGGCCATGCTGCTTTCGGCCTGCATCACGCTGGCGCCGTCGCGCGTGGACATGGGCGAGACCCGCCCGGTGCTGCCCGTGCCGGTGGCCGCGCCGGTGGTCAACAACGGCGCGATCTTCCAGGCCGGGCAGTACCGTCCGCTGTTCGAGGACCACCGCGCACGCCTGGTCGGCGACACGCTGACCGTCAATATCGTCGAGAAGGTCAGCGCCACGCAGTCGAGCAAGAGCACGATCGACAAGTCGGGCAGCGTCAATGCGGGCCTGACTGCGCTGCCGGGCCTCAGCGCCAACTCGTTCGGCCGCGCGACGGCCGCCGGCACTTCGAGCAACAGCTTCGAGGGCAAGGGCGCGACCGAGAATACCAACGACTTCTCGGGCACGATCACCGTGCTCGTCACCGGCGTGCTGGCCAATGGCCACCTGCAGATCTCGGGCGAGAAGCAGATCGGCGTCAACAGCAACGTCGACGTGCTGCGTTTCTCGGGCCAGGTCGATCCACGCAACATCCAGCCTGGCAATGCCGTGCAGAGCACTGCCATCGCCAACGTGCGGGTCGAACACCGCGGCCGCGGGGCCCAGGCCGACGCCAATGCAATTGGCTGGCTATCGCGCTTCTTCTTGAGCGTTCTGCCGATCTGAAGAATTTCGAGAATCGGTCGAGCCTCCCCATCCCCTGCCGATCCCCCCGATGCACGACTCCACCCTGCGCCCCCTTCACGCTGCCGAGGCCGCCGAGCGGCTGATGCGCGTCGCGCTCTGGCTGACGCTGCTGCTGGCCAGCGCCGCCCTGTGGTGGCCGGCGCCGGCGCAGGCCGCGCGCATCAAGGAGGTCGCCGCGGTGCAGGGGGTGCGTCACAACGCGCTCACCGGCTACGGCCTGGTCGTCGGACTCGACGGCACGGGCGACCAGACCACGCAGGCGCCGTTCACGACCCAGAGCCTGAACGCGATGCTCCAGCAGATGGGCGTGACCGTTCCCCCGGGCACCAGCATGCAGCTGAAGAACGTGGCCGCGGTGCTGGTGACGACCCAGTTGCCGCCGTTTGCGCAGCCGGGCCAGACCCTCGACGTCGCCGTCTCCTCGCTCGGCAACGCCAAGAGCCTGCGTGGAGGCACGCTGATCTCGACGCCGCTCAAGGGTGCCGACGGGCGCATCTACGCGATGGCCCAGGGCAACCTGATCGTCGGTGGTGCGGGCGCGTCGGCCGGAGGCTCCAAGGTCCAGATCAACCACCTTTCGGCGGGCCGCATCCCCGAGGGCGCGACCGTCGAGGCCGCGGTCCCGACGCCGCTGCTGCAGGGCGAGACGATCCAGCTCGACCTCCACGCAGCCGACTTCAATACCGCGCGCGCGGTCGCCGGTGCCATCAATGCCGCCAAGGGCGAGGGCATCGCCGCGGCGCGCGACGGCCGTGTCGTCAGCGTGCGCGCACCGACCGACCCGAACGCCCGGGTGGCCTTCCTGGCCGACATCGAGAACCTCAACGTCGAGCTGGCGCAGCCCGCGGCACGCATCGTCCTCAATGCGCGCACCGGCAGCGTGGTGCTCAACGACGCGGTCACGCTCGGACCCTGCGCGGTGGCGCATGGCAGCCTGTCGGTGACGATCAATTCCACGCCGCAGGTCAGCCAGCCGGCACCGTTCTCGCAAGGCCAGACCACGACCACCGAGAAGACCGACATCGCGATCACGCAGCAGGGCGGGGCGCTGGTGCAGATGCCGGCCGGCACGAAGCTCGCCGACGTCGTCAAGGCGCTCAACGCGCTCGGCGCGACGCCACAGGACCTGCTCGCCATCCTGCAGGCGATGAAGACTGCCGGCGCGTTGCGTGCCGAGATCGAAGTGATATGAACCACGCCCGCAGCACCTTCGGCGCCGCTCCATCGCGGACGCACCGCCGGCGCACCGGACCAGCCGGATCCGCGCCTGCCGCCTGGCGGCCGATGCGCGGGCATCGCGGATCCCGCAACCCGCGCCGGAGCTCGTGACATGGCAATCCCCGCGCAAGGCCTGGCCACCGATGTCCGATCGCTCGACGCGCTGCGTGCCAAGGCGGGCAGCGACCCCAAGGGAGCGGTGCGCGAGGCCGCCAAGGCCTTCGAGACGCTGTTCATGCAGGAGCTGATGAAGAGCATGCGCGCCTCGACCCTGTCCTCGGGCATGCTCGACAACGAGGGCTCGCATCTCGGTACCGAGATGCTCGACTCGCAACTCGCGTCCAAGATGACCGGCCTGCCGGGCGGGCTGTCGGACATGATCGCGCGCCAGCTCGAGCGCCAGATGGGCCTGCAGCCCGGCCCGATCCCGAATGCCGCGCGGGCCAATCCGGAGCCCGCACCGCTGAAGGCGGCCGGCGACCCGACGGCCGCGGTGCGCATCCCGCAGAAGTCGGCCGCCGCATTCGTGCAGGCGCACACGGCCGCGGCCCGCAGCGCCGCGGCGCAGACCGGCATCCCGGCCGAGTTCATGATCTCGCAGGCCGCGCTCGAGACCGGCTGGGGCCGCAAGGAGATCCTGCACGCCGACGGCAGCACCTCGTTCAACCTGTTCGGGATCAAGGCCGGCGCCGGCTGGCGCGGCCCGGTGGCCGAGGTCACGACGACCGAATTCATCAACGGCAAGGCCCAGAAGGTGACCGCGAAATTCCGCGCCTACGGGAGCTACGCGGAATCGTTTGCCGACTACGCCAGGCTGATCAAGGACAGCCCGCGCTACGCCCAGGTGGTGGCGCGCGGCAGCGACGCCGCCGGCTTTGCCCAAGGCCTGCAACGCGCCGGTTATGCGACCGACCCGGCCTACGCCGACAAGCTGTCGCGCGTGATCAATACGACGCTGCGGCTGCAGCGCTCGGCGGCATGAGCCATCACCTTGAGAGGGCCGGGGCGGCCGGGCGAGCGCCGGGCCGGCGCAAGCCGCCGCGCATCTACGCGCGGAACCGGCCAGCGTATTCACTGGACAAGGGGGACATGTCATGAGCGGCTCGGCCCTGATGTCGATCGGCGTGCGCGCGATGGTGGCCAGCTACGCAGCGCTGCAGACCACCGGCCACAACATCGCCAATGCCGGCGTCACCGGCTATTCGCGCCAGACGGCCGAACTCGCCACCGCCAAGGGCCAGTTCACCGGCGCCGGCTTCTTCGGCAAGGGCGTGGACGTGCAGACCGTCGCACGCTCGCACAACGACTACCTCACGCGCGAGTCGGTGGCCGCGAACTCGATCTCGAGCCGCGACCGGGCACGCCTGGAGGGCTTGCGCACGCTCGAGACCGTCTTTGCGGCAGGCGAGGGCGGGGTCGGCTACGCCGCCGGCCAGTTCCTGAACTCGCTCGTCGACCTGGCCAGCCATCCGGGCGACACGGCGACGCGGCAGTTCGTGCTCGCGCAGGCCGACGAGGCCGCCGGCCGCTTTGCTGCCGCCGGCGTCCAGCTCGACGCTGCCCAGGCGGGCACGATCGAGAACCTGAAATCCGCGGTCGCCACCGTCAACGGCCTGGCCACCAGCATCGCCGGCATCAACCAGCAGATTGCGGCGCTCAAGGGCGTGGGCCAGCCGGCCAACGATTTGCTCGACGAGCGCGACCGCCTGATCTCGCAGCTCAGCGAGCAGATCCAGGTCAGCACCATCCCGGCCGACGACGGCACCGTGGGCGTCTTCATCGCCGGCGGCCAGCGTCTGGTGCTGGGGGCACAGGCCGCCAAGCTCGCGGTCGTGCCCGACCCCGAGGACTCGCAGCGGGCGGCGATCGCGATCGACGAGAGCGGGTTCTATCGTGTGCTGCCCGACGGATCGATCGGTGGTGGCGCGATCGGCGGCATGCTGGAATTCCAGAATCGCGATCTCGTCGATGCACGCACGCAGCTCGGCCAGCTCGCCGCCGCCTTCGCCGCGGCAGTGAACCAGCAGCAGTCGTATGGCCTGGACATGGGCAATCCGCCCAGCCCGGGGACGGCGATGTTCTCGGTCGGCGCGGCACGCGTGCTGCCCAACGACAGCAACCAGCGCGACGCTGCCGGCAACTTCCTCGCCCGCCCGACGTTGACGGTCAGCGACGCGAGCCAGCTGATGGCGAGCGAATACGAGCTGCGGGCCGACCCCGCGGGAGCGCCCGGGCTCTGGCAGCTCACGCGCCGCTCCGACGGCCTCGTGCGCAGCATCGCCGACGGCGACACCGTCGACGGCTTCACGATCGACCTCGGCACGCCGACGCCGGCGTCGACCGACCGCTTCCTGCTGCAGCCGGTCAGCCGCGCTGCGATCGACATGCGGCGCTCGCTCGGCAACGTGACGGGCATCGCCGCCGCGTTGCCGGTCACGGCGAGTGCGTCGCCGGCCAATACCGGCAGCGCCTCGGTCGGCACGCTCGCGGTGGTCAGCACCACGGTCAACCCGCAGCTCAGTGCGAACATCACCTTCACCTCGGACACCGGCGACTACGCCTGGGAGCTGCGCGACCGCACGACCAATGCGCTCACGGCCAGCGGCACGGCGACCTGGACGCCCGGCAGCCCGATCGCGCTCAACGGCTTCGAGCTCGCGCTCGACGGCGTTCCGCGCAGCGGCGACAGCTTCAGTGTCGTCAAGACCGCCTTCCCGGCGGCCAACAACGGCAATGCGCTGGCGCTCGTCGGGCTGCGTGACAAGGCGCTGGTCGGGCGCACGATCCAGAGCACCGGCCAGCTCGGCGGTGGTCAGGGCATCACCGACGCCTACGCTTCGTTGATCGCCGACGTCGGCGTGCGCGTGGCAGGCGCCGATACCGCGGCCTCGATCTCCTCCAGCCTGGCCAGCCAGGCGGCGACGGCCGCGGCCTCGAGCTCGGGGGTCAACCTCGACGAGGAAGCGGCCCGCCTTCTGCAGTACCAGCAGAGCTACCAGGCGGCAGCCAAGGTGCTGCAGGTGGCGCAGTCGCTGTTCGATACGCTGCTCGATGCTGCCAGGGCCTGAATGACCACCCCTGACGCGCCTTTGACGCTTCCCCTCCCCCACGGCGGCGGCCGGGGCTTCGTCTGGTTTTGCGCCATGCGCCGGGTCTTCCGAGATAGGCACTTCCGATGAGAATCACCACCGCGACCACGATGGACCGAGCGATTGCGGTCCTGCAGCGCAACCAGCAGTCGCTGACCGATGCGCAGGAACGGCTCTCCAGCGGCAAGAAGATCGCGCGCCCCAGCGACGACCCCGCCGGTGCGGCGCGGGTCGAGCGGGACCTGGCGCGCGAGGCACGTGCCACGGCCAGCCAGCGTGCTCTGGAGGCCAGCCGCAACGCGATGGTCCAGGCCGAGGGCGCGCTCGGCGAGAGCAGCGAACTGGTCCAGCAGGCGCGTGAGCTGGTCGTGCAGGCGGGCAATCCGACATTGAGCGACGGCCAGCGCAAGAGCCTGGCCGACGCGATCCGCGGCATCCGCAACCAGTTGCTGACCGTGGCCAATCGCGACGACGGTGCCGGCGGCATGCTGTTCGGCGGCCAGGGGTCGTCGCAGCCGCCCTTCGTCGACGCGCCGGGTGGGGTCCAGTTCCGTGGCACCCAGGGGGTCGCGATGGCGGCCTCGGGCGAACCGCTGCCGCTGAGCAGCGACGGCGCCGAGGTCTTCCTGCATGCATCCTCGGGCAACGGCGTGGTCGTCATCGAGCCCGGGGCGGGCAATGCGACCGGGGCCTGGGTCGATGCCGGCCGGGTCATCGATCCGTCGGCCGTGACCGGCGACGACTACAGCGTGGTCTTCGATGTCCAGCCGTCCGGCACGACCTACGATGTCCTGCGCAACGGCGCACCGACATCGATCGTCGCCCAACCCTGGCGCAACGGCCAGGCCATCGAGTTCGAGGGGCTGTCGATGACCGTGCGCGGCACACCCGCGGTGGGCGACCGCTACGAGGTCGGGCCGTCGCAGCGCGATCTCTCGATCTTCGAGGCGCTCGACCGTGTGTCCGGCGACCTGGCGATCCTCAATCGGACCGATGCCCAGCGTGCCCAGACCGTGGGCACGGGATTGCGCGACATCGACGCCGCCCTGTCGTCGCTGATCGGCGAACGCGCGCGCCTGGGCGGGGTGCTCAACCGGACCGACAAGGCCGAGCAGCGCATCGCCGACAGCAAGCTGCTCGCGCAGACCGACCGCTCGGCGGCCGAGGACGCCGACATGGTGCAGGCGGTGTCGCAGTTCAACCAGAAACAAACCAGCTACGATGCGGCCCTGAAAGCGTATTCGATGGTGCAGCGCCTGTCGCTGTTCGAATACATCCGCTGACGCCTGGGGCTCGCGTTCCCGGCGCAGCGATACCCCCCGACGCAGCGCCTACATGCAGAACCACTCGGTCCTCGGCCAGGTCTTCATCGGCTACAGCCCGATGATCGACAAGCAGCGTGCCGCCGTGGCGACACGGCTGACCCTCTTCCAGGCCCGGCCCGACCAGGTCCCGGAGGCTGCCGCGCTGGTGGAGGCGCTGGTCGACGTGTTCCCCGCACCCGACGGCCCCGGAGCCGCGAAGCCCGTGCTGCTCCTGAACCCGACCAGCGAGGCCCTGCTCGATGCCTTGCTCGCCGTCGAGGTGCCGCCCCACCTGCTGACCGAGGTGCCGGCCTTCCTGGTTGCCGACCCCGCGCGCGCCGAGGTGCTGGCGAAGTTGCACACCGCGGGCCGGGCGCTGGCGATCAGCGGTCGTCCGGTCGCCGAACTGCCACGCGAGTTGCTGCCCTGCTTCCGCCACGCGATCGTCGACCTGCAGGAAGAGCGCCGGACCTCGGCGCCCGGACCGCAGACGCCGCCGCGCACGATCACGACCATCAATTCCGGCATCCGCACGGCCGATGCCCTGGAGGCCGCCTTCACGCGCGGCGCCGTCGGCGTGCTCGGCTGGCCGATGGACGACGAGATCAAGCCCCTGCTGCGCGGTACGATCGCGCCCGACCTGCGGGGCATCGTCGAGTTGATGAATCGGGTCGACCGCGAGGAGCCGGCCGAGCGCATGGAGCATGTGCTGACCGCCGACCCGACCCTGGCCTTCAGGTTGCTGCGCTACATCAACTCGGCAGCCTTCGGCCTGCGTGTCGAGGTGACGTCCTTCAAGCATGCGCTGATGCTGCTGGGCTACCAGCGCCTGAAGCGATGGCTGGCGCTGCTGCTGGCGTCCGGGACCAAGGATGTCACGCTGCGGCCGGTGATGCACGTGGCCGCGCGCCGCGGCCTCGTGATGGAGGAGTTCGCACGCAGCGCGGGCGACGAGGAGATGCGCAGCGAGATGTTCATCTGCGGCGTCTTCTCGCTGCTGGACCACCTGATGCGTCAGCCATTCTCCGAACTCATGAAGAACGTGCCGGTGCCCGAGCGCGTGCAGCAGTCGCTGCTCGGCGACGGGCCCTACACGCCCCACCTGGCGCTCGTGCACGCGATCGAGGAATCGTCGTCGCCCGATATCCGCGAAGCCGCCGAGCGCGTGATGCTCGCACCGTCTGAACTCAATCGCGCGCTGCTGGCGGCGCTGTCCGTTGCGCGACAGTTCGATTGAGCGCCATCGTGGCCCACGCCCTGACGGCCGCCGATGCGGTGCGGATCTTCTGGTCGTCGCCGTTCCCGGCTTCGCTGCAGGACCCCCAGGGCCGGCTGATCGACGTCAACGAGGCCTATGAGCGTTTCAGCGGCTTCACGCGCGCCGCGCTGATCGGCCGCGACCCGATCGACCTGCAGCCCGAGGAGGACCGCAGCGTGAACCGCGACGCACGCGCCGCGATGCTGCCGCGCGTGCTCGCGGGCGAGGAGTCGCCGCTGCTGGAGCGCCGCATCATCGACGCCCAGGGGCAGGAGCGCTGGTACCGCGGTTCGACCCAGCACGTCGTCGGCGACGGCGGGGCGCCCTGGCTGCTCGTGCTGCTGCAGGACACGACCGCCGAGCATCGGCTGCGCGACCAGGCCGAACGCTCGCTCGACGAGTTGTCGCAGTGGTTCGACCTGAGCCCGACCGGCATGCTGGTCTTCGACGACGGCGGGCTGATCGTGCGCTCCAACCCGGCCTTCGAGGCGCTGGTCGGGCGTGTCCCGGTGATGCTGCCGGAGGCCGCCGCCGACCTGCAGGCGCTGCTCGGCTGGCACGAGGACGCGCCACGCGCCGAACTCGCGCCAGGGGCCGCGGTGCTCGAGACCGGCTCGGCGCTGAAACTCCCCGATGGCCGCACCCGGCGGCTGACGGCCCGGGTGCGGGCCTACGACACCGGCGACGGCCGGCGCCGCTTCATGGCGGTGGTCGAGGATCGCAGCACCGAGGACGAACGCGATCTCGCGCGCCTGGAGGTCGACGCGCTGATGAGCGCCGCCGGCATCGGCGTGGCCACCTTCGACAGCCTGCGCGGCTGGCGCCGTTCGGAGCCGCGCCCGGGCCGGCCCGGCGAGGTGCCGGCGGCGGCAACGGCGAGCCTGAAGTCGATCAGCCGCGACCTCGTCGAGCCGTCGTCGCGCGCCGACTACGAGAAGCTGCAGCGTGCGCTGCGCGCCGGGGAGCGCACCGAGGTGCGCTATGCCGTGCGCACGCCCGACCTCGGAGTGCGCTGGCTGCTCACGCGGGTCGAGCCGGCCGAACTGGCGGCCGGCCACCACGCGACTTCGGTGGTCACGCTCGATGTCACGGAACAGGAACTGGCACAACGCCGCAGCGACGAGCTGCTGCGTGAACTGACGACCATCCTCGACGGCTCCCCGGCCGGCATTGCCTACCTGCGCGCGGGCATCCTCGTGCGCTGCAACCGGCGCTTCGAGCGCATGCTCGGCTTTGCGCCCGGCGCCGTGGCCGGCGCGCCGTTCGGTGAGCTGTTCCGTCATCGCGGGGCCTCGGCCGAGGCCCTGCGGGAGGCGGCATCGGCCCTCGAGGCGGGCAAGCCCTGCGATGTCGAGCTGTTCGGGGGCGCCCACCAGGGCTCTGCGACCGGCGTGCCGGTCTGGTATTCGCTGTCGGTGCGGCGTGCCGAGCCGGCCCATGCCGGCGTCGAGGCGGTCGCGGTGCTGACCGACATCTCCAACCTCAAGCAGCAGCAGGGCGAACTCGAACGCCTGCTGCGCGAGCGCGACCTGATGTTCAACCTCTCCGAGGTCGGGATCGCCTGGCTGCGCGGGCGTCACATCGAGCGTGCCAATGCGGCGATGTCGGAGCTGACCGGCCTGGCCCCGGCCGAACTCGCCGGGCTGGACGTGACCGAGCTCTACGAGGACCGGGCCGCGGCCGAAGCCTTCGAGCAGGAGGCGCGGCGCGCGCTGCAGGCGCAAGGGCGCTATGCCGGCGAGCGCCGGATGCGCCGGCGCGACGGGACGCTGCGCTGGGTGCAGGTGGCGATGCGCGTGATCGACGCCGACGACCCCGAATCCGACGTCGTCTGCTCGTTCGTCGATGTCGACGAGCGCCAGCGCGCGCGTGAGTCGCTGCAGTTGCTGGCCGGGCGCACGCGATCGGTGCTCGATTCGGTGCTGGTGGGGATCGTGACGGTCGGCGACGGCGGCATCGAGTGGATGAACCGCTCGGCGCGACGCATGTTTGCCGGCGAATTGAGCGATTTCATCCGCGAGCCCATCGCCACCGTCGCCACGCGCGAGAGCGATCATCCGCTGCGCCGCACCGACTGGCTCGATCGCCTGGCCGACGGCCAGAGCGAGACCTTCGAATGCCGCCTGAAGGCGCGCGACGGGCGCGAGTTCTGGGTCGTCGGCAACGCGGTGGCGACGACCCGTGACTCCTCGGTCGGGCGCCAGGTCACGTTCGCGCTGCTGGACATCGAGACCCGACGCCAGGCCGAGGTGCGCATTGCGCGCGCACGCGCCTCCCTGCAGCGCGTGATCGAGACCGCGCCGCTCGCCATCGCGCTCGTCGATGCCTCGACCCAGCGCGTGCTGCAGATCAACCAGATGGCCGCGACTTTTTTCGGCCGGCCGCTGCAGGAGCTGGTCGGCCACGATCCGGCCGATTGTTTCGAGGGCGACGAGGCGGCGGCCTTGCGCGCCAGCATGGCGCTGGCGGTCGAGTCGCACGACGGTGTCCGGCGCGAGATCATGCGACCCGATGCCGGTGGCGGCGTCGCCCGGCGCTGGGATGCCCGTTTCGTCCACCTGGCCGGCGTCGACAGCTCGCCGCCGGAGCCCGGCCAGGTGCTGCTGGTGGCGAGCGACGTGACCGAGCAACGTGTGGCCGAGCAGGCCCGCTACGACGCCGCGATCGCGCAGCGCGAGATGCTGGTCAAGGAGGTCCATCACCGGATCAAGAACAACCTGCAAGGCGTCGCCGGTCTCTTGCAGCAGACCGCCGCGCGCCAGCCCGAGGTGCGGCAGGTGCTGAACGAGGCGGTCGGTCAGGTGCAGGCGATCGCGCAGGTCTATGGCCTTCAGGTCGGGGCCGGCGGCCCCCTCGCGCTCGACGGCGTGCTGCGCGCGATCGCCGGCTCGGTGCAGCGCACCTTCGGCCAGACCATCGAGGTCACGGCTTTGGCGGGCTGGGAACTGCCCGAGGTCGAGTCGATCCCGGTCGCGTTGACGCTCAACGAGCTTCTGACCAACGCGATCAAGCATGGCGACGGATCGCCGGTGGACTGCCGGCTGGTCGACGGCGGCGACCATGTCGTGTTCGAGATCGCCAATGCCGGGCGGCTGCGCGCAGGCTTCGACCTGCAGTTGCTGCCGGCCGGCATGTACGGCCTGGGACTGGTGCGTGCGCTGTTGCCGCGCCGCACGGCCGCGTTCACGTTGACCCAGGAGGCTGGCCGCGTGGTCGCGCGGGTCGTGCTGCGCCCGCCCAGCGTCAGGGCGGCGACGGCGCGCACCGGTGACGACAGGTAAGTCCCGGTGGCGGCCGGCGCCAAGTCGGCGAGAATGGCGACGATGCAAGCGACACCGCCAACCAAGGGAAAGATCCTCGTCGTCGACGACGATCGCCTCGTGCTGGCCACCGTGACCCACGGGCTGGCGCAGGCGGGTTACGAGGTCATCGACGCCGACAACGGCGACGATGCGATCCTGCTCGCGCGCCAGCACCGGCCCGACCTCGCGCTGCTGGATATCCGCATGGAAGGCAAGAGCGGCTTCGACGTTGCCGAGTATCTGCGCGATGTCGGCCACACGCCATTCGTCTTCCTGTCGGCGTTCTCCGACGATGCAACGGTGGCCAAGGTCAAGTCGCTCGGCGCGCTGGCCTACCTCGTCAAGCCGCTCGAAGTCGGCCAGATCGTGCCGACGGTCGATGCCGCGTTCGAGCGCGCGCGCGCGGCCGCGGTCGCGGTCGTGCAGACGGCCGCCCGCAGCAGCGAGGACGACGGCGCCGCGGCCCTGGCGAGCCCGGTGCCGCTGGCGCTGGGCGTGCTGATGCACCGCTTTTCGCTCACGCGCGGTGACGCGCTCGCGCGCCTGCGCCGCACCGCCACGGCGGAGGGCCGTACATTGCGGGTCCAGGCCGAGCGCATCGTACAGGCGGTCGAGGACCTTGCCGACCCCGACGCGACCAAGGCCTGAAGCCTGGTCTCAGGCGCGCAGCGTGAAGTAGAAGCAGGCGCCCTGGCCGGGTTCGGCCTCGGCCCAGATGTCGCCGCCGTGGCGCCGCACAATGCGCTGCACCGAAGCCAGCCCGACGCCGGTCCCGGGGAAATCGTTCGCGCTGTGCAGGCGCTGGAACAGGCCGAACAGACGTTCGGCCGACCGCATGTCGAACCCGGCGCCGTTGTCGCGCACCTCGAAGACCCGCCGTCCGTCCCGCTGCGCGGCGCCGAACGAGACCGCCGCGCCATCCTTGCGCGCGGTGTACTTCCAGGCGTTGGACAGCAGGTTTTCGACCACCTGGCGCAGCAGCGTCGGGTCGCCCACGGTCTGCAGGCCCGGCTCGATCGTCACCTCGACCTGGCGGTCGGGATGGGCCCGACGCAGGTCGTCGACCACGTAGGCCGCCAGCTGGGTCAGGTTCACCGGCTGGCGGGCGATCGGCTGCGACGACAGGCGGGCGATCGACAGCATCGCGTCGATCATCGCGTTCATGCGAGCTGCCGCGGCGAGTACACGGTCGAGATGGTCGTTGCCGATGCGGTCGATCTGGCGGCCGTAGTCCTCCTTGAGGATGCGCGTGAAGCCCTCGACCACGCGCACCGGCGCACGCAGGTCGTGCGAGACCGTGAAGCTGAATGAAGCCGGGTCTTCGCCCGGCGCCGGCGCCGGATCGGCCAGGCGCAGCACCAGGCGTTCGTCGTCGCCGTCGCCACTGGCACGCAGGTGCCAGCCGTCGACCTCGGCGATGCCGCCGCGTGGCAGCCCGCGGGCCGCGAAGGACACGCCGGCCGGCACTCCGTCGAGCGCCGCCGTGCCGGGGGCGAGCGGTGGATGCGACGCCACCAGGGCCCAGTCCTTGCCGTCGGCGCTGCGCCGGCACAGCCGGACCTGGCCCGAGAGGTCGGCGCACAGGGCCTCGAGATTGCGGCGGACGGCGTCGGCCTGCGGCTCGGCTGCAGCAGGTGTGCCGGGCCGGGCCGTGGTGCCTTCCTTGCGGCCGGCCTTCCAGCCGAGCCAGGCCACGATCACCAGGGCGATGCAGGCGAACAGCCAGGGGCCGGTCGAAGCGGCGCTGGCGGCGTCCTGCGCGGCGACCGGGCCCGCCAGCCCGGCCAGCGCCGATGCGGCGATCGCGGCAGGCCGCAACGAGGGCGCTGGCAGGCGGTCAGTGGGCTCGGGCAAGGGCATTGCGGCGATTGTATGTATCGTGCCGTCCTGGCCTGCCTTGCCGGGACGACCCGCAGTTCAAGTTCCAGGATGGCGCGCCGAAACTTCCACCTGGGAGGCCCGTGGTGGCCTCGTCGAGCCATGTACCGTCAAACCTTGCCATTGCTGCACCCATGCCTGCCTGCCCGGCGCCGCTTCCTTGACGGCGTTGGGGCGGTTGACCACCTTTCGGGCATGACGGTCGATCCGGGGGGTTCCGCTTGAGCACGCTTCCAATGTCCGAGGATCCCTGCGCCAGCCCTGCGGGAACTGCCGGCGTGCTCGACGCCGTGGCGCTGGCCAAGCTGCGCCAGCTCGACCCCGAAGGCCGTGCCGGCATCCTGGTGCGGGTGCTGCGAACCTACGAGGCCTCGTTGCAGAAGCTGATGACCCAGTTCTCGGCCGCGCGCGAGGCCGGCGAGCTGGACGGCCTGCGCCATGTCGCTCACACGCTGCGTTCATCGTCGGCCAGCGTCGGCGCGCTGGTGCTGTCGGCAACTTGCGCCGAGGTCGAAGCAGCGATCCGCGAGGGTCGCACCGACGGCCTGGATCCGGCGCTCGACGCGCTGGCGAACGAGAGCGCGCGGGCAGCCGCAGCGGTTCGGGCTATGCTTGGCAGCCAAGGATCTGCCGCGTGACCCTGCCCAACGCCCACTTCGACGAAACCGAACCCGGCCCGTCGCCATCGGTACTGCTCGTCGACGACGACGAGGTCAACCTGCTGTTGACCTCGCTGGCATTGCGCGAGCGCGGCTTCACGATCACCGAGGCCGACAGCGGCGAGAAGGCGCTGGCGCTGCTGTCCGACTGGTCCCCTGACATCGTCGTGCTCGACGCGTTGATGCCCGGCCTGGATGGGTTCACGACCTGCCGGCGACTGCGCCAGCTGCCGGGCTTCGAGAACGTGCCGGTGTTGATGCTCACCGGTCTCGAGGACGACGCCTCGATCGCCCGTGCGTACCAGGCCGGCGCGACCGACTTCTTCGTCAAGGCCACGCAGTGGAGCCTGCTCGCCGGGCGGCTGCGCTACCTGCTGCGTGCGTCGCGCACGCGGCTGGAGCTCGAGCGCAGCAAGGCCAAGCTCGCCCGCGCGCAGGACCTCGCGCGCATGGGCAGTTTCGACTGGCGGCCGGTCGATCACTTCAAGTCGGGTCGGCTCGAGATGTCGCCCGAGGCCTTGCGCGTGTTCGGCATCCCGCCCGACGGCACGCTCACGCTCGGCGCCATGTTGCGCATGGTCCACGTCGACGAGCGGCGCGCGGTGCTGCGCCTGCTGGCCGATGTGCGCGAGCACGGCTCGGTGCTGGCCACCGACCTGCCGGTGGTCCTGTCCGACAGCCGCCAGCGCATCCTGCACATCGAGGCCGAGCCCGAGTTCAACGAACTGGGGCAGCACATCGGCTTCACCGGCATCGTGCAGGACGTCACCGACCGCCGCACCGCCGAGGACAAGATCCGGCACCTGGCGAATTTCGACGCACTGACCGGCCTGCCGAACAGGCGCCAGCTGATCTGGCGCACCGAACGTGCGCTCGAGCACGCGCGCCGCCTGGGTCACCAGTGCGCGCTGTTGCTGATCGATCTCGACCGCTTCAAGGTCATCAACGACACCCTGGGCCATGCCGCGGGCGACGAGATGCTGACCGAGGTCGCCGCGCGGCTGCGTGCCTGTGTGCGCCACAGCGACCAGGTGCTCGAAGGATCGCTCGAGTCTGCGGGTTCGCGCACCCATCGCTCGCTCGAGGCCGTGGGCCGCCTCGGCGGCGACGAGTTCGTGGCGCTGTTGCCCGAGGTCAGCGACGACCGCGATGCCGAGCGGGTGTCGCAACGCATCCTCGACACGATGCGCGAGCCGATCTTCGTCGGCGGCCAGGAATGCTTTGTCACCGCCAGTGTCGGCATCGCCGTCTTCCCGCGCGACGGCAGCTCGGTCGTCGACCTGATGCGCAATGCCGACGTTGCGATGTACTCGGTCAAGGCGACCGGGCGCAATGCGTCGGCCGTCTACTCGCCGCAGCTCGCCGGCCGTGGGCGCGAGAAGCTCGAGCTCGAGAGCGCGTTGCACAAGGCGATCGAGCGCAACGAACTGGTGCTGCACTACCAGCCCAAGATCGACGTCCGCTCGGCGCGCATGGTCGGCGCCGAGGCGTTGATGCGCTGGCAGCGCGGCGACACGCTGGTGGCGCCAGGCGATTTCATCCCGCTGGCCGAGGAGAGCGGGCTGATCGTGCCGATGTCCGAATGGGCCTTGCGGGAGGCTGCCCGGCAGGCCAAGGTCTGGCAGCTGAGTTTCGGCTTTGCCGATTCGATCGCGGTCAACCTGCCGAACCGATTGTTCGAGCGCACCGACCTGGTCGAGCACATCCACGAGTCCGTCTCGACCTACGGCGTGCCGCACCGTGCGATCCAGCTCGAGATCACCGAGACCGGCCTGATGAAGGACCTGCAGGACGTGATCCCGTCGTTGCACCGTCTGAACGAGATCGGCGTCGAGATTTCGATCGACGACTTCGGCACCGGTTATTCGTCGCTCGCCTACCTGACCACGCTGCCGATCTCCGAACTGAAGATCGACCGCAGCTTCGTGCGTGACCTCGGCATCACGCCACAGAGCTCGGCCGTCGTCACCGCCATCATCGCGCTCGCGCGATCCCTTGGCCTGCGCGTGATTGCCGAGGGCGTGGAGAACCTGCGCCAGATGGAAGTGCTGCACCGCCTGGGCTGCGGCGTGATGCAGGGTTTCCTGTTCAGCCGGCCGATCCCGCCCGACGATATCGAGACCTGGCTGCAGCAGACCGTGCTGCCACGCAAGGCGCCTTGGATCGGCCAGGCCGGAGCGCTCGAGCGCGGCGGTGACGCCACGCGCGCGGCCGGCGGCCGCCCCTACTGAGCATGCCCGCCGAGCCGCAGGCCGACGGCAGCCCGGTCGCGCAGTCGCAGGCCTGGGCCGGCCTGCTCGAGCGCCTCGTCCGCGGGCTGGAGTCCGGCAGCAAGCAGTGGACGGTTGCGCGCCGCAAGGACAGCGTGCAGCGTGTGCTCGCCGCCAACCGCAGCGACATGAACCGCCTGCGGCAGCGCCTGGAGCCGCTGGTCGCGGCCTGGGAGGCGGACCGCAGCAATGCGGGCAAGGTCGCGGCCGAGGGCGGCACGCACGATGGCGTGGGCGCGGATGCGCCGGCTTCGGCGCCGATCGGGCTCGACGACGCCGTTGTGGCAGCGACGCCGGCAACGGCGACCACGCCGGATGCGGCCGGCGACTGGCCGCCGATGATCACCAGCTTGCAGGACACCGTGCGCGCGGCCTTGCCGACCGACGAACCGCGCGCGGTCGGACTGGCCGACGAACTCGCGGCACTCGGCGCGCGCATTGCGCAGGAAGGCGCGACCGCCGGGCTGGCCGCGGAGGTCGAGGCCGTCTGTGTGCGCGCGCGCCGCCTGCTGGTACACCGCCACCACCTGCTGGACGAACTGGGCCGGCTGTGCGCCGACCTCAGCGACGGGCTGACCGAACTCGCCGAGGACGAGAGCTGGGCCCGTGGGCAGGCGCAGGCCATGCAGTCGCGCCTGGCCGACGGCATCAATGCCCGCAGCGTGCGCGCCGCCAGCGAACTGCTCGCCGAGACCCGCGCGCGCCAGCAACGGGTGCGCAGCGACCGCGACGCGGCGCGCGACGCGCTGAAGACGCTGATCCCGCGCATGCTCGCCGAGCTGACCGCGCTCGAAGAGCAGACCGGCAAATTCGAGGGCAGTGTCGGCAGGCATGCGGAGGCGATCGAACATGCCGAGTCGCTCGAGAGCCTGGCCGGCGTCGTGCGCGCGATGGTCGAGGATGCGCGCGCGGTGCAGCAGGTGGTCGGCAGTGCGCGCACGCGCATGCAGGCCGACAACCAGCGTGCCGTCGAGCTGCAGTCGCGGGTGCAACAGCTCGAAGGCGAGTTGCGCAAGCTGTCCGACGAAGTACACACGGATGCACTCACGCGTGTGGCCAACCGGCGCGGGCTCGAGGCCAATTTCGCCACCGAAAGCGCCAAGCTGCAACGCGAGCCGGCGCCGCTGGCCGTGGGCCTGATCGACATCGACAACTTCAAGAAGCTCAACGACACGCTGGGCCATGCCGCCGGCGACAAGGCCTTGCAGGCGCTGGCGGCCAAGGTCAGCGCCGACCTGCGCCCGGGCGACTCGGTCGCCCGCTTCGGCGGCGAAGAGTTCGTCGTGCTGCTGCCCAACACCGTGGTCGAGGAAGCGCAGATCGTGTTGACCCGGCTGCAGCGCGCGCTGAGCGCGAGCCTTTTCATGCACGACAACCGCGAGGTCTTCGTGACCTTCTCGGCCGGCGTCACGTCCTACCGCCTGGGCGAGCCGCTGCAGACGGCACTCGAGCGCGCCGACGAGGCGCTCTACGAGGCCAAGCGGACCGGGAAGAACCGGACCTGCATCGCGTGATTCTCGTCGTTGCGATGGGTCACTGGCGGCCCGTTGCGGTCGTTGGTGAAGGTCTGCTTGAGCGCGCGCGTCTCGCGCCAGGCGGTACGCGCCAGGGCCTCATGCTGGGGCGGTCGGCGCGCTGC
>Ga0209682_10000210_pt1 | contig 19945 bp, 21 predicted proteins | sample DOMMetBare2Fresh_2_FD_187471 | JGI IMG/M metagenome (GOLD analysis project Ga0209682, IMG submission 187471) | Wetland sediment microbial communities from St. Louis River estuary, USA, under dissolved organic matter induced mercury methylation -... | ecosystem: Environmental > Aquatic >... | reverse complement strand
CACCAGCACCGTCATCTCGGGCGCGGTCAGGGTGAGCAGCTGGGCCCTGTCCACCAGGAGCTCCTCGGCCGAGAGGCCGAGCTTGCCCTTGAGGTAGTTGCGGAAGCCGTCCGCGATCGGCTCGAGCACGGCGAAGGACTGCACGTCGGTCTGCGCCTGGGAGGCGTCCATGCGGCCCGGGGTGAAGGGGACCTTCACCTGGTGGCCGGCGTTGCGCGCCGCCTGCTCGACGCCGGCGCAGCCGGCCAGGACGATCAGGTCGGCCAGCGAGACCTTCTTGCCGCCCGCCTGGGCGTGGTTGAAGTCGCGCTGGATGCCCTCCAGCGCCGCCAGCACCTTCGCCAGCCGGGCCGGCTGATTGACCGCCCAGCCCTTCTGCGGGGCCAGGCGGATGCGGGCGCCGTTGGCGCCGCCGCGCTTGTCGGAGCCGCGGAAGGTGGAGGCCGAGGCCCAGGCGGTCGTGACCAGCTCGGAGACGGACAGGCCGGAGGCCAGGACCGTGGACTTGAGGGCGGCCACGTCCTTCTCGTCGACCAGCGGGTGGTCGACCGCGGGGACCGGGTCCTGCCAGATGAGCTCCTCCGCGGGCACCTCGGGGCCGAGGTAGCGGGCGCGCGGCCCCATGTCACGGTGGGTCAGCTTGAACCAGGCCCGCGCGAAGGCATCGGCGAACTGCTCCGGGTGCTCCAGGAAGCGGCGGGAGATCTTCTCGTAGACCGGATCGAACCGCAGCGACAGGTCCGTGGTCAGCATGGTCGGGCCGTGGCGCTTGGACGGATCGTGCGCATCGGGCACGGTGCCGGCGCCCGCGCCGCCCTTCACCTGCCACTGGTGCGCGCCGGCCGGGCTCTTGGTCAGCTCCCACTCGTAGCCGAACAGGTTCCAGAAGAAGTTGTTGCTCCACTTCGTGGGCGTGGTGGTCCAGGTGACCTCCAGCCCGCTGGTGATGGCGTCGCCGCCCCTGCCGGCGCCGAAGCTGCTGCGCCAGCCCAGCCCCTGCTCCTCCAGGCCGGCCGCCTCCGGCTCGGGCCCCACGTGCGTGGCGGCGCCGGCGCCGTGGGTCTTGCCGAAGGTGTGGCCACCCGCGATGAGCGCCACCGTCTCCTCGTCGTCCATCGCCATGCGGGCGAAGGTCTCGCGGATGTCCTTGGCGGCGGCCACGGGATCCGGGTTGCCGTTCGGCCCCTCCGGGTTCACGTAGATCAGCCCCATCTGGACGGCGGCCAGCGGATCCTCGAGCGCCCGGTCGCCGGCGTGGCGCTGGTCCTCGAGCCACGTCCGCTCGGCGCCCCAGGAGACGTCCTGCTCCGGCTCCCAGATGTCCGCGCGCCCGCCGCCGAAGCCGAAGGTCTTGAAGCCCATCGACTCGAGCGCGACGTTGCCCGCCAGGATCATCAGGTCGGCCCAGGAGATCTTCCGGCCGTACTTCTGCTTGATCGGCCAGAGCAGCCGGCGCGCCTTGTCGAGGTTGACGTTGTCGGGCCAGCTGTTGAGGGGCGCGAAGCGCTGGCTGCCGTTGCCGGCGCCGCCGCGCCCGTCGCCGGTGCGGTAGGTGCCGGCGCTGTGCCACGCCATGCGGATGAAGAGCGGGCCGTAGTGGCCGAAGTCGGCCGGCCACCAGTCCTGCGAGTCGGTCATGAGCACCCGGAGGTCCTCCTTCAGGGCCTTCAGGTCCAGGCGCTCGAACTCGCTGGCGTAGTCGAACCCCGGGCCCATGGGATCCGACCTGGACGAGCGCTGGTGCAGGATGCCGAGGTTGAGCTGGTTGGGCCACCAGTCCTGGTTCGGGGTGCCGCCGCCGGCGGCGTGATGGAACGGGCACTTGGCTTCATCGGACATGGGCTGTCTCCCTGGAGTTCGGTGGGTGGGTGGCTGGCGCTCCAGCCCTCAGGGCCTGCGCGCCAGGTGGGTCCTGGCTTCCTTCCTGCGGGTGCTGCGCTGCCCGGCGCTCCTGGGCGCGCTCCTGCCGCAGGCCTGGCAGACCCCCCGCAGCTCGACGCGCACCCCCTGGACGTCGCCGAGCTCCTTCGCGGCGGTGGGGGCGCGCAGGGCGTCGAACGCCGGGCTCACGAAGTCCCGCGTGAGCCCGCAGCGCGTGCAGGTGAAGTGGTGGTGCGGCCGGAGGTTGGCGTCGAAGCGGACGGCGCCCCGGCGGGGCCCGAGCGTCGTGACCAGCCCGAGGTCCTCGAGCATCCAGAGCGTCCGGTAGACCGTGTCGAGGGAGACGGTGGGCACCCGGGCCTGGACGGCGCGGAAGACCGTCTCGACGGCGGGGTGCTCGAAGCTGGCCGCGACCTCCCGGAAGACCTCGAGCCGCTGGTGGGTGAGCCGGACGCCCGCCCGGCGGGCGGCGTCCTTGAACCCCTGGAGCCTGCGGTCCAGCTCGCTCCGTTCCGTCTTCATGGCTGGTCCTCAGATGGCGAATGATTCTTAGGTCCGTATCATTCGCAATCTGAGGCCGCGCGGCAACGAGATCCGCCGGGTCCCAGAAGGGACTCCACCTTCGACGGTGCTGGTCGGTCCGCCCGCAGCGCCGGCACTTCAGCTCGATCGACGACCCCACCTGTCAGTCTCGCCAGGTCTCCGGACCCGGCCCGCGTGGTCTATTCTCGACCAGGGCCCAGGTGACGGGGCAGACCAGGCGGAACTCGTGGCGCTTCCTCCAGAAGGCCTCGGCCGAGCCGAAGTACATCTCTACGCGGCGGCCTGCCCGAGCGATCCGGACCTCCTCGCCGAGCCGCGCGCGCTGCTCACCCGCGAGGAGGAGGCTCGCTGCGTGGGCTTCGTGCGACCGCGCGACCGCGCCCAGTTCATCGCGTCGCGTGCGCTGCTGCGGCGGGCGCTCGCCAGCTACGGTGCGACGGCTCCGGACGGCTGGGTCCTGGGGGTGAACGCGGTGGGACGGGCGGTGGTCGAGGCCCCGGCGCCATGGCGAGCGCTGCGCTTCAGCGTGTCGCACGCCGACGGGCTGGTGGCCTGCGCCTTCGCCTGGGACCGCGAGCTCGGCGTGGACGTCGAGCGGGCGACCAGGCCCGTCGACGTGGAGCGGCTGACGCGCCGGTTCTTCCCGCCGGCCGAGCGTGCCCGGATCCTCTCGGCCCCGGCCGACCAGCGGTCGGGGCGCTTCTGGCGGCAGTGGACCTTGAAGGAGGCGTACGTGAAGGCGCTGGGGCTCGGACTGGCCCGGTCCTTCTCGAGCTTCTCCATCGAGCCGGACCGGTCAGGGTACCGGGTGGCGCCACGCGAGGACGGCGGCGCCTGGCACTTCCTCTCGGCCCGGGTGGCCGGGACGCACTGGCTCGCCTGCTGCATGGGCGGGGGCCGGGCTCGACCCCGCCTGGTGCTGCGCGAACCGCCGACGCGCTCCGCGCTCGAGCCGGTGGCCGTGGAGCTGGCGAGCCCGGGGGACTCGTGAGCCGCGCCTTGGCCCGACCGCGAGGGAGCCGGCGCGCCGCTCGTCGCGCCGGGCCACGGTTCGTCGGCGCTGCGCGCCGTCCGGCGCAGCGCCCTCGCTTGCCTGCTGCGGCAGGCTAGGGTGACCCTGGGATAGGGGGACGCCTATGGAGCCGACCAAGCTCACCGATCGAGAGGGAGAAGTGCTGCTCTGGCTGAAGGAAGGGAAGAACTCGTGGGACATCGGCAGGATCCTCGCCATCAGCGAGCGCACGGTGAACTTCCACGTACAGAACATCAAACGCAAGGTCCGCGCCGTCAACCGGGCGCAGGCCGTGGCGGTCGCGATGGAGACCGGGCTGCTGAGGTGAGCCCCGGCCGGCGCGCCATCGGGTGGCGCGCCGTGCGGCAGCCCCCCGGATGCGGACGCCGCCGGGCCGGCGGCAGCCGGTGATCCGTCTGGGCCAGGGGGCGGAGGTGATGGGGTCCGTGGCCAAGGCCGAGGCCACGGCCTCCGCGCCGCACGTGCGAGCCCCGGCGACCGTCAGACGATCCGGAAGAGCTTCTCGCCGTACTCCACGATGGTGGCGTTCTGCACGTAGATCTCGGCGACGGTCCCGTCGACCTCGCACACGATCTCGTCGAGCAGGTTCATGGCCTCCACGACGCCGAGGACCTGCCCCTTCTTCACCCGGGCCCCGACCTCGGTGAAGTGCGGGGCGGCCCGGTAGAAGGTGCCGACGAAGGGCGAGCTCACCACCGTGCCCCGGGCGTCGGCGTCGGCGTCGGTGGTGGGTGCCGGGGCGGCGGCGGAGGCCTGCGCCGGCGCGGACTCGGCCGCCGGGCCCCCGCGGCGGATGACCACCTTGTCGGCCCGGCGCGTCCAGGCGATCTGGGTCACGTCGGACTGCTCGACCACGCCCACCAGCGCGCTCACGTCGCTGAGGGTGAAGGCCGTGGCGATGGCGGGGGCGGACGTCCTGGGCGATCTGGTGGTCATACGGGCGCTCCTAGCCGGCCTGCTCGACGTGGGCTGCATAGGCGGAGGCTTCGAGCAGCATGGCGAGCTCGCCCGGCTCCGAGAGCTCGACCTCGGCGATCCAGCCCTGGTCGTAGGGATCGCGGTTGATGGTGTCGGGACCGCTCTCGAGGGCGTGGTTCACCGCCACCACTCGCCCCGAGACCGGCGCGAAGAGATCCGAGACCGCCTTGGTGGACTCGACGGAGCCGCAGGGCACGCCCCGAGTCAGGAAGCCGCCGAGCGCCGGCAGCTCGAGGAACACGATGTCGCCGAGCTGGCTCTGGGCGAAGTCCGTCAGGCCGAACACGACCCGGGCGCCCTTCGGGCGAACCCACTCGTGACTCGAAGTGAAGCGAAGCGTAGCCGGGCAGTCCATGTGGTCTCCTGAGTGCGTCGAGCGCAAGCGGAGGATAGCCAGCCGGTCCGGCCGGTCATCCTGCAAGACCTGACAGGCCCGCCGCGATGGGGAAGCAGAGGTGACAACCCGGGCACGAAGGTGTGACCTGCAAATGAATGTTACGGAGCGAGCGGGCGACGCGGCCGGAACCGCAGCCCCGATCCTGTCCGGAGTGACAGGTTACGCGCCGCACCGCGCCCCTTAGATTGCCCTGGTTCGCTCAATCCAGTGTCCTCGCTGCGAGGTGGAGATCCGGATGGCACAGCGCGTGGTGATCACGGGGCTCGGCACGGTCAATCCGCTCTCGCAGGGCGTCGAGCCCTTCGCCTCGGCCCTGCTCGACGGCCGCGACGGCATCGGGCCGATCGAGGCCTTCGACGTGAGCGGCTACGGCTGCACCACCGGTGGCACGGTGCGGCAGCTGCAGGTGCCGCTGCTCGACCCCAAGGAGCAGCGGCTGGTCGATCGGGCCTCGAAGCTCCTGCTCGCGGCAGCCCACGAGGCCTTCGGGGACGCCGAGCTGCACGCCGTGGACGGGCCGGTGCGGGCCGGCGCCTCCCTCTTCACCGGGACCACCATGGGCGGGCTGCTGGCGGGCGAGGCCTACTACCGGCAGTTGATGGGCGATCCGGCCACGGTCCGGCCCGCCCCCCTCCTCGGGACCAGCCTGCACGCGGCCAACGACCTGGTGATGGCCAAGCTCGGCCTGCGGGGCGCCAGCATGGTGCTCTCCACCGCCTGCTCGGCGAGCGCGCACGCGGTGGGCCAGGCGTTCGACCTCATCCGCTCGGGCCAGTCGACCCTGGCCCTGGCCGGGGGCTTCGAGTCGCTCAGCGAGATCACCTACTCCGGGTTCGGCATCCTCCGGTCGATGACGACCGACCGGATCCGCCCGTTCGATCGTCGGCGCTCCGGCCTGGTGCTGGGCGAGGGGGCCTCGGTGGTCGTGCTGGAGGCGCTCGAGCACGCCCGGCGGCGCGGGGCCACGCCGTACGCCGAGATCGTCGGCTACGGCAGCACCAGCGACGCCTACCACATGACGGCCCCCCACCCCGGGGGCGAGGGGGCGGCGCGCGCCATCGCCATCGCCCTCGCCGACGCCCGGCTCGCCCCCGCGCAGGTGGACTACGTCACGGCCCACGGCACGGCCACCCGGGCCAACGACTCCGCCGAGACCAACGCCCTCAAGGCGGCGCTCGGGGCCCACGCCCGGAACGTCCCGGTCAGCTCGATCAAGTCCATGATCGGTCACCTCCTCGGCGCCGCCGGCGCCACCGGGGCGCTGGCCGCCATCCTCGCCATCCACCGCAGCGCCATCCCGCCGACCATCAACTACGGCGAGCCCGATCCCGAGTGCGACCTCGACTACGTGCCGAACGAGGCGCGCGACGCCCGGGTCGACGTGGCCCTGGCCAACTCCTTCGGCTTCGGCGGCAACAACTGCGTCCTGGCCTTCAAGCGCCTGGCGGCCTGAGGGGGAATCGTGACCGAGCGCATGCAGACCAGCACGCCCATCGCCATCACCGGGCTGGGCGTGGTTTCGCCCTTCGGCGTGGGGATGGAGGCGCTCCGCGCCGGCCTGGAGTCCGGCCGGTCCTGCGTCGACACCATCACGGCCTACGATCTCAGCCGCTGCCGCGCCACCAAGGGCGCCTACTGCGCGGACCTCAGGCCGGAGGCGTTCGACGCCTCCTCGGGGTTCGGCCGCATGGCCCGCGGGACCCAGCTCTCCATCATGGCGACGGACCAGGCCCTCCGCGCCGCCCAGGTCTCCAGCGCGACGGTCGCGCCGACCGGCACCGGAGTGGTCTTCTCGAGCGCGCGGGTGGCGCTCGAGAAGACCGAGCGGTTCTACGCCACCCTCCTCGAGAAGGGGCCGCGCCTGGTCAACCCGCTGGTCTTCCAGGAGACGGTCAACAACGCGCCGGCCAGCCACATCTGCCTGCGCTACGGCATCACCGGGCCGAGCCTGACCATCACCAGCGGCGGCGCCGGCGGCCTGCAGGCCGTCGCGGTCGGCATGCAGTGGATCCGGCTGGGCCGGGCCCAGGTCGTGGTGGTGACCTCCACCGAGGCGCTCCAGGCGGTCAGCCAGGAGATCCACAGCCACGCCCACGGCCACGCGCCGGTCGATCCGGACGGCCTGAACGACAGCTGCCCGTTCGATCGCCGGCGCAACGGGTACGTGCTCGGCGAGGCGGCGGTCTCCCTGGTGCTGGAGGCCGCGCCGCGCGCCGTCGAGCGGGGGGCGGAGGTGAGGGCGATCCTGGCGGGCTACGGCGCCGCCCACGAGGCCTACTCGCGGGGCCGCTTCCACCCGGAGGGGCTGGGGATCGAGGCGGCGTTCCGGGAGGCGCTCGGCGCCGCCGGCAGGGCGCCGTGGCAGGTGCCCTGGATCCTGGCCGGTGCCCACTCGGCCCGCGTGGCCGACCTGGCCGAGGCCCGGGCCATCCGGCGCGTCTTCGGCGCCGGCTCGGGCGCGCCGGCCGTCAGCGCCATCAAGTCGATGCTGGGCGAGACCGAGGCGGCCTCCGGTTGCCTGGGCATCGCCGCGGCCGTCCTGGGCATGGAGCACGGGATGCTGAGCCCGACCGTCCACTGCGCCGAGCCGGATCCGGAGTGCGAGGTCGATCTGGTGACGGCGCCGCGCCGCGCGCAGGTGGAGGCGGCGCTGATCAGCTCCATCTGGTTCGGCGGCGGCCACGCGGCCGTCGTCGTCGAACGCAGCGCCCCCTGACGGCCCGACGGAGCGCTCCAGGACCACGGCCCATGCGCATCGACTGTCTCCAGCAAGGGGCCGAGTTCCCCCGCCTCCAGGCAAGCGCCCTCCTGATCCGGGATGGCGGCCTCCGGGCGGTGGTGGACTGCGGGGAGCGCAGCAGCCGGGTGGCCATCCTCACCGGCCTGGCGGGCTGCCAGACCTCGCCCCGCGAGGTGGAGCTGCTGGTGCTGACCCACCTGCACTTCGACCACTGCGAGAACGTCGACCTGTTCGAGCGGGCGCTGGTGGTCGTGCACTGGCGCGAGGTCGAGCTCCTGGAGCGGCTGCTCCGCGAGACCACGGTCGACGGGCTGCGCGCCCTCCTCCTGGAGCACCACCAAGCCCTGCCTCCGTTCTACCTGCGGCGCATCCTCCAGAAGCTCACCGATCACCGCGACGACTACGCCCGGCTGCTGGTCGACCGGGGTCGCCTCCACCTGGTGGAGCGCGAGCAGCAGGCGCTGGGGGGGCTCCAGATCGTGCAGACCCCCGGCCACTCGATCGGTCATCTCGCCGTGGGGGTCCCTGGCGACCGCCCGGTCTGGATCGTCGGCGACGCGGTCACCTCCCTGCGGGACTGGCTGGCGCCCGGCTCCGAGGCGCCCACGTTCTGCTGGAACGCCGCCGAGGCGCACCGGACCCGGCGCGCCATCGGGCAGTGGGAGAGCGTCGTGGTCCCGGGCCACGGCTCGCCGTTCGACGCGTGCACCGGTGCGCCGGTGCCATTTCGAGACCTTCGCTAGGAGTGCACCCATGCGCAAGCGAGTCGTCATCACCGGGATGGGCGTCATCACCGCCACCGCCAGGAGCGTGGAGGCGTTCGACGGCGCGCTCCGGGCCGGCACGTCGGGGATCCGGGACGTCTCCCTGTTCGACGCGGCCCCCTACGCCTTTCGCGCCATGGGGGAGATCACCGGCCTGGAGGGCGGGGCCCAGGGGCTGGACCGGGCCTCCCAGCTGGCGCTGTACGCGGCCCGGGCCGCGGTGGAGGACGCCGGCACGGCGTGGATCGACGCGAACCGCCACCGGACCGGGGTGGTGCTGGGAACCACCTGCGGCGGGGTCAGCAGCCACGAGCGGATCCTGCGGCAGTGGGCCGCCTCGCAGCCCGCCGGCGCCCAGGACCTGGACGAGGTCCCCTTCCACGTCATGGCCCAGCACGTCGCCCGTGCGCACCGCCTCCAGGGACCGGTGGCGACCATCACCATCGCCTGCGCCTCGGGGGCCAACGCCGTCGGGTACGCGGCCGATCTCGTCCGCTCGGGCCACGCCGACGTCATGCTCGCCGGTGGGAGCGACACCGTCTCGCAGTTCACCTTCAGCGGGTTCTCCAGCCTCCGCGCCATGACCCAGGATGCCTGCCGCCCGTTCGACGAGGACCGCACGGGGATCGCCCTGGGCGAAGGGGCCGGGGTCCTGGTCCTCGAGGAGGAGGAGCGGGCGGTGAGGCGGGGGGCGCGGATCCACGGCGAGATCCTGGGATACGGCTTCTGCAACGACGCCTACCACTCCACCGCGCCGGCGCCGGACGGGGGCGGGATGCTGCGGAGCATCCGGGCGGGGCTCGAGGCCGCCGGGCTCGGCCCGGACGACATCGACTACGTCAACGCCCACGGCACCGCGACTCAGGCCAACGACGCGATGGAGATCGCCGCCTACCGCGCCCTCTTCGGCGGGCGTGGCCGCCGCGTCCCGGTGAGCTCCATCAAGGCGATGGTCGGCCACACCCTGGGCGCCGCGGGGGCCATCGAGCTCATCGCCACGGTGCTGGCCCTGGCGGGGCAGTACGTGCCGCCCACCATCAACGCCAGCCGGCCGACGGCCGAGCTCGACACGGTGCCGGATCGTGCCCGCGAGGCGCGGTTGCGCCACGCACTGTGCTGCAACGCAGGCTTCGGCGGGCACAACACGGCGGTGGTGGTGGGGCGGCCGCCGTCGCGCCCGGCCGCCGTGCCCACCGTGCCGGAGGCCGCATGACGCGCGTCTGGGTCAACGGCTTCGAGCAGATCTCCTGCCTCGGCGTGGGCGCCGGCGCGCTCGCGGAGCAGCCGGGAGCCACCCTGGGCGCCTGGCAGCCCGGCGCCCCGCACGCCGCCGTGACCGAGGCCTTCGACTTCACGGCCATCATGGGCGGGGAGACCCCCGAGGCCCGCCAGATGGACCGGCTGGCGAAGTACACGGTGGCCTGCGCCAAGCTGCTCTGCGGGCGCGACGAGGGCGCCTCGCCGACGGCGGCCCCGGAGCGGAGGGGGGTCGTGCTCGGCAGCGCCTTCGGCTGCACGGGGTCGAACCAGATCTTCCTGGAGACGCTGGTCGCCGGCGGCCCGCGGCGGGTGTCGCCGGTGGTGTTCCGGAACACGGTGTCCAATGCGGCCGCCGGCCACCTGGCGGTCGCGCTCCGGCTCCTCGGCGCCAACTCGGTCTTCAACAGCGGGATGGTGTCCGGCGCGCAGGCCATGGCCTACGCCTACCAGCAGATCGCGGGCGGCTCGTGCGACGAGGTCCTGAGCGGTGCCGCGGACTGGACCTCCGAGCTGGTGCGGCGGCGCTTCGCCAGCCACGCCGAGCGCTTCGGCCGGCCGACGCTGCCGCAGCTGGACGGGGCGGGGCTCTTCCGGCTGGGCGCGCGCCGCGAGCCCGGCTGCGACTGGGAGCTGGCCGGCTTCGGGATGGGGCACCTCGACCCTGGTGCGGCCTCGTCCAGCTTCCTGCCGATCGTGCGGACGGCGCTGGCGCTCGCCGGGATCGAGGGCGCCGAGGTGGACGCGCTCCACCTCCAGCAGGACGTGGGCGCCCTCTGGCTTCGCTCCGGCCCGGACGACTCGCTGGAGGCGGCGTGCCGGCTGCTCGTCGACCAGGTGGTCGCCATCCCCTCGGCGGAGAACACCGCCCTGCCCATCACGCTGGGGCTGGCGACCAGCCTCCGCGCCCTGGCCGGGCGAGGAGGGACCCGGCTGTTCCTGCGGGCGCCCGCGCCGGGCCCCGTGGGGATCCCGCGGCGGTTCCTGTTCGCGGCCGTGGGCGCGGACGGCAACGTGGTGGTGCTCCTCTTCAATCACGTCGGATCACCTGGAAGGGATGCGTGAGCGCATGAACACGGGCCTTCGAGCGGTCGTCACCGGGCTGGGGCAGTACTCGTCCCTGGGAGCCAACGTCCACGAGTTCTGGGACTCGCTGCTGGCCTGTCGCAGCGGGCTGCGCGAGCTGCCGTTGCCGGAGCGGGTCGGCAGGGGCCTGGGCGCCCCCATGGGTGACGCGGACGCCGCGCCCGAGGCGCGGCTGGAGCTCGCCCTCCGCCGCTGCATCCTGGAGGCCCTGTTCGACGCCGAGATCTCCCTGACCGACCCGGCGCTCGAGGCCATGCCGGTGGTCCTCGGCACCAACTTCGGCGACACCTGCTCGATCCCCGATCACGAGGACTTCCTGCACTCGGCGCGGGCGGTCCTGGCCGATCTCGGCCTCTGCGGAGAGATCTGGGGCGTGTCGGTGGCCTGCGCCTCGGGGGCGGCCGTCCTCGGCCTGGCGAGCGATCTCGTGAGGTACGAGGGCGCGCCGCGGGTCCTGGCGTGTGCCTACGACGTCATCACCGCCCACAACTACCGCGGGCTGGCCGGGCTGCGCGCCCTCTCGCCGGACACGGTTCGCCCGTTCGATCGCCGCCGCAGCGGGACCCTCCTGGGCGAGGGAGCCGCGGCCCTGGTCGTCGAGGAGGCGGCCCTGGCCCGCGCCGACGGGGTCATCGCCCACGGCGAGATCCTGGGCTACGGCCTCTCCAACGACGCCCACCACTTCACCGCGCCCGAGCCGACCGGGATCGGCATGCGCTCGGCCATGAGCCAGGCGCTGCAGGAGTCGCACCTCTCGGCCCGGGACATCGGCCACCTGAACGCCCACGGCACCGGGACACCCCACAACGACGTCATCGAGACCCGGTCCGTGCGGGCGGTGTTCGGCGAGGCGGCCGGGCGGCTCCCCATCACCTCGATCAAGGCGGCGCTGGGCCACACCATGGGCGCCGCGGGGGCGCTGGAGCTCATCGCCACGCTCCTGAGCGTGCAGCGAGGGGTGGTGCCGCCGACCTTGAACCACCAGGTCAGCGATCCGGAGTGCGACCTGGACTACGTGCTCCACGTGGCGCGGAAGGTCGAGATGAGCTCGGCCATGAGCAACTCCTACGGGCTGTGGGGCTGCAACTCGTCGGTGATCGTCGGCCGCGCGGAGGTGGCGTGATGGACCCCCACCATGCGCCTCGGGCGCCGGGCGCCGAGCCGGTCGCGATCGTGGGGCTGGGGCCCGTCTCGGTCCTGGGCGTCGGCGCCGCCGCGCTGGCCGCCGCCATCTCGCCGGCGGCCCTGGCCGGCGCGACCCCGACGGCGGGATTCCGGGGGATCGAGGGCTTCGACGTCAGCGACCACGTGGCGCTGCGGACGCAGTGCCTCGATCTCGCCTCGGGCATGACGCTGGCGGCCACCGCGCTGGCCATGGACGACGCCGGCTGGCGCCGCGAGCCGGCCGACGCCACCCGCACGGGGATGGTCCTGGGGACCACCCACGGAAACGGGACGGTGCTCCGGGAGTACCTCGGCGCCGAGAAGGTCGGCCCGCTCCGGTTCGTGCACACCTTCATCAACGCCCCGGCCGGGCTGACCAGCCAGGTCCTGGCGCTGCGCGGCGCCCACGCGCTGCTCTGCTCCGGTCACCTGGCGGGGCTGCAGGCCATCCGGTTCGGGTGCCACCTGCTGCGAAGCGGCAAGGCCGACCGCATCCTCTGCGGCGGGGTCGACAGCCTCCGGATCCGCGCCGGAGGGGGGCGCGAGGTCGAGGCGCCGTGCGGGGAGGGCGCCGGCGTCCTGGCGCTCCGCCGGGGCGGGGAAGGCCCGGGGCGCGTCTACGCCGAGGTGGTCGGTGCCGGGGCCGCCTCGGCTCGAGCGCTGGGGCCGGAGATCATCTCGTGCGCCATGCAGCGGGCCCTGGGGGCGGCGCAGCTGACGTCCGACCAGCTCGACCTGGTGGTCCTGGCGACGGCCCAGGCGAGCCGTGACGGCGACCTGGAGCGCGCCGCCCTGCGCGGGGCCGGGATCGCGGAGGACCGCTGGCTGGACCTCGCCACCCACACCGGGGAGATCGGCGCCGCCCACGGGGGGCTGGCCGCCATCGCCGCGAGCCTGCTCCTCGGCCGGGGCCGGCCGGGCCGCCACGTGCTGGTGATGGGGCTCGATCGCAGCCAGTGCAACGCCATGATCCTCAGGGGAGCCGACCATGTCCGAGCGTAGCGTCACCGACGTCGAGCCGCAGCGCGCGCTGCTCGAGACCATGAAGCGCATCCGCGCGTTCGAGCTCGAGCTCTACCGCCAGCACGACAAGAAGAAGATCCGTGGCACCCTCCACATCTGCCTGGGGCAGGAGGCCATTCCGGCCGGCGTCTGCTCGGCGCTCGGCAAGGGCGACGTCGTCACCAGCACCCACCGCGGGCATGGCCACTTCCTGGCCTGCGGCGGGGCGATGGACCAGATGATGGCGGAGCTCTTCGGGCGGCGCGACGGGTACTGCCAGGGCAAGGGCGGGACCCAGCACCTGGCCAGCCTGGAGCACGGCTTCCTGGGCTCGAACGGCATCACCGGCGGCGGGATCCCGTACTCCACCGGCATGGCGCTCGCCATGAAGCTGCGCCGGCAGTCCAGCGTCGCGGTCTGCTTCTTCGGCGACGGCGCCTCGAACCAGGGCACCTTCCACGAGGCCCTCAACATGGCGGCCATCTGGAAGCTGCCCGTCGTCTACGTCGTCGAGAACAACGGCTTCGCCATGAGCTCGCGGACCTCCGAGATGGTCGCCACCGGGGGCGTGGCGATTCGCGGGCTCGCCTACGGCATCCCCGGGGTCGAGGTCGACGGCAACGACGTGCTGGCCGTGCAGCGGGCGGCGCGCCACGCCACCGCCCGCGCCCGGGCGGGAGAGGGGCCGACCCTCATCGAGGCCCGCACCTTCCGGATGAGCGGGCACTCGCGGAGCGACAAGTGCCACTACCGGACGCGGGAGGAGGAGCAGGCCTGGGCCGCGCGCTGCCCCATCGAGCGGCTCCGCGCCGCCCTGGTGGCGGCGGGCGTGCCCGAGGCGGACCTCCAGGCGATGGATCGGGAGGTGGAGGCGGAGGTCTCGGCGGCGGTCGAGTTCGCGAACGCGAGCGACCTGCTGTCCCGGGACGAGCTGTTGGCCGGCGTCTACTGCAACTGAGGAGAGTGCCATGCGACGGATTGCGTACAGCATCGCCCTGCGCGAAGCGTTGGAGGAGGAGATGGCGCGCGACCCGGCCGTCTTCCTCATGGGAGAGGACATCGCCGAGTACGGCGGCTGCTTCGGCGTCAGCCGAGGGTTGGTGGAGCGCTTCGGCCCGGAGCGGGTGCGGAACACGCCCATCTCGGAGAACGGCTACGTGGGGCTCGGGGTGGGCGCCGCCATGATGGGGATGCGGCCGGTGGTCGAGATCATGTTCATGGACTTCATCACCCTGGCCATGGACCAGCTCGTCAACCACGCCGCGAAGTTCCACTACGTCTACGCCGGCCGGGTCAAGGTGCCGCTCGTCCTGAGGACCGCGGCGGGCGCTGGTCGAGGCTACGGCGCGACCCACTCGCAGTCGCTCGAGGCCTGGCTGCTCAGCGTGCCCGGCCTCAAGGTGGTCGCGCCGGCGTTCCCCCAGGACGCCAAGGGGCTGCTCAAGAGCGCCATCCGGGACGATGGCCCGGTGGTCTTCATCGAGCACAAGGGCCTGTACGGCCACCTCGACCACGTCTCGGACGACGAGGAGCTCACCCCCATCGGCGCGGCGCGCGTCATCCGGCGCGGGTCGGACGTGACGCTGGTGAGCTACTCGCGGATGGTCCACGAGGCCCTCAAGGCCGCCGAGGCGCTGGAGGCCAGGGGGATCTCCGCGGAGGTCATCGACCTGCGCACCCTCCACCCGCTGGACATCGACACGGTGCTGGAGTCGGTCCGCCGGACGGGCCGGGTGGTGCTGGCCGAGGAAGGGGTCAGCCGCTGGGGCGTCTGCGCCGAGATCGCGTGCCAGATCACCGAGCGCTGCTTCCAGGCGCTCCGGGCGCCGGTCTGGCGGGTCGGGCTCCCCGACATCCCCATCCCGTGCGGCTTCGAGCAGGAGCAGGCGGTCCTGCCGGGGGCCGCGGAGATCGTGCGGGCCGCGGCGAGCCTCCTTCACGCAGGGCACCAGGACGAGCGTCGAGTCGGTCGCCGCAGCGGCGCAGGGGACGAGCCGTCGCTGGTGGCGGTGTAGCGCAGCAGGACGAGGCAGGACGGCAGGCCACGCAGGACACCACCAGGAGGTCACCATGGACGACAGGACGATTCGGGATGGGCTGAAGAAGATGATCGTGCAGCGGCTGGGGCTGAAGATCGGCCCCGACGAGATCAAGGACGAGGCGCCGCTCTTCCGGGACGGGCTCGGGCTCGACTCGGTCGAGTCCCTCGAGCTGGTGGTCGGGATCGAGGAGGAGTTCGGGGTGGTCGTCGACGACTCGCCCGCGGCGCGGGAGCGCTTCTTCTCGGTGGCCACGCTGGCGGCCTACGTCGGCGAGCTGCTGGCCAGGGCCGCCTCCCAGCAGGTGAGCGCGTGACCCAGGGGACCCGGCTCGGCACCGCCGAGATCCAGCGCCTCCTGCCGCACCGCTTCCCCATGCTCATGGTGGACGCGGTCAGCGAGCTGGAGCCGGGGCGCCGCTGCCGGGCCACCAAGAACGTGACCATCAACGAGCAGTACTTCCAGGGCCACTTCCCGGGCGAGCCGATCATGCCCGGGGTCCTGATCGTGGAGTGCGTCGCCCAGGTGGCCGGGATCGTCCTGGCGGAGGCGGCGGCCGCGACCCAGGCGCCGAGCCCTGCCCAGCGCCCGGCCTACCTCCTGACGGTGGACCGGTTCAAGTTCACGCGGCCGGTCGTGCCCGGCGACACGCTGGAGGTCGAGGTGAACGTGACCAAGCGGCTCGGCTCGATGGCCAAGGTCAGCGGCGAGGTCCGGGTGCGGGACGAGGTGGTGGCGTCCGGCGAGCTGACGGTGGGGGGCGGCCCGTGACCCGCCTGCTCGAGGGTCGGACCGCCCTGGTGGCGGGTGGCTCGGGCGCCATCGGCTCCGCCATCGCCGTGCTCCTGGCGGAGCACGGGGCCGCCGTGTGCGTCCACTACCACCGCAACCAGGAGCTCGCCCAGGAGGTCGTCGATCGGATCGCGCCGCTCGGGCGGCGCTGCGCCACGCGGCAGGCCGACCTCACCAAGGCCGGCGAGGCGGAGGCCCTGGTCGACTTCACGGTGCGAGAGCTCGGTCAGCTCGACATCCTGGTGAACTGCGCCGGCATCGCCAGGGACAACCCGGTCCAGTTCCTCTCGGAGGCCGAGTGGGACCAGGTGATGCAGGTCAACCTGAACGGCCCCCTCTACACGAGCCGGGCCGCCTGCAAGCACATGCTGACCCGCGAGGCGGGGACCATCATCAACGTCGCCTCGGTGACCGGCTCGACCGGGCAGGCGCTCCGGACGAACTACGGGGCCTCGAAGGGCGCGCTGCTGGCGCTCACCAAGGCGATGGCTCGCGACCTGGCCCCGCACGGCATCCGGGTCAACGCCATCGCGCCGCAGATCGTGGAAGGAGGGCTGTCGACCGGGGCGGACCCGAGGTTCGTCGACAGCACGAGGAAGATGACCCCGGTCGGGAGGCTCGGCACGGCGACCGACGTCGCCGGAACGGCGCTCTTCCTGGCCTCCGACCTCTCGAAGTTCATCGCCGGTGAGGTGGTCTTCGTGACCGGCGGCCTCATCACTCACCAGATCTGAAGGGCCCACCATGGACCTCCGAAGCAAGACCGCGGTGATCGTCAACGGGGACGTGGCCCCGGCCCGGGAGATCTGCCAACGCCTGGCCGGGTCGGGCGCACACCTGGTCATCCACCAGCCCCCGGACGCCAAGCAGCCGTCGTACGCGGCAGACCTGCCCCGCCAGGCCGGTCAGGCCATCTCCGTCCACGCCGCGTCGCTGCGGGATCAGGCGCAGGTGAAGCGGCTCATGGAGGCGGCCAAGGAGCCGTCCAAGACCATCGACATCCTGGTCTACGTGGCGAGGCCCAAGGGGACGAACACCATTCGCTCCATGGACCTGGCCCAGTGGAACGACGATCTCGAGGAGGATCTGAAGGGGCTCTTCCGCTGCGCGAAGGAGATCTCCAAGACGATGGTGGCGCAGAAGAGCGGGCGGATCATCCCCGTCTACTTCGGTGTCGGCGTCCGCGGCGAGGGCGATCTCGCCACCTGGTCCGCCGTGAGCGGCGGCATCTCGGGGATCATCAAGTGCCTCGCCATGGAGCTCATCCGCTACAACGTCAACGTCAACGGCGTGGCTTACGGCTTCATCGAGGAGGTCGACTTCCCCTTCATGCTCAAACGCACCATCAAGCAGTACCTGAGCGTCCTCGACATCCCCCGGGCCGGCACGGCCGCGGAGGTCGCCGGAGCGGTCCACTTCCTGGCCTCGAGCGACTCCAGCTACATCACCGGCCAGAACCTGCACGTCAACGGAGGGCTGCTCCTGTGAAGCTCCTCGGCGGAAAGGTGGCCATCGTCACGGGCGGTTCGCGCGGGATCGGGAGGGCGGTGGCGCGCGCCTTCGCGGAGCACGGCGCGCGGGTCGTGGTCAGCTATGCGAGCGCCGACGAGGCGGCCGCCTCCCTGGTGGAGGAGGCCCGGCGGGACGGGCTGGAGGTGTCGGCGCTCAAGGGCTCGGTCGCGGAGGTCGCGCACGTCAAGCAGCTCGTGGCGGAGACCCGCGCCAAGCACGGGCGGATCGACGTGCTGGTCAACAACGCCGGGATCACCCGGGACGGCTTCCTCATGATGATGAAGGAGGCGGACTGGGACGCCGTCCTCGACGTGAACCTCAAGGGCACCAGCCTGTGCAGCAAGGAGGTGCTCAAGGCCATGGTGTCTCAGCGCTCTGGTCGGATCATCAACATGACCTCCGTGACCGGTGTGGTGGGGCAGGCGGGCCAGACCAGCTACGCCGCCTCCAAGGGCGGCATCATCGGCTTCACCAAGGCGCTGGCCCGGGAGGTGGCGCGCTTCGGCATCAACGTGAACGCCATCGCGCCCGGGTTCATCGAGACGGACATGGTCAAGGCCATGCCTTCCGAGGTGCTCGGAGAGAGCGTCAAGCAGGTCCCGCTGCAGCGGATCGGCCGCGCCGAGGAGGTGGCCGACGCGGCCCTGTTCCTCGCGTCCGCGATGTCGAGCTACACCACCGGCCACGTCCTGCACGTGGACGGCGGGCAGGCCATGTAGGCCGGCTCGGTCGCCCCGCTCCACCCGCCGGCCCTGGTCTTCCGCTCGACGTTCCGGGCGTGCGGGCTCCCCGTCCGCTCGCCGATGGCCGGGTCCAAGCCGATGCCCATCGACGTCGTGCCCTCCTCGAGCCGCGCGGCACCTGTCGTTCACGAACCGTGAATGCGGAGCGTTCCATACACGTGGGCTCCGGGCGGGGGTTGCCGCGCACCCTGCGCCGGTGGTGCCGGCACGACGAGCGACGGCCGGGATCGCGAGCGGGCACCCGGGGGTGCGGCGGTGCGGAACCCACGTCGGCGGTCCAGCCCATTCCCCGGCCGTCGGCGCTGGGCGTCGCCGGTCGCAAGCGACGGCCGGAGGGGCACGGCCCCGCCTATCTTGGTGGCCACGAAGGAGGTCCCATGGATCTCAGCACTGGAAGACGAGTCATGTTGGCGGTGGCGGCTTCTGCGGTGGCCCTGGCGGCGCGGGCCGAGCCTCCCTCCGATCCGTTCCAGGTCGCCCAGGCCCAGTTCGAGCGCGGGCGAGGGGGAGACGCCAGCGCCAACGAGCGTGCCTCGGAGCAGTTCCAGCGGCTCTCCGAGCAGGAGCCGGGGAACCCGCTCTACCTCGCGTACCACGGCAGCACCCTCACCATGCTCGGCCGGGACGCCTGGGCGCCGTGGAACAAGTGGAAGCACACCGAGCGCGGGCTCGACCTCCTCGACAAGGCGGTCGGGATGCTCAAGCCGATCCACGACGACGCCGGGCTCCGTGGGGTGCCGCTCAGCGTCGAGACGCTCCTGGTCGCGGCCTCGACCTTCCTGGGCGTCCCCCCGTCCTTCCACCACTTCGAGGCCGGCAAGGCGGCGGTGCAGGCGGCGCTCGCCAACCCGGGGTTCGCCCGCGCGCCCGCGCTGGTGCGGTCGCAGGTCTGGTACCAGGCGGCGCTGGTGGCGCGCCAGGAGCAGCGGCGCGCCGACGAGGTGCACGCCCTGCAGCAGGCGCTGGAGCTCGCGAGCGACGGCCCCTCGTCGGCGCAGATCCGCCAGCGCCTCAAGGAGCTGGGCGCGTGACCGCCGCCATCACCGCGCTGGCCGAGGTCCGGACGGCGGGCGACTCGTCCGGCGCGCCCCCACTGCTCCAGCTCGACGACATCTCCCGCGCCTACCGGATGGGGAACACGCGCGTCCCCGCCTTGCGGGGCGTCTCGCTCGACGTGGCCGAGGGTGAGCTGGTGGCGCTGTCCGGCCCCTCGGGCAGCGGCAAGAGCACGCTGCTCCACGTGTGCGGCCTGATCGATCGTCCCGACGGAGGCCGCTACCTGCTGGACGGCCAGGACACCTCCCAGCTCGGCCCGTCCGCCCTCGACGCCCTGCGCAGGGACAAGATCGGTTTCGTCTTCCAGACCTTCAACCTGGTGCCGGTGCTGTCGGCCTACGAGAACGTGGAGCTGCCCCTCCTGCTCTCCGGCGTGCCGGCGCCCGACCGGCCCAAGCTGGTCCTCGACGCCCTGGACCAGGTGGGGATGAAGAAGCTGGCGGCGCGCCGTCCCGACGAGCTGTCCGGCGGCCAGCGCCAGCGCGTCGCCATCGCGCGCGCCCTGGTGAAGCGGCCGAAGCTGGTCATCGCCGACGAGCCCACCGCCAACCTCGACAGCGCCACCGCGGCGCAGGTGGTCGATCTCCTCAAGGAGCTCGGGCACGGCTTCGGCGCGGCCCGGCTGGGCGAGCTCGTAGCGCTGGATCTCGACCGCCTCTTCGCCGCCCTCGAGCTCCTCGACCGCCATGCGTTGCTGCGGGCCCGGGAGGCCGCGGCGGGAGCGCCGGTCGCCGTTCGTCCGCGCCGCGCGGTGCCGGGCGGCGTTGTCTCCCCAATCAAGCTGGGCCCGATGCGATCGCGGCACCGCGGGGCGCCGGGCACCTTGAATCGGGAGACGAGCCTGGTGCAGGAGCGTCCCCGGGCGGGAGCGGCGCCGGCCCCTCCCCTCCTGCCCCGTCACTGCCCCGTCGCCCCGGTCCCGTGCAGCCGCAGGATCTCGGCCAGCACGCCGCCCGCC
>Ga0209682_10000209_pt1 | contig 19987 bp, 17 predicted proteins | sample DOMMetBare2Fresh_2_FD_187471 | JGI IMG/M metagenome (GOLD analysis project Ga0209682, IMG submission 187471) | Wetland sediment microbial communities from St. Louis River estuary, USA, under dissolved organic matter induced mercury methylation -... | ecosystem: Environmental > Aquatic >... | reverse complement strand
CCACCCGCGGCTGGCCGGAGACGAGCCGCACCGGCGGCCGCGCCGCGAGCCGCTTGAGCTCAGCGAGGGGAACCGAGAGGTGCAGGGCCAGCCTGATCCGCTGCAAGGCGGCGAGCCCGCCTCCAACCACGACGCCAGATCGGCTGCCACGGCTCGGAAGCCGGCCGGGTCCAGATCCCCGGCGTCGGTCACGCACACCTGCGGCCGGGCGCCGTCGCGACCGATCGCGGCGAACTGGTCACCACCGTCGTTCGCGACCATGAGGTGACCCGGAGCACATGCGCCTATCTGGCAGGTCGTGTTCCGCTCGGGAGCTCCCTGGCCGCGTAGAGGAGGGCGCCGTCGCCGGTGCTGACGCCGTTGGCCTCGCTCAGCACGGCCACCAGCCCCGCTGGAAGCTGGAAGCCGAGCACCTGCTCGGCCTCAGCGATTTCGGCGCATGATGCGGGCGGCCCCAGCGACGGGTCCTGCGGGGCGAACCAGGAGATCATGGGATGTCGGCTTCTCGTTCGATGCGCGTGCCTTCATCCACGTCGCCTCGCCAGCGCATCGCGCCGCCCCTCGCACCACCGATCCCACCGTGCCGCATCCCCATGATGACGCTTGACAGGCTTCTGTCGCCCTGGCGCTCGTCCGCGAGCGACTGCGCCGGAAACGCCGTCAGGCAGCTGCCCTCGCGCGCCACGCGGCGCACGGCGGTCACCCGGAGGGTCCGGGACACCTTCGCCAGGAATCGCGCCGGCGAGTCTCCTGGTGCGCCAGGAGGGGCCACGGAAACGCATGAGACCATGCGTGCATGACACCTTCACCCTCGATGGCCGCCGATCTCCTTCCGCCTGCCTCGCTCACCCACGCCCGCCAGCTCCGCGACGACCTGGTGGAGCTCCTCTCGCGGGAGCGCGATGCCACCGCCGACTTCCTCCTGGCGCTGGCCGACTTCGACCAGCGTCGAGGCTGGGAGCCCCTCGGGCACGCCAGTCTCTTCGCCTTCCTCCACCGGGAGCTCGGCCTCTCGAAGGGTGCGGCCTACCTGCGCTTCTCGACGGCGCGGCTGCTGCCGCGCTTCCCCGAGGTGGAAGCGGGGCTGCGCCGAGGCCAGCTCTGCCTCTCCGCCGTCGGCGAGCTGGCCAAGGTGCTCACGCTGGAGAACCGGGCCGACGTGCTGCCCAGGTTCTTTGGCTGCTCGTCGCGCGAGGCACGAGAGGTGGCCGCGGCGCTCGCCCCGAAGGCCGAGCCACCGCGCCGGGACGTGGTGACGCTGGTGCCGGTGAATCCTCCGACGTCGCCGGACCGAAGGTCGGAGGCGCCTTCGACACGCGCCGACGCATCGAAGGCGGCCGGCGGAGCGCAGGCCCCTTCGGCGGCACCTCCAGTGGTTCGTGCGCACGAACTCGCCCCGACCCACGCCGCGCGGGCTCTTCCACTCGACGACACCGAGCCGCTCGACGCCGACCTCCGGCGCCTCCACGTCACTGTCTCCCGCCGCCTCCTCGAGAAGCTCGACCAGGCTCGCGACGGCCGCTCGCACACCCTCCCCTGCGCCACGACCGAGCAGGTGCTGGAGGCGGCGCTCGACCTGCTCCTCGGCCACCAGGCGCGCAGGAAGTCGCTGGTGAAGCGGCCCCGCGCGACCCCTCCCCCGACCTCGACCTCCGCGAATGCACGGCCGCACGTCCCCGCCGCCATCGAGCGGGCGGTGCGTCTGCGCGACGGCGATCGCTGCCAGTTCCCGCTCGACACGGGCGGCATCTGCGGATCCACCACCCGGATCGAGCTCGACCACGTCGTGCCGGTGGCCCAGGGCGGCCCGACGAGCGCCGCCAACCTCCGCTGTCTCTGCGCTCCGCACAACCGCTTCGCCGCCAGGCTGGCGCTCGGCGAAGCGGCCATGTCGGCGGCGCGCCGGAGGGCGACCTTGCGGGCGTCGGCTACCGCCTGCGCCGCCGACGGCGACGCCGACCGGAGCCGGGCGCGGCTGGACCCGCCTCGCCCGAGCTGACGACCCCACCGGTGCTGGCCGCGCCCTGCGGGTGCGGCTTCGGCGCTCCCTGCGGCGCGCGCGTGTGCGGGGCGTGCGGCGCCTGCGGCGGGGGCGCGGTGGCCGCGTGCCGGTGCTGCGGCGACGGCGCCGGCTGGCCGAGCGGCGGCCGCACCACGCGCACCACCTCGGGCTGCGGCGGGCGCTGTCCACCCCGACCGCCCTGCCGACGCGGCGGCTCGGGCTGGCGCGGCTGGTCGTGCGGGCGCGCCTGGGGCGCCCGCGCCGCCGACTGGGGCTTCCCACCGGCGTCGTGCCGCCGGTGCTGGCCACCCGGATGGCCCGCCTGCTGGCTTGCCGGCTGGCTCGCCTGCCTGTGCGCGCTCCCTGCGTGCGGCGCGGTCGCCGCCTGCGGCTCCCCGTGCCCCCGCCGGCCGTCGCCCTGCCGGTGGCCCAGGCCTGTCACCCGCTCCTGCCGCTGGCCCTGCCGGGCCGGCTCGGCGGCCCTGGCCGGCGGGACGAAGTCGCCGGAGAGCTCGCGCCGCACGTAGGCGCGCCAGATCGCCTCGCCGTCGCCGGCCGCGCGGCCGAGCCCCGGGTCGAGCGTCGCGAAGTGGCGCCGCAGGTTCTCGAGGTCGCGCCGGAAGAACTTCTCGGCCTGGCTGTTGTGCGCCGCGCCGACCACCTGCGGGAAGTCGATGACCACCGGCCCCTGCGCGCCCATGAGCACGTTGTAGGGCGAGAGATCCCCGTGGATGAGGTCGCAGGTCAGCATGCGGATGGCCTGACCGCGCAGGTCGGCGTAGAGCGACGCCGCCTGGTCGCCTGCCACCTGGGCGTCGATGAGCCGCGGCGCGGGGTGGCCCGCCGCGTCGACCACCAGCTCCATGAGGAGGACGCCCTCGTAGAACAAGACCGGCCGGGGCACGCGCACGCCGGCGGCGTGGAGGGCATGCAGGGCGTCGGCCTCCTTGGTCTTCCAGGCGTCCTCCTCCGCCTGTCGCCCGAACCCGGAGCCCCGGCTCATGGCGCGCTGGGTCCGCGTGTTCCGGACCTGGCGCCCTTCCTGGTAGGCGACCCGGTTCTTGAAGCTGCGCTCGTGGGGCGCCTTGTAGACCTTGGCGGCGATCAGCTCGCCGCCGTGACGCACCAGCCAGAGATCGGCCTCCTTGCCGCTCTTCAGGCGGCCCACGACCTCGTCGATGACACCATCGGCCAGCAGGGGGGCGAGCGGATTCACCATGCGCGGCCGAGGAGTATTGGAGCGCGGGCGGAAGGTCAAGGCGCTGCTGGGCGCGCACCCCCAGGAACCGGCGGCGGCGCCCGACCGGCGGCGCAGCGCACGACGGCCGACCGGCCGCCGGGCTCAGCCCCCCGCCGCCCGCAGGAACCGCTCCGCCCGCAGCGCCGCGATGACCTCGGGCTCCTCCGGCCCCCGGTCGCCGCGGGCCGCCGACTGGGCCAGCGCATCGACCACCTCGTTGACGGCGTGGCCGTCGTGCCCGCGCACCCACGACCAGCGCACCGCCAGCCTCCGCGCCAGCGCGTCGACCGCCTCGATGAGGTCGCGGTTGAGCACCGGCTCGCCGCTGGCGGTCTTCCAGCCCTTGCGCCGCCAGCCGTGGATCCACTTCGACAGCGCGTCGACCACGTAGCGCGAGTCGGAGAGCACCTCGACGGTCTCGCCCTCCGGCAGGCCGTGCAGCGCCTCCAGCACGGCCCGCAGCTCCATGCGGTTGTTGGTGATGGCGTGGGAGCCGTCGGTGACCCAGCGCGTGCCGCCGAAGCGGACGGCGGGCCGGCCGCGGTCGAGCACCACGAAGCCGGTGCCGCCGGGGCCGCCCGGGTTCACCAGGGCCGAGCCGTCGGAGAAGACGAGGAAGCGGGCGCCGTCGGACATGCCGGGCGGCACCCTACTCCGGGGGCGGCGCCTCGCACCACCGCCGACGCGCGTCGTCCTCACGGCGCCCCGCGCGGGAAGCGCCGCGCGGGGGAGGCTGGATGCCACCCCCGGTGGCGCGAGGGCGGGGGTACGATCCACCAGGCATGTCCGCCCCGCCCACCACCCCGGCACCGGGTCTCTCGCAGGCAGAGGCCGCGGACCGGCTAGGACGCGAGGGACCGAACGAGCTGGCGCAGTCGGGCGCCCGGTCCCTGCTCGCGACCATCTGGGACGTGCTGCGCGAGCCCATGTTGGCGCTGCTCCTCGGCGCGGCCGGCCTCTACCTGCTCCTCGGCGACCGGCTGGAGGCCGCGGCGCTGCTGGTGGCGGTGGTGGTGGTGGTGGGCATCACGCTCACGCAGGAGCGGCGCACCGAGCGGGCGGTGGCGGCGCTGCGGGATCTCTCGAGCCCGCGCGCCCTGGTGGTCCGCGACGGCGAGCGGCGGCGCATCCCGGGGCGCGAGGTGGTGCGCGGCGACGTGCTGGTGCTGGCCGAGGGCGACCGCGTGCCGGCCGACGGGCGCCTCGTCGAGGCCGCCCACCTGGAGGTGGACGAGTCGCTCCTCACCGGCGAGTCGCTGCCGGTGCGCAAGGTGGCGGCCCGGCCCGGCACGGCGCCGGAGGCGGCGCGGCCCGGCGGCGACGGCCTGCCCTTCGCCTGGGCCGGCACGCTGGTGGTGCGCGGTCACGGCGTCGCGGAGGTGACCGCCACCGGACCGCGCAGCGAGATGGGGCGCATCGGCCTCTCGCTCGCCACGCTCGACGCCGGCCGCTCGCCGCTCCAGGTCGAGGTGGGGCGGGTGGTGCGGCGCATGGCGGTGATCGGGCTCCTGCTCTGCGCCGCCCTCACCCTGCTCTACCGCGCCACGCGCGGCGGCTGGCTGGAGGCGCTGCTGGCTGGCGTGGCCCTCGCCATCTCCATGCTCCCCGAGGAGCTGCCGGTGGTGCTGACGCTCTTCATGGCCTTCGGCGCCTGGCGCATCTCGAAGAGCCGCGTGCTGACGCGCCGCCTGCCGGCCATCGAGGCGCTCGGCAGCGCCACCGTGCTCTGCGCCGACAAGACCGGCACGCTCACCGAGAACCGCATGCAGGTGACGCGGCTCTGGGTCCGCGGCGCCTTCCACGAGGTGGGCGGGGGAGCGCTGCCCGAGCCCTTCCACGAGGTGGTGGAGCTGGCCATGCTGGCGAGCCAGCGCGACCCCTTCGACCCGATGGAGCAGGCCTTCCACCGGCTGGGGCAGGTGGCGCTGGCGGGCACCGAGCACCTCGCCTTCCAGCGGGGCTGGACCCTGGTGCGCGAGTACCCGCTCTCGCCGGCCCTGCTGGCGGTGAGCCACGCCTGGCGCGATCCGGGTGGGACGCGCCTGGTGGTGGCGTCGAAGGGGGCGCCCGAGGCCATCGCCGACGTCTGCCACCTGCCCGAGCCGGAGGCGGGCGAGGTGCGCGCCGCGATGGCGGCCATGGCGGCCGGCGGCCTGCGGGTGCTGGCGGTGGCGCGGGCCGAGGTGGCGGCGGGCGCGCTCCCGGACGGGCAGCACGACTTCGACTTCGCGCTGGCGGGGCTGGTGGGCCTGGCCGATCCCGTGCGCCAGGGCGTGCCGGAGGCGGTGGCCGAGTGCGCCGGCGCCGGCGTGCGGGTGGTGATGATCACCGGCGACTCGCCAGCCACGGCGCGGGCCATCGCCCGCCAGGTTGGGCTGCCGGCCGGCGAGCCGGTGACCGGCGCCGAGCTGGCCGCGCTCTCCGACGAGGCGCTCGACGAGCGGCTGCGCGGGGCGGCGGTCTTCGCGCGGGTGGTGCCGGAGCAGAAGCTGCGCCTGGTGCAGGCGCTGCGCGGCGCCGGAGAGGTGGTGGCCATGACGGGCGACGGCGTCAACGACGCGCCGGCGCTCAAGGCGGCCCACATCGGCGTGGCCATGGGCGGCCGCGGCACCGACGTGGCGCGCGAGGCGGCCGCGCTGGTGCTCACCGACGACCACTTCGGCTCCATCGTGGCGGCCATCCGGCTGGGGCGGCGCATCTTCGACAACCTGCGGCGCGCCATGGCCTACGTGCTGGCGGTGCACGTCCCCATCGCCGGCGTGGCGCTCCTGCCGGTGCTGCTCGGCTGGCCGCTGGTGCTCTACCCGCTCCACATCGTCTTCCTGGAGCTGGTCATCGACCCGGCCTGCTCCATCGCCTTCGAGGCCGAGCCGGGCGACCCGGCGTTGATGCGCCGACCGCCGCGCCGCGCCGGCGCGCCCCTCTTCGCGGGGGCGCTCGTGGCGGTCTCGCTGCTGCAGGGGGTGAGCGTGCTGGCGGCGACCCTGGTCGCCTTCCGGCTGGGGCTCGACCACACCGGCGCCGAGGACTCGGGGCGCGCCCTGGCCTTCGCCGCGCTCATCGCCGGCAACGTGGGGCTCATCCTGGTCAACCGCTCGTGGCGCCGCCTGGCGGTCGGCACCCTCGGGACGCGCAACTGGGCGGTCTGGGCGGTGGTGGTCGGCGCCAGCGCCACCCTGGCGGCGGCGCTGACGGCGCCGTTCCTGCGGAAGCTCTTCCGCTTCGGGCCGGTGAGCTGGGAGGACCTGGCGCTCGCGGCGGGCGCCGGGTTCCTGTCGCTCGCCTGGTTCGAGGTGGCGAAGTGGTTCCGGCCGCGCTGGCTGGTGGAAAGCTAGGGCTTCGGGGGCTCGGCGGGGGCCGGAGCGGGAGCCGGAGCGGGAATCGGGGGGGCAGCCTCGGTGGCGGTCGGGGGCGCGACCGGCGCGGGAGCCTGGGCCGCCTCGACCGGTTTGGCAGGCGCCCTGGGCGCCCGCTGGAGCCCGGCGGCCGAGACCACGCTGGCACCGCTCCCCCGCTTCACGGCGAGCAGCAGGTTGGAGTCCTCGAGCCGGCGGTAGCCGATGACGAAGGGCAGCGGCCGCAGCGGCTGCTCGGCGCAGGCGCTGGCGAGGTCCTGCTGGAAGGCGCCCTGGAAGGGCTTGCGCGGGCGCTGGTAGGTGCCGAAGCAGGTGAACTCCCAGTCCTTGCCGAAGGCGCGGTAGGGGACGCCCGAGTCCTCCTGCAGGATGGCGCCGCACTGCTCGAGCAGCGCCACGCGCGTCCTGGAGAAGTGGTTGTCGTGGAGGATGAAGCTGGCCGCCTTGAGGAAGCCGGTGGCCGGGCCGAAGGTCCGCATCCAGGGGAGGAAGCCCGGCTGGGCGCGCAGCGCGCCGTCCTCCAGGTCGATGCGCACGTAGGAGAGGGTCTGCGGTGCGCGGCCGGGGAACTGGAACCTCACCTTCACGCCCGGCACCCCGCGGCCCCAGCGCTGGCCGGGGCCGAGGTCGTGCGGCACGCCGGCGGCGTCCACCTCGAAGCGGACCGCCTCGAGCACCTCGGCCCCCATGCGGCCGAGGAAGACGTAGAGCACCGGCAGTACGCCGCGGATGCCGTGGCCGTGCAGGTCCTTCCCCATCTCGTGGGTGCGGAAGAAGCTGGAGGGGATGGTGGTGCGCAGGGCGAACGAGAGGGCGTCGAGGGCGGCGTGCACCTCCTCGCGCTTCATGGCCTCAGGGGCCTGCACCGACCCGACCGGCTCGAGCCCGGCCAGCAGGTAGGCGGGCGCATCGGGGAAGAGGCGCACCACGTGGGCGGCGTCCGGGCCGCCGAACAGGTAGAGCACGCTGGCGTCCTTCCGGAGGTGCGGCGCCAGCTCGGCCGCCTGCCACGTGGCCATGGCGTCGAGGCGGGCGCCCAGGGTGGGCCAGTCCTTCTCCAGCTCCGCGACGTGGTCCTTCCACTCGGGCCGGGACTCGAGGGCGGCCAGCGGCGAGTCGGTCGGCACCGGCAGGCCGGCCAGGAAGCGGGCCTGCTCGCCCGGGGTCGAGGCGCGGGCGACCTGCGCGGCCGGGGCCGGGGCCGGCGGCGCGGGCTCCTTCCCCTGGGCGGCGCGGGCGACCGGCGCGAGCAGGGTCAGGGTCAGGGCCAGGACGAGGGAAGCGGCGGGGCGCGCCGAGGCGGTGGTGAGATGGGGCATGCGGCACGGCTCCGGAGGATCGGCGGCGAGACAGGCTCGCGGGTGGAGGGGCCGCACCTTACACCGAATGGCCCCGCGCGACCCCGCGGCGGACCGCGGTTGGACGCCCGGCGGCGGCGGCGGATTCACCGCGTCGGCCCGCCGGGCGCGGCGGCCGGCGAGGGGTGGCCGAGCGCCTCGGCCCAGACCGCATAGGCGTCCACCGCGGCGCCGATGCCGGAGAGCTTGCGGCTGACGCAGCGCTGGCGCTCGCCGCAGGGGTGACGCGTCGCGCCGCCCAGCTCCGGATCGAGGTAGCGCGTGCCGGCGCTGCTGAGGAGCGCGATGACGTAGCGGCGCGGGGGCTTGCCGGGGAGCGCCTCCACCAGGCCGGCGTCGGCGGCGTAGTTCCAGGTGAGGCCGGTCTTGTGCAGGAACTGGACCTCGGCGGCCGCGTTGCAGGGGCGCACGTCGCGGCCGTAGGCGACGCCCTGCACGGTGGCGCCCCCGGTCTGCGGGTCGAGGAAGCGCGCCGGCACCAGGGCCGGGATGCCGGCCGGCACCTCGCCGCACAGCAGGCCCGCGGAGAGCATCTCGTGGTAGCCCTGCCCGGCCAGCAGCCGTCGCATGAGGTGGCGGCCGTAGGCCGGAAGCGCGTCTCCGGTCACCAGCTCGCCCTCGGGCGTCCGCCAGCGCGCCACCGGTCCGGCGGCCACCAGCCAGAGCAGCCGGGCCACGTCCATGGCGGTGGCGTGGATCTCGCCGGGCGCCCAGCGCCCGCCGTCGGCCGGGCTGGTCCCCTCGACGCGCAGCGTGGCGAGGCCGAGCGCGGCCATGCGCCGGTTGAGCTTCACCACGTCGCCGTGGGCGTGCAGGTAGCGCAGGAGCGCCTTGGTGGCGGCGTTGTCCGACTCGGTGACCATGGCCTCCAGCCAGTCGCCGAGCGGCCGCCGCGGCGCGCCCGGCTCGGGGCCGGCCGGCACCGGGGTGGCGAGCGAGGTGGCCCCCTCGTCGATGCGCTTCGCCAGGTGGAAGGCCAGCACCAGCTTGAAGACCGAGGCCGGGTATGGCGACATGAAGTCGCGGACCTCACCCGGGCCGCGGCGAGGGTCCAGCCCGCCGGGCACCAGGTCGTCGGCCACGGTGAAGGGCTCGGCCACGGCGCCGGCCTCGCGTCGCGCCGGGTTCCAGCGCCGGAAGCGGACGCCGGTCGCGGCGAGGCTCCGGTCGAGGGTCACCACCCGGCCGCGCGGCGAGACCGGGTCGACCAGCAGGTTGGCCGCCTCCACGGCACGGCCGGCGCCGTCGAGCCGGATGACCGCGACGTCGAGGTGGGGCACGGCGGCGACGCGGGGGAGCGGCGACGGGCAGGCCAGGCCGCCCGGGCAGCGCCCCTCGTCGACCCCGGCGTCGACGAGCTCGTCGAGCCGGGCCTCGGCGACCGCCTCGAGGAGCGCCTCGGCGAGGCCGGGGCGCGGCGGACCGGCCGCGCCCACCGTGCCCATGGCCACCACGGGGGCCCCACCGCGCGGGGCGGCCGCGAGCGCCAGGCAGGTGGCCAGCAGGGCGGCGGTCAGGTGGGCTCCGGGGCGGATGGCACTGCGCGCATTGTAGTCGAGGGCCTGCGGTCGGCCAGCGGCGCGCCCGGCGGCCGCATAGGATCAGCGCATGTCGAAGGCCTTCACCAGCGAGGAGACGCCCGACCTCGGCCCGGTGACCCGCGCCCCGCCGCGGCTCGCCCCGGGCGAGGTCCGCTACGTCACGCCCGAAGGCCAGGCGGCCCTGCGCCGCGCGCTCGAGGCCCTGCGCTCCGAGCGATCGACCGTCGCGGCCGGCTCGGCGCCCGACCGGACCGGACGGCTCGCCGACCTCGACGCCCGCGCCGCCCTGGCCGAGGCGACGCTGGGGGCGCTCACCGTCCTCTCCCCCGACGCCGCGCCACCCGGCCAGGTGGCCTTCGGCCGCTGGGTCACGGTGGCGGACGCGGACGGCTCGCGCACCACCTGGCGGCTCGTCGGGCCGGACGAGGTGGAGGCCCGCCGCGGCCTCATCAGCGTCCACTCGCCGGTGGCGCGCGCCCTGCTCGGCCGCCGGGCCGGCGACGAGGCCGAGGTGGCGCGGCCCGGCGGTCCCCGGCTGCTCACCGTGGTGGAGGTCCGGACCACCGCGCCCTGAGAGGCCGTGAAGCAATCCCCTCCCGTCGCCGGATCGGCCGATGCGCGGCGCATCGCGGCGTTGCGCCTCCCTCACATATCGGCGGGATATGCTCGGTCGGCGCGCCTGGCGCTGCTTGCGCCTCGACCGCCCGGCTCGGTCCGGGGATTCCCTCACGGCCGCTGAGCGCCGGGAGGCGCCCAGCCCGGGAACCCCGCCGCGCGCCCCTGGCTCCCACCCCGTCGATGACCCTCCCCTGGTGGCTCCCCTTCGGCCGCGTGCCCGAGATCGCGCCGGCGGCGCTGGCCGAGGCGCTGGCCCGGTCGCCCGCGCCCCAGCTCGTCGACGTGCGGACCGGCGTCGAGCACGCCGCCGGCCGGATCGCCGGGGCCGTGAGCGTTCCCATCAGCGTCCTCTCGGCCCGGCTCGACGCCCTCGGCCTCGATCCGGAGCGTCCGGTGGTGGCCATCTGCCTCTCGGCCCACCGCTCCATCCCGGCGGTGCGACTCCTGCGCGCCCGCGGCTACGACGCCGTGCAGCTCGGGGGCGGGATGCTGGCCTGGCGGGCGGCAGGGCTGCCCCAGGTCCGGGGATGAGCGGCGCCGCGGCGTGAGCGCCCTGCCCGCGGGGTCATCCCGGCGGCAAATCTCCCCTTTGCGCGTCCGGGCGTTTGCGCCTAGAAGGGGGCTCCCACCCCTTCCCAGTCGGATGCGCCGTCGCCCGGCGCGCCTCGACCCAAGGCACGGACATGACGACGGGTTCCCAGCGTGGCCTCGGCCGCTTCGCCTGGCTCTCCATCGCGGCGGCCATCACCACCATCGCCCTCAAGATGGCCGCCTGGCGCCTCACCGGCTCGGTCGGCCTGCTCTCCGACGCCATGGAGTCGCTCGTCAACCTGGTGGCCGCGGTGATGACGCTCATGATGCTCACGGTGGCCGCCCGGCCGCCCGACGAGGACCACGCCTACGGCCACACCAAGGCGGAGTACTTCGCGAGCGGCGCCGAGGGGGCGCTCATCCTGCTGGCCGCCGTCGGCATCGGCTGGGCCGCGGTGGGCCGCCTGCTCGCGCCCCAGCCCATCGAGCAGGCCGGGCTCGGCGTGGTCGTCTCCACCGCCGCCTCGCTCGTCAACCTGGGCGTGTCCCGCGTGCTCCTGGCCGCCAGCCGCCGCCACCACTCGATCGCGCTGGAGGCCGACGCCCACCACCTCATGACCGACGTCTGGACCTCGGCCGGCGTGCTCGCCGGCATCGGCCTGGTCACCGTCACCGGCTGGCAGTGGCTCGACCCCGTCATCGCCATCCTGGTGGCCGTGCAGATCGTCTGGACCGGCGTCCAGCTCCTGCGCCGCTCGGCCATGGGGCTGCTCGACGCGGCCCTGGCGCCGGCCGAGCAGGAGGCGCTGCGGGCGGTGCTGGCCCACCACGAGGGGCCCTCCGTCCGCTTCCACGCCGTGCGCACGCGCCAGGCGGCGGCGCGCCGCTTCGTCTCCATGCACGTGCTCGTCCCGGGCGACTGGACGGTCCGCCGAGGCCACGAGCTGCTCGAGGCCATCGAGCACGAGGTCCGGGCCGTCATCCCCAATGCCACCGTGCTCACGCACCTGGAAGCGCTGGAGGATCCGGCCTCCTGGCAGGACCAGGAGCTCGATCGGGGAGCCGCCCCTCCCGAGGCAGCCCCGTAGAATCGCCGGGCGCCCGGGCCGTCCGAGGGTCATCTTCCTGGAGGAACCGCCATGCGCACCCCGCTCACCCTCCCCGCCGCGACCACCGCGCTGCTGGTCCTGGCGCTGGCCCCGGCCCCAGCCCCCGCCGCGGCGGACGACTCCATCCGCTGCGAGGGCGGCATCGTCTCGCTGGGCGACACCAAGCTCGACCTGCTCGGCAAGTGCGGCCACGCGGCGCTGGTGGAGCGGGTGGCCGAGGAGCGGGGCGGGGCGCTCGTGCGCGACGGGGAGCAGGTCTTCTCCTCCCAGACGGCCTCGGTCACGGTGGAGCGCTGGACCTACAACTTCGGCCCACGCCGCTTCACCCAGATCGTCCGGGTGGAGGGCGGTCGCGTCGCCGCGATCGATCGCGGCAGCTACGGCTACGACCTCGGCTCGGAACCCTCCCAGGCCGGCATCCCCCGCGCCCGCTGCGGCCACCTCTCCATCCACGAGGGGGACCGGGTCTTCGACCTCCTGGCCCGCTGCGGCGAGCCGGCCTCGCGCGACGTGACGGTGGTGACGCGCCGCCTGGTGCAGGAGGTGAAGCCCGGGGTCCAGCGCGTCGAGGGAAAGCGCGGCACGCGCGAGCGGGGGCCGCTGCTGGTGGAGAGCGCCACCGCCACCTTCAACGTCGAGGTCTGGATCTACGACTTCGGCCCGCAGGTGCTGACCCGCATCGTCGAGCTGGAGGACGGCGTGGTGACCGGCGTCACCACCGGCGGCCACGGGTACTCGCGCTGAAGCGCCGCCCCGTCGCCCCGGCGTGGCTGGTGCCCGGCCGCCCCCGCGCAGGTGACTCCAAGCGGTACACCCTCCCGGCTGGGCCCTCCGGCCCGGGAGGGCGTACGGTGGAACGACGTGGGAGGTTCTGGCATGTCCAACCGTCCCGAACAGCGGCGCGTCCCGGCCCGCGTCCACACCGGGTCGGGTTGGCTCGCCGGCACCATCCACCTCCCCAAGATGCAGGGGTTCCTGGCGCACCTGTGCTCCGGCGAGCTCTACCTCGCCCTCACCGACGTCCTGCTGCCAGGCCAGAAGTCCACCATCCCCTTCTTCGCGCTGCGCCGGGCCTCGGCCGTCCTGGTGGTGCCCGCCTGCGCCGAGTGGGTCGTCGGCGTCGGGCCGCCCGACCTGGCGCGCACCGATCGGATGGTCTGCTGCCTGCTGGACATCGGCGCGGTGACGGGCCGGCTGGAGATGACGCGGGCGGTGCGCGTCTCGGACTTCGTGGCCGACCGCGACGGCTTCCTGGTGCTGCGCCACGCCGTCATCGGACCGGCGCACGAGGCGACCCCGCTCATCTTCGTGAACGCCCGGGCCTGCGTCGGGGTGGGCGATCTCGGACCGGGCGCGGCGCACCCCGGCGGGCCGGACGAGTCGGTCGACGTGGAGCTGGACCTCGCCCCGACCGGGCCGGGCCTGCCGGCCTGACCGCCCGAATCCAGGCAGTTGCAGCCCCGCCGGGGCTGGGCTACACGGGCCGGATGGCCGACGCACCTCGCCCCTCGAACTTCCTCACCGAGATCATCGACGCCGATCTGGCCGCCGGCCGGAACGGCGGCAAGGTGGTGACACGCTTCCCGCCCGAGCCGAACGGCTACCTCCACCTCGGCCACGCCAAGTCGATCCTGCTCAACTTCGGCCTGGGACGCCGCTACGGCGGCCGGGTCCACCTGCGCTTCGACGACACCAACCCGGTGACCGAGGAGGCCGAGTACGTCGAGGGGATCCAGGCCGACGTGCGCTGGCTGGCGGGCGAGTGGGACGGCCTGTACTACGGCTCCGACTTCTTCGAGCGCATGTACCAGTGCGCCGAGCGGCTGGTGCGCGAGGGGAACGCCTACGTCGACAGCCAGCCGCAGGAGGCCATCCGCGAGCAGCGCGGCGACTTCGGCACCCCGGGCGTGAACGGCCCGTTCCGCGACCGGCCGGCGGCGGAGAGCCTCGACCTCCTGCGGCGCATGCGGGCCGGCGAGTTCCCCGACGGCGCCTGCGTGCTGCGCGCCCGCATCGACATGGCGCACCGCAACGTGCTGCTGCGCGACCCGCTGCTCTACCGGATCCGCCACGTCCACCACCACCGGACCGGCGACGCCTGGTGCATCTACCCGATGTACGACTACGCCCACCCCCTGGAGGACGCCTTCGAGGGGGTGACCCACTCCATCTGCACGCTGGAGTTCGAGTCCAACCGCGAGCTCTACGACTGGGTGCTGGATCGGCTCGGGCCGTGGGATCCGCGCCCGCGCCAGTACGAGTTCGCCCGCCTCGCGCTCGGCTACACCGTCATGTCGAAGCGCAAGCTCCTGCAGCTCGTCAACGAGAAGCGGGTCTCCGGCTGGGACGACCCGCGCATGCCCACCCTGGCCGGCATGCGGCGCCGCGGCATCACGCCGGAGGCGCTGCGCGACTTCGCCGAGCTCATCGGCGTGGCCAAGAACAACAGCGTGGTCGACATCGGCAAGTTCGAGTACGCCATCCGCGGCGACCTGGAGGGCCGCTCGCCGCGGGCCCTGGCGGTGCTCGACCCCCTGCCCATCACCGTCACCACCTGGCCGGCCCGCCAGCTCGAGTGGCTCGACGTGCCCTGGTGGCCGGCCGAGCCGGAGCGCGGCCTCCGCCAGGTCCCCTTCGGCCACGACCTGCTCATCGAGCGGGAGGACTTCTCCGAGGTGCCACCTCCGGGCTGGAAGCGGCTGGGGCCGGGGCGCGAGGTGCGCCTCGCCGGCGGCTACGTCGTCCGCTGCGACGAGGTGGTGCGCGGGCCCGGCGGCGAGGTGACCGGGCTGCGCGTCAGCCACGACCCGGCCTCCCTCGCGCCCTCGGCCGGCGACAAGGGGCGGGTCTCCGGCACCATCCACTGGGTCCACGAGCAGCGCTCGGTGGCCTGCCAGGTGCGGCTCTACGACCGGCTCTTCTCGGTCGAGCAGCCAGACGCCGCTCCCGACTTCCTGGCCACCCTGAACCCCGACTCGCTGGTCCACGCCACGCGCGCCAGGGTGGAGCCCGCGGTGGCGGCGGCGCGACCGGGCGACCGCTTCCAGTTCCTCCGCCAGGGCTACTTCTTCGCCGACCCCGTCGACTCGCGCCCCGGCGCGCCGGTCTTCAACCGGACCATCACGCTCAAGGACACCTGGGGCAAGGCCGCCAGGGCCGCCGAGCCGAAGGCGGCGCGCCCACGCGACGCGAAGCCTGCCGGGCCGGCCGACGGCGCGCCCGGCGCCGCGCCGCGGAAGGGTCGCTCCGATGCCCGCGCCGAGCGGCGCGCCGGCGTGCCGGCGCTGGCCGCGGCCTTCGCCCGCTACCAGTCCGACCTGAAGCTCCCCGCCGAGCAGGCCGACCTCCTCACCGGCGATCTCGCCGTGGTCGGCTACTTCGACGCCGCGGTGGCGGCGCATCCGGGAACCGCCGGCGCCGCCTCGGTGGCGCGCTGGCTGCTCAACGACCTGCTCGGCCTCGCCGGCGACCGGCCGCTCGACGCCCTGCCGCTGCCCGGCGCCGCCTTCGGCGCCTTCGTGGCGCTCCTGGACGCCGGCCGACTCACCCCGGCGGCGGGCAAGACGCTGCTGGCCGACCTGGCCGCCGGCGGCGGCGACCCGGCCACCCGGATGGCGGCGCTCGGCCTCGGGAGGGTCGACGACACCGCCGCCATCGACGCCGCGGTGGAGCGGGCCCTGGCGGCCGCCGCCGGCGAGGTGGCGCGCTACCGCGCCGGCGAGAAGAAGCTCTTCGGCGTCATCCTGGGCGCCGCCATGCGCGAGGCCAGGGGGGCCGACGCCGCCGCGGTGCGGGCCCGGCTCCAGCTGAAGCTGGGCTAGCGGAACGGCCGGGCGGGAGGCGCCTGGCGGGGCCGGCCGGGCCGAGGCCCGGGGGGCCGGCGTCCCCGTGCGCACCGGCCCGGGATGCGGTATCTCACTCCTCCCCACCAGCGCCCTCTCCACCTGCCCGCCGGAGCCGCCCGCCCATGCAGCAGACCGAGAACCTCAACGTCGCCGCCTTCGACGACATGCCGTCGCCGGACGAGGTGCACGCCCGCGTGCCGCTCACCGAGCGGGCCGCCCAGACCGTGCTGGCCGGCCGCCGCGCCGTGGAGGCCATCCTGGACGGGCGCGACCACCGGCTCTTCGCGGTGGTGGGCCCCTGCTCCATCCACGACCCGGTGGCCGGCCTCGACTACGCGCGCCGCCTGGCGGGGCTGGCCGCCGAGGTGTCGGGCACCATGGTGGTCCTCATGCGGGTCTACTTCGAGAAGCCCCGCACCGCGCTCGGCTGGAAGGGCTTCATCAACGACCCGCGCATGGACGACTCCTTCCGGGTGGACGAGGGGATGGTGCGGGCCCGCCAGCTCCTGCTCGACATCAACGAGGCGGGGCTGCCCTGCGGCACCGAGGCGCTCGACCCCATCGGCCCGCAGTACTACGGCGACCTGGTCTCCTGGACCGCCATCGGCGCCCGCACCTCCGAGTCGCAGACGCACCGCGAGATGTCCTCGGGCCTCTCCACCCCGGTGGGCTTCAAGAACGCCACCGACGGCGACCTCGACGTGGCCGTCAACGCCATCCTCTCCGCCGGCGGCGCCCACGCCTTCCTGGGCATCAGCGGCCAGGGGCGCACCGCCATCGTGCGGACCCGCGGCAACCGCCACGGCCACATGGTGCTGCGCGGCGGCGGCGGCCGGCCCAACTTCGACACCGTCTCCATCTCCATGGCGGAGCAGGCGCTGCAGAAGGCCAGGCTGCCGGTCAACATCGTGGTGGACTGCAGCCACGCCAACTCCTGGAAGAAGCCGGAGCTGCAGCCGCTCGTCATGAAGGACGTGGTCCACCAGATCCGCGAGGGCAACCGCTCGGTGGTGGGCTTCATGGTGGAGAGCTTCCTCGAGGCGGGCCACCAGCCCATCCCGGCCGATCTCTCGAAGCTCCGCTACGGCTGCTCGGTGACCGACGCCTGCGTCTCCTGGGAGACCACCGTGGAGATGCTGCGCACCGCCGACGCCGTGCTGCGCGAGGCGCTGCCGGCGCGCCGCCGCGGCTAGCCGAGGGGCGCCGCCATGGGCCGCCTGCGCGAGCTCTCGCTCTCGGCCGTCATCGCCGGCTTCGTCACCGTGCTGGTGGGCTACACCAGCTCGGCCGCCATCGTCTTCTCGGCGGCGCGCGCCGCCGGCGCCGGCCCGGCCGAGGTGGCCTCCTGGATGTGGGCCCTCGGCCTGGGCATGGGCGTCACCTGCATCGGGCTGTCGCTGCGCTACCGGGTGCCGGTGGTGACCGCCTGGTCGACGCCCGGCGCCGCCCTGCTCGCCACCAGCGCCGCCGGCCTGCCCATGTCGGCGGCGGTGGGCGCGTTCCTGGTCTCCGGCGTGCTCATGCTGCTGGCCGGCGTGACCGGCCTCTTCGAGCGCTCCATGTCGCGCATCCCGGTGCCGCTCGCCTCGGCCATGCTGGCCGGCGTGCTGCTGCGCTTCGGCCTCGACGCCTTCGTGGCCATGAAGACCCAGCTCGGCCTGGCGCTCGCCATGTTCGCCGCCTACCTGGTGGGGCGCCGGCTCTGGCCGCGCTACGCCGTGGTCGGCGTGCTGGCGCTGGGGGTGGCGGTGGCCTGGTGGGCCGGCCTGCTCCAGCTCGGCGAGGTGCGGCTCGAGCTGGCCCGGCCGGTCTTCACCTCCCCGACCTTCACGGTGGGGGCCCTGGTGGGCGTGGCCATCCCGCTCTTCGTCGTCACCATGGCCTCCCAGAACGTGCCCGGGGTGGCCGTCATGCGCGCCGCCGGCTACGGCAGCACGCCCGTCTCGCCGCTCGTCGGCTGGACCGGCCTCACCACCGTGGTGCTCGCCCCCTTCGGCGGCTACGCCTTCAACCTGGCGGCCATCACCGCCGCCCTGTGCATGGGGCGCGAGGCCCACGAGGATCCGGCGCGACGCTACTGGGCTGCGGTCTTCGCCGGCCTCTTCTACGTGGTGCTCGGCCTCTTCGGCGCCACCGTGGGGGCCCTCTTCGCCGCCTTCCCCAGGGAGCTGGTCATGGCGGTAGCGGGGCTGGCGCTCGTCAACACCATCGGCTCCGGGCTCGCCGCGGCGGTGAAGGACGACGACCAGCGCGAGCCGGCGCTCGTCACCTTCCTCGTCACCGCCTCGGGCGTGAGCCTCTTCGGCGTCGGCTCGGCCTTCTGGGGCCTGGTGGCCGGAGCGGTGGCGCTCTTCGTGCTGCGCAAGGCCTGAACGGCGCCGAGCCCTTCGGCGACCACGATGGAGGTCTCCCGTGTACTACGCCCTCACCTACGAGACCGTCCCCGACCACGCCACCCGCCGCACGCCCTTCCGCGCCGAGCACCTGGCGCTGGCCAGGGAGTTCCACGCGGACGGGCGGCTCGTCCTGGCCGGCGCCTTCAACCCCATCGAGGGCGCCCTGCTGATCTTCCGGGGGGACTCGCCGTCGGCGGCGGAGGACTTCGTGAAGCGCGACCCCTACGTGAGGAACGGCCTGGTCACCGCCTGGCGCCTGCGCGAGTGGACGGTGGTGGTCGGGGGCTGAGGACCACCCGCGCGGCCCCCGCCGTCCCCGGGACGGGGACTGGAGGACCCCGTACGCCGGGTCGCGGCACCTTGACTCCTACCCGGTCCGGCGGGGACTCTCCCGGGTGCACGCCGCGCCCGACCGGCGCGCGGTGCCACCGCCCATGATCCCGGCTCTCCGTCTCCACCGCCGGGCCGCGGCCGCCCTCGCCGCGGCCGCCCTCGCCGCAGCGTCCATGCCGGCCCTGGCGGCGCCCGCGCAGCGCCCGCTCTCCCAGTCTGCCACCGAGCGCTGGACCTACCGCGATGGCCTGCCCCACAACGTGGTCCACCGGCTCCTCGCCAGCCGGGGCGGCTACCTGTGGATCGGGTCGCAGGAGGGGCTGGTCCGGTTCGACGGGGTCCGCTTCAAGGTGTTCGCGCAGCGCGACACGCCGGGCCTGGCCGGCAACGAGATCAACGCGCTCATGGAGGATGAGCGCGGCACGCTCTGGGTCGGGACGTCGCTCGGCCTGAGCCGCCTGGCCGGGAGCGAGTTCGAGCTGGTCGACCTGGGAGGCGACGCGGCCGTCACCGACCTCGCCAGCGACGGCGAGGGAGGCGCCTGGGTGGCCACCGAGGCGAACGGCGTGGTGCGCGTTCGCGCCGGCCGCCCGGCGCGCGTGGACCGGCTCGACGGCCTGCCCGACCCGCGGGTGCTGGCGCTCTTCCGTGCCGGCCAGGCGCTCTGGATCGGCGGGTACGGCGGCCTCTCGCGGCTCGCCGGCGGCCGGCTGGAGAACCTGGGGCACACCGGGCCGTCGACCGACGCGGTCACCCGCATCATGGAGGGGCGCGACGGCACGCTCTGGGTCGGAACGGCCGCCGGCCTGGCCCGGCGCCGACCCGGCGCCGCCCGCGTGGAGCGGACGCCCTTCGCCGGCTCGACCATGGTGAGCGCGCTCGCCGAGGACCGGACCGGCGCGCTCTGGGTGGGAACGGAGAACGGTCCGGTGGTGCGCCTGGTCGACGAGCGGGCCGAGCCGGTCGGCGGGGCTCCCGGCCTCTCGGCCGCGCACGCGCTCACCGAGGACCGCGACGGCAACCTCTGGCTCGGCACCGAGTCGGGCGGGCTGTTCCGCCTGCGCTGGGGCCAGGCCATGACCATCGCCACCGAGGAGGGGCTCGCCGCCGACGTGGTCTGGGCGGTCCACGGTGGGCGCGGCGGCATCACCTGGGTGGCGAGCGACGGCGGGCTCGACCGGATCGCCGCCGACCGCCCGCGGAGGGTCCTCGCGCCCGAGCTCTCGGGCGAGACCCTGGGCGGCCTCCTGGAGGACCGGGCCGGCGACCTGTGGGTCGGCACCGTCGGCGGCGTGCTGCGCTTCGGCCCCGGCGGCGTCACGCGCTACGGCCGGGCCCAGGGGCTCAACGGCTCCCTGGCCCGCACCTTCCACGAGGACGCGCGCGGCACCATCTGGGTGGGCACCTCCCACGGCCTCTTCCGGCTCGCGAACGGGCGCTTCCAGCCGCTCGCCACCGATCCGAAGCTGGCCGGCGACAAGCTCAACGTCCTCGCCGAGCTCCCCGACGGCAGCCTGTGGGCCGGGGCCACCACCGGCCTGGCGCGCGTCGAGGGCGACCGGCTGGTGGCGGTGGCGCCCGCCGGCCAGCCCCTGCGCGGCGACGTGACCGCGCTGCATGGCGACGCCGACGGCACGCTCTGGATCGGCACGGTCGGC
>Ga0209682_10000208_pt1 | contig 19994 bp, 16 predicted proteins | sample DOMMetBare2Fresh_2_FD_187471 | JGI IMG/M metagenome (GOLD analysis project Ga0209682, IMG submission 187471) | Wetland sediment microbial communities from St. Louis River estuary, USA, under dissolved organic matter induced mercury methylation -... | ecosystem: Environmental > Aquatic >... | reverse complement strand
GCGCAGTCGATCTACGCCTTCCGCGCCGCCGAGCTGCGCAACATCCTCGACTTCCCGACCCAGTTCGACCCGCCGGCACGGGTGCAGACACTGACGCGCAACTACCGCTCGACGCAGCCCATCCTCGATGCATCGAACGCGGTGATCGCACTGGCCGCCGAGCGCTTCACTAAGAACCTGTGGACCGATCGCCAGGGTGCACGGCCGCGCCTGGTGACCGTCGAGGACGAAATGGCACAGGCGCGCTGGGTCGCCGACGACGTGCTGCGCCAGCGCGAGGGCGGCCTCAAGCTCAGGAGCCAGGCGGTGCTGTTCCGCACCGGCCACCACAGCGCGGCGCTGGAACTCGAGCTCACCCGGCGCAACATTCCGTTCGTCAAGTTCGGCGGCCTGAAGTTCCTCGAAGCCGCACACGTGAAGGACCTGCTGTCCGTGCTGCGCTGGGTGCAGAACCCGCGCAGCCGGCTGGCGGGCTTCCGGGTCGCGCAACTCGTGCCCGGCATCGGGCCGGCGGCGGCGCGCAAGCTGCTCGATGCGATGGAGCAGGCCACCGATCCGGTGCAGGCCTTGCGCGAGTTCGAGCCGCCGGCCGCGGCCGCCACGGACTGGCCGGCCTGGCTGCAGACCCACGAGGCCTTGCGCCGCGGTGTCTGGCCGCAGGACGTGGCCACCGCCGCGCGCTGGTACCAGCCGCACCTGGAGCGCCTGCACGACGATGCCGCGATCCGCGCCGGCGATCTGCAGCAGCTCGCGCGCATTGCCGCGGGCTACCCCAGCCGCGAGCGCTTCCTCGCCGAACTCACCCTCGACCCGCCCGAGGCGACGAGCGACGAATCCGGCGCGCCGCATCGGGACGAGGACTACCTGATCCTGTCGACCATGCACTCGGCCAAGGGCCAGGAATGGACCGCGGTGCACGTGCTCAACGTGGTGGACGGCTGCATGCCGGCCGACCTGGCCACGGGCAGCCAGGCCGAGATCGAGGAGGAGCGCCGCCTGCTCTACGTGGCGATGACGCGCGCCAAGCGCGACCTCACGCTGATGGTGCCGCAGCGCTTCCACGTCACGCAGCAGGCGAAATACGGCCCGCGCCATCTCTACGGCGCGCTGACGCGCTTCATCCCGCCGCCGGTGGCGGCGCTGTTCGAGCGCGACCAGGTCGTTGCCGCGCCCGATGCGGGCACCGGGCCGGCGCCGGTGGTCAGGGTGGACCTGATGGCGCGCGTGCGCCAGGATTTCTGATCGAATCGGCGGATGCCTGTCGATCCCCCCCAGCACACCCTCGCCACGCTGCCCAACGGCGTGCGCGTGATCTGCTTCCCGCTGCCGCAGCTGCAGACCGCCGGTGTCAGCGTCTTCGTGCGCACCGGCAGCGCGCACGAGTCGCGTGCCAACAATGGCATCAGCCATGTGCTCGAGCACATGGCCTTCAAGGGCACACGCGCGCGCGACGTGCACCGCGTCAACCTCGACGCCGAGCTCCTGGGGGCCGAGGTCAACGCGCACACGGACAAGGACCACACGGCGTACCACATGCACGGGCTCGGCCGCGATGCGCCGGCCTTCGTCGCCATGCTGTCCGACATCGTGCGCCACGCGACCTTCCCCGCCGATGAGCTCGAACGCGAGCGCGCGGTGATCCTGCAGGAGGTGGCCGAGGTCGAGGAAGACCCTGTCACGGTGGCCTACCAGCTGTTCGACCATGCCTGCTGGGGCCTGCATCCGGCGGCGCTGCCGGTGATCGGCCAGCGCCGGCACATCGAGCGCTTCACGCGCGCCGACCTGATGTCCTACGTCGAGCGCCAGTACACCGGCGCCAACGTCATCGTCGCCGCGGCCGGTGCGATCGACCCGCGGGTCGTGCTGCGTGCGGCCGAGGACGGGTTCGGCGACATGCCGCCCGGCATGGCGAACCTCGTGCCGGCGCCGGCCTACGAAGGCGGCGTGCGCAGCAAGCGCATGGACGGCGGCAGCCAGACCCATCTGGTGATGGGCTTCCCGGTGCCGTCGCTCGCCGACGCCGATCCGGCGTGCGAGGTCGCGGCGGCGGTCTTCGGCGACGGCATGAGTTCGCCGCTCCTCGCCGAGCTGCGCGAGAAGCGCGGCCTGGTCTATCACGCCAGCTGCATGGCGGATCGGTTCGACTTCTGCGGCCAGCTTGCGATCGAGGCTTCGTTCGCGCCCGACAAGCTCGACGAGGTGCTGTGCGAGGTGGCACGGCTGCTCCTGCAACAGGCCGAGCGCACCGACGCGGTGGACCTCGAGCGCGCGCGCAATCAGCTCACGGTGCGGCTGCTGCGCGATCACGAGCGGCCGGCACGGCGCCTGGAACTGGCGGCGCTCGAGCTGTTCACGGCCGGCCAGGTGCGGCCGCCGGCCGAGCGGGTGCAACACGTGCACGCCGTCACCGCCGACCAGGTGCGATCGGTCTTCCAGCGCATGCTGCGCGACGGGCCGTCGGTGGCGGTGACCGGCAGCGTCGGCCGCCACGTGTCCGACCGCGTCGGGCAGGCGCTCGCCGGCTTGCGTGGCGTCGTGCCTGCGCGGGGATAGACCCGCCGACTCTCGCACCACCGGGGCCCCCGTGGGCTCGACCCGACCGCGCGGCCGATGGCGTGCGCGCGAACAGACCTGCGCACGACGCCGACCGCGGTGCGGCTGACTTCAGACTAGGGAGAGCCGACGCACGCTTGAGCATCCGCAATGCAGGCCGCCGCGTGCGGGGCCTCAATCGGCGTGATCGGCCGCGATCCGGGGCCACGGCCCGAGACAGTCGGGGTGCTGGCCGCCGATGCGAATGTGCAGCAGCCGGGTCGGGAACGAAAGCGAGGAGTCGTCATGCCATCCGCCACGCGAAACGTGCTCGAGTCCGTCAAGTCCGGCGTCGTCAGCGGACTTTCCTGGCGCACCGCCCAGAGCACCAACCTCTTTGTGGATACGAACGTCCTGCCCAAGGGGTCGGCGATCGTCGCCTACAAGCAGCGCATCGCACTGGATCGAGACACCGTCATGGTGTTTGCCGATGATGCGCCGCGCTACAACTGGGCCCATCCCTGCCGCTACCTGCTGCACGATGCGGCCAGTGGCGCGTTCTACCGCGAGGTGCGGGCGCAGTTCCCGCCGTACATGATGGTGGAGCCGCCGAAGACCTATCAGGCCTTCCACCTGCCAGTGCGCATCGCCGGGCCCGAACTGGTCCATCCGGTCTTGCCGGTCCTGCGCTGTCCGATCCGCTGGAAGAGGGGCCAGCGCCATGCCGTGCTGTTCGCCGGCGGGTCCAACAACCGCCACACCAACGACCTCGAGTTCCTCTACCGGACGTTGCGCGACCTCTACGGCTTCCCGGCGGCCAACATCCAGGTGCTGAACCACGACGGCAGCATCAACTACAACGGCGACCCGAAGCCGGTCGTGAGCTGGCCCGGGGATGCGTCGGCGTACCGCATGCCGGTGAACGGCAAGGGCACCAAGGCCGATCTCGACACTGCGTTCAACAACCTGAAGACCAGGCTGAAGGCCGACGACCTGCTGCTCGTCCACACCAACAACCACGGCGGGCACAACGGGACCGAGTCCTATCTCTGCACCTACAGCGGGGCCGACTACCTCGCGTCGGACTTCGCCAACAAGCTGGCCACGCTGCCGAAGTTCGATTGCCTGATGGTGATGATGGAGCAATGCCACGCCGGCGGCTTCAACGCGCCGATCCTGGCGAAGTCGCCGGCCACCGTCACCAGCGTGTCGTCGGCCTGCGAGGAACTGCGCAGTTCCATCGGCGGCGCGGATTTCGACCCCTTCGCGCGCGACTGGATCGCGGCGATGACCGGCAGCACGCCCTATGGCGGGGCGCTCGCCTCGAACCCCGACACGGACGGCTCGGGCAAGGTCTCGGCACGCGAGGCGCACAACTACGCCGACGCCGTGAAGGATCCTTACGACACGCCGGTCTACGACGAGTCGAGCGTCGCGGCGGGCAACTACCATCTGGGCCAGCGCTACACCTACCTCTGGCCGATCTACTGCCGCCTGCTGGTCGAGGCCCTGCGCCCCTACTACCTGCGCAAGCCGATCCCCGAGTTCTACGACATGGTCCACACGAAGCTGGTGCCGAGCCTGCGCGACATCGAAGCCAAGCTCGACAGTGCCTCGACGCAGCAGGAGGCCGAGCTGAAGACCGCCCTTGGCGGCGTCGTGAAGACGGCGATGGGGGTGCCCCCGCGGATCGGCCGGCCGCGATGACCGAGCTGGAAAGCCGCGTGTGGGACCAGGTGCGCCGTCTCCTCGGCGCGGCCCGGCTCGACAGCGCCATCGTGTACCTCGACGACGACCTGCGGCGCGCCGGCGACCGCGTCGCCATCGGCGACGCGGTGATCGAGCTGCCCTGGGATGCGCACCTGGCCTTCGTCGATCTCGAACCGGCGGCCAACTGGGGCCATGCCTGTGCCTACGTCGCGGTCCGGCACGCCGGCGACGAGGCCGTGCAGGTCGCTGCGCAACTGCCGCCGTTCCTCAAGGCCGGTGCCAGCCGCTTCCGCCTGTTGCGGCGCGGGCCGCTGGCGCCACCCTGGGCGGTGGCGACCTCGCCGCAAGAGTGACAGGCGCCGACGGGTCGCCCGCGGGGCGGCCTGCCCGGGCCGCCGTTGCGCGGCGCGCCGCCGAGGATGCGCCGCCGGCCCGTGCCCGAGCGGCTGCCTAGTTCCACCAGAGCACGATCAGACCGAACGCGGCCAGCGGCAGCAGCAAGCGCTCGAACACGGCCGCCGACAGGTGCATCAGGACGCTGACCTTGTCCTGGTCGAAGCGCAGGTCGCGCCACAACTCGGGAAACGTCTTGAACGTCATGCCGCCCGCCAGAACCACCTCGAAGGCGGCCAGCAAGGCGCGGCCCATGGTGAGCACGCCCAGTACCGCCATCAAGGCGGCCAGCCAGGTCCAGGCCGGCCACATCGCGGCCGCCAGCAGCGCCAGCACGGGCACGCCCAGCATCAGGAGCCCGGCGCCCAGGTAGGCCGGCACACGGCGGGCAAATCGTTGATCGTTGCGTTGCAGCACCACACCGAAGGCCAGGATGGCTGCAGTCAGCAGCCAGCTCACGCTGATGGCCAGCATCGCCATCCAGGGGCGCCAGGGGACGGGTTGGTGGTGCATGGCGCCGTGCAGGAGGTAGCCCTGCATCAAGGTGTCGGTGGCACCTTCGGTCGGCTCGCCCGCGCGGCCGGGCACGGCGTACACGGCCTGGCTGCCGAACGACCCGCCGATGAGGATGATCTTCTTCCTCGCCAGGCGAGGCATGTCCAGCAGGGCACCGGACAGGCTGTACGGGCTCTTGACGAATGGGACGGCCATCGCCGTCCGGTCCCAGCTGACGCGGCGGCGCTCGCTGCCACACAGGGCCAGGGCCTGCGGTGACGCGGGGCAGGCGCAGTTGCTGTCGGCCTGCTGCGCCTGCTGCGCCACGGTCTTGCGGCCCGAGGCAATCTCGGCCACCACGATGCCGATGTCGTCGCCCGATTCCGAGTGGCGCAGCCCCGACGGGTCCGGCCGCGAATGGGTGAAGAAGAGCTGATGGTTCGCGTCCTGCTGGACGCGCGACATCCAGCGCATGTCGTCTTCGGCGGCCACGCGCCGCACCACGCTGGTGGGGCAGGCCAGGACCACCGGTCGGCATTGCGCCAGCTTCACCAGGGCCTGGCGCAGCGCCGAGGTCTCGGGGTCGTCGGGGTTGTAGACGTCGGGCGACAGGTCGAGGTTGATCGCCACCGGCCGGTCGGCGCCGCAGGAGCCCGGCGTGGACGCCGCATGCAGCGCACGCAGCACCAGGCTCATCACCTGCGGGTCCAGCGGGCGCTGGCCGGCGAAGAGGATGCTGAACTCGGCATCGTCGATGTCGACCCACGCCAGCTCCGCGAACTCCTCGCCGAACGATGCGGGTGCGGCGGCCGCGTCCAGCCCGACATGCAGGCGCATGGCCAGGGCATTGCGCGCGAAGGCGTTCTCGTAGCTCACGTTGCCACCGCGCACGTACCAGGCGCCCACCAGGGCGGTGACCATCAAGGCGAGCCAGGTCACCTGCGCGTAATACCGCCGGCTGAACAGCCGGCCCGGGTGGGCGCGCTCGATGGCCTGCACCAGGCGGTGAATGCGCTGGGGCAACTGCTCGTCGGGCTGCAGCGGCAGGAACTGGTGCTTGAGCAGGAACCGCAGCGACGCTGGCAGGTCATTCGCGGACGGCTGCGGGCTGTCATCGATGACGACCGGAATGACCACCCGCCGATGGGCCTGCGCGAGCTCCACTTCGCGGCGCACCATGTCGCCTTCGTGGTCGATGCGCCGCGTGCCGTCGGCGCTCGGCCCCAGCCATTCCTTGCAGTACAGCACCAGCACGACGCTCGCGCGCGAGATCTCGGTATCCAGCCGCTTGAGCCAGTCGTCGCCCGGGTCCAGGGTCTGGGCGTCGAAGAAGACGTTGTCCTCGCCGAAGGCCGCGACCAGTTCCTTGCGCACCGTGTCGACCGCCCATCGATCGGCGGCGCGCCGGTACGAGATGAAGATCTTGCCCTTCATGGGCAGGCCTCGTAACTCGGCGTGATCATCACGCGCGACATCTGGGGTGACATCGGCAGGTTCAGCCCGCGCCCCGGCGGCAGGTCGAGCAGGCGCACGCCAGGCGGCAGCGGCTGCTCGAACCAGCTCGCATACAACGCGGCCAGCTGCCCGTTGGCGCGCATCTCGGCCAGCGCCGCGTCGACTTTCTGGCCGAACCCCGCGTTGACGATGCGGGTCGCGATGCCGTAGCACTCCGGGCTGCCCGGCACCAGCGACCATGGCGACAGCACGAAGCCACGCCCGGCCAGGCGTTTGTCGGCCGCCAGCCAGGTGGCCAGCAATGCGCGGTCCATCACGAAGGCATCGACCTCGCCGCGCAGCAGCCGGCTCAGCGAATCGTCATGGCTGCTGGCGAGCACGACCTTCAGGCGCTTGGTGCCACGCGAGCGGCCCAGTTCGCGCAGGTGACGCACGGAGGTGCTGCCCGCGGTGGTCACGATGCCCAGCGAGCGCTCGCGTGCATCCTGAACCCAGCGCGCCAGGGTGTCGGAATTCCGGGCCGCGGCCGGTGTCATGAGCACGGCCACTTCGGACACGAAGATCGCCGATGAAAAGGCGATCCCGATTTCGCGCCGCTCGCGGGTGTTGCTGGTGGAGCCGCACTCCATGTCGATCTCTCCGGCCAGCAACTGCACCAGGCGCGTCTTGCTCGTCACCGGCACGAAGACCACGTCGGTCTGGGCGCGAAACGGCTTGCCCGCCTGGGCACGCAGCGTGCGCAGGATCTGCAGGCAGATGTCGACCGAATAGCCGATGTAGCGCCCCGGCTGGGTCCTGGATTCGAAGGCAAAGGGCAACGCTGCCCGTTGCACGCCCATGCGTATCGGCCGCGCGGCCTGCAGCGGGTCGGCCATGGGATCGGCGAAGGTCGGCGCGGCTGGTGCGGCCGGTGCGGCCGGTGCGGCAAGACACGCCGTCGCAAGCATCGCGCAGCCAAACCCGAGCCATGCCGCCTTGAGGTACTTCAACGTTCCTCCTTGTCTGGCCGCTGGCGGGTGCACCGCAGGGCCGTGCCTGCCATTGTGGGCACCCGACGGCGCCAATCGGCGCCACGAATCGCGCTGGAGCGCCACCAACCTAGGGATGGACGGGCGACACGGCCCCGCGCGGGCCACGCGATCGCGCCGTCTTCCGTCGCGCCGCAGTGGTCGAGCGTGGTCAGTCGCTGCGCCAGAGTGCCTGCATCGTGGCGACGAATCGCGCGTCGGCCGCAGCGCCCGCAGCTGCGACCGGGCGGCCGGCAACCCAGGTCTGCGCCACCGCCGGGTGGTCGGTGGCAAAGGCCCAGGCGTCCAGCGTGTGGCCGGGGGGAATCCCGGCCAGGCCGCCCGCCGCCGGGTCGAGCACCAGCAGGTCCGCACGTGCCCCGCGCTCCAGGCCCCAGCGCGCGAAGCCGCCGGCCACGCCGCCGCCGGCGAGCGTGCGGTCGAACAGGCGCGCAGCCGTGGCGCCTTCGGCCGCCAAGGGGTCGGCAGCCACGTTGCGCTGGCGCAGCGCGAGGCGCTGGCCGTATTCGAGCCAGCGCAGCTCCTGCGCGACCGAGCGGCAGACGTTGCTGTCCGATCCGATGGCCAGCGGCGTGCCAGCGGCGAGCCAGCGCGGCAGGTCGGCCAGGCCGTCGCCGAGGTTGGCCTCGGTGCTCGGGCAGATCACCACCCCTGCACCGCGGTGCGCCACGGCGCCGATCTCGACCGGTGTCGCATGGGTCGCGTGAACGAGTTGCCAGCGTTCGTCGACCGGCACTTCGCGCAGCAGCCATTCGATCGGGCGGGCGCCGGTGGCGGCCAGGCAATCGTCGACCTCGGCGGTCTGCTCGGCGATGTGGATATGGATCGGCCCGGCGTCGCCGTCGAGGCGCCGCACGAGCGCATGGATCGAGGCCGGCGTCGCCGCGCGCAGCGAATGGATCGCGACGCCGGCATCGACATTCGGCAGGCGCCAGGCGCGGATGCCGTCGCGCATCCCGATCACGTCGTCGACCGTCGTCGCGAAGCGGCGCTGGTCGTCGCGCAGGGCCGGCTGCGCAAAACCTGCACGCTCGTACAGCACCGGCAGCAGCGTCAGGCCGATGCCGGCCTCGGCCGCCGCGTCGGCGAGCGCACGGCTCATCGCCAGGGGGTCGGGCAGGCGTGAGCCGTCGGGTGCATGGTGCAGGTAGTGGAATTCGCAGACCTGCGTGTAGCCGCCGGCGAGCAGCTCGCCGTAGAGCTGGGTCGCCACCGCCTTGAGCTGCGCCGGCGTGATGCGCAGCGCGACGCCGTACATGCGGTCGCGCCAGCTCCAGAAATCATCGTGTGCGTCCGTGCGCCGCTCGGCCAGGCCGGCGAAGGCACGCTGGAAGGCGTGGCTGTGGGCATCGACCTGGCCCGGAAGCACCGCGCCGCGCAGGACCTGTGCGTCCGGCGGCGCCGGCGTCTCGGGGTCGATGCGGGCCCAGCAGCCGTCGGCGCCCACCGCCAGCAGCACCGCCTCGCGCCAGCGCCCGTCGATCCAGGCACGCGGCGCCCACAGCAGCGTGGTGCTCAAAGCGGCCTCCAGTCGCGCATCGTCAGCACCAGCGCGCGCAGCAGCGGCGTCACCGCAACGGCGCGCGCGTCGTTCCAGCGTGGCGGGATCTCGTCCATGTAGGCGCGCCAGCACATCTCGAGCTGCACCGCGTGCAGGCCCTCGCGCGGCTGACCGAAGTGGCGCGTGATATGGCCGCCCTTGAAGCGGCCGTCGACGACGAACGAGTAGGCGTCCTGGGCCGCGAAGACGGCAACGAGCGCGTCGCGCAGACCCGGCGCGCAACTCGTGCCGCCCACCGTGCCGAGGTTCATGTGCGGCAATGTGCCGTCGAACAGCCAGGGCAGCTCGCTCTTGATGCTGTGGCCGTCGAACAGCACCGCGTGGCCGTGCTGCGCTTTCAGGCGGTCGAGCTCGTCGCGCAGCCCGTCGTGGTAGGGCTGCCAGAAGGTGCGCACGCGGCGCTGGATCTCGGCTTCGTCGGGGGCCCGGCCGTCCTGGTAGAGCGGCTCTCCGGTGAAGAACCGCGTCGGGCACAGCTCGGTGTTGTTCTGGCCGGCGTACATCGGCTTGTTCTCGCGCGGCCGGTTCAGGTCGACCACGTAGCGGCTGTAACGCGGCACGATCAGGCTCGCGCCGAGATCGCGCACGAAGGCGTAGAGCCGGTCGAGGTGCCAGTCGGTGTCCTCGACGGCGAAGGCACGCTCGACATGGCGCGGGCGCTGGTCGACCGGGATCTCGGTGCCGACATGCGGCAGGCTCACGAGCAGCGGCGCATTGCCGCGGTACAGGGTGTAGGTCATCGGTTCAACCTCCGTGCGTGGCAGCGCGGTTTTCGCCCTCGGGAAGGCACGGCGGACTCACAGGACACCCTGCGCGATGGGCGCCGCGGGAGGGGCGCCTGGGAGCGGCCCGGCGCGCTCATGGCGTTGTCCGTGGCATGCCGGCGAACACGGTCTGCCGGCAGGGGTTGTGGCCGAAGCGGTAGGCCAGTTCGCGCGGGTGCTCGGCATTCCAGATCACGAAGTCGGCGCGCTGGCCGGCGGCGAGCGTGCCCCGGTCGCGCAGGCCAAGCGCCAGCGCGGCGTTCACGGTGATGCCGCGCCAGGCCTCCTCCGGCGTCAGGCGGAACAGCGTGCAGGCCATGTTCAGCATCAGCAGCAGCGACAGGGCGGGCGAGCTGCCCGGGTTGTGGTCGGTGGCGATCGCGATCGCCACCCCGGCCTCGCGCAGCGCTGCGATCGGGGGCAGCTTGGTCTCGCGCAGGAAGTAGTAGGCCCCGGGCAGCAGCAGTGCCACCGTGCCGGCGGCCTTCATCGCGGCGATGCCGGCCGGTGCGAGCCACTCCAGGTGGTCGCAGCTCAATGCGCCGTGGCGCGCGGCGAGTGCGGCACCGCCCTGGTCGCTCAACTGCTCGGCGTGCAGCTTGACCGGCAGGCCGAGCGACCGCGCGACCGCGAACACCCGCTCGGTCTGGGCGGGCGTGAAGGCGATGCCCTCGCAGAAGGCGTCGACGGCATCGACCAGCCCCGCGGCCTGCTGTGCCGGCAACCAGCGGCAGACCTCGGCGATGTAGTCGTCGGCGCGGCCGTCAAACTCCGGCGCCACGGCGTGCGCGCCGAGCGAGGTCGTGCGCACGGTGAGAGGCAACTCGCGCCCGAGCCGGCGCGCCACCCGCAGGCAGCGCGCTTCGTGCGCCTCGCTCAGGCCGTAGCCGGACTTGATCTCGAGCGTCGTCACGCCCTCGGCCATCAGCGCGCCGGCGCGGCGCGCGGCGGTCTCGAACAGCAGGTCGTCGCTCGCGGCGCGGGTGGCGGCGACGGTCGAGCGGATGCCACCGCCGGCACGCGCGATCTCCTCGTAGCTGGCGCCTTGCAGCCGCAATTCGAATTCGGCCGCGCGGTCGCCGCCATAGACGAGGTGGGTGTGCGCATCGATCAGGCCGGGTGTGACGAGCGCGCCCTGCAGGTCGACCTCGGCATCGGCCGCCAGACCGGCGGGCAACTGCGACTCGGGGCCGACCCATCGCAGCGAGTCGCCGTCGGCCAGCAGTGCGCCGTCGTCGACCCAGCCCCACGGCCGGGTGCCGGCCATCGTGGCCAGTCGGGCGTGGCGCCAGAGGGTCTTCATCGGGTCTCCAGCGTCATCAGCCAGGCGCGGCCGGCCTGGCGCACCACCCAGCGGCCGGCGTCGGGCGCATCGGTCCACACCAGCGTGCCGGCATGCACCGGCTCGGCCACGCCGTCGCACTCCAGCAGCGCCGGATCGGCGGCGTAGAAGCCGCGCCAGCGCGTGACGGCATCGAACTCGGCGCCGGTCGGGGCACGCTGCATCCGCGCCAGCAGGCCGTCGCGCTTGAGCATGAAGTTGAGGTCGCGTGTCGCGCCGTCGACCAGGTGGCACTCCGGCGCGGCCTCGCCCGCGAAGCCGACCGGCGCATCGGTGGGCCCGACGGTGAGTTCGCCGGCGGGCAGGGCCAGGCGCACGCCGGCACCGTCGATCACGGCGAACCAGCGGTCGACGCCGGGGTAGGCCGAGAACGGGCCGCTGCGGTCGATGTCGGCGACGCTCACGCGCAGCATCCAGCCGGCGGCCTGCGGCCACGCGAGCAACTCGCGCGTGACGCCGCCGCCGTTGCGCCAGGGTTGCGGCCGGCAGCCGGCCGTCGCGACGTGCGACCGGCTCATGGCGCGAAGTGCCCTTCGAGCAGGTAACGCGTGCCGGGGTGAACCAGGCGTGCGATCGTGATCGCGGCGTCGCGCGTGAAGGTGCGGCGCACGATGATCAGGCAGGGCTCGTCGGCGGCCACGCCGAGCAGCTGCGCCTCGCGCGCCGTCGGCCGCGCGGCCTCGATCGAATACTGCGCGCGCCACAGGGCGGTGCTCTCGAACAGCACGGTCGTCGGCGTCGTGGCGGTGAAGTCGGCGGCCAGGTAGCCGGGCGCGCAGGCCGGGTTGACGTAGCGGTCCTCGCACTGCAGCGGCACGCCGTTCTCGCGGTGCACGATCAGGGTGTGGAAGACGGTGGAACCCGGTGCGACACCCAGCTGCGCGGCCAGCGCGGCACTCGCCTTCTCGGCGCGCTGCACGTGGACCTGGGCCTCGTGGCGGTGGCCGCGCGACTCGATCTCCTCGTGCAGGTCGCGGATCGTCAGCGTCGAGGAGACGCGGTGCAGCGGTGCCGCGAAGGTGCCCACGCCCTGCGTGCGCGCCACCAGGCGTTCGGCCTGCAGCTCGCGGATCGCGCGGCTGACGGTCATGCGGCTGACGCCGAATTGCGCGGTCAACTCGGCTTCGGACGGCATCAGGGCGCCCGGTTGCCAGCGGCCGGCAGCCAGGCCGTCCTTCAGGTACTGCTTGATGCGCAGGTAGGGTGCGCCGATCGCATCCGTAGAAACCATAGGTCGGATCGTACTTGCATAGGCTTGTCTAGACAAGTAGAGTCCAACCCTGATCGAAGCCCGCCGGAGCACGCCATGACCGACCTGTCCGCCATCCACCAGCATGCCCAGCCGCACCCCGTGCGTGCGCCGCGCGGCAGCCAGATCACCTGCGCCAACTGGCTGATCGAAGCCGCCTACCGCATGCTCCAGAACAACCTGGATCCGGAAGTCGCCGAGAACCCCGATGCACTCGTGGTCTATGGCGGCATCGGCAAGGCCGCACGCAACTGGGACTGCTACGAGGCGATCCTGGAGGCGCTGCGCCGGCTGAAGCCCGACGAATCGCTGCTGGTGCAGAGCGGCAAGCCGGTGGGCGTCTTCCGCACCCACGAGAACGCGCCGCGCGTGCTGATCGCCAACTCCAACCTGGTGCCCAGGTGGGCGACCTGGGAGCATTTCGACGAGCTCGATCGCAAGGGCCTGATGATGTACGGCCAGATGACGGCGGGCAGCTGGATCTACATCGGCAGCCAGGGCATCGTGCAGGGCACCTACGAGACCTTCGTCGAGGCCGGCAAGCAGCATTACGGCGGCGATCTGGCCGGGCGCTGGATCCTCACCGCGGGTCTCGGCGGCATGGGTGGCGCGCAGCCCCTGGCGGCGACCTTCGCCGGCGCCTGCTCGCTGAACATCGAGTGCCAGCAGAGCCGCATCGACTTCCGTCTGCGCTCGCGCTACCTCGACGAGCAGGCGGCCGACCTGGACGACGCGCTGGCCCGCATCCAGAAGTACACGGCGCAGAAGAAGGCGGTCTCGATCGGCCTGCTGGGCAATGCCGCCGAGATCCTGCCGCAACTCGTGTTGCGCGGGGTCAGGCCCGACCTGGTCACCGATCAGACCAGCGCGCACGACCTCGTCAACGGCTACCTGCCGATCGGCTGGACCGTCGAGCGCTGGCGGGCCGCGCAGGCCGACCCGTCGCGCCATGCGGCGCTGCGCGAAGCGGCCGCCGGCAGCTGTGCCGTGCACGTCCAGGCGATGCTCGACTTCCAGTCGCAGGGCATCCCCACGGTCGACTACGGCAACAACATCCGCCAGGTGGCCTTCGACAGCGGCGTGAAGAACGCGTTCGACTTCCCGGGCTTCGTGCCGGCCTACATCCGCCCGCTGTTCTGCCGTGGCAAGGGGCCGTTCCGCTGGGTCGCGCTCTCGGGTGATCCGGAGGACATCCGCAGGACCGACGCCAAGATGAAGGAGCTGTTCCCGGCGGACTCGCACCTGCACCGCTGGCTCGACATGGCGCAGGAGCGCATCGCCTTCCAGGGGCTGCCCGCGCGCATCTGCTGGATCGGCCTGGGCGAGCGCCACCGTGCCGGCCTGGCCTTCAACGAGATGGTCAAGAGCGGCGAACTGAAGGCGCCGATCGTGATCGGCCGCGACCACCTGGACAGCGGCTCGGTCGCCTCGCCGAATCGCGAGACCGAGGCCATGAAGGACGGCAGCGATGCGGTGAGCGACTGGCCGCTGCTGAACGCGCTGCTCAACACCGCGGGCGGCGCCACCTGGGTCTCGGTGCACCACGGCGGCGGCGTCGGCATGGGCTACTCGCAGCACAGCGGCGTGGTCATCGTCTGCGACGGCACCGACGAGGCCGCCAAGCGCATCGAGCGCGTGTTATGGAACGACCCGGCGACCGGCGTGATGCGCCATGCCGATGCCGGCTACGACATCGCCGTCGCGTGCGCGAAGGAACAGCGCCTGAATCTCCCCATGGTGCGTTGAGATGCTGCTGCGACCCGGCCACCTGTCGCTCGACGAACTGCGCGCCATTCACCAGGGCGGCCAGCCGCTGGTGATGGACCCGCAGGCACTGCCGGGCGTCCAGGCCAGCGCGGCGGTCGTGCGGCGCGCAGCCGAAGGCCACGCACCGGTCTACGGCGTCAATACCGGATTCGGCAAGCTCGCGAGCACGCGCATCAGCGAGAGCGATCTCGCGACGCTGCAGCTCAACCTGATCCGCTCGCACAGCGTCGGCGTCGGCGAGCCGCTGGCGCCGGCGGTCGTGCGGCTGATGCTTGCCACCAAGGCGGCGAGCCTGGCGCGCGGCCACAGCGGCGTGCGGCCGGTCGTGATCGACACCCTGCTGGCGGTGCACGACGCCGGCCTCGTGCCGTATGTGCCGTGCCAGGGCTCCGTCGGTGCCTCGGGCGACCTGGCACCGCTTGCGCACATGACGCTGGCGTTGATGGGCGAGGGCCACTTCATGGTCGACGGCCAGCGCGTGCCGGCGGCGGGTGCGCTGCAGAAGGCCGGCATCGCGCCGCTGAAGCTCGCGGCCAAGGAAGGCCTGGCATTGATCAACGGCACGCAGACCTCGACCGCGCTCGCGTTGCATGCGCTGCTGTCGTTCGAGCCGGTGCTCGAGTCGGCGCTGGTGATCGGCGCGCTGACGGTGGATGCCGCGCGCGGCAGCGACGGCCCCTTCGATCCGCGCATCCACGCGCTGCGTGGGCAGCCCGGGCAGATCGATGTCGCTCGCTACTACCGGCAGCTGCTCGCCGGCAGCGAGATCCGGGCCTCGCACCAGGTGGGCGACGACCGTGTGCAGGACCCGTACTGCCTGCGCTGCCAGCCGCAGGTCGTCGGCGCCTGCCTGGACCAGCTGCGCCACGCCGCGCTCGTGCTGCTTCGCGAGGCCAATGCCGTCACCGACAACCCGCTCGTCTTCGCCGAGGACGGGATGATGATCTCCGGTGGCAATTTCCACGCCGAGCCGGTGGCGCTGGCCTGCGATGCGATGGCGTGTGCGATCGCCGAGGTCGGCGCGATCGCCGAGCGCCGCATCGCGATGCTGATCGACAGCAGCGTTTCGCGCCTGCCGCCGTTCCTGACGGCCGACGCGGGCCTGAACAGCGGCTTCATGATCGCGCATGTCACCGCCGCGTCGCTCGCGAGCGAGAACAAGTCGATGGCGCATCCGGCCAGCGTCGACTCGCTGCCCACGAGCGCGAACCAGGAGGACCACGTCTCGATGGCGACCTTTGCCGCACGCCGCCTGCAGCCGATGATCGCCAACGTGGCGCACATCCTCGGCATCGAGTGGATGGCCTCGGCGCAGGCGATCGACTTCCTGCGCCCGATGACCAGCAGCACGCCGCTCGAGCAGGCCTACGCAACGCTGCGGGCACGGAGCCCGACCGTTCATGTCGACCGCTTTCTGGCGCCCGACATCGAGATCGCGTCGGACCTGGTGCGCAGCGGCGCGCTCGCGCCGGTGCTGCGCGCGCTGCCCGGCTTGCCGCCGCTGTGGGTGCCGGCCTGAAGCACCGTCAGCCGGCGCCTGCGATGTCGTCAGAGCACCTGCTGGGCGACCACCCGGACCGGCAGCTCGTGCGGCGGCAGCAGGGCGTTGCCAGCATCGTCCTGCATGCGCAGGCGCACGATGTAGTCGCCATTGGGAATGAAGACGTTGACCTGCGTCGTCCCCTTGGCAAGGTCGTGGGTCTGCACCGCGCGGCGGCTGCCGGCATCGAGGATGTCGACCATGAAGTGCCCGGTCTTTTCCGGGCACTTGCCGCGCGCGCAGACGCCCAGCGCGAGCGTGCCCAGCCGCAGGTTGAACGGGCTGGTCAGCGGCTCGCCGGCGCGCACGTTGGCCACGTAGAGGGGCTCGCTGGCCGGGCGCGGACTCGACCGTGTGTCCTGCAACCAGGCCTCGCAGCTGGCGTCGGTCTTCGCATCGTCGATGCGCGGTGCGGGCGTGGTGGCGCGGGGCCCCTTGACGTCGATCGTGATCTCGCGGCTGAAGACGAAATAGGGCCGGTGGTCATGGTCGGCGAACAGCAGGCGCAGCGTGTGTCGTCCGGGCGCCAGGTCCAGCAGCGCAAAGGTCTGGCCCTTGCCGAAGTGGCGGTGCGAGTCGTTGAAAGGGATCTTGTCGGTCACGCTCGGCGGCAGCGGCCGGTCGACGAGGACGTGGTGGTGGCCGGTGCCCGCCACGGCCAGCCCTGCCGGAGCCACCCCCATCCCGCGCACGGCGAACTCCACCAGCACCGGCGAGCGCACGCTGTCGCCGTCGTTCAGGTTCGAGAACTCCACCGCCGTGGGCTCGCGCAGGTTGATCCGTGTGCGCTCGCGTGTGGTCTTCAACCAGCAGCGCCGCTCGGCCTCGTCGTCAGGCAGGGGCAGGGCAAGGGCCGATTGGGCGGCGAACAGGGCCCATGCCCCGGCCAGCGCGGCGGTGCATCGGGCCCATCGTTGGCGGATCGCCCGGGCGTGCCGGTCGGCCGACGCGGCCGGATACTTCTGGCGCATTGTTCGCTCGCTTCTTGTGATTCATCCCTGGAACGATGTTAATGAGACTTCTTCCCGATCTTCGCAGCGCGAGCGCCGTGATCATGAAATGCTGCGCACAAGGGTGGGCTGCCTGGGTCGCGCTTCTGCTGTGCGGCGGCGTGCAGGCGGCCGTGACCGTGGCGTTCGAGATCGACATGCGCAACGAGATCGCCGCCGGGCGGTTCGACCCCGCGCGGGGCGACTCGCTCGGCGTGCGCGGCAGCCAGGCACCGCTGTCGTGGCAGCGCTCGATCCCGGCGCGGCCGGTGGGCGAGGGCCGCCATGCGGTCGAGCTGCATTTCGAGCGCGTGCCCTTCGGCGGCCAGCCGGTGCAGTACAAGTTCCGCATCGAGCGCCCGGGCCAGGGGCCGGACGATGGCTGGGAGACCGGGCGCAATCACGCGCTGCGCCTGGACGGCACCGTGCCGCGCGTCGCACGCGCCTTCAACGCGCCGCCGCTGCCCGTGCCGCCGCGCCGCACCGGCACGATCGAGCAGCTCGGCCGCATCGATTCGGGTCATGTGTCGCCGCGTGCGGTGCAGGTCTGGCTGCCGCCGGGTTATGCGCGCGACACGGCCCGGCGCTACCCGGTGCTCTACCTGCACGACGGTCAGAACGTCTTCGACGACGAGGCCGCAGGCGCCGAGTGGCAGTTCGACGAAACCGCGCAGCGTCTCGTCGAGCAGGGCGCGATCGAGCCGCCGATCGTCGTCGCGGTCGACAGCGGGCGCGACCGCCTTCTGGACTACACACCGAGCGCGACCACGCTGGGGCCGGAGCGCACCGGCAGCGACCGGCCGCAGCGTGTGGGCGGCGGCGCGCCGGCCTACGCGCGCTTCCTGGTCGAGGAGCTCAAGCCGCTGATCGACCGGCGCTACCGCACGCGCACCGACGCCGCATCGACGGCGGTCGGCGGCTCGTCGCTCGGCGGTCTCGCCTCGCTGTGGCTGGCGCTGCATCACGGGCAGACCTTCGGCTCTGCGCTGGTGGTATCGCCCTCGGTCTGGTGGGACGACGGCTTTGCCGCACGCGATGCCCAGGCCTGGGCCGGTGATGCCGCCGCGCGCCCGCGCCTGTGGCTGGACATCGGCGCGCTCGAGGGCGCCGAGGCGATCCCTGCCATGCGCCAACTGCAGCAAGCGCTGATGGCACGCGGCTGGACGTCCGCGACACTGGCCTATACCGAAGACCCCGACGGCAGCCACGACGAGGCCAGCTGGGCCGCACGCGTCGAGGGCATGCTCCGATTCCTGTATGGGCGGCCGAAAGCCGCCCGATGACCTGGCCCTGCCTCAACCCGGAGAACCCCGCATGAAGAACAAGCTCGCGTTCGTGACCCTCGCCGCTGCCCTTGCCACCGGTGCTGCCTCGGCCCAGGAGACCAAGGTCGCCATCGGCATGTCCGGCTGGACCGGCTTCGCGCCGCTGACGCTGGCCAAGGAAGCCGGCCTGTTCAAGAAACACGGCCTGGACGTGTCGATCAAGAAGATCCCGCAGAAGGACCGCCACCTCGCCATTGCCTCGGGCGACGTGCAGTGCGCCGCGACCACGGTCGAGACCTGGGTCGTCTGGAACGCCAACGGCGTGGCCACGACCCAGATCTTCCAGCTCGACAAGAGCTTCGGTGCCGACGGCATGGTGGTCAAGCCGACGATCGCGAAGATCGCCGACCTCAAGGGCAAGACGGTCGCGGCCGATGCGCCGGGCACGGCGGGCTATTTCGGCCTGGCCTGGATCCTGAAGAAGAACGGCATGAGCGTGAAGGACGTCAAGGTCGTCAACATGGGCCCGCAGCCGGCCGCCAACGCGATGATCGCGGGCACCGACGGCATCGACGCCGCGATGACCTACGAGCCCTACCTGGGCGCCGTGCGTGCCAAGCCCGAGGCCGGCAAGATCATCGCCACGACGCTGGACTATCCGATGGTGATGGACACCTTCGGCTGCACGCCCAAGTTCCTGGCCGAGAACCCCAAGGCCGCGCAGGGCCTGGCCAACGCCTACTTCGACGCGCTCGACATGATCAAGGCCGATCCGAAGAAGAGCTTCGAGATCATGGGCGCCGACGTGAAGCAGACGGCCGAGGCCTTCGAGGCGAGCCAGAAATACCTGCGTTGGCAGGACCGCGCGGCGAACGCGAAGTTCTTCGCCGGTGAACACGGCGCGTTCACCAAGGAAGCGGCCGACCTGCTGCTGGAGGTCGGCATCATCAAGCAGATCCCGGACCTGTCGAAGCTGGCGGACACCCGCTTCATCAAGTGAGCCTGCGGATGAAACCGCTGACCCCGGTCGAACCGGGCGCGCGCATCGCGCTCGGCGTGAGCTTCTTCGTGCTGTTCGTGGCCGTGTGGTCGGCGGCCACGTTCAGCGGCTTCGTCAGCAAGACCTTCCTCGCCGACCCGCTGACGATGGTCCGGAGCGGCTGGACCCTGCTCACGCAGATGGGCTTCGGCTGGGACATCGGCATGACGGTATGGCGCGTGCTCGGTGGCTTCGTCATCGCGGCCGCGATCGCGCTGCCGCTGGGCGTGGCGATGGGGGCCTACAAGCCCATCGAGGCCTTCTTCGAGCCCTTCGTCAGCTTCGCGCGCTATCTGCCGGCCAGCGCCTTCATCCCGCTGCTGATCCTGTGGGCCGGCATCGGCGAGGCACAGAAGCTCGCGGTCATCTTCATCGGCAGCTTCTTCCAGCTCGTGCTGATGATCGCGGTGACGGTGGGCAACACGCGCCGCGACCTCGTCGAGGCGGCCTACACGCTGGGCGTCACCGACCGCAGCCTGATCCGGCGCGTGCTGATCCCCGGCGCGGCGCCGGAGATTGCCGAGACCCTGCGCATGGTGCTGGGCTGGGCCTGGACCTACGTGATCGTGGCCGAGCTGATCGGCGCGTCCAGCGGCATCGGCCACATGATCACCGACAGCCAGGCGCTGCTCGCCACCGACCAGATCATCTTCGGCATCATCGTGATCGGCCTGATCGGGCTGTGCAGCGACTTCGCCTTCAAGTGGGTCAACCGAAGGTTGTTCCCCTGGGCGCAGCTGGGGCAATGATCGTGGTGGGTCGTGCGTCCGGATGCGGCCCAAAGGCGAAGTTCGCAGTCCGCTTTGTGGCACTCGGAGTGAGTGCGGCAAATGAGTGCCCGGGCAGGCCGTGGCGCTTCGCTTCG
>Ga0209682_10000207_pt1 | contig 20066 bp, 7 predicted proteins | sample DOMMetBare2Fresh_2_FD_187471 | JGI IMG/M metagenome (GOLD analysis project Ga0209682, IMG submission 187471) | Wetland sediment microbial communities from St. Louis River estuary, USA, under dissolved organic matter induced mercury methylation -... | ecosystem: Environmental > Aquatic >... | reverse complement strand
CCAGGTCGCGGTAGAAACCGGGATCCGCCCTGTTTTCAGGTAGTTGTGGCGAGCTCGGGTCGGCGACTCGGCATAATCCGGGACTCGGCATAATGGCGCAGGATGTGCGGCGAAAGCCGCCGTCCCGACGCCGTGATCCCCACCTCCGCACACCGGTCGAGAAAGATGTTGCGCACCGCCCCCCGGGTCAACGGGCGCCCCCACAGAAACCGCCCCCCTCCTTGCCCGGATCCATGCCCCGGACCCCGTGTCGCCAGCCACACCCCGAGCATCCGGGACACCGGCCGATCCAGCGGCAGACGCACATCCTGCCCCGACCCCTTCCCGCGCCGCACCAGAATGCTGAAGATCTGGCCGGTCTCGTGCCAGACCACCCCTTCCGCCTCCAGAGGACCGATCTCCGACGCCCGCAGTCCCGCCACATACGCGACCCCCAGCAGCACCCGGTTCCGCATCTCCAGAGGATCTCGCGGCAGCGTCCCCGGCGACTCTCCCCAGAGCAGTCGTTCCACCTCTGCGACGGTCAACACCTTGATCTCCCGCCGGTACGGCCGCGGTCCCGACAGCGCAGCGCCCGGGTTGCTCTCGAGGATCCCGTGCGCCAGACACCATTCACCCAAGCTCCGGATCGCCACGACCACTCCCCGGCGAACACTCTCCCCACGCCCCGCCACGTGCAGGCGCCGCAGGTGCTTCTCGATCCACCTCTGGTCGAGCTGCGCAATCGGCTTTCCCACATCCGCGAGCAGCCGCTCCACGAGCCCCCGATATCTCCGCGCGGTCGCTTGCGATCGCCCGCGAACGCTGACCAGAGACGATGTCCAGGCATCAAGAATGGCCAGATCATCCGTCCACTCTTCCGCACCGGCGTCATGGGCATGATTGTGACCGCAGAGAGCCTTGGTGGATTGAGCTTTGGTGTCCATGCCAACACCCTGTCTGGCGAGGCCAGCGTCTGTCAAGTGAGCTTGGTCAGGGGTGATCGGAGGGGTCAGAAGCCGGCTTATTTCGGCCGGATCGCTCCCATGTGCGGAAGGTATCCTCCCGGAGGGTAACAGGTTGCCCTCACTCGCCTTCCCCTGTAGACTTTCCCAACATCTAATACTTCCGGGCGATGGTCTGACCTCCCTGGAACCAAGTTTCGTTGGCGGTGCATCGCATGAGGATGCTGACATACGGCGATCGTGAGTCTCTTCTTGCAGAGCTTGAGAGATTCAGCGATGCGGAGACGTCGAACGACACCGAGCTGATGCAGCAGGCCTCGGCTGCTGTCGCGCGAGTGTTCTCCGACTTTGGTTTCGTTCACATCCTCAGTCGCGAGATTGCCGCCCTTTGTGGCCTCCTGCGCCAGGTTTTGGAGGATGGGGCACGCCGGCGGGCTCGCGGTGTTCTGGCGTTCGTGGCTCAGAGGTTCACCGGCCAGGATACGAGCATCGCTGATCTCGGCGGCGTTCAGGCCGCCGCCTTCCTCGCCGACCTGGTAGCACACGAGATTCGCAGTGCGTTGGGGCAAACCAGCACCTATGAGCCCTACTCCCTGAGCCACCGGGATCGAGAGAAAGCCGAGGATCTTCTGCTCACCTTCATGGAGCAGCCACTTCTCTCCGACCATGACCTGATGCGTGGAGCAGCGCAATTCCGGGAGGTCCACAGGGGCCTGCGAGGATCCGGTATATTCGGCCGGCTCCTGCGGAATATTGAGATCCTGACCAGTGCTCTCGGCGCACCCGATGCCACGGCGGAGCACCAGGCATGGTCACGGGCCGCGCTCAGCTATCTCATTGAAAAGGACGACGCGATCGAGGATCGCCTCGGGCTGGTCGGCCTCCTGGATGACGCCTTCGCTGTCAATACGGTCGTGGACATTCTCAACCCGGACTGTGCACCCTGGCTCGAGCTGCTCGATGCCACGGTGGAAGCCTGGCCCTTTCTCAACGCCCTGATTTTTCACGACGACCACGGCGGGCACACGGTTTCGGAGCTCCTGATCGTCAACGCGGCTCTCGCTTGTCCGGCGCTGCGTGGTAACGGAAGCGCGAAGCGAACGGCTCTCATCCTGCCATCGGTTGGGCCGACCCCATTGATGGTTGGGTTGCTGGCGTCTCTTGGCGTGCTCCAGGAATGGCTGCTCTCTGAAGACTCCCCGATCGTCTTCACGAGGGGCGAGACGGTTTGCGTAGACAACGACGGCTATGCCCACTTTGACGGCTTGGTGGATTGGGAGGGTCAACGCTGGATCGTCCTTCGCTACTGGGATCGAGCGGGGCGGGAGAGAGCGCAATGGCTGCCGATCGGCCATCTCCAGCGGCTGACACCCGCCCCGTCCCGGCAGCGGCCGCAGGGGCCGGTCCCACCCCGCTGGGAGAAAGGCAAGGGCCGCCTGAGTGCCCTTGAGTACCTCTTCCATCTGGAACACCCCAGGCCGGCCAACAGGATCGGCAAGCGCGTCATCCTGGTGACGCCGGCCGGGCGGGCGCGGCGCCTGGCAGCCAGCATGCGCCTCTGTGGCCTGCCGATTCAGGACTGCTTTCCCATGGGCCACACGACGGTCGTCGATGGTCCACCGGCGATCTGGTCGCCCCGCTTTTCCTCGTTGGCAGAGCCTGTTCTGCTTGTCGTGCCGGACCTCGCTGACGCTGCTGAGATCGTGGCGGATGATCCTGCTCAGGCATCCCTGGTCATTCTCGATCTCCGTGGTGCCAACGCCGGCCGGTTTGCCGACCTGGACCTCCTTCTTCGGGCGCCGGCTCCGATCCTGGCTGTCAGCGACGAGGTCGAGCAGCGCGCCATCGAAGCACTTCACGAGCGTGGCTTCGCCTTCTGGGATTGGTCGAAGGACGAGCTCCAGCAACTGGGCTGGCCAGCCTCGCCGGTGACGAGCCCGCTGGCCCGCTATGACCGCAGAGTTCACTGGCTCACCTCGGTCGATCCCATGATCGAGGAAATCGCGGAGATGGAAGAGCCGGGCCTCTCCCAGATCTTTGAGGCTCTCCAGCGCCTGCAGGACCTCGCCCGGAATCGTGGAGAGGATCTTCCCGATGAGCTCTCGCAGGCGCTCGCACTCGGCTGGTCTGCCTTCAATGGCTTCCTGCGACTCGGGAACCTTGGAGCACTGGGGGATCGCCGCAGGTCGCACGAAGAGCGGCTCGCGCACTTGGAGAGCTGTAGCTCCGGTACATGGCTGCTCGATGAGGAACGTCAGGCGATCCGTAACTTGTGCCGTGACTGCCTTCACGCCCTGGCGGCGATGGAGCAGGGCAGCCCCCGGGCGAGGCACCTCGATACACTGCTGGTCCGCCAGCCTGCCATGTCTGTGATCGTCCGGCACGATCGAGAGCGTGAAGAGGTCCTCTCCTCCTTCGGCCTGGCTCCTGGCAAGGTACTCACGCCGAACGAGGTCCCGGAGGATGGTGTTGACTCCGGCGCGACGATTGTCGGATGGATGGGACGAGCCGCGATGACCCGGTTGCTTCACCCACCCATCGCGGACCCGCTGACCCTCTTGCTGTATCCGATCGAGCTGCGCTGGCATCGCTCTCTTGTGGGGTCGCTGGAAAGAGCTCGGCAGCGGCGCCGTCTGCCGATGTCGAAACAGGCGTTCTTCCCGCAGGTTTCGTGGAAGCCCCCGGGGAGACCGGGCGCCTCCGTCAGGCAGGCTGAGCCCCAGCCAGTCCGGGATCTCGAGACGGTGGACTGGTGTGAGGTTTTCAGCCGCCGCACCGCTGCATTTCGCAGCGCTACGGCGAGAGCCGATCTGGGATCGAAGGCCGAAGCCTGCCTGGTGCTCTTTACCGACGAACGGTTCGCCTTCCTCAGCCCTCATCGCAGACTCGCGGTCGTGACCGCACTGCTCGACCGGACGGACACCATCGCCGAGCCGGAAGTCGAGGAGAAAACCGTCGCCGAGCTGCGCTCCGGGGACGTTCTGTTGTTACCCACCAGTGCCGATCGTGACGTGATTCGCAATGCCGCGGATCGCCAGTTGGCAGAGGGCGACCGCGACCAGGCGACTCTGTGGCAAAAGGCCCTCAGGCAACACGCCTCAGAGCAAGGGCTGACGGTCGAGCAGTTGCGCGATCAACTCGCCGCGACAGGTTGTCGCCGCCACGCTCAGACCATCGGCCATTGGCTGCGGAGCGAGGACTTCATTGCGCCGCAAAACGCCTACCGCGGGGATCTGGAAGCGATTGCAGAGGTTACCGGCTCTCTGGATCTCAAAACCAACCTGGAGGAATGCAAGGCTGCGATCGCGAAGGTGCGGAATGCTCACTTCACGGCTCGCAGGCGTTTGGCCGACGCAGTTCTGAGGCAGCTCGGTGCAGAGGCGGTGGCGTTCGGGAGACTGCCCAAGATTCCAATTGAGGGCGATCTGGCGCTGGTGCGTGTTGAGCTGGTCGACGAAAAGATATCCCACATCCCACGAAGTGTCGTAAACCGACTTCTGGAGCCTTAGAGATGGAGCCACGAGTGGAAGTTCGTGAGTCGTTGATCAGGTTCCTACGCCGGGAGCTCTATGGCCCGACCGGCGACGAGTCGGAAGTGCTCACCGACCCGCCAACGAATCTCTACATTACGGGCGTGCTCTTTCCGGCCCAGCAGATCACGGATCCGGAGGACGGCCAGGTGGGAGAAGAAGACGAAGGCGGTGAGCCCATCTCGTCCGGTGCCCCAGATGCCCCCGAGGCGTCCGGCGAATGGGGGCCGGCCGAGGATTCTCTTGACACGCTGCCGCATAGCGTTGGCGACGAGGTCTCCTATGACGAGCCCACGCACGACGATCCGATCCTCCTCGCCAATGCTTATCAGCCGTCGGCGATCGGTCTGACCTGCATGTTGGCGCCCGGAGAGAACGATCTGATCGTCACGCCGTATGCTGCGGTTTATCACTCGCGGAAGGCGCCGGCGCAACCCAACGGCTACGAGCCGACGGAGTGGGTGCGAGAGTCTCTCGCCCTTGAGGCACAGCGCTTGAAGCTCGCGGATGGCCCGTTGCAGACTCATCCCCTCGGGCTGGTCCCCGGTCGGCTGAGCTTGCGGGTGGTGGCCCGCAAGCTCAGCGATGGAGCCCGCCTGGTGACGGTCTCCCTCTACAATGAGACGCCGGGACAAAAGGACAGGCCCGTCTTCGCCAAGGATTGCTTCTACCAGGTCGGATTCGAGGTAACCGGCCCGCCGGGCAGCCTGCCGTTCTGCGAGTTGTTGCCAGCCCATCGGCCATTGGATGATCGCGAGGCTGAATCCCTCGTGCTCCTATACCAGAGTCGCAGGACCTTCGCACGCGGCCATGGCTGCGCCGCCGATTGGGGTGACGACCACGACGGCCGGACTGACAGAATCTTCACGAGCGTCATTCCGGCCCCTAAAGTGCGCCCCCTCGAGCCGATGAAGGGCAGCGAAGACTGGTTGAGCATGGAGGTGCTGAGCCGCGAGTCCGCCGAGGGTAAAGGCTCCATTCGGAAGTTGCTTCGAAAGCTTACTCTCGACTACCAGCAATGGATCGAACGACGGCAAGCCGAGGTACCGGCATTGAGCGGGCGCTTCCAGGCAACAGCGCATCGTCACCTCGATCTGTGCCGAAAGGCCCTCGACCGCATGGAGCAAGGGATTGAGCTCCTGGAGCACCAGCCCCTGGCTCGGCAAGCTTTCACGCTCGCCAACCGAGCGATGCTGATGCAACAGTATCACTATCAGCGATCTAGGCGTTCGCTGGCCGACCCATGGCAGCCGCTGCCGGAAGAGTATCGTTCTCACTACAATGATTCCCAGGTCACCGGCTACTGGCGTTCCTTCCAGCTCGCATTCATCTTGATGAACCTGACGGCCTTCGTCGAGGAAGGAGCTCAGGCTCGTGAGATTGTGGACCTGATCTGGTTCCCAACTGGTGGCGGCAAGACCGAAGCCTATTTGGGTCTCGCCGCCTACGCAATGTTCCTCCGCCGCCTCGAGCGGCCCTCGAACGCCGGGTGCGCCGTCCTCATGCGCTACACGCTACGCCTCCTGACGGCGCAGCAGTTCCAGCGCGCCAGTGCCCTGCTCTGCGCCTGTGAGTCGCTGCGAGCCGGGCGTCCCGCGCAGTTGGGGGATACGCCCTTCACGATCGGGCTCTGGGTCGGGAGCCAACTGACTCCCAACCGGCGCAGTCATGCCATTGAAACACTGAACAAGCTGGCAAGTGGCGATAGCCGCGCCGAGAACCCATTCCAACTCCTCACCTGTCCCTGGTGCGGCACGGCCCTCGATCAGGAGCAAAGCCTCGGCTACCGGCGGGTTTCCTTACGACCCGGAGAGCAGAAGCATACGGTGAAGTTCATCTGCCCCGAGCAGCGGTGCGGCTTTTCGACACGCGCGAGACCTCTGCCTGTCCTGGTGATCGACGAAGACATCTATGCAACGCCGCCTACGCTCCTGATCGGAACGGTGGACAAGTTCGCGATGCTCACCTGGATCCCGGAGGCCGGGGTCCTGTTCGGTGACACCGATCCTGGCAGGAACGGCCCTCCGGAGCTGATCATCCAGGACGAGCTCCACCTCATCTCCGGCCCCCTCGGCTCGATCGTTGGCCACTTCGAAGCCACCATCGATGCACTGTGCAGCCGTGGCGGCCGGCGGCCGAAGATCGTGGCCTCGACGGCTACCATCCGGCGCGCGGGCGAGCAATGCCGCGCGCTCTACAACCGCAAAGCCTTTCAGTTTCCTCCTCCCGGCCTCAATGCCTCGGATTCCTACTTCGCCAGCGAAGACGACAGCGCAGCCGGCCGAGTCTACGTTGGCGTCTTTCCTGCAGCCGCTTCATCGCCAGTCACGGCTCACGTTCGTGTCGCCGCGGCGTTGCTTCAAGGAATTCGCCTTGTGCCGCTTCCCGAGGGTCTCGATGAGTCGGCCCGGGACCCCTACTGGACCCTGGTTCAGTATTTCGGGAGTCTCCGGGAGCTCGGCCGCGCCGCGAGCCTGATGGAGGATGAGGTGCCCGAATATCTGGATGCCATGGGGCGCCGGCTCGGGTTGACGGGAACCGAGCGCCGTTGGCTGGGAAGGCCCTTCGAGCTCACCAGTCGCAGGGGTCCGTCTGAAATTCCGGAAATCCTCGAACACCTGGAAATCTCGTATCCGGCCGCCCAGGACGGCCGGCGCCCATTGGACACATTGCTTGCCACCAATATGATCTCCGTCGGTGTGGACATTAAACGGCTGGGCCTCATGCTGGTCGCAGGCCAACCCAAAACCACCTCGGAGTACATTCAGGCGAGCAGCCGAGTCGGCAGGTCCGTGCGGGCTCCCGGTCTGGTGGTGACGCTCTACAACACCGGCAAGCCGCGGGACCGCTCGCACTACGAGCATCACCGGTCCTACCACGACTCGTTCTACCGCCACGTCGAGCCGACCAGCGTCACCCCATACTCCTTGCCGGTGCTGGAGCGGGTGCTGCCAGCTCAATTGATCATTGCGGGTCGCCATCTCGCGCATCTTGAGTCTCCCGAGGATCTCGACCTGGAGGATGCCTCGCTTTTGCAGTTTCGAGACGAGCTTGCTCGTCGGGTCGCAGCCATCGACGAGGATCACACGCAGGCGCTCGCCCGAAAATTCCAGACTCTCCTCACGGAATGGAATGACACGAAACCCCGGGAATGGGGTCGATTGATCGACATACCGGAAAGCCAGCCCCTCATGTATCCCGCCGGAAGCGAGCCCCGCGAGGAGTGGGACGGCTTCGCCTGGAGCGTTCCGACCTCGATGCGGAACGTCGACACGGAATGCCAGGCGAGGGTTCTGCCCCGCTACCCTGGCGAGGAGGAATGACCATGGCGAGACGATCCATCCGGCGTGGGCAGGCGATCTCGTTGTTCGGGGTTGGCTCACTCGTCGACTTTCCGGGAGAATCGCTGATGGCCGCCGGTCTCGACGCATGGCCCCGCGACCCCGAGTGTCGCCTCCTGGATGACCGTCTCCAGCAACGCCTCGGCGTGTCGTACTTCCGGCAGCCGCCCCCATGGACCCAGCGGCAACACAGGTTCCTGCCCTTCGTGCGCTTTCCTCTCTGGCATTTCTGCCCGCGCTGCCGATACTTGGCGAAGGCAAAAGCCAACGATCCGCACCCGCCCCGGTGCTCGAATGGTCAACCCACTCGGAGGGGCGACCGGCCGGCCTGTGGCTCCCTACCGGAAAAGCGTCGTCCCCGCATGTTGCCCGTACGCTTCCTGGTCGCCTGTGAGGCAGGCCACGTTGACGATTTCCCATGGATCGAATGGGTCCACGGGGAGCGCAGGAAGGGATTTACTCTCGGCGCGGCCTGCAAGGCGCCGGTGCTCTTCCTGGAATCGGCAGGTCATGGCGGTTTGCGTGGCGTCTTTGTTTCTTGTACGGGCTGTGGAAGATCGCGAACGCTGGTCGGTGCCGGTGGTCCGAAAGGTCTGGCTGAGTTGACGTGCACAGCCAGGCGGCCCTGGCTCGGCGACTGCACGGCGGCCTGTAACCAGCGTCCCCGAATGCTGCAGAGAGGCGCCACCCGCCTGTATTTTCCCCGGACGATCAGCTCAATCCTGATCCCGCCCTACTCGGCGCGCCTTTACGGTCTCCTGGAAAACCAGGGGGTGCGCAGAGCACTTGACCTGGACGGTGCAACAACCGAGATCCATCCAGAGGCGATCAAAGCTGTGGCCAGAACACACCGGGTCGATCCAGAAGACCTCGCGGCGGTCATCGCGCGCAACCGGCGATCGGCGATCCAGGTCGAGCCGAGACTCTCTGAAGCGGACTACCGTTACGACGAGTATCGAGCTTTGCTCTCCCGCACTCCGGACACAGATGGGAATCTGGTCGTAAACCAGCAGCCACTCGATCAATACGATCCTCTGGTCGCCGCGTGCTTCGACCGGCTGGTGCTCGTGGAGAAGGTCGCCGAGACCCGGGCGTTGGTCGGCTTCTCACGCGTCAACCCACCTTCCCGTCCTCCCGATGAAGTGCAGTGGTCCCACCTGAGCCGGCGGCGCCTGCCGTGGCTTCCGGCCTGCCGGGTCTTCGGAGAGGGGATCTTCCTGACCCTTCAGCGAGAGGCTCTCAAGAGCTGGCGGCGGCAGGAGGGCGTCCTGGCTGCGGCGGAGCGCATCCAACGCCACTCCGACAGGCGTTCAAATATCGCCGGACGCCAAGTGACGCCGGAGCTCCTCCTGCTCCATTCCCTGGCGCACCTTCTGATCCGGCGGCTGAGCTTCGAATGTGGCTATGGGACCTCTTCACTGCGCGAGAGGCTGTATTGCCGCATCCCACCCGGCGCGTATGACCAGACAGGGCCGGCGTTCAGTCCTGGCCACGACGGTTGGATGTGCGGTCTGCTGGTCTACACAGCAGCCGGCGATTCCGAAGGAACTCTGGGCGGGCTCGTCCATCAGGGCAAACCCGGCCGCTTCGAAGCCATCTTGAAGAATGCACTGAGCGAAGCCTTGTGGTGCGCCTCCGATCCGCTGTGCCGCGAGAGCGACGGCCAGGGATCCGACTCGCTGAATCTGGCCGCGTGCCACACCTGCACGCTGCTCCCCGAGACGAGCTGCGAAGAAGGCAACCGCTTCCTCGACCGGCTGCTCGTTATCGGCAGTGCTGGCGAGGGCCGCTCAGGTTACTTCGGCAAGCTTGTCGAGGCTCTCTTGAGCCAATCGACCGGGGCCCACAGACTACGGCCATAGACACACGTCCATGCTTGGTCCGTGTTCGTCGGTCCTGTCAGTCCGTATCTTTCCGTGCCCGTCGCGCCTTTCTCCCCTCTCCCGCTCGCGGGAAAGGGGCCGGGGGAGGGCAAGGGGTACTTACTCGCAGAGTGTGCGTCGAATGGCGGTGGCCACGTCCTTCAAGTTCTGGTTCGAGACGCGGGCACCGATGTCGGCAGCGTAGGCCCACAGCTTGTAGTCGGCCGCATCGACCTTCTTCTCGGGCAATCCCGCCGTGACGAACTCGATGAACTGACCCGCCAGCTCTGCGGCGCCGGGGGGAGCGAGCTTGCCCAGATAGATCGCCGCCATCGCGTGCTCCACTTGCGGCGAATTGTCCCGCAGCTCGGCCCTGAAGCCAGTATCCTTGGAGATGGATCCCGTGTAGTACTTTCCGCGTTTTCCGGCGCGCCTCAGCCAATCTTCCCCCACGATCACCAGCCGCATGTCCTCCAGCCAGGCGCCGGCGTCCGGAGCTTTTCCAGCGGCAAAGGCTGCGATGTCCGCGAAGGCTCCGCACTGATTCCCGGGATTCGCCTTCAAGGTGTCCTCCGCATATTTCTTCAGGGCGTTGCGGCGGTCATCGACCGGGTCTGCGGAGGCTGCCCCGTTTGCGGCTAGAACCAATCCGAGCACCAAAGCTGCACACATTCTCATGAGGATCATCTCCCTTCTAAAAACGTATCATCCCTCGATCTCCGCCATGAGCTCTCGATAGAGGCCGGCCGCCCGCGACCAGGCCGAGAGCTTCAGGCCGTAGGAGAAGCCGCCGATACCTGCCAGCAACGCGGCGAGATCGCCGGCGCTCGGCGCGCCACTCGACCGCGGCCAGAGGCCCAACGTCAGCTCGCCGCCCCGGCTCGCGATCGTCATCCTCCCGGCAGGCTGCCGGCTCGGATCGATCCGGAAGTGAAAATCCATCCGTTGTGCCCCGACCTCGTGATGCTCGAGCAGCACGGTGCCGCGCGCGCCGAAGCAGAGACCGCGGCCGAGCGTGCGGCCACCGAACACCCGCGAACTCACCGGCTGCCCGCCCAGCCAAGCGGCGGCGGATTCGAGCGCCTCGGTAGCCAGCCAGGCCGCCTCCCCGCGCGACCGCGCGACCAGCTCCACGGCTGTCGCACCGGCAGCCGGCTCGGGACAGAAGCCCGCGGTCGGGCGGCTGAGAGAGTAATACAGCGCCGGCACGATCTCGACCTGGTCCGCACCGGCGGATGCGAGCTCCCACGGCATCGGTCGCGTCAGCAAGACCGTGCGGCCCGCCGCGAGGGCCTCCCGGGCGAGGGCTGGCATCGCGGGCGCCGGCACCGCGAGCACCACGGCCTGAACGTTCGGGGCGGTGAAGAGCCGGCCGGCTTCCTCGAATCGCGGCAACCGCGCGGGCAGGCCGGCGAACGCGGCCGAGTCGAGGTCGCACACCCCCTCGATTCCCAGGCCCTGCACCGCCGCGGACGCGGCCAGAGCCCGCCGGCCGCGCTCGCCGAGCCCGACGATCCCGAGCCCCGCGGCCTGCCGTTGCGCCCACGCAGAGCCACCCCAGAGGAGCCCCGCGGAGGCCGCGGCGCTCCAACCGAGGAACTGGCGGCGGGTAAGTCCGCCGCGGCTGTCCATAGAGTCAACAGGAGCTGGCGTGGTCATTTCGCCTCCACCTCGAAGGGACGGGAGATGCGGACGATGCGCCCGCGCTCCCGATCGGGCGTCTCGATGCGAAAGAGCTTCGTCCAGAGCTCGGCGGCGTCGCTCAGGGGGGGCGCGTCAGGGTGGCGTTGAACCTCGAGCAGGCGCGCTTTCAGGCTGCCGCTCCCAGGGGCTGCCTGTGCGCTGCGCCCGATGAGGCTCTGACCGCTTTTCACGAGCGGCCCGGCGACGGTCAGGTAAGCCTCCTGATCGCGGCTGCCGGTCACGTCGAACACTTGGCGGGTCAGCACGGCATAGAGCTCGAAACCCTTGCGGTCGGTCTCCCTGAAGGCTCCCGCCGCCTCGATCTCGAGCCTACAGTCGGCGGCGAGGCTGCCGTGAAGAGGCCCGGCGCCGATCCATTCTTCCTCGACCCGCGAGATGGCCGGCAGGAGCTGCACCCAGAACGGCGCCGTCGGCTCGCTGAGCAGCGGTTCGGCCCGGCCCCCAATCCGCAGGCTGCGCCGCAGACGAATCTGATAGAGCCAATACCCCACATCTTCGGCTTGCAGAGTCTGGCCTGTGTTGCGGTCGGAGATCCGGGGCGGACGGATCACGAACGACGAGGCGAGGATGTGCGGCGTCGTGTCCGTGAAGTCGCGGTGGTGGCCGACCGGGCCATGGACGGCGTCGAACTCGACCGCGTACAGCGCCGCGTCGAGCGCGCGGTACTTTGTTGCGGTCGGGGCGGGTTTGATCAGTTCGAGGACGCCCTTGCCGGTCACGATCGGGTCGGGACCGAGCTGGTGGTAGCAGTAGTCCTCCTCGCCCTTGCCGGTGGGGCAGCTCCCGGGCTCCGGCGGTTTGCCGTCCGTCCAGGCGACCGAGGGGCTGAGCGCGCCCAGGACCTCGACCTCCAGCGACTCGGCAAGCCCTCCGACCGCGAACCACTCCTCGTCGAGCACCACGAGCCATCCGGGAGCGCCGCCGCGCTCGACATCACCCTCCTGCAGGGGCTGGTGGTCGGTCAGCGGCAGAATGAGGCGCACCTTGGGCGCCGGGACCTCGCCGCGGAACCGGCAGGGCACGAACAGGCTGCGCCAGAGGCTCCCCGAATCGCCGGTGTCTCGCGCTTCGACGCGGCCCTGGCCGACCGGGAGGATCGGGGTATAGCGGCTGATGACGTGGACGCCGAAGCGGTGATGCCCGGCACGCGGATCGAGAATGCCACCCGTCTCGAGCGGCTCGTCGAAGACGAAGTCGGAGGGGATGCCGGGTTGGTCGCTACCGGTGCGTCGCAGCATGGCAGCGCGCCGGCACTCGAACTCGCGTCGGTCTCCGAGATTGGCGAGCTCCCAGGCGAGGTAGCGGTTCTGCTCGGCCCGGGCGTCGAGCGTCCCGGTCACCGTGCCCGCTTCCAGGTCGGGGTGGGGCGACGCCAGCGGGCGCCCGCGCCAGCCCCAGGCCTGGTGGCGCAGCTCCGCCTGGAAGGCCTGCCGGGCGAACCGCGAATCATCCTTCCAGCCTCCGAGGGTGACCCGCAGCCGGCCGGAAGAGGCGGCCTGGCGATCGGGGATCAGGCGCTCCCAGAGCCACCGCTCCAGGACAGGGCGCTCCTTCTCCTCGAGGAAGGGCTCGGCGACTTCGATCGCCAGATGCCAGGGAGAGGTGCTGGCGGCATCCTCGATCCCGGTTTCGAATCGCGGCCGCGTTTGCGGATCGAGCCGCGCCCGCAGCGTCAGACGGTAAAGCCTGCCCTCGCGGACCTGTACCCGTAAGCCGGGGCTCAGCGGGACCAGGCCGGCCTGATCGGCTACGCCGATCTCGACCGGCGCGAGGCCCCGCTGCTCGCGCAGCAAGGACTCACAGTCCACCGGAGCGCCTTCCCGATCCGGAAGCGCAGGCCAGGGCACCTGCGTGGACATGATGGGCTGGGGGGCAGGATTTCCTGGAACCATCTCCCACAGCTCCGCATCCAGCCCGACGACCGCCGGGTCGTCGAGGCTCGCGTCCAGGGCGTCTTCCGGCCCGCGCTCGAGGTTCTTGAGATTCAGCCCGTGCACGCTCTCCCAGACCCGCTGGCGGCGTGGGTCCTCCTTGCCGTCCGGGCTAAAATCGAGGGCGAGAAAGCGGTCCCAGGTTTGCAGATCCACCGCCGGTGGCCGGACCCCGAAGCGGAACGAGCTCGCGACGCGGACCGGAGCGGCGTCCGCCAGGGCCTTGGACGCCAGGAACAGGCAGGGCAGCTGGTGCGACAGGCTGTCGCCGGAAGGACGGTCCTTGCGCGCCAGCTCCGGATCTCCCGGCAGCCAACTGGCGAGCGGCAGGTCACGGGCACGCAGCGCCACCCCCTCGGGAACCGCCGGCAGCTCGAAAGGCGGGCGCTTGCCCGGGGCATCCTCGACGAGCCCGACCCGCAGCGGGCCCACCGGAGTCAGCCGCTTGTAGACGACGGTGCGGATCTCCTTCTTCGCGTCGCCGAGGTCGCTGTCCGCGACCTCCTTCGTCCCTCCCCACGGCAGGCCCGCGGAGGCGAGAGCGCTGGGAACCGCCCCGTTGTTGGCGACGAGGAACGGCAGGATCTCGTAGGTGGCGCCGTACGCGAGAGCGGGGACCCTGGCGTCGGATTCGATGAAGCGCACGGCCGGATCCTTCGACTTCTCGTTCTCGACGAGCGCGTCCGCCAGAGCGGAGGCGATCGGCGATTCGATGCCGAGCGGCTCGTTGTCGTAGGTGACCATGGCGTCTCTCAGGCCGTTGAGATAGGCGAGACGCGTCGGAACGAGAACCCGGTCGCCAAGGACGGCCGGCGTCTCGCGGCTGCCGCCGGGCAGACATGCCCTTCCGACGTTCAACGGCAGCCAGGGCTTCGGCTTTCCCGGCCCGGAGCGGCGCATCAGGAGCCCCACGCCCTGGATGCGCTCGAGGAAGTCGCTGCCGTCGCCGAGATCGCACGCGATCGTGTCGACCTGGACGGTGAGCCCGCGGGTTCGCCGCGGCTGGGCGTCCTTGCGGATCGCCGGCTCCGGAAACACACGATCGAGGAGAAGATCCACGTGCTTCCCCGCCTCCTCCTTGAGAAAGGCGAGGCTTCCGGAAGGCATGCCCAGGCGTCCCGGCTTGATCATGAAGCCGAGGAGATCGGGCCTGAGCGCCGCTCTGAGCTTCGAGGGATCATCCTGTGCGTCGAGCTGCTTGTTGAAACTCTTGCGCAGGTCTTTCCAGGTCAGCCCCAGATGATCCCAGAGCAGCTGCCTCCGCAGAACGTGGGCCGATGGCCGGGATTGCTGCAGGTGCTCGAGGAGCTCGCCCGCGCCCCGCGGCAGAGAGGAGGGTTTGAAATCCCTCCAGTGCTGCACGTAGAGATCCGCGGCGCGGTCGCCGGCCGCCAGATCGGCCTCCAGGCTCAGGAGCCTGGAGAAGACTTCCTCGATCGTAAAGGTCCCAGGCCGCTTCAGAAGATCCTTTGCGTGGCCGCGATCGCCCAGAACGAAGTCGACGCGCCCGGCCCAAGCGAGCAGACGGGAGTCTTCCGCGGCAACCGCCCTGCTGCCGAAGTCATATCTCCCGTCGCCGTAGAAGTCATCCGCCATCGTGCTCGCCAGTTTCGCGACGTCCTCGTCGGAGATCGGCTGCTTTACGCGGAGCTCTTGCGCCGCATGCGAGAGCAGGCTCCCACCCGGCGCACCCCCGCGCACTCCCGGGCCATGGATGTCGGCGAGCATCGCGAGCCCCTGCACCGCGACCGCCGGCAGGACGTCCTGGATCTCTTTCTCCTTACCGCGGGCCTGCGAGAGCTTCTGGACGAAGACCGGCAGAAGGTGCAGGCCCTCCGCCAGGCGGTCCTCGACCGCCGACCGCCAGTCGTCGCGGAACACGTGCGTTTCCTTGCCGGGCTTTTTCACCCAGAGCGTGCCGAGATCGAAGAAGCAGCCCTGCTGCGCCGCCAGGGGGATCGGCTTCGCCTGGGCCACGATCTCGGGATCGGAGTGCAGGGCGGTCACCGGGCGCTCACCGTCGCTGGCCGTGCCGGCTCCGGCTTCGGCGTCCGCGAACCGGAAGTACTCGATGCGAACGATCTCCGGAGCGTCCTGGCCGCAGGGGATCGGCCATAGCTCGGGCCAGCCTTCCCCGAGGAATCCGGCAGGAAGCACCGGTGCGACCACCAGCCGCGCGGCGCCCAGCTTGCGGGTCTTGAAGAAGAACGACAGCCCCAGGGACTGGGGCAACGGCCATGGCAGCAGGGAGAGCTCGCCGAGAAACGCCGGCCAGTATGTGTTGCCCTCCTGGAGCTCGACGAAGCCGCCGGCCCCGGACCAGCTCCAGCGGGTCTTGCCCTTGGCCGAGCTGTCGAACGAAGCGCGAAGCTGCTTGTGCCACGCCTCATGGCTGCCCCGGCGCTTTTCGATCAGCTTCTGTGCCTCAGCGAATCCTTTGAGATCGACGGTTTCGGGCTCCTCCTCCAGGAGCCGGCCCTCGTCATCCACCAGCATCACCCTCGCTTCGCGAGGCGGTTGTTTCCATTTCCAGGGCTGGAGAAACGTCGCGTGGCGTTGGCGGTCGAAACCGACTCCCGCGCCGAGCGCTGCCTGCAAGGTCAGGCCGAAAGCCATGCCCTTGCCGTCATAGGGTCCCAGCCGGTCGAGGGTGGGAAGCAGAACGAGCTCGCTCATCTCTCGTCAACCTCTCTTCAGGCCAGCATGGCCAGATGCCTGCGGACCTGCTCGCGCAGGTGAAGGAATTGGCTGTCTTTGAGGCAGGCGTCGGATTCCGCCATGCCGCCGGCCGCGGGCAGCACGGCCGGCGAGCCGAGGCTGGCAACCCGGGCCACCGGCCGGGGTCCCCATGCCGGGGCGTCCAGGCGGGAGCTGCCTCCCCCGCTGTTCAATTCGTAGGTGACGTCCTTGCTGACGCGCAGGGTGAAGCACCAGCAGATCTTGATCTCGAGGCTCACGTGCCCGTGGCCCAGGAGTCCCCCGTCCGGGGTGTATTCGGCCGCCAGGGACAGGCGCACCGAGGCCGAGACGATGCCCAGGACCGAGACCCGGCCGACGATCAGGAAGAGGACTCCGACGTAAAGACCTCCCTGGCCGGCGGTATAGCGCGCGGTGATGCCGAAGTAGACGAAGACGCCGCCGCTGATGACGCGCAGTGTGATGGCCAAGCTCGCCGAGGCGGTGATCGCCATGCTCACCTCGGTATTGACTGCGCCCGTGGTCGGGAAGTACTTGCTCTCCACCGTGAGATAGCCGCCGCCGCCGAGGATGAAGATGGTCAGCGCGAAGGGGCGGTCCGGGAAGGCGAGGTTGAAGGCGAGGCCGATCGAGAAACCCTGGCGTCCCTGCGGGTCGGAATCGATCCAGCGCAGCGCCAGGGTGGCGCCCAGCGAGAGCCCCGAGATCCCGAAGCTGCCGGCCTGGATGTCGGGCAGCGGCAGGCTCAGGATCGAGCTGATGCCCGTGGGCTCGATCCTGATCGTCAGGCCGCTGGCGTCGTCGGAGAGCTTCGCCAGCAGCTCGCTGATGAACTTCATCGCCGCCGGCAGCTCGATCTGTTCGGGCCGGATGCGGAAGTGAAGCTGGCCGCCTTCGTCGAATTCGAGTCGGGACTTGTGGATGATGAGGATCTCGGTGCCGCCGATCGTCATCTTCCAGTCGCCGCTGATCTCCCCTTCGACCTTGCGGCGCACAGCGCCGCTCTCGTCGACGTCGGCCCGCACGCGTCCGGAGAAGATCGGCTCGACGATGGCCAGCGAGAGCGGGCCGGTGGCGAAGACTACGGCCTCCTTGTCGATCTTCGTGTTGATCTCGGCGTGGAACCAGGCGCGGCGGGTCTGGATGTCGATGCCATGCTGGACCTTCACGCTCTCGCCGAGGTCGGGCATCTTGAGACCCGAAAAGAGCTTGTCGAGGCGCAAGCCGGCGAAATTGGGGAAGATGCTCGCGAGATCGAAGTTCCTGAGATCGGCTGGCAGGAGCTTCTCGCCCAGTTCCTTGACCGGCAGGTCGACTCCCAGGGGCTCGAGCACGTCCCCCACGGCACGGCCGATCGCCGCGGCCTGGGCCACGCGCCCGATGACGGGGGTGATGCCGACCTTGTTGTCGAGCTCTTTGTAGAAGAAGGCGACCTCGGGACGGTCGAATTGCAGGCCGCCGACCTCCGGCGGCGTGCCGAAGGCGCGGATCAGGCGCAGCCCTGGCTCGGCTTTGGCCCGGACTTCTTCCGCCTTGGCCTTGAGCTTCTCGAGCACCCGCAACTCGTCGCCGAAGTTGCGCTCGAGATCGGCGAGAAGGAGATCGCGCTCCTGCTCAAGCTTCCGCCGGATGTCTTCGGCCTTGCCCTTGAGCTCGCCTTTGAGCGTCTCGGCCCTGGTCTTGACGTCGTTGACGGCGTTCTCGACTTTTTGGGCCTGCGGCTTCCAAACCTCCGCGACTTTTCTTTCGAGCACCGATGCCTGTTCCTGGATCATGCCCTCGGTGCAGGTAAGCCAAGCCCGTGCGGGCTCGATCCATGTACCCACCAGCGCGTTCACGTCTCGCGCCCCGCCGACGATCTGCTCAATGAGGATGCGGCCCTGTTGCATCAGCTCCTCTTCGAGGACATCGATCAGCGCGCGCTTCTGCCCCTCAAGCTCCTCGATCCCTCCCTCGATCTTTTTGGCTTCGGAACGCAGCTCCACACCGAGCTTGCACAACTGGTCGAGAGCTGAGGTCGCGGTCGTGACCGGCGTTTTGACCCGCTCTTCGAGCTCCGTGGTGATGCCGGCGAGAGCGACCTTCTTGAGCACCACCTCATGGCGCAGCCAATCCGCAGCTTGGCGGCACAGGTTGACCCGCTCCACCAAGCCGCCGCGGATCTTGTCGGCGACCGGCCGCGCAAGTCCGGGAATGGTCAACCGCTTGTCGCCGACCTGCACGGTCGGGCCCGCCTGGCTGGCCGCAGCGACGCTGTCGAGCACCCGCTCGATCTCTTCCAGCCAGACGCGGATCTCACGTTCAAGCCGCTCCGGCGTGGCCGCCGCCTCGTTCCAGCCGGCTTGAGCTTTATCCCGAAGCTTCGTGCCGTCCTCACAGATGTGCTCAAGGCCGGTGACGGCCGTGCGGATCGGCGGAAGCATGGCCGTCGACAGCACGAGCGGCGAAGGCACAAGCAGCGTCACCTTCTGGCCGACGCCGGCGACGACGGCGGCGAGCTCCTGCTCGAGAATGGCCTTGAGCCGGTCGGCGGAAATGAGGTTTCCATCGCGGAGCATCTGTTCGACGACAGCGCGTAGCGCCTTCTCGAGCTCGGAGTCGCCGGAAGCTCCGACGAGGCGTTCCAGCGCCTGGCTCGCGGCCTTGCTGCCCGCATCCTGCGCCGTCTTGATCATCTGCTCGGGTGACAGATCCTGGATACCCTTGCGGGCTTGCTCGATCTGGCCTCGGAGATTGCCGGCCTCCGTGGCGACGCCACCGAGCGCCTTACTGATCTCGTCGAGCTGTTCCTTGCCGAGCGCACCCGATCCCGGAAGCTTCGCGAGCACCTTGGCGAAGCTCGCCTCGACGCCGCGGGTCACGGCTTCGAGGCTGCTGTCTTCCGGGGCGTCGGCCGTCTGCCCGGCCGGCTCCGCGGAGCGTGTCATCGTGAAGCTGCGCACGGCGGCGGCCATGGCCTCGCCTTCGCGATGGACGGTGAGGTTGGCGCCGTGCGGCGAAGGCTCGAGAAGGAACGTGGTCGGGGCGTGGCCCGCCGGCACCAGCCGGTCGCCGGCAGCGCGCTGGTCCAGCCGACCTTCCTCGAAGGCCGGGTCTTTCTGAGTCCGCGGTCTGGCACGGTCGACCCAGTCAATGCCGGGCACGGGCGGCCAGCCGTTGGTGTCCGCGGCCTTGTCGTCGCGCTTGGGATCCGTGGTGCGGGTGAAGAAGACCAGGTTCTCCGGGTTGTCGAGATAGCGCTCGACCTCGCGCGTCTCGCCGTCGATCACCGACAGCACCGTCACCCGCACCCGCGGGCGAGGGAAGACGTCGACCGGCTCGGCGCCCTCGATCCAGAGCGGCACCTTCCAGCCCTTCTCCTCGACGTTGCCGTTGTCGAAGCTCAAGTCCGTGCCCCAGGCACTCTTGACGTGAAAGCGCACCACTTCGTCAGGCTGCTCGGCGAAGGTGACGCGACGGATGAAACCCACCTGCCTTTGAGTTGCTTCGGCGGTATCCGGATACGTGCGCTTGTTTTCGAGGATCTCCACGTACTCGCGCACCTTGCGCAGGATCGGCCGTCCGCCGAGAGGGTTCTGATCGCCCACGAACTGACGCGAGGGCACCACCGTCCGCTCGTAGATGATCACGTGCTTGGCGCGGTGCCAGAAGCAGCCGATGCGCCCCAGGCGCTCGACGCGATAGGCATACGTGCGGCCCATCGCCACGTCGCCGTAGATGGTGGTGCGGCCGGCGTCGAAAGCGGCCATCTGATGGCCCCAGGCGCCGAGGGCCGAAAGGCGCAGGTCGGTGAGCTCGGCCGCGGTCGAGCGCGGCCATTCCTCGCTTCTGGGCGGCACGACCGCTTCGAAAACGTTGCGGCTTTCAAACCCCCAGGTGACGCCGCCGCAGAGGCTGCCGTCCTCGGGCGAACAGAGATCCGCGGGCGCCTTCGTGTTGGGTCCGGCCTGGGGTGAGCGGCTGCCCAGTGTCTCGATCGGATGCGCGAGTTCGGCGGACGGCACGGAGCCCAGCTCTTTCGGTGGCTTTCGCTCCATGTGGTCCAGAAAGAGGTTCT
>Ga0209682_10000206_pt1 | contig 20097 bp, 21 predicted proteins | sample DOMMetBare2Fresh_2_FD_187471 | JGI IMG/M metagenome (GOLD analysis project Ga0209682, IMG submission 187471) | Wetland sediment microbial communities from St. Louis River estuary, USA, under dissolved organic matter induced mercury methylation -... | ecosystem: Environmental > Aquatic >... | reverse complement strand
GAAGTCGCTGCAGGCCAGCACCGCATAGTTGGTGCTGACCCAGCCGCCGAGCGCACTCTGCAGCACGACGAGCGCGAACAGGCCCCACGCGGCGCGGTGCAGCCCGGGGGTCAGCGTCGCACGCCGCGGCGAGGCGACCTGCACCTGCGCCGTCAGCAGCACCAGGCCCAGGTAGCCGCCGAGCAGGTGCAGGGTGACGATCGCCGGGTACAGCTTCATCGTCACCGTGAGTGCGCCGAACAAGCCCTGCACGCAGACCCAGACGAAGGTGGCGGTGGCCCACCAGGGCGAGGGCGTGCCCTCGGCGCGGCGCCGATGGGTCACCCAGCTCGCGATCATCGACGCCGTGATCAGCGCGCCCAGTGCGGTGGCGATGTAGCGGTGGACCATCTCGATCCAGGCCTTGCTCTGGGTCACCGGACCGGTGGGCATCGCGCCTTCCGCGGCCCCGATCTCGGCATGCGCGCCGAAGGGGCTCGAGTTGCCGTAGCAGCCCGGCCAGTCGGGGCAACCCAGACCCGAGTCGGTCAGGCGCGTGAAGGCGCCGAACAGCACGAGATCGAAGGTCAGGAACAGCGTCAGCACCGTGATCGCGCGCCAGCGGCGTGCGGCGGGTTGCGCGCCCTGGCGCCACCAGGTCCAGCCGAAGGGTACGAGGGCGATCGTGCCGCCGAGCATCAGCAGGCGCAGCGCGGGCGAGAGATCGTAGAGCGTCGTGTTCATGCCCGGCGAAGAAGGAGCGGTGGTGACGCTGGACCCGGGCGGCTTGGAGTGTGCAGGAGACGAAAGTCACCGGCCCGGCCACCAGGCGCCACCACCGCAGAACGGGAGTGGGCGAAGCCTAGGGATTCGAGGGCGCGCTTTCCTTGAACCGGTTCAAGGTTCGGCGCATGGCTTGCCGACAATCAATCCGGATCGCACCACACGGCATAAGCTTTTGCCGAGCCGGTGTGCTCGCACCAGCCATCGGAGGACGGCATGAAGACGCTGCATCAGAGTCACGCGATGCGCTGGATCCGGGCTCTCGTGGTGTTGCTGCTGCTCGCACTGGCCTGGCAGGCGATGGCCGCAGACTCGCCGCGTGTGCGCATCACCACCCTCTACGACAACACGACCGCCGTCGCGGGCACCCAGCCGGGGTGGGGCTTCGCCGCGCTGGTCGAAGTCGATGGCCAGCGGGTGTTATTCGACACCGGCGGTGATGCCGCGATCCTGCGCCACAACGTCGCCGCGCTGGGCATTGACCTGAGCCGGCTGGATGCCGTCGTGCTGTCGCACGAGCACTGGGACCACACCAAGGGCCTGGCGGTGCTCGGTGCACACGCGGGCCTGCCTGTGTACTACCCGGCGGCGGCCGATCCGAAGTCGCCCTGGCTCGGCGATCTCGAGCGTGCCGGCGTGCAGCGCCGGCCGGTGACGACCCGCACCGAGGTCGTGCCCGGGGTCTGGGTCAGCGCCGAGATGGCGGCCGCGACCGTGCACGAGATCGCGCTGACGATCGCGACCGACGAGGGCCTGGTGGTCCTGGTCGGCTGCGCGCACCCGGGGCCGGTGGCGATGGTGCAGCAGATCAGGCAGCGGACCGGACGGCCCGTGTTGATGATCCTCGGCGGCTGGCACCTGCTGCAGTCGACGGCGCCGCAGATCAGCTCGACGCTGGCAGCCTTCAAGGCCGAGGGCGTGCGCTACGCCGGGCCGACGCACTGCACCGGCGACACGGCGATCGCGATGACGCGGCAGGCCTACGGCGAGCAGTTCGTCGAAGGTGGTGTCGGTGCTGCCGTGCAGTTCTCGCCCTACCTGCGCACCACGGCGCGATGAGGCGCCGCTGCGTGGCGGCATTCCCCGTCGGCACATGGCGGACCCGCGTGTAGCATCGCCCGCGCCATGAACCGCCTTCTCGCCGCCGTCACGTTTCTGCTGGGCAGCCTCGTGCCGGCGGGGGTGCTCGCCGGCCCGCCCGTCGAATGGCATCAGCGCCTGCGCGTGCCAGCCGATGGCAGCGCCGCACCCGTCGCGCTGACACTGGACGCCTGCAGCGGCGCCTACGACGCCGAGCTGATCGCCCTGCTGGTGGCACAGCGCGTACCGGCGACCCTGTTCGTCACGAAGCGCTGGCTCGATCGCAACCCGCAAGCCACGCGCGAATTGCTGGCCCATCCCACGCTGTTCGAACTCGAGAACCACGGCACCGCCCACGTACCCGCCATCGTCGACCGCCATGCCCGCCTCTACGGCATGGCGGTGCAGCCCGATGTCGAACACCTGCGGGCCGAGGTCACTGGCGCGGCCGATCGCATCCAGGCCCTCAGCGGGCGCGCACCGCGCTACTTCCGCGGTGCCGGTGCGGCCTATGACGAGACCGGCCAGCACGCCATCGAGGGCCTGGGTTTTCGCATCGCCGGCTTCAGCGTCAATGCCGATGGCGGCGCCACCCTGCCGGCAAGCGCTGTCGCAGCGCGGCTGCGCGGCGTGAAGCCCGGCGACATCGTCATCGCGCACATGAACAAGCCGGGCCGCGGCACGGCCGCCGGCTTTGCCGCTGCGCTGCCCGAGCTGCGGCAGCGCGGCCTGCGTTTCGTCAAGCTGTCCGAGGCCGAGCCGGTGCGCATCCCGTGAGCTATTCGATCGAATTGGCCGATGCCCCCGACGACACGCTGCGCGCGGCCATCGCCGCCCCGTTGCTCGCCTTCAATGCCGCCCTGGCCGGCCCGAGCGGGCAGCGGGCGCTGGTGCTGGTGGTCCACGACGAGAACCGTGTCGTCGCCGGCGGCCTGTGGGGGGCCACGGGCTACGGCTGGCTCTACACGCAGATGCTGGTCGTGCCCGAGGCCGGGCGCGGACAGGGGCTCGGTGCCGATCTGATGCGGCGCGCCGAGGCCGAGGCGCGCGCGCGCGGTTGCCACGCGGCCTGGGTCGACACGCAGTTCGGCGCGCGCGGCTTCTACGAGCGCCTCGGTTACGTGGCCTTCGGCGAACTGCCCGACTATCCCCCCGGCTTCAGCCGGACCTTCCTCGCCAAGCGTCTCGACCCGCCATGACGACGACCCCGACGCCGCGCTCGTGGCGCGCCTGGTGGCCGGCCGCGCCGACCATCGACGGCACCGAGGCATTGCGGATCGCTGCCGGTGCCGCGCTCGGGCTGTTCATCAGCGGCGGCGTCTGCCTGCTGGCGGGCATCGGCAGCGTCTGGCTGGTCGCGCCGCTCGGCGCGAGCGCGGTGCTGGTCTTCGGCCTGCCCTCGAGCCCGCTCGCCCAGCCCTGGGCCGTGGTCGCGGGCAACACGGTGTCGGCGCTGGTCGGCGTGGCGCTGCTTCGGCTCGTGCCCTGGCCACTGCCGGCCGCCGCGTTGGCGGTCGGCGGCGCGATCGCGCTGATGGTCGCGCTGCGCTGCCTGCACCCGCCGGGCGGGGCGGTCGCGCTGCTCACGGTGCTGATCGGCGCACACGACTGGCAGTTCGCCTTCTTCCCGGTCTTCGCCAATTCGCTGCTGCTGGTCGCCGTGGGTGTGTTCTACAACCGCATGACGGGGCGCGCCTATCCGCACGTCGCACATCCGCCGCCGGCGCCGGTGCGCCGGTTCAGCGATGCCGACATCGATGCCGTGCTGGCGCGCCACAACATGCTGATGCACACGCCGCGCGACGAGTTGCGCGACCTGCTCGAAGAGGCCGAGGTGCAGGCCCACGGCCGACGGCTGCGCGAACTGCGCTGCGCGGACATCATGTCGCACAACCCGGTCACGGCCGAGCACTCGACCACCCTGCCGGCCGCCTGGGCGATGCTGCGCCAGCACGATGTCAAGGCGCTGCCGGTGGTCGACGCGATGCGCCAGGTCGTGGGCATCGTCACGCAGGCCGATTTCATGCGAGATGCGCGCGTCGACGTGCTCGAGGGCCCCGGCGGCAAGCCGCGCTGGCAGGTGCGCACCGAACTCACGCCCGGCAGCGAGGGCCCGGCCGTGGTGGGACAGATCATGTCGCGCCGCGTGCGTGTGGCCAGCCACGACCGCAGCCTGGCCGACGTGGTGCCGATCTTCTCGGAAACCGGCCACCATCACATCCCGGTGATCGGGCCCGACGGTGCGCTGGTGGGCATCCTCACGCAGACCGACGTCGTGCGCGCGCTGCGGCAGTTTGCCGATCCGCTGCCGGCCAGCGCTTGAGGTCAGGCCCAGGGCCGGGCACGGCATCCGCGTCCTCGCCAGCATCCTCCCGCCGTCCGGTCCGCAGGGAGTACGTCATGACCTTTATCGGCAGCCGCAACCACGTCCTGACGGTGTGCCTGTCGGCGGCATTCGCCCTGAAGCGCGCAACCGGCGGCACCGTCGCCTGCCGCACCCGCCTCACCAGCGCAGCAGCCGCGGCCCGAGCAGCGCGCCGAGGGCGCCCGTGGCAGCAATGCCGAGCGTGTACCAGGTTGCGACGAAGGCCATCGAGACCTCGGTGCACGACAGCGCGTAACCCGCGGCGCCGACACCACCGGCGAGCAGGCCGGCCGCCAGCCCGGCGCGGCGCGGATTCGTCGGCGCCATCCCGCGCAGCGCCCACAAGGCCAGCGCCAGCGCCGGCAGCGACAGCAGCAACACGGTGAAGGGGCAGGTCTTCCAGGAGTGGCCCAGCCACAGCGCCGGGCGCTGCGCAGCCGCGCCGCCGGCGAGCTGCACCAAGGCGATGGCCGCCATCAGGAGCACGACCATGGCCAGCGCCGTCCAGGCGCCGCGCGTGCGCGCGGCCGGGCGGCCCAGTCGGCCCACCAACCAGGCCGCGGCCAGCGCCAGCGCGGCGGCATAGGCGAACTTGGCCCACCAGGCCGGCGCCGCAAACAGGTCGCGCGGCACCAGCCCGATCACGCCGATGGCCAGCGCGGCGCTGCACAGCCAGCCCAGCACCAGGGTCGGCGCGATGCGGCGCGCCGCGAGCGCGCGCGGCGCCGGCCCGGCACCGGTGGCCAACAGGCCGATCAGGTCGTCGGTCTTCATGGCTGTCCGTCCTTCACCATCTCGGCCAGGCGCTTGAGGCCGCGATGCACCTGCACCTTGAGCGCGGCGACCGACACGCCGGTGCGCGCCGAGGCCTCGGCCATCGACAGGCCTTCGATCCGTGTCAACACGATGGCCTGCTGCTGCGCCGGCGTCAGCGTGTCGATCAGCACGGCAAGGTCGCGCCGCGCCGGTTGTGCGTCGACGCTGGTCGGGTGCAGCAACTCGTCGAGATCTTCCAGCGGCTCGTGCAGCGCTTCGCGCCGCCCGCGCCGGCGGAACAGGTCCACCAGCTTGTGGCGTGCGATCGCGTGCACCCAGGCGCTGACCGGCAGCGTCGCGTCGTAGGTGCCGCGCTGCAGGTGCAGCGCGAGCAGGGTCTCCTGCACCAGGTCCTCCACGTCGTCCGGCAGGGCTTGCATCCGGCGGCCGAAGAAGCGCCGCAGCCGCGCGGCGATGCGTTCGAGCGCGGCCCGGTAGGCCACCTCGTCGCCCGCCTGGGCACGCATCCACAACGGCTTCAGGCCGGACTCGAAAGCGTCGTGGATCGCGTCATCGCTCATTTCGTCGGGGCGGCCGCCATGGTTACAGCGAGGTCGCTCGTTTCTTTCGCAAGGTCCATCCGCAACGCCCCGTGGCCCGACCCCTTTTTTTACGCCGGCTGTAACCCCTGCCGCACCGGCGCCGAATGGGCCACGGGACCGCCACATCCGTGGCACCCCGGCCCGGCGCACTGTAGCCGAGCCGGTCGCCGACCCACCACCCCTACGACCCGGAGCAAACCGATGAGCAAGACCCTCGCCACCCCCTCGACCGCCGCCACCCTCGCCCTCGCCCTCGGCGCCGCACTCACCCTGGCCTCCACCGCCGGCCAGGCCGCCGACGCGATGGACAAATCCTCGATGGACAAGGAGAAGTGCTACGGCGTCGCGCTGAAAGGCAAGAACGACTGCGCGGCCGGTGCCGGCACGACCTGCGCCGGAACCTCCAAGGTCGACCACCAGGCCAATGCCTGGTCCTATGTCCCCAAGGGCAGCTGCGAGAAGACCGCCAGCAAGACCTCGCCCAGCGGGATGGGCATGCTCAAGGCCTTCGAAACCAAGAAGATGTGATCCACCGGCCGCGCAGGAAACCCGCGATGAACGACAGGTCCCTCGTCGGCATCGGGCTGAAGTCGGCCCATGTGGCGCGCATCCTGGGCGGCGATCGCGTGGACCTCGGTTTCTTCGAGATCCACGCCGAGAACTTCATGTCCGCCGGCGGGCCGCTGCTCGACCGGCTGGAGCGCATCCGGGCGCGCCACGCGCTGTCGATCCACGGCGTGGGGCTGTCGATCGGCGGAGCGGGCGCGCTCGATGCCGCGCATCTCCAACGTCTCGAATCACTGGTCGCGCGTTTCGAGCCGCGCTGGTTCAGCGAGCACCTGGCCTGGTCCAGCCACGGCGGGGCTTTCTTCAACGACCTGCTGCCGCTGCCCTACACGGCGGCAACGCTGCAGCGGGTCTGCGACCACGTCGACGCGGTGCAGCGGGTGCTCGGCCGGCCGATGCTGCTGGAGAACCCGTCGACCTATGTCGAGTTCGAGGCCTCGACGATGGACGAGGCCGCCTTCATCACCGACGTCCAGCGTCGCACCGGCTGCGCGCTGCTGCTGGACGTGAACAATGCCTACGTCAGCGCGGTCAACCACGGGCGCGACGCGCGCGACTTCATCGACGCGCTGCCGGCGCATGCGGTCGCCGAGATCCATCTTGCCGGCTTCGCCGAGGACCGTGACGGCGCCGGCGCCCGGCTGCTGATCGACAGCCACGGCGCGCCGGTGGCCGAGGCCGTATGGGCGCTGTACCTCCATGCACTGCGCCGCACCGGCCCGGTGCCGACCCTGATCGAGCGCGACCACGACATCCCGACCTTCGAGACGCTGCAAGCCGAGGCTTTGCGTGCGCGTGACTTGATGCAGTCGCCGGCCGCGGCGCGACACGAGGCCCTGGCGTGAGCGGCCCCCTGCTGCAGGCCGGCTTCGCCGCCGCGCTGCGCGACCCCGCGGCGGCGCTGCCGTCGGGCCTGCGGGCCTGGAATGGCTCGGACCCGGCGGCACGCTTTGCGGTCCACCGCAACAACGTCGTCAGCTCGCTGGTGGCGGCGCTGGCCGATACCTTTCCGGTCGTGCGCGATCTGGTCGGGGCCGACTTCTTCGCAACGACGGCGCGCGGCTTCGTCGCCGCGCAGCCGCCGACCTCGCCGATCCTGGCCGAGTACGGCGCCGGGTTCGCGGATTTCGTCGCCGCCTTCGAGCCCGCCGCGGGTCTGCCCTACCTGCCCGACGTCGCACGGCTGGAGTTTGCGCGCATCCGTGCATTCCACGCCGCCGATGCCCCTGCACTGACGCCCGGACAGGTGGCGGCCCGCCTCGCGCACCCCGAGCAGCTGGCACCAGCGCGCATCCGTCTGCATCCCTCGCTGCAGGTGCTGCGTTCGAGCCACGCCGTCGTCGCGCTGTGGGCCGCCCACCAGGGCCATGGCGACCTGGCCGAGGTCGACCCGGACCGCCCTGAAGCCGCCCTCGTGCTGCGAGTGGACGACGATGCCGCGGTGATCGCACTGCCCCATGCCGCGGCGGTCTTCACCCAGGCGCTGGCCGACGGCCGGCCGCTCGTCGGTGCGGTCGACGCGGCCGCGGCCGCCCGCGCGCCCGACCACCTGCCGTTCGACCTGCCGGCCTGCCTCGGCCTGCTGCTTGCGCACGGCGCCATCACGGCCTGGCTCGCGCCGGGCGAATCGACATGACCGACCTGATCGACCGCCTGCATGCCGGCTTCATGCGCATCCCGTACTCGCTCGTCGCGCTGCTCGCGCGCGTGGCCGTCGCCGGGGTCTTCTGGCGCTCCGGCCAGACCAAGGTCGAAGGCTTCGCGCTCGATCTGGTCGAGGGCACCGTGCAACTCGGCTGGCCGCGGCTCTCCGACAACGCGGTGGCCCTGTTCCGCGACGAATACCGGCTGCCGCTGCTGGCGCCCGAGCTGGGCGCGACGCTGGCCGCCTTCGGCGAACATGCGCTGCCGCTGCTGCTGCTGGTCGGTCTGGCCACACGCCTGTCGGCCGCCGGGCTGCTGGCGATGACGGCCGTGATCCAGCTGCTCGTCTACCCCGGTGCCTGGGCCACGCACGGCACCTGGGCCGCATTGCTGCTGGTGCTGATGTCCCTGGGCCCGGGCACGTTATCGTTGGACCGGATACTCGCGCGGCGGCCCGCCCGCAGCGCTGCCGCCTGAACCAGACCGATCGAGGACCCGATGCACGCCACCCTGCCGCTGCTGGCCGCCACCGACTTCCCCGCGATCCGCCGCCGCCGGCTCGATACGCTCCAGGTCAACCTGGGCTACAAGTGCAACCAGAGCTGCCTGCACTGCCACGTCAACGCCAGCCCGCAGCGCACCGAGATGATGGGTGGCCGCACGGTCGACGAGGTCATCGAGGTGCTGGCCCTGCGCCGCATCAATACCCTGGATCTCACCGGCGGCGCCCCCGAGTTGAACGAGCACTTTCGCCGCCTGGTGCGCGCCGCCCGCGCGCTCGACGCGCGGGTGATCGATCGCTGCAACCTGACCATCCTGTCCGAGCCGGGGCACGAGGACCTGGCCGACTTCCTGGCCACTCACGAGGTCGAGATCACCGCGTCGCTGCCTTGTTATTCGGTGGCCAATGTCGACCGCCAGCGCGGCGACGGCACCTTCGACCGCAGCATCGCGGCGCTGCGCCAGCTCAACGCGCTCGGCTACGGGCAGCCGGGCAGCGGCCGGGTGCTCAACCTCGTCTACAACCCGCAGGGGCCGTCGCTGCCACCGCCGCAGGACAGCCTGCGCGTCGACTACCAGCGCGAGCTGCAGGCGCATTTCGGCATCGTCTTCAACGACCTGTACACGATCACCAACATGCCGATCCAGCGTTTCGGCAGCACGCTCGTCAGCAAGGGCAGCTTCAACAGCTACATGACGCTGCTGAAGAATGCCTACCGACCAGAGAACCTGGACGCCGTCATGTGCCGCTCGCTGTTGAGCGTGGACTGGCAGGGCCATGTCTACGACTGCGACTTCAACCAGATGCTGGCGCTGCCGGCGCGGCTGAACGGCAGCGCACGGCCGCATGTGCGAGACCTGCTCGCACACGATGGCGCCGACACGCCCATCGTCGTGGCCGAGCACTGCTGGGGCTGCACCGCCGGCCAGGGCAGCAGCTGCGGCGGCGCTTTGAAATGACCTCCCCGAAGCGACCTTCGGTCGCCTCCCCCCAGGGGGTGCCGCCGGCGGACCGGCGAAGCCGGATCCGCGGCGGCCGCTTGGATGCGTGCGCCGCCGCGCGGCGGTCGCGGGAGCCTTGACGTGAGCCCAAGCTCTCGATGGGTGCGCTGGGTCGCAGCGGGCGTCGTCGCGGCGCTGGTCTGGTGGGCCTACCGGCACTACCAGCTCGGGGCGCTGCTCGACTTCGGGACGCTGCAGCGCAGCCGCGAGGCGCTGGTGGCGCTGGTCGATCAGCGCCCCTGGCAGACCGCGAGCCTGTTCTTCGCGGTCTACGTCGCCGCCACCGCGCTGTCGATCCCGGGCGCGCTGATCCTCACGCTGGCCGCAGGCGCGATGTTCGGCCTCGGCTGGGGGCTGGTGATCGTCTCGTTCGCATCCAGCCTGGGCGCGCTGCTGGCGTTCCTGGCCAGCCGCTACCTGCTTCGCGATGTGATCCAGGCGCGGTTCGGCAAGGCGCTTGCGCCGGTCAACGCCGGCGTGCAGCGCGACGGCTGGCTGTACCTGCTGACGCTGCGGCTCGTGCCGGCCTTTCCGTTCTGGCTCGTCAACCTGCTGATGGGGCTGACGCCCATCAGCGCGCTGCGTTATTACGCGGTCAGCCAGGTCGGCATGCTGCCCGGCACGGCCGTCTTCGTGAATGCGGGCACGCAACTCGCGTCGCTGCACGATGCCGCGGGCATCCTGTCGCCCGGGCTGTGGGCCAGCTTCGTCCTGCTGGGCATATTCCCGCTGATCGCCAAGGCGGTCGTCGGCGGGCTGCAACGGCGCAAGGTCTATGCGGCCTGGAACAAGCCGGCATCCTTCGACCGCAACCTGGTGGTCATCGGCGCCGGCGCCGGTGGGCTGGTGTCGGCCTATATCGCGGCGGCCGTCAAGGCCAAGGTGACGCTCGTCGAGGGCCACAGGATGGGCGGCGACTGCCTGAATACCGGCTGCGTGCCGAGCAAGGCGCTGATCCGCTCAGCCAGGCTGGCGAGCCAGATCCGCAAGGCCGAGGCGCTGGGCCTGCGCGACGCACGGGGCGAGGTCGATTTCGCCGCCGTGATGGCACGCGTGCAGCGTGTGATCGCCGACATCGAGCCGCACGATTCGGTTGCGCGTTACACCGGGCTGGGAGTGGACGTCGTCCTGGGCCACGCGAGGATCACGAGCCCCTGGACGGTGGAGATCGCGCGTGCCGATGGCAGCACGCAGACCCTGACGACGAAGTCGATCGTCATCGCCGCCGGTGCGCGCCCGTTCGTGCCGCCCATCCCTGGCTTGGCCGATGTGGGCTTTCTCACTTCGGACACGCTCTGGGGCCTGCAGGACCTGCCGCGCCGCCTGGTCGTGCTCGGTGGCGGGCCGATCGGCTGCGAACTGGCGCAGAGCTTTGCGCGGCTGGGCTCGCAGGTCACCCAGGTCGAGATGCTGCCGCGCATCATGTCGCGCGAGGATCCGGAGGTCGCCGAACTCGTCGCCGAATCTCTGCGTGCCGACGGCGTGCAACTGCTCACCGGCCATGCCGCGGTGCGCGCCGAGCGCGAAGGCGAAACCCGGCGCCTGATCGTCAGACAGGGCCAGACCGAGCGCGCGATCGAGTTCGACGTCCTGCTGTGCGCCGTCGGCCGCGTGCCGCGCATCGAGGGCTACGGCATCGAGGAGCTGGGCATCACGCTCGCGCCGCGCAAGACGGTCCAGACCAACGAGTACCTGCAGACCAACTATCCCAACATCTATGCCGTGGGCGACGTGGCCGGGCCGTTCCAGTTCACCCACACCGCCGCGCACCAGGCCTGGTACGGCGCGGTGAATGCCCTGTTCGGCCGCTTCAAGCGGTTCAAGGCCGATTACTCGGTGATTCCCTGGGCCACCTTCACCGACCCCGAGGTCGCGCGGGTGGGGCTGTCGGAGACCGAGGCGAAGGACCAGGGCATCCGCTTCGAGGTCACGCGATACGACATCGACGACCTCGACCGCGCGATCGCCGACGGCACCGCGCACGGCTTCGTCAAGGTGCTCACGGTGCCGGGCAAGGACCGCATTCTCGGCGCGACCATCGTCGGCGCGCACGCCGGCGACCTGCTGGCCGAATACGTGCTCGCGATGAAGCACGGCCTGGGTCTGAACAAGATCCTCGGCACGATCCACATCTACCCAACCCTGGCCGAGGCCAACAAGTACGCCGCCGGCGAGTGGAAGCGAGCCCATGCGCCGCAGCGGCTGTTGCGCTGGGTCGAGAAGTTTCACGCCTGGGAGCGCGCATGACCCGGCAGGCCGGATCCTGGCCCAAGGCGAACTTCACAATCCGCTTCGTGGCGCTCGGAGTGAGTGCGTCATCTCCCAGTCCCATGAATCGTCGGCGACTCCTGCTCACGGCCGCGTTCGTCGCGCCGTTCGCCGGCGGCGCCGGCCTGGCACACGCGCAGCCCTTCGATCACGCGCATGCTGCCTGGACGGCGCTGCTGAAGAGGCACGTCGTGCTGCTCAACGGCGGCCGCGCGTCGCAGCTGCGCTATGCCGGCATCGCCAGCGACCGGGCCGCCCTCAAGGCCTATCTCGCGGCGCTTGCAGCGGTCACGCCCGCCACCTTCGAGTCGTTCTCGAAAGCGCAGCAGATGGCGTTTCTCATCAATGCCTACAACGCCGCCACCGTCGAGCTGATCCTGACCCGGTACCCGAAGCTCGATTCGATCAAGGACCTCGGCTCGTTGTTGTCGAGCCCCTGGAAGCAGAAGATCGTGCCGCTGCTCGGCGCGCTCCTGACCTTGGACCAGATCGAGCACGAGATGCTGCGCGCGCGCGGCCGCTACGACGACCCGCGCATCCACTTCGCAGTCAATTGCGCCAGCATCGGCTGCCCGATGCTGCGCGAGGAAGCCTACGTCGCCGAAAGGCTGGATGCACAGCTCGAGGACCAGGCAGGCCGGTTCATGGCCGACCGCACGCGCAACCGCTGGAATGCCGACCGGCAGCGCGTCGAACTTTCGAAGATCTTCGACTGGTACGGCGAGGATTTCAAGCGCGGCCACAAGGGCATCACGTCGCTGGCCGCCTTCGTCGCGCGCCATGCCGACCTGCTGGCCGACGCACCGGCCGATCGCGAGCGACTGCGCTCGCAGAAGGTCGAGGTCGAGTTTCTCGACTACGACTGGAAGCTCAACGACGCGCGATGACGACGCCGCGCCTGTCCATCGTCGTGCCGGTGCTCGACGAAGCCGCCGGCATCAGCGCAGCGCTGCGGGCGCTGGCTCCACTGCGCGCGCGCGGTCACGAGGTGATCGTGGCCGATGGCGGCAGCAGCGACGGCACGCCGGCGCTCTGCGCCGGCCACGCCGATGCGGTGATCGCCGCACCACGCGGCCGTGCGCGCCAGATGAACGCCGGCGCGGCACGGGCGCGCGGCGAGGTGTTGCTGTTCCTGCACGCCGACACCTTGCTGCCCCCCGACGCCGATGCGACCGTGCTGCGCGCCGGCGCCGACTGGGGCCGCTTCGACGTGCGCATCAGCGGCCGCTCGGCGCTGCTGCCGGTCGTCGCCATGCTGATGAACGCACGCTCGCGCCGGACCGGCATCGCCACCGGCGACCAGGCGATCTTCGTGCGGCGCGCGCTGTTCGACGCCGTCGGCGGTTTCCCCGACCAGCCACTGATGGAGGACATCGAACTCTCGCGCCGCCTGCGCGCGCACGCGCGCCCGGCCTGCCTGCGCGAGCGGGTCGTCACCTCCGGCCGGCGCTGGGACCAGCGCGGCGCCTGGCGCACGATCGTGCTCATGTGGACGCTGCGCCTGCGGTACTGGCTCGGCGCCTCGCCGGAAGTGCTGGCAAGGGCGTACCGGTGAGCGCGCGCATCGTCGTGATGGCCAAGGCGCCGGTGGCCGGGCTGGCGAAGACACGGCTGCTGCCGGTGCTCGGCCCCGCGGGCGCCGCGGCCCTCGCGCGGCGCCTGCTGGTGCATGCGGCCGGGCAGGCGGTGGAAGCAGGCATCGGCCCGGTCGAGCTCTGCGTCGCACCCGACACCACGCACGAGGTCTTTGCCCTCCTGCGGCGCCGGCTCGGCGTCACGCTGCACCCGCAGGGCGGCGGCGACCTCGGTGCGCGCATGCACCGCATCTTCACCCGCCACGCCGGCCCGCTGCTGCTGATGGGCAGCGACATCCCGGCGCTCGAGGCCGCGCTGCTGCGCCGCGCGGCCGAGTTGCTCGAAAGCCACGACGCCGTCTTCGTGCCGGCGCACGACGGCGGCTATGCCCTGGTCGGACTGCGTGCGCCATGCGCCGCGCTGTTCGACGACATGACCTGGAGCGCACCGACCGTCATGGCCCACACCCGCGATCGCCTGCGCGCCGTCGGCCTGCGCCACGCCGAACTGGCGCCGGTGAACGATATCGACGAGCCGGCCGACCTCGTGCACCTGCCACCCTGGCTGCGCATCGCCACCGCCGCGCAGGACACGCCGTGAATCCCGCCGGCCACCTGCTGCTGGCCACCGGCCCCTGCGCAGCAGCCCGTTCACCCGTCATCGCCCAGCGCACGCCGCTGAAGCCCGCACCACACACATCATCGGAGATCCCCATGAGCCTGCCGCGCGCCCTGTCTGCCATCACCCTGGCCCTGGCTTTCACCGCCTGCACGAGCCTCGGCGTGGCGCCCGACAACGGCCTGGTCGCGCTGAGGAGCCCGCACAGCGCGGCCGAGACCATGAGTCGCCTCGAGACCCAGGTCAGGCAGCGCGGCCTGGCCGTGGTGGCGCGGGTCGACCATGCGGCCGGTGCTGCGCGCGTGGGCAAGACGCTGCGCCCGACCGAGTTGCTGATCTTCGGCAGCCCGCAGGCCGGCACGCCGCTGATGGAATGTGCGCAGGGCGCGGGCATCGACCTGCCGATGAAGGCGCTCGTATGGGTCGACGCTTCGTCCCAGGTCTGGCTCGGCTACAACGCGCCGGCCTGGCTCGTTCGCCGTCACGGCGCGCCGGACTGCCCCGCGGCGGCGAACGTGGCCCAGGCGCTGGCGGCGATCGCCGCGGCCACCGTCGCGCCATGAGACGCACGGCCGCTCCAGAGCACGCATCGCGGCGCGCGCCGCGCAGGGCGGCCCGGTGAGCGCTCCTGGCCGCCACTGCCCGCTGCATTACCGCTACGAGCCGTCGTGCTTCGCGCGCGACGCCGAGGCCGAGTGCGAGGTGCTGTATGTCGTCGGCGGCCTCTACGGCAACACCCTGGCGCTCGACGCCGTTCTGCGCCTGTTCGACGCCGAGACCGGCCGCAAGCGCCTGGCCTTCAACGGCGACTTCCACTGGTTCGATATCGACCCCGCCGTATTCCGGCGGATCGACGATGCCGTGCTGGCATACGACGCCCTGCGGGGCAACGTCGAGACCGAGCTCGCCGACCCCGATGGCGCGGCCGACGCCGGCTGCGGCTGCGCCTACCCCGAATGGGTCGGCGATGGCGTGGTCGAACGCAGCAACCGAATCCTGCAGTCACTGCGCCGCACCGCGCAGCGCTTTCCGGACGCGATGCGCCGGCTGGCCGTCTTGCCGATGCATCGCCGCATCGACGTCGGTCCGCTGCGCGTGGCCGTCGTCCACGGCGACGCGGTCTCACTGGCCGGCTGGGGATTTGCGTACGAGCATCTGCAGGATCCGGCACACCGCCGCGTGGTGGGCGGCTGGTTCGACGCCGCTCAGGTCGATGCCTTCGCCTGCAGCCACACTTGCCGGCCGGTCTTGGGCGAACTGCCGGCGCAGGGTCGCCCGCGTGCGCCGCTGGTGCTGAACAACGGCGCCGCCGGCATGCCCAACTTCCAGGGCGACGCGGCGGGCCTGCTGACACGCATCGCGCTGCGACCGTTCAGCGGGCCGCAGCGGCGCCACGGGCTGGCGCGCGACGGCGTCTTCGTCGATGCGCTGGCGATCGAGCACGATCAGTCGGCGTGGCAGGCCGAATTCCTGCGCCAGTGGCCGCCGGGCAGCGACGCCCATGTCTCCTACGGACAGCGCATCGCGCAAGGGCCGGACGACAGCCCGGCGCAGGCCAGCGTGAGCTGGCGCGAGCGGGCCTGAGGCCCGCCGTCGCTCAAAACGTTTCCCAGTCCTCGGTACCTGTCCTGGCCGGCGCCGGTGCCGGCACCGCCACGGCACCATCGACCGTATCGGACTTCGGCGCGCGCGCCGCTGCCGGCAGGCGCACCACATTCTTTGCCCGGTCGGGGCCGCGGCGCTCGGCACTGGCATGGGCATGGGCCGGCGTCACGGTCGAACGCGCCGGCGCCGCATCGCGGCTGCCGATGCGGAAGACCGCGACCGCCCGGACGAGTTGCTCGGCCTGCTGCTTCAGGCTCTCCGCCGCGGCCGAACTCTGCTCGACCAGCGCAGCGTTCTGCTGCGTGCCCTGGTCCATCTGGGTGATCGCCTGGCCGACCTGCGCCACACCGGCGCTCTGCTCGGCGCTGGCCGAGCTGATCTCGGCCACGATGTCGGTCACGCGCCTGATCGCGCCGACGATCTCCTCCATCGTCTTGCCGGCCTGATCCACGAGCGTGGTGCCATGGTCGACGCGGTCGACGCTGGCGGTGATCAGGGTCTTGATCTCCTTGGCGGCCTCGGCGCTGCGCCGGGCGAGGTTGCGCACCTCGCCGGCGACGACCGCAAAGCCGCGGCCCTGTTCGCCGGCACGCGCGGCCTCGACCGCGGCGTTCAGCGCCAGGATATTGGTCTGGAACGCGATGCCGTCGATCACCGCGATGATGTCGGCGATCTTCTTGCTGCTGGCATTGATGCCGCGCATGGTCTGGACGACCTGGCCGACGACGTCGCCTCCCTTGACCGCGACCGCCGAGGCCCCCTCGGCCAGTTGGCTGGCCTGACGCGCGTTGTCGGCGTTGTTGCGCACGGTCGTGCTCAGCTCGTCCATGGTCGCGGCGGTCAGCTGCAGCGCCGACGCCTGCTGCTCGGTGCGGCCGGCCAGGTCGTTGTTGCCCTGCGCAATCTGCTGGCTCGACGCGGCAACCTGCTCGGAGCCCGAGCGCACGTGGGTCACCGCCTCGGCGAGGCCACGCTGCATCGCGCAGAGGCTGGCCATGAGGCTGGTCGTGTCGCCCGGACGCAGGCGGATCTCGGTGCCGAGGTCGCCGCCGGCCACGGCCTGCGCCACCGCGACTGCGGTGTGCGGCTCGCCACCCAGCTGCGCGAGCAGGTGACGCGTGATCAGCGCGGCCAGGCCGATGCCGGCCAGCAGCGCCGCGCCCAGCAGCGCAACCACCAGCAGCTGCGCGCTCTTGTACACGCTGGCGACGCTGGCCGCGGACGTCCGGCCGCCTTCGAAATTGAAGTCGGTGAGCTTGTTGAGCCCGCCCACTGTCTCGTCGAAGGCCATGTTCGCCAGGCCGTCGCTGATGTCGGCGGCGTCCTGCTTCTTGCCGTTGCGCCCGAATTCCAGCACCTTCTTCTGCGCGCTCTGGTAGGCCGACCAGCTCTTGCCGACCTTGTCGAACAGGGCCTTTTCGTCGTCGCCGGAGACGCGCTCGCCGTATTGCAGCAGCGCCTTGCCCACGGTCTTGGCGGCCTCGGCCACCTTGTCCTCGTATTCGGCGTGGTAACTCTTGTCGTCGGTGCGGCTGTGCTTGACTTCGAAGTCGCGTCCATCGACCAGGGCCGCACGGGCCTCGGACAGGTGGCCGACGCCTTGCAGCCACTTCTCGGACAGGGCCCGTGCCTGCGACTCCACACGTGCCAGGCCGACCAGGGCGAGAGCGCCGACCAGGGCCGTCAGGACGACCATGGCGAAGAAGCCCCCGTAGAGCTGGCGCGCGACCGGCACGCGGTCGATCCAGGCCGGGGTACGGAAGCGAGAGGCCATCACGGGTTGCTCCGTCTGGCGGGCCGCTCGGGCCCGCGGTGCTTATTTCTTGTGGCCGATGTAGCTGACACCGATGATCTTGCCGCCGGCGTCCTTGATCGGGTTGTAGCAGGCGTCGAAGGCCGTACCGAGCACGTCGATCGGGCCGCAGTACTGCTCGCCCTTGCTCACGGCCTCATAGGCCTTGTTGCGCGCCAGTTGCGTGCCGATGCCGCGCTTGCCTTCGGGCGTGAGCACGTTGGTGCTGACACGGACGAACTCGTCGCCGTCCTTGACGAAGACCGTCGCCGTCGCATCGTGCGCCTTGCGCACCGCGTCGACCACGTCGTAGTTGTTGTTGATCTTGCGCGAGCCGAAGTAGATCGCCGGCACGGTCTTGCCGCCCACAGGGTCGGTGCCCTCGATCTTCGGCGCTCCGATCTTGGCCAGACGCGCATCGAGGTCGGCGATCGTTGCCTTGGGGTCGTAGGCATGGGCGGCGCCGGCGATGCCGAGGGCCGCGACGGCGAGAAGGGCGGAGGGGAATGCACGCATGGAGTGAATCCTTGAGATTGACGGCCACTCCATTCTGCGCAGGCCACTCGCGCGGCATGTGCAGAAATGACGGGCGCCTGCGGCGCAATCCCGTCGATCGCCCCGCTTCCTTGTCCGAGGTCAAGGACGCCGCCTCGCTGCGGCGTATGTTCCGTACTCGGTTTTGCGGATCGTCACGGTTGGGGGGTGCCATGTACGGCCAACGCATCAGACAGGTCATGGAGCGCGAGCGCATGCTGACCGCGCCGCCACAGACATCGGTCGCCGAAGCAGCGCGCCTGATGGCCGACAAGAACTGCGGCGCGGTCCTCGTCCTCGACGGTCAGGAACTGGCCGGCATCTTCACCGAACGTGACGCGGTGTTCCGCGTCATCGCCCTCGGTCGCGACGCCAGCAGCACCTGCCTGTCCGAGGTGATGACGCCGCGGCCGATCACGATTTCGCCCGAGAAGACCTTCGGTCAGGCGCTCGCGCTGATGCATGAGCGCAGCATCCGCCACGTGCCCGTGGTCGAGAACGGCCGCGTCGTCGGCATGGTCTCGGCACGCGACGCGCTCGACCCGGACATGGAAGAGTTCGTCTGCGAGGCACAGCGCCGCCAGAGCATCCGCTCCTGAGGCCCTGCGCCACCGGAGATCGGCATCGCGACGGCCGCGGCCGATGGCGCGCCGTCACTGGTTCGCGTTCGGGAAAAACAGCTGTTCGCCGCCGATCTTGTAGCCGGCGATCGCGGCCTGGCCGGCCGGCGAGACCACCCAGTCGACAAAGCTCTGCGCCAGTGCCTGCTTGACGTGCGGGTGCCTGGCCGGGTTCACGACCATCACGCCGTACTGGTTGAACAGCCGCTTGTCGCCCTCGACCAGGATCGCCAGGTCGCCGCGGTTCTTGAAATTGAGCCAGGTGCCGCGGTCGGCCAGCACGTAGCCGTTGGTCGACGCCGCCATGTTCAACGCCGGGCCCATGCCGCAGCCGCAGGATTTGTAGCCGGTGGCCTTGCCCGCAGGGATCTCGACGCCGGCGGTCTTCCAGTAGCGCAGTTCGGCGGCATGGGTGCCGCTCTTGTCCCCGCGCGAGATGAAGTCTGCGTTGCTGACAGCGAGTTTCTTGAGCGCCGCGACGATGTCGTTGCCGCGCACGCCAGCCGGGTCGTTCTTCGGGCCGACGACGATGAAGTCGTTGTACATGACCGGCAGGCGCTTGAGACTGAAGCCCTCGGCGACGAATTTCTCCTCGGCCGCCTGGTCGTGCACGAAGACGAGGTCGGCATCGCCGCGGCGGCCGGTGTCCAGCGCCTGACCGGTGCCGAGCGCGACCACGCGCACCTCGATGCCGCTGGCCTGCTTGAAGGCGGGCAGCAGGTGCGAGAACAGGCCCGATTGCTCGGTCGACGTGGTGGAGGCCATCACGATGAAGCGCTCCTGGGCCTGCGCCGGGGCGAAGACGGTCAGCGCCAGGGCGGCCAGGGCGACAGTGACGGAACGACGGGGTGCGTGCATGGGTCGAGGCAGTTGCGGACGGTTGAAGCTGCCTTGATTCTTTCGTGACCGGCCCGCGCGCGCGATATGTCACGACGTGCATAGGCCACAGAGACCGGTGCGCCGCGCCGGTCAGCGGCACGAGGTTTGACCCACGGCAAGGCGGCACGAGATGGCCGGTGCGCAAATCGCGCCAGCACCGTAGCGCATGGGCGCGCAGATTGGCGGGCCACCTCGGAGCGGAACTTGGAGGCGGCTGTGTCTGAATGGTTCGTGCCCACCTTGTGGACCGTATGTCTGGTCCTGCTCAGTACGGGGGTCTTCTTCTTCATCACGACGCGCGGCGCGCTGCTGGTGCGCGCCATGATGCCCGGCAACGGCGACCCGGCCCGGCACGTCTACCCGATCTACTCGAACATGCGGCTGATCCGGCTGGTGGACTTCCAGCCCGTCATCGCGGCGATCCTGCTGTTCCAGTACGACCGCCTGGTGTCGACGATCACGCGCCGGCTGCGCCGCATGAACCTGGTCGACCAGGACGTCCTGATCACCTCCTGCGCCTTCGGCAACGTGATGCCGCGCGTGACGCGGGCGGCGGTGCTGTCCGGCGCGCGCCAGGTCAAGGTGGTCGACATCATCGAGAACGAGCTGCTGCACGCGCGGCAGAAGATGCCCGATTTCGCCGACCGGCTGAGCTTTGCCCGGGACGATGCGACGGCGCTGTCGGTGCCCGACGGCTCGGTCGGCGCCAACGTGCTCTTCTTCCTGCTGCACGAACTGCCGCACGATCTGAAGCAGCAGACCCTGAACGAGGCCTGCCGGGTGCTGGCGCCGGGCGGCACGCTCTTCCTGGCCGAGTTCCACCGCCCACACTCGATCGTGCTGCGCGCGCTGAGCTGGACCTACTTCAAGGTCTTCGAGCCGCTGGGCCTGGCGCTGTGGAGCACGCACGACCCGCTGGCGCTGCTC
>Ga0209682_10000205_pt1 | contig 20110 bp, 17 predicted proteins | sample DOMMetBare2Fresh_2_FD_187471 | JGI IMG/M metagenome (GOLD analysis project Ga0209682, IMG submission 187471) | Wetland sediment microbial communities from St. Louis River estuary, USA, under dissolved organic matter induced mercury methylation -... | ecosystem: Environmental > Aquatic >... | reverse complement strand
GCGTCGGTCCTTGTTTGGTGTCCGACTCATTGACACCGGGGGGCGGTGGAAGCTGCCACGGGTCCGGGCCTGGGCCTGGAATCCGCCCGTTCGTTGGCGATCGGCGCCTCGGCGCCCTGGCGGGCCTTCCGGCCTGGCCGTCGCGCCGGGCCGCGGCTCTCGCGGCGCCGGTGCTGCTCGCAGGCCTCGTCGCGCGGCGCGGGGAGCGTGGGTGGTGCGCCTGCGGGGCTAGGCTCCGGGGGCTTCGCTCCCGGAGCCGTCGGACAGGTCCTCGGCGCGCACTCGGACCAACGGCGCGCCGAGGCTCACCATGGCCAGCGCTCGCGCCGCTGCGAGAGCGGCCCTTCGCGCCGGCCAGGCCTCACGGCCCTGCGGGCGCTGGGATCGTCGCCTGATGTGGAGGGGCTGTGGGCGCTGCGGTCGGACTTGGCGGGTGAGCGCCCTACAGCTTCCCCGACACGAAGTCGGCGGCGCCCTGCGAGGCCCCGGCGGCCCCGCGCCCGAGCTGGCCGGAGGCGTTGCCGCCCCAGCACTTCACGCCGGTGGCGCCGGCCGGGCCGACCAGGACACAGGTGAAGTCGCCGCCGGCGGCGGCGGCGGTGCCGGGCGGGGGCGTGCCGTCCACGGCGAGGAGGCTGGCGGCCAGGGAGACGTCGTTCCCGTCCGGGTACGAGGAAGGCAGGGGGATGCCGACCTGCTGCTGGTCGTTCCGGCCGGCGCACTTGAGCGTGGCGGAGGTGGGGAGCTCGCGCTTGGCGGTGCAGGTGTGGCCGCCGCCGGTGAGCGAGAGGACGGACCGGGTCCCGTTGTCGATCTTGCCCGCCGCCACGGCCGACGGCTCGTCGCCGCCGGTGGCGCCGGTGCCGAGCTGCCCCTGGTCGTTGGCGCCCCAGCACCAGAGGCCGAGTCCGGCGCCGGCGCCGTATGCGGCACAGGCGTGGAGGCCGCCGACCGAGAGCGAGAGGGGCGTGCCGGCGGGGAGGCCGGCCACGGGGCCGGGGGTCGAGCGCGGGGCGCGGGCGGTGCCGCCGGCGCCGGCCTGGCCGCGGGCGTCGGCGCCCCAGCAGGTGACGCCGGAGGCGGTGGCGGCGCAGGTGCTGTCGCCGGCGGCGGTGAGCATGGTGACCCCGGTGTTCACGGGGGTGGTCTTCTGCGCGGTCCGCACCGCGGTGTCGCCGGCGCCGAGCTGCCCCTGGGCGTTGGCGCCCCAGCAGGTAACGGCGCTGCCGACGAGGGCGCAGGAGTGGGCGGTGCCGAGCGCCAGGGTGGAGGCGCCGGTGAGGCCGGCCGTCACTGGCGTGGGGCCGCCCGTCCCGGCCGTGCCGGTGCCGAGCTGGCCGCCGTCGTTTGCGCCCCAGCAGGTGACGGCGCCGGCCCGCACGGCGCAGGTGTGGTGGGCGCCGGCGGCCACGGCGGTCACGCCGTCGGCGAAGACCTGGACCGGCCGGGCCACGGTGGCGCCGGCGGCGGCCGGACCGACCTGGCCGCGGTCGTTCAATCCCCAGCAGAGGAGCGCGGCGTCGTCGGTCACGGCGCAGGCGTGGGCCTCTCCAGCGGCCACGGCCGTCGCCTGGCAGCAGCCGGAGGGGCAGGCGAGCTGGCCCGCGGGGCAGGTGTAGCCACAGGCGTACTTGCCGCCGGCGGCGAGCTCGCAGGTGATGTCGGCCGCGCCGGTGGCGCCGGGGCAGACCTCGCAGCCGTCGCCGCAGGCGGCGGCGGACTGGCTCACGCAGGCGCCGCCGCAGACGCGGCTGGGCGCCTCGCACGGGATCGACCCCTCGAGCGCCGGGACGCCGGCGGCGTCGTAGAGGGTGCCCTTGCAGCCGGGGAGGGCGAGGGAGAGGGCGAGCACCAGGGCCGCCGCGGCGGCGCGGCCTGCGCCGGCGGCGAGGGCTGGGGTGGAACGGGCGCGGCGCGGGTCGGGGGCCATGGGCTCAGCTCCCGTAGAGGACGAGCAGGTTGAGGGTGATGGCCGGCAGGGCCTTGCGCTTGCCGTCGAGCTTCAGGACGCGGGCCCCGCCGGTCAGGTCGAGGGCGGCTCGCCAGGAGCCGAGCGGCATGGAGAGGCGCAGCGCCGCGCCGGCCGCGGTGTCCACCGCCTGGAAGTGGCGGCCGTCGTCGAGCGACTGCTGGTTCCAGCCTCCGGAGAGATCGAGCCCGCCCTCCAGCAGCACCCGCGAGCCGGCCAGGGGCCAGAGCGCCGAGAGGCCGCCGCCGAAGCGGGTGTAGCCGTAGGAGAAGCTCCCCTCCTTCACGTCCTTCCAGGCGCCGTCGAGGTGGAGCACCAGGCCGACCGGGCCGACCTCGCGCCGCAGGCCGAGCCGCGCGCCGGGGGCGACGCCACCGGACTTGAGGCCCACCCAGTGGGCGCCGCCGCCGATCCACCACTCGGTCTCGGGCGGGCCGCCCTTGGCGCGGGCCTGGGCGTAGCCGGTCGGCACGAGCTGCGGCACCAGCCGGACCTCGCCCATGGCAAGCCGGATGTCGCCGGTGGCGCGGCCGTTGGGCGCGCGCCGCTCCAGCCCGTAGGCGCCCGCCGGCACCGCCAGCGAGACGGGGGCGGTCCCGGCCGGCACCTCGGCCACCAGGCCGCGCGGCCCCTTCAGCACGTAGAGTGCCCCCTGGTCGGCCGGCAGGACCAGGCGGGCCTCGGCGCGCCGGAGGTCGGCCAGCACCACGTCGCCGCGGCCGGACATCTTGAAGTCGTAGGTCGGGTGCTGGGCCCCGACGCGGGTGGCGCTGGTGTCGGCCACGGTGGCGGAGGCGGTGTAGCGGAAGGCCTCGGCCAGCGTGACCAGGCTGTCGCCGTCGGCGTCGGCCGCCCCGCGCAGCCCGACGTCGAGGTGGTGGGTGAAGAAGCTGCCGCCCAGCGCCGCCGACTCCTGGGCCGCCTCGCCCACCGCGGTGGAGGCGATGAAGGCCGTCCCCTGGACCCCGTCCACCGGGATGAGGAAGTCGACCCGCTCCTCGCCGCGCGCCCCCTTGACCTGGGTGAGCAGCCCGGCCTCGCAGGCGTCCACGATCACCACCCGGGCGTCGGCCGAGGAGGCGGCCGCCGCGCTCCGCAGCTCGCCGTAGGCCACCTTCTCGCCGCCGAACTCGATCCCGTCGGCGCCGGCGTGGCCGGAGAAGAAGACCACCAGGAGCGTCCTCTCGCCGGCCGCCTTGGCCCGGGCCAGCTTGGCCTCGGCGCGCCGCAGCGCGGCCCGGAAGCCCTCGGCCGGCCCGCCCTTCACCAGCTCGACCTGGTCGGCCCCGAAGTCGCCCAGCTCGGCCAGGGTCCGGGCGAACTGCTGGGCGTCCTGCTCGGCGAACCAGAGCCGCGCCCGCTGGGGCGCGCCGGTGTTGACGCCGGCCACCACCGCCACCCGCCCGCCGGCGGCGCCGGCGAGGAGGGGGAGGGCCAGCGCCAGGGCGGCCAGCAGGGGGCGGAAGATCACGAGCGCTTCTCGAGGAGGATGGAGGCGAGGAGCGTGCCCTGCGGCAAGCCCGAGCCCTCGGGCGCCCTGCGGACCAGCGCCTCGCCGGGCGCGGCGGTCCCCTTGAGCTGCGCGGCGAGCGCCCGCCACTTGGCCGGCTCCGGCGTGCAGACCGCGATGATCCGCTCCGGCCCGGCCAGGCCGTCCAGCACGGCGCCGCCCGGGATCTCCTGGGCGCCGCTCACCTCGGCCCCGCCGGTCCCCTCGGCCGGGTAGAGGCGGGAGACCTCGCCGGTGGCGTCGAGCGAGAGGATCCAGAGGCGGCAGGGGCGGGCCGCCTGCACCTTGAAGCGGAGCGCCGCGTCGGGCCGGACCGCCTCGCCGCTCGCCACGGCGCGGACCGCGGCCCCCTCCTTCACGAAGACCGAGAGCGCCAGGTCGCCGCGCCCCTTCACGCCGAGGTAGTCGTCGGGCGGGCCGGCGGGGCGGATGAGGAAGACCGCCACCGCGGCCGCCGCGGCCAGGGCCGGTCCGCCCAGGAGGAGCCAGCGCGGCAGCGACCAGCGGCGCTTCCCGGCGGCCGCCTCGACCGCCTCGACGGTGGCCGGGAAGACGAACTGCTGGAAGGCCTCGCCCTGGCGGCGCATCTCCTGGAGCCGGGCGGCGCAGCGGGCGCAGCCGTTCACGTGGGCAGCGTGCGGGGAGCCGTCCTGCTCGAGGAGGTGGCGCTCCAGCGCCAGGTCGGATGGGCAGCGGGCGGTCACGGCTGATCTCCCGAGAGCATGCGGCGTGCGGTGTCGAGGAAGCGCTCCAGGCGGCGGGCCACCGTCCGGCGGGAGATCCCGAGGGCCTCGGCCACCTCGGCGTGCTCCATGCCGTCCACCAGGACGCCCACCGCCACGGCCTGGGTCGACTCGTCGAAGCGCCCGAGGATCTGGTGGGCCAGCGCCTTGTCCGGGTACTGGTCCGGGCTGGCCGTGTCCGAGACCTCCAGGTCCGGGATGGCCGCGTCGTCGCCCCGCCGGACCGCGTTGCGGCGGTGGTTGAGGCAGTGGTTGGTGGCCACCCGGTAGATCCAGGGGAGCACCGTGGCCCGGTCCGCCAGCCGCTCCATGTCCCGCACCAGCTTCACAAAGACCTCCTGGGTGGCGTCCTTCGCCGCTTCCGGCTCCTTGAGGAGCCGCAGGCAACGCCGATACACGACCGGGCCGTATTGCCGGTACAGTTCGGCTGCTTCGCTGCGGTGATCCCTCAAGCCCGCCTCCCTCCTGGTGACACCAGACCCAGGCGCCGAGTGCCACCCTCGGATCTCGAAAGGGGAGTTGTACTTGGCGTCGGAGGTGGACGCAGCCCGGAACCGATGACGCGTCGCGTCGTCAAGGTCCCGGATCCGCTGGCCGATCAGCGAGCCGGGGTCCCGCGCCGGCGAGCCGGGATAGACGCCCCCTCTGGTCGCCCGGCCCCCCCGCGCCAGCGGCGGCGCACCGGGTGTAGCGTCCTCCGCCACCATGCCGACCGTGGCCCTGTTCGTCCCTTGCTACGTGGATCAGCTCTTCCCGCAGGTCGCGGTGGCGACGCTGCACCTCCTGGAGCGCCACGGCTGCACCGTGGCCTTCCCCGAGGCCCAGGCCTGCTGCGGCCAGCCGATGGCCAACGCGGGGGAGGCCGAGGCCGCCAGGCCGCTCTGCGCCCACTTCCTGGAGGTCTTCGGCGGCTACGACCACGTGGTGGCGCCCAGCGGGAGCTGCGTCGGGATGGTGCGCGACCAGTTCCCCGACCTGGTCCCGGGCCACCCCAGGCTGGAGAAGGTTCGGGCCTCGACCTTCGAGCTCTGCGAGTACCTCCACGACGTCCTGGGGGTCCGGGAGGTGCGGGGGCGCTACCCGCGCACGGTGGGGCTCCACCGGAGCTGCCACGGCCTGCGCGGCCTGCGGCTGGGGAGCGGCAGCGAGCGGATGGTGGCCCCCTTCGACAAGGTGAAGACGCTGCTCGGCTCGCTGGAGGGGATCCGGCTGGTGGAGCCGGCCCGCGCCGACGAGTGCTGCGGCTTCGGCGGCACCTTCGCGGCCACCGAGGCGGCGGTGAGCGGGCTCATGGGGCGGGACCGCCTGGACGATCACCTCCAGGCCGGCGCCGAGGTGATCACCGGCGTGGACGTGAGCTGCCTCATGCACCTCGACGGCCTGGCCCGGCGGACCGGGCGGAAGGTCGAGCTGCGCCACGTGGCCGAGCTGCTGGCCGGGGAGGCCGCGTGAGCGCCCCGGCCGGCCCCGCTCGCACCCACCCCGAGGCCGCGGCGGCGTTCGTGGCCGACGAGCCGCGCGCCCACTGGCACGACCAGTCGCTCTGGTTCGTGCGGGTGAAGCGGGACCGGGCCGCCGCCCAGCTCCCGGCCTGGGAGCGGCTGCGGGAGGCGGCCGAGGGGCTGAAGCAGCACACCCTCGCGGACCTCCCGGCCCTGCTCGAGGCCTTCGAGCGGAACGCCACCCGGGCCGGCGCGGTGGTCCACTGGGCCCGCGATGCCGAGGAGCACAACCGGATCGTCCACCAGCTCCTGGCCGAGCGCGGCGTGACCCGGCTGGTCAAGTCGAAGTCGATGCTCACCGAGGAGTGCGGGCTCAACCCCTACCTCGAGGCGCGCGGCGTCGAGGTCATCGACACCGACCTCGGCGAGCGGATCGTCCAGTTCCGGGGCGAGCCGCCCAGCCACATCGTCCTGCCGGCCATCCACATCAAGAAGGAGGAGATCGGCGAGCTCTTCCACGAGAAGCTCGGCACCGCCGCGGGGGCCAGCGACCCGGCCTACCTGACCGAGGCGGCCCGCGGCCACCTCCGGGCCAAGTTCCTGGCGGCCCAGGCCGGCCTCACCGGCGTCAACTTCGCGGTGGCCGACACCGGGGCGGTGGTGGTCTGCACCAACGAGGGGAACGCCGACATGGGCACGGCCCTGCCGCCGCTCCACATCGCCTCCATGGGGCTGGAGAAGGTGGTGCCGCGCGCCGAGGATCTGGCGGTCTTCCTGCGCCTGCTGGCCCGCTCGGCCACCGGCCAGCCGGTCACCACCTACACCACCCACTTCGTCGGCCCCAGGCCGGGCGGCGAGCTCCACGTGGTGCTGGTGGACAACGGCCGGAGCGCGCTCCTGGGGCGGGAGCCCTACCGGCGCGCCCTCCAGTGCATCCGCTGCGGCGCCTGCATGAACACCTGCCCGGTCTTCCGCCGCTCCGGCGGCCACAGCTACGGCGTGCCGGTGCCCGGGCCCATCGGCTCGGTGCTGGCCCCCACCCGGAGCGCCGCGGCCCACGCCTCGCTGCCGTTCGCCTCCACGCTCTGCGGCTCCTGCGCCGACGTCTGCCCGGTGCGCATCGACCTCCACCACCAGCTCCTGGCCTGGCGCCGGGATCTCGTGGCGGGCGGCTTCACCTCGCCCACCAAGTCGAAGGTCATGGCCCTGGCCGCCTGGGTGCTCCGCTCACCCGGGCGCACCCAGCTCGCCGGGCGGCTGGCGCGCCTCGCCCTGCGGCTCCTGCCGGCCGCCTGGATGGCCCGCCTCTCCGGGGCGTGGGGGGCGGAGCGCGACCTGCCCCTGCCGCCCGGCGAGAGCTTCCGCGATCGCTACCGGAGGACCCATGGCCGCCCGTGAGGAGATCCTGGCGGCGCTCCGCCGCAACGCCGGCCCGCCCCGGCCCCGCCCGTCGCTCGAGGGGCTGGCGGCCGTGTTCCCCGACCTCGCCACCCGCTTCGTCGAGGCGGTGGCGGCGGTGGGGGGCACGGCGCTGCGGGTGGCCGACCGCGCGGCCGCCGACCAGGCGCTGCGGGCCCTGCCGGTCCACCAGCGGTCCCGGCGGATCGCCTCGCTCGCCCCCGGCATCGGGGCCGCCACCTTCGACCCGGCGGCGGAGGCCGATCCGCACGCGCTCGACGGCCTCGACCTGGTGGTGCTGGAGGGGACCCTCGGCGTGGCCGAGAACGGCGCGGTCTGGATCGAGGGGGCCAGCCTGCCCCACCGGGCGCTGGTGGTCATCCCGGAGCACCTCGTCCTGGTGGTCGCGGCGGCGGCGCTGGTGCCGGACTTCACGGCCGCCTACGCGCGGCTCGGGCTGGCCGAGCGGCCGCGCTGGGGCACCTTCCTGGCCGGCCCCTCCAAGACGGCCGACATCGAGCAGGCCCTGGTCATCGGCGCCCACGGGGCCCGCAGCGCCACGGTGCTGGTGATCGGCTGAGGCGGTGGCGTTCGCCGCCCCGACGCGCTAGGACGCGGGGAGGCCCGCCGCGCATGCCTCTCTTCCTGACCCTCCTCACCTCGCTGGTGGGGGCCATGTCCTTCTTCATGGCCCTCTTCTACGTGCTCTCGCGGGCGCGGGTCTTCGAGACCGGGCCCGACGGGCCGCACGGCCGCACGCTGGTGTTCCACTGGCTCTTCTTCACCGGGATCACCATCACCGGCTCCTACCTGGGCATCCAGCTCCCCGACGGCGTCATCGCCAACACCCGGGCGGTGGGGGCCATGGTGGCCGGGTTCATGGGCGGCCCGCTGCTGGGCGGCGCGGTGGGGGCCACCGCCGGGGTGCACCGCATCTGGCTGGGCGGCACCACCGCGGTGGCCGGCGCGGCGGCCACCACCATGGAGGGGCTGGTGGGCGGCCTGGTGCGCCTCTGGCTGGCCCGCACCGAGGGGGTGGGGCGCCTGCCCGGCTGGCGGCTGGCCGCGGGCGTCACGGTGGTCACCGAGATCGTGCACATGGGGCTGGTGATCATCCTGTCGCCCCACAACCCGGATCCGCTCGGGGTGGCCGAGACCATCGGCCCGCCCATGATCACCGCCAACGCCATCGGCGTGGCCCTGTTCGCCCTGGTCATGCGGGATCGGCAGCGCGACCGGGAGCAGGTGCAGGCCGACTCCTCGGCCCGGGCCCTGCGCGCGGCCCGCCGCACCCTCGGCCTGCTGGCCCGCGGGTACGACGCGGCCCGGCTGCCCGAGGTGGCCCGCATCCTCAAGGAGGAGACCGGGGCCGGCGCGGTCTGCCTCACCGATGCCGACCAGGTGCTGGCCTTCGAGGGGCTGGGCGCCGACCACCACCGCGCCCCCGGGCCCATCGTCTCCCACCACACCCGGCGGGCCATCGAGACCGGCGAGGTGGTCTTCGCCGACGGGCAGACCGAGCACTACGACTGCCCCATCAGCAAGGACTGCCCGCTCGACTCGGTGCTCATCGCCCCGCTCTCGCTGGACGGGGTGGTGGTCGGCACGGTGCAGGTCTTCGAGCCGCGCCACCGCCGCTTCAGCTCGGTCAACCGCTCGCTGGGGGAGGGGCTGGCCTCGCTCCTCTCGGCCCAGCTCCTGGCGGCGCGCTACCAGGAGACCAAGGGGCTGCTCACCGAGCAGGAGCTCAAGCTGGTGCAGGCCCAGGTCAACCCGCACTTCCTCTTCAACGCGCTCAACACCGTGGCGGCGGTGCTGCGCATCGACCCGGAGCGGGCCCGCGGGCTCCTGCTCCACCTGGCCGCGTTCTTCCGCAAGAACCTGAAGCGCCCCTCGGCGCTGGCCACCTTGCGGGAGGAGCTGGAGCACGTGGGCGCCTACCTCGAGATCGAGAAGGCCCGCTTCGCCGACCGGCTCACCGTGGTGACCGAGGTGGACCCGTCGCTGCTCGATCTCAAGCTCCCGGCCTTCACGCTCCAGCCGCTGGTGGAGAACGCCTTCAAGCACGGCCTGGCCCACACCCTCGGCCCCGGGACCGCCCGCATCCGGGCCCGGCGCGAGGAGGCGGCCGCCCTCATCGAGATCGAGGACGACGCCGGGGCCTACCGCGAGGCGAGCGGTGGCGACGGGCTCGGCATGCGGCTGGTGGACAAGCGCATCAAGAACCTCATCGGCCCGACCTGGGGGCTGGCGGTGGCCTGCGTCCCGGGCGAGCTGACCCGGGTCACGGTGCGCGTGCCGCTCCCGGAGGGGACCGCATGATCCGCGCGGTGGTGGTGGACGACGAGGCGCTGGCCCGCGAGGAGCTGGTGGCCCTGCTCCACGAGGCCGGCGGCGTCGAGGTGGTGGCCTCCTGCGCCAACGCGGTGGAGGCCCTGCCGGCGGTGCGGCGCGAGCGGCCGGACGTGCTCTTCCTGGACGTGCAGATGCCGGCGGTCTCCGGCTTCGAGCTCCTCGCCATGCTCGACCCGGACGACCTGCCGCGGGTGGTCTTCGTCACCGCCCACGACGAGTTCGCGGTGCGGGCCTTCGAGCAGAACGCCGCCGACTACCTCCTGAAGCCGGTGGAGCGCACCCGGCTGGCCCGGACCCTGGAGCGGCTGGGTCGCGCCGTCGGGGGGCCGCCGGCCGGGGTGGGGACCGCGGTGGCGGCCGGGGCGCCGGGGGCGGCTGGCCTGGCCGCCAAGGTCATCGCCCGCATCCCCTGCCAGGGCACCCGCTCCATCCGCCTGGTGGACCTGGCCGAGGTCGAGGCGGTCCGCTCCTCGGAGGCCGGGGTCTACGTCATGACCGCCGGCGGGGAGCACTTCACCGAGCTCACCCTGCGGGTGCTGGAGGAGCGGACCGGCCTCTTCCGCTGCCACAAGCAGCACCTCGTCAACGTGGACCGGGTCGAGGAGATCCTGCTGGGCGACGACGAGGGGGCCTCGGTGCGGACCCGCTCCGGCCGGACCGTACCGGTGAGCCGCCGCTTCCTGGCGGCGCTCAAGGAGCGGCTGGGGCTCTGATCCTGGTGGGCGCCGTGATGGCGCCCGTGGGGCCGCGCCCGGTGGCGTGACGCGGCACGTCAACCCGGGCCTCGGGTGCCAAGGTGGGGCGCCCCCACCGGTGGGCGCGACACGGGTGCCGGTCAGGGTCGAGGATGCGCCGTTCGCCCACACCGCGGACCGCGGCGTCCGGGGTTGGGGCCTACTGGAGCCTCCATGGCACCATCGCCCGAAGACCTGCAGGCGCTCCCCGCTCCCTACCGCGCGGTCCACGACGAGCTGGCGCGGACCCTGCCGGCCGGCCGCCTGGTGATCGACCCGCTGCGCTGCCTTGCCCTGGGGACCGACGCCAGCTTCTACCGGCTGGTGCCGAAGCTGGTGGTGATGGTCCGCACCGAGGCCGAGGTGGGCCAGGTCCTGGCGGCGGCGGCCGCCAGCAAGCTGCCGGTCACCTTCCGCGCCGCCGGCACCAGCCTCTCGGGCCAGGCGGTCACCGACTCGATCCTGGTGGTGCTGGACGGCCTGGACGGGCGCGCCGTGCTGGACGGCGGCGCCCGGGTCCGGCTGGGGCCCGGCGTCATCGGGGCCGAGGCCAACGCGCTCCTGCTGCCGCTCGGCCGAAAGCTCGGACCGGATCCGGCCTCCATCGGCGCCTGCAAGCTGGGCGGCATCGCCGCCAACAACGCCAGCGGCATGTGCTGCGGCACGGCGCAGAACACCTACCAGACCATCCAGTCGATGCGCCTCCTCCTGGCCGACGGCACGGTGGTGGACACCGCCGACCCGGCCTCGCGGGCGGCCCTGGCGGCCCGCCGGCCGGCGCTGGTGGCCGGCCTGGCGGCGCTGCGGGACGAGATCCGGGCCGACGCCGCGCTGGCCGAGCGCATCCGCGTCAAGTACCGGATCAAGAACACCACCGGGTACGGCATCAACGCCTTCACCGACTTCGACGACCCGGTCGACATCCTGCTCCACCTCATGGTCGGCTCGGAGGGGACGCTGGCCTTCATCTCCGAGCTCACCCTGCACACCGTGGAGGAGCAGGCGCACAAGGCGAGCGCCCTGGTGCTCTACCCGGACATCGAGCAGGCGGCCAAGGCCGTGCAGCGGCTCGACCGGACCGTGGTGGCGGCGGCGGAGCTCATGGACCGAGCCTCCATCCGCGCGGTGGAGCACCAGCCCGGCCTGCCGCCCGGCCTGGCCGGCCTGGGGCCGGAGGCCTGCGCCCTGCTGGTGGAGGTGCGCGCCTCGAGCGCCCACGAGCTGCCCGACCGGATCGCCGCCGCCATCGAGCGGCTGGCCAGCGCCCCGACCCTGGCCCCGATCTCCTTCACCGCCGACCGGGCCGCCGCCGACCGGCTCTGGGACGTCCGGCGCGGCCTCTTCCCGGCCGTGGGCGGCGCCCGGCGCATCGGCACCACGGTGGTCATCGAGGACGTGGCCTTCCCCATGGAGCACCTGGCGGCCGGCACCATGGAGCTCCAGGCGGCCTTCGCCCGCCACGGCTACGCCGAGGGGATCATCTTCGGCCACGCCCTCGACGGGAACCTCCACTTCGTCTTCACCCAGGACTTCGGCGACCCGGCCGAGGTGGCCCGCTACCAGCGGTTCCTGGACGACGTCTGCGCCATGGTGGCCGGCCGCTTCGGCGGCTCGCTCAAGGCCGAGCACGGCACCGGCCGCAACATGGCCCCCTTCGTGGAGCAGGAGTGGGGCGCCGCCGCCTACTCGGTCATGAAGCGGGTCAAGGCGCTGCTCGACCCGGACCGGCTGCTCAGCCCGGGCGTGCTGCTCGACGACCGGCCGCTCGGCCACCTCCTGCACCTGAAGCCGCTGCCGCCGGTCGATCCGCTGGTGGACAAGTGCATCGAGTGCGGCTTCTGCGAGCCGAAGTGCCCCTCGCGGCGGCTCACCGCCACGCCGCGCCAGCGCATCACCACGGCGCGCGAGGTGGCCCGCCTGGCGGCCAGCGGGGCCGAGCCGGAGCGGCGGGCCCGGCTGGAGGCCGACTGGCGCTACTGGGGCCAGGAGACCTGCGCCACCGACGGGCTTTGCGCCACCGCCTGCCCGGTCGGGATCGACACCGGCTCCTACGTGAAGCAGGTGCGGGCCCGGGCGCGCGGCGGCCTGGCCCGCTCGGTGGCCGGCGTCATGGCCCACCACCTCTCCGCCACCTCGGCCGGGGCCCGGGCCGGGCTCGGGCTGGTGCGGGCGGCGCGAGCCTCCCTGGGCGACGGGGTGGTGGGCGGCGCCTTCGGCGCGCTGCGCGGCGTGGTGGGGCGCGGCGCCCCGGCCTTCACGCCGGCGCTGCCGGGCCCGGCCCGGGTGGCCGCGCCGTGGCGCGACGAGGTGCGCGGCCAGGGGCGGCGGGTGGTCTACCTGCCGGCCTGCGTGGCCCGCACCTTCGGCCCTGCGCCGGGGGACCCGGAGGACCGCGCCGTCTCCGACGTGGTCCGCTCGCTGCTCGCCAAGGCGGGCTACGACGTGCGCTTCCCCTCCGGCCTGGACGGCCTCTGCTGCGGCCTGGCCTTCGAGTCGAAGGGGTTCCCCGAGCTGGCCGACGAGAAGGCCCGCGAGCTCGGGGCCGCGCTCCTCGAGGCGAGCGAGGGGGGCGCCATCCCGGTGCTCTGCGACACCAGCCCCTGCCTCCAGCGGATGCGCAAGACCCTCGACAGGCGGCTCACCATGGTCGAGCCGGTCGAGTTCATCCACGACCACCTGCGCGACAAGCTCGCCTTCCGGCGCGAGCCCGGTCCGGTGGCGCTCCACGTCACCTGCAGCTCCAGCAAGATGGGGCTGGGCGGCAAGCTCGAGGCGGTGGCCCGCCTCTGCGCCGAGCAGGTGGTGATCCCGGCCGGCGTGGGCTGCTGCGGCTTCGCCGGCGACCGCGGCTTCAGCCACCCCGAGCTCAACGCCAGCGCCCTGCAGGCCCTCCCGGCCGGGCTGCCGCCGGGCTGCCGCGAGGGCTTCTCCAACAGCCGCACCTGCGAGATCGGCCTGTCGGCGCACGCCGGCCGGCCCTACCGCAACATCGTCTACCTCGTCGACCGCTGCACCAGCCCCTCCGCCCCGCAGTCTTCCCTGACCTCACTCCCCGGAGCTCCGCGATGAACCCGTTGGCCTGGACGCAAAACTACGTCCCCGTCGGAAACCTGCTGGTCTCCACGCTCATCGCCGCCCTCCCGGTGGTGGTGCTGCTCGGAGCGCTGGCCTTCTTCCACATCAAGGCGCACGTGGCGGCGCTCCTCAGCCTGGCGCTGGCGCTGATCATCGCCATCTTCGTCTACCAGATGCCCGCGGCCACGGCCTTCGCGGCCGCCGGCAACGGCGCGGCCTTCGGCCTGCTCCCCATCGGCTGGATCGTCCTCAACGCCATCTTCGTCTACGACATCACCGTCAAGACCGGGAAGTTCGAGGTGGTCAAGGAGACCATCGCCGGCCTGGCCGGCGACCGGCGCATCCAGGTGCTGCTCATCGCCTTCGCCTTCGGCGCCTTCATCGAGGGGGCGGCCGGGTTCGGCACGCCGGTGGCCATCTCGGCCGCCATGCTCATCGGCCTGGGCTTCAAGCCGCTGCAGGCCGCCGGCCTGGCCCTCATCGGCAACACCGCGCCGGTGGCCTACGGCGCCCTCGGCACCCCCATCATCACCCTGGCCAAGGTGACCGGCCTCTCGGAGATGGCGCTCTCGGCCATGGCCGGCCGGCAGCTGCCGCTCTTCTCCCTCATCGTGCCGTTCTGGCTGGTCTGGCAGATGTCCGGCTTCAAGGGCATGGTCGAGGTCTGGCCGGCCTGCCTGGTGGCCGGCCTGGCCTTCGCGGTGCCGCAGTTCCTCATGTCCAACTTCCACGGCCCGTCGCTGGTGGACATCGTCGCCGCCATCTCCTGCATCGGGGCGCTCTACGGCTTCCTCAAGGTCTGGCAGCCCAAGACCGTCTGGCGCTTCCCCGAGGAGCGCGACCTCCCGCACGTCCAGCACAAGAGCCACTCCTTCGGCACCGCCTTCATGGCCTGGATGCCCTGGCTGGTCCTGTCGGTGCTGGTCTTCATCTGGGGCTACGGCCCGGTCAAGGCCTGGATGAACGGCCTCGCCGGCGGCCTCTTCGCGCCGTCCTGGGAGGTGCCGTACCTCCACAACCTGGTGATCAAGGCCCCGCCGGTCGCGGCCAAGCTCACGCCGGAGGCGGCCAAGTACACCCTGAACTACCTCTCGGCCACCGGCACCGGCCTGCTGCTCTCCGGCATCATCTCCGGCCTCTGGCTCGGCCTGGGGGCGGGGACGCTGCTCTCGGTCTACTGGGGCACGCTCAAGCGGGTGAAGATGTCGCTCCTCACCATCGCCGCCATGCTGGCGCTCGGCTTCACCACCAAGTCCTGCGGCTCCGACTCGACCATGGGCCTGGCCTTCGCCTCGACCGGCTGGATGTTCCCCTTCTTCTCGCCGCTGCTCGGCTGGCTCGGCGTGGCCCTGACCGGCTCCGACACCTCCTCCAACGTGCTCTTCGGCAACCTCCAGGTGGTGAGCGCCAACGCCATCGGCATGAACCCCATCCTGGCGGCCGCCTCCAACTCCTCCGGCGGCGTCATGGGCAAGATGATCGACGCCCAGTCGATCGTGGTGGCCGGCGTGGCCACCGGCCAGCACGGCAAGGAGGGCGAGATCCTGCGGTACGTCTTCTGGCACTCGCTGGCGCTGGCGGCCCTGGTCGGCGTGGTGGTGTTCCTGCAGGCCTACGTCTTCACCTGGATGGTGCCGACCGGGTAGGCGAGGCGGCCACCGGGCACACCTGCGGCCCCGCGTACCGACCCACCTCCTGGTGGGTCCGCGGGGCCGCGCCATGCCCGGGCCAGGAGGCCAGGGCCAGGCCGTGACGGGTCAGCGCCGACCCCGCCGCCGGCGCCCCGACTGGCCGCGGCGGCGGCCAGGTGGCAAGATTCCCCTGGGCTCGGGTGCTCGAGGGAGGCGTGTGGGTGAAGACCGGCGGCACCGAGGGGCCATGGCGCGCGTCCTGATCCTGGAGGACGAGGACGTCCTGCGCGCCTCGATGGTGCGCGGCCTGAGGAAGCTCCCCGGCCTCGCCGTGGAGGAGGCCTCGACCGTCGCGGCGGCGGTCCGCTCCCTCGACGCGGCGCCCCCCGACCTCGTCCTCTCCGACCTCGACCTGCCGGACGGCTCGGGGATCGAGCTGCTCGGTGAGCTGGCCCGGCGCGGCCGGAGCGTCCCGGTGATCTTCATCTCGGCCTTCTTGCGGGACTACGTGCCGCAGATCCCCATGCGCGCCGGCGTCGAGCTCCGCTCCAAGCCGGTGACACCGGAGGAGCTGCGGGCCATCGTGACCCAGCGGCTGCAGGGCGAGGTGGTCCCGGCCTCGACCCCCTTCTCGGCGGTGGACTACCTGCAGCTCGCGGCCAGCGGCCGGCGCTCGGTGGAGATCGCCGTCCTCGACGGGGAGGAGGAGGCGGGCCGGGCGGTGGTGGTCTCCGGCGAGGTCTGGCACGCCGAGGACCGCCAGGGGACCGGCTTCGACGCCTTCCGGCGCCTGGTGAGCCGGACCGACGCCACCGCGGAGTGCCGGGCTTGCCGGGAGACCCCGCCGCGGACGCTGGAGGGGAGCCTGGAGCTCCTGCTCCTGCGGGTGGCCTGGCTCAACGACGAGGGGCGCAGCCACAGCTGAGGCCGGCCGACCGTCCCCGGTACCACCGCGGAGCTTGCGCCGGGCCCGTGGGTGGGATATCCGCCAACCGCGGCAGGCCGGGCCGCGGGCCGGGCAGACCCGCCACGAGAGGATCCCATGGGACGCATCTTCGAGACGCGCAAGGCCACCATGTTCGCCCGGTGGAACAAGATGGCCAAGGTCTTCACCCGCATCAGCAAGGACATCGTGATGGCGGTGAAGTCGGGCGGCCCCAGCCCCGACACCAACCCGGCGCTGCGCCGCGCCCTGCAGAACGCCCGCGGCGCCAACATGCCGAAGGACAAGGTCGAGTCGGCCATCAAGCGGGCCGCCGGCCAGGACCAGGCCAGCTACGAGATCGTGCTCTACGAGGGCTACGCGCCCCACGGCATCGCCGTGGTGGTCGAGACCGCCACCGACAACGTGGTGCGGACGGTGGCCAACGTGCGGGTCGGCTTCAAGAACCACGGCGGCAACATGGGGACCACCGGCAGCGTGGCCTTCCAGTTCCAGCGCATGGGCGTCTTCCGGCTGGCGCCCGAGGGGGTCGACGCCGACGCCCTGGAGCTCGAGCTCATCGACCACGGCCTGGAGGAGATGGGGGAGGGGACCGGCGAGAAGGGGGAGAAGCAGCTGGTCATCCGCTGCGCCTTCGCCAGCTTCGGCACCCTCCAGGCGGCCCTGGAGGCGCGCAAGCTCCCGGTCATCTCGGCCGACTCCGAGTACGTCGCCCAGAACCCGGTGACCCTCCCCGAGGAGCAGGCCAAGGAGGTCCTCGAGCTGGTGGACGCCCTGGAGCAGGACGAAGACGTCCAGAAGGTGTTCCACAACCTGGCGTAGGCGCGATGCTGCCGGGGGCTGCGCCCCCGCCCCGCCGAGCGGAGCTCGTCGGGGCCCCACCGCGGCCGCCGCCGGCCCACCCATGATCTTCGCCTTCCTGACCACGCTGCTCTGGTCCGCCAGCGCCGTCACCGCGCGGCGGCTCGTCGAGGTGCTGGGGAGCCTGACCGCCAACCTGGCCCGCCTGGCGCTGGCCTCGGTGCTCCTGGCCGCCTGGGCCTACACGGCCGGGCGCGGCCTCGAGGGGGACGGCCGCTGGTGGTTCGTGGCGAGCGGGGTGGTCGGCTTCGGGCTCGGCGACATCGCGCTCTACTTCGCCCTGGCCCGCCTCGGCTCGCGCCTCACCATCCTCCTCACCCAGACCCTGGCCGCCCCCATCGGCGCCCTGGTGGAGTGGCTCTGGCTCGGCACCACGCTCTCGGCCGCCGAGCTCGCCTGCGGCGCCGGCGTCCTGGGTGGCGTGGCCCTGGCCCTGGTGCCGTCCGACAACCCGCACGTGGCGCAGGGGAGCCTGCGGCGCGGCCTCGGCTGGGGGGTGCTCGCGGCGACGGGGCAGGCCCTCGGCGCGGTCCTCTCCCGCAAGGCCTTCGAGCTCTCGCTGGCGGGCGGGGTCCGGATCGACGGCCCCACCGCCGCCTTCCAGCGGATCCTGGGTGGCCTGGTGGTGGGCCTGCTCGCCTGGCTCCTCTGGCGCGCCGGCGCCGGGAGGGGCGTGGCCTCGTCCACCGCGCCGTCGGCCGCCTCCTCCACCGCGGCCCCGCTCCGCGGGTGGCGCCTGGCGGGCCTGCTCCTCGCCGTGGCGCTCTTCGGCCCGGTGATCGGCGTGGCCTGCTACCAGGCGGCGCTCGCCTCGGCGCCGAGCGGCGTGGTGCTGCCCATCGTGGCCCTCTGCCCGGTGGTCATCATCCCCTTCAGCGCCCGCTTCGAGGGCGACCGGCCGAAGGCCCGCTCGCTCTGGGGCGCGGGGCTGGCGGTGGCGAGCGCCATCGCGCTGGCGGCGGTGCGGCGCTGAAGCGCCCGCCCGGCCGCCGCTCGACGGAGGCGACGGGAGCTCAGCCCACCAGCCCCGCCAGGAAGTCCGCCGCGACCCGCTCCGCCCAGAACCCGGGCCGCAGCGGGAGCCCGTCCACGAAGGCGGTGTGGCCGCCGTGGGGCGTGACCAGGAGGCGGACCGCCGGGTTCCCGGCCGCCAGCGCCACCGGCAGGGACTCGGCCGGCACCAGCGGGTCGTCCGCGGCCGAGATGGCCAGGAGCGGGCGGCGCACCCCCGGGAGGAACTGGGCCGAGGAGGAGCGGGCGTAGTAGTCGTCCCGCGAAGCGAAGCCGTGGAGCGGCGCCGTCATGTGCTCGTCGATCTGGGCGAAGGTGGTGGCCCGGGCCACCGCCGCGGCGTCGAAGGTGCCCGGGTGCGCCGCGGCCTTCCAGCCAGCCTTCTCCCGGAGCCGCCGGAGGAACCGCTCCCGGTAGATCGCCATGAGCCGCCCCGGCCCGTCCAGGCGGCGGCTCGACGCGGCCAGATCGAAGGGGACCGAGATGACCGCACCGCCCCGGAGCGCCGCCGGCAGGGCGTCGCCGCGCTCGCCCAGGTACTTCGCCACCACGTTGCCGCCCAGCGAGAAGCCGGCCACCAGCAGCGGCCGCCCGGGGGCCTCCGCCGCCAGCCGCTCCACCACCAGGCCGAGGTCGCCCGTCTCGCCCGAGTGGTAGCTCCGGGCGAGGCGGTTCGGCTCGCCGCCGCAGGTCCGGAAGTTGAGCGCCAGCGACGCCACCCCCCGGGCCGCCAGCGCCCGGGCCAGGCCGCGGACGTAGGGGGCGATGGAGGAGCCCTCCAGCCCGTGGCAGAGCACCGCCAGCGGCGCCTCCGGCGGCAGGGCGGTCGACCGGTCGAGGTCGAGGAAGTCGCCGTCCGGGAGCTCCCAGCGCTCCCGCACCACCGGCGGCCCCGGGCGCGGGCGCCACAGGCTGGCGAAGATGGTCTGGGCGTCGGGGCCGGCGAGGAGCGGCGCCGGGCGGAAGGGCTCGGTCATGGGTGGGCTAGCCGGGCCCCGCGCCCCAGGAGGCCGGCCGCAGGCCCCAGCGGAGCACGTCGGGATCGAGGTCGCTCCCGTCCGGCCAGGCGATGGTGCCGGCGTCCGGGTCCACCCGGACGCTCCGGAAGAAGGCCGGGTCGGCGCGGTGGCGCTCGAAGACCTGGCCGCGGAGGTACGGGGCCAGGTCCAGCACTCTCACCGTCTCGTCCGTGAAGGCCAGCTCCACCTCGTGCCTGTCGAGGCAGCGGACCGAGCGAACGCGCACCATGGCTGGAGCCTAGTCCAGGGGAGGGATCGGTTCCAGCCGCTCCAACCGGGCGGCGCGGGCCCAGTTGGCCTGGAGCTCGGGGCGGTGGAGGGACGCCCATTCCAGCACCATCGCCAACGCCCTGCGGGGGAGCGTTCCAGCTACGGGCTCCAACGTGTCGACGCGGATGACCGCCTCGTCCCCGCCGTAGCTGGCGTGGAAACGGGGCGGCTGATGGTCCTCGTAGTACATGCGGATGACGAGCGCCCTCGCGCATGGCCCACCCGAGTGGCTCATGAGATCCGGTCTGGCGTGGACTGGCGCTACGATTCTCGCGCTATTCGTCGGAACGGGGGCCGTCGCCGCGGCGAGAGCCAGCAGGACCCGCGCCCGGGCGGGCACCTGGAGGCTGCTGCTCCTCTCGGAGGCGACGCTCTTCGTCGCTGGCGGCGGGTTGACCGTGGCGCTGGTCATGGCCGGTCCGTGGTCCGCCCAGGGGCCCACGCGCCACCAAGCCCCCCGAGCCCGCAGGGCCGTGAGGCCTGGCCGGCGCGGAGGGCCGCTCTCGCAGCGGCGCGAGCGCCTCGCAGGGTGAGCCTCGGCGCGCCGTGGTCCAGGGTGCGCGCCGAGCAATGACCGACGGCCCGGGAGCGCCAGCCCCCGGGCCTAGACGCGCAGGCGCGCCACGCACGCTCCAGGCGCCGCGCGCCGAGGCCCGTGAGGACAGCCGGCGCCGCGAGAGCCGCGGCCCGGCGCGGCGGCCAGGCCGGAAGGCCCTAAGGGCGCTGGATGGAGGTCGCCCCTACGGAATCCCCGCGATGGCCGCGTCGAGCCGCCGGAGCGACTCCTCGCGCCCCAGGATCTGGACCACGTCGTGGATGCCTGGCGAGGCGGTGCCGCCGGTGAGCGCCACCCGCGCCGGCTGGGCGATCTTGCCGAGCCCGAGCCCACGGGCCGCCGCCAGCTCGTTGAAGAGCTTCTCCAGGGGGGCGATCTCCATGGCCGGCAGCGCCGCCACGCCGTCGCGGAGCGCCTGCAGGATCGGCTTCGAGTCCGGGGTCAGGAACTTCACCTTGGCCTTCGGGTCGAGCTCGATGGGGGCGTAGAAGTACCGCGCCTGGACCACCGCCTCCTGGAAGGTCTTGGCCCGCTCGCGGAGCTGCCTCATGACCAGCTGGAGCTTCGCGTCGTCCGCCGCCGGCAGGCCCGCC
>Ga0209682_10000204_pt1 | contig 20138 bp, 20 predicted proteins | sample DOMMetBare2Fresh_2_FD_187471 | JGI IMG/M metagenome (GOLD analysis project Ga0209682, IMG submission 187471) | Wetland sediment microbial communities from St. Louis River estuary, USA, under dissolved organic matter induced mercury methylation -... | ecosystem: Environmental > Aquatic >... | reverse complement strand
TTTTCGCCGACTGAGCAGTTTTCACCCAACGCGACCTCCGGATCCACGATCGCGTGTGGGCTCACGTAATTCACGAAGCCGTAGCCCATACGCCGCGCCTGCAGGAATCGATCGGCGCGGATCCGATTGTTCTGGATCGGGCCAACCGCAATGAACATCCGGAACGATCGCGCGGGGTACTCGCGTTCGACATCTTCAAATGGTACGACGCGCAAGCCGAACATTGACGTTGCATGCAGATGCGATCGATCGACGGTGAAACCGGCGATTTCATAACGAGGATCGCGGCGGAATCTGGCATAGGCTACCTCTGCCATCTGACCGCTACCGTAAATGATCAGCTGTTCCGCCATTTCAATATCGACGATCGCTTGGCAAAGGCATGACCCCGAATCGGGAGCGGCGAAGCATAAGGGAATTCCCCGCAGTTGCAGCCTTCCCGTCTTCCTGGGCCACCGAGGGAAGTGGAGGCGATTCCTGATCGCCGCTGGACGGACGATCTTCCATATTTGAACGCGTGAACAGGTATCGGATGTCTGGTTCCCAACAAATTCGTCGGAAGACACCAACGTCGGGTCCTGGCCGCGCCTGTGTGAAAACGCGCGGAGTCTGAGCGTCCTGCTGAAGTCGGCCCCTCAGATCGCACTTTTTTCGACGATCGACACCTCGGGAAGGGTAAGCGGACCCCCGAAACCGTAACGATTTCGCATTCTTTCGCATCCTCGCCCTTAAAGAGAAGACGCTGTGCCAGATCGTTGCAGGCAACCAGCAACAACACGGTCAGCTCTTCCGAGCGTGCGGATAAAGAAACCGGAAACCGCAGATCATCATTAAGATTTGGCAAGCGACCGGCGCGCGCGTCGGCAGTCGTGTTCGCGTTGTGTGGCAAGGCGAATTACCGCCAGCGCAATTGTCGCGCCGGTATCGTGCCGGCCGCCGTCAGCCGTACCCGATACGAGAGATTCAGCGGAATCGCCGCCTTGGCGATCAGGGAAAGCGGCAGGTAAGCCATCTCGCGCAGGAACCGGCGGCTGGCGTTCTTCAATGAGTAGAACTGCGTCAGCACGCGGTCGTGTCCAGCACGCAGTTGTGCCGCGCTCATGCGCAGCGGTTCGAACACGACGTGGCTGAAATCGTAGTGAGACCAATCACGGTCCGTGATGCGTCCCTGCTGATTCATTTCTTCGTACAGAGGCGTGCCAGGAAACGGCGTCAGGATCGTTGCCTGCAACGCATCGGCGTTCGTCTTCAGCAGAAAATCGAGCGTCTGGTCGAAGATCGCCGGCGTGTCGTTGTCGTAACCGAAGACCACCCCTGGGATGACGCCGATGCCATGGTCGTGCAGGCGCTTGATCGCCCAATCGAAGTCCTTGGCCTTGTTGATCTTCTTGTTCCAGTCTCGCAGGTTGTCCTGCGACAGCGATTCGAGCCCGATGAAGAGCCCCCGGCAACCGCTGGCTGCGGCGGCCGTGAGCAGGCGATCGTCGTAAGCGATGCGGATGCTCGCCTGGCTGAACCACTGCTTACCCAGCGGGATCATGCGGTTGAAGAGTTCTTCCGCATAGCTTTTGCTGGCAGTCAGGTTATCGTCCATGAAGAGGAGGTAACGGCCGAGCGATCGGATTTCATCAATCACTTCTTCGACCGGACGCGCGCGGAACTGCTGGTGGAAGAACGACGAAATCGAGCAGAAGCTGCAGTTGTTCGGGCACCCCCGCGTGGCCTGCACCGTATCGACCGGTGCGTACCGGCCGTTCAGGATCAAGGAGCGGTCCGGAACAGGCAGTCCGCTGAGCGACACCAGGCCGGACGCGTAGCGCGGCTTGAGTCTGCCGTGACGGAAGTCGTCGATCAACTGCGGCACCGTACCTTCGGCCTCGCCGATGCACACACTGTCAGCATGCTGCGCGGCTTCGTTCGGCAGCAGACTCGGGTGGTAGCCGCCCACGATGACTTTCTTTCCCTTCGCACGGAATCGATCGGCAATCTCGTACGCGCGCGGCGCATTGAAGGTCATGAAGGAAATGCCGATCAGGTCGGCATCCGTGTCGAAATCGAGGACATCGACCTCCTCGTCGACGATCTGCGCCGCCACATCGCGCGGCAGCGCTGCCGCGACATACAGGCTGGACAGCATCGAGAAGCGGAAGAACTGCGTCTTCTTTGAAGCAGTCGTGCCCGCGCCAACACGCCATTGCGGCGCCGTTGGATTGACCAGAAGAAACTTCAAACGGTCGGCCATCGCGACCCCTCGCGCGCTCGCGCGAAAGTGACGAGCTCAATCTACGGCGCCGTCGGTGGACACTTGTAGACGTTTGTCACGAACGGGGCCGGAAATCCCGCGGCGCGCGCGGGTTCGCGGCAGTGCCCGGCGGGCGATCTAGCGCTCGCGCCGCCAGGCCGCGGTCGGCATCACTTCGTGAAAGCGCTCGCGTCCGAGGCGCATTGGCTGAAATCGTGCGCCTTCGCGGCCAACGAGCGGGCCAAACGGCTCGAAGCCGAGATGCTGATAGAAGCGGCGCTGACGCGTCGTGGCCGAGACGATCACCATGTCGAGACGGCGTGCGAAGCACTCGCGCTCGAGCATTCGCGCCAGGCCCGCCATCACGCCGGAGTTGCGCCACTCACGTTCTATCGCCAGCAGCCGCACCTCGCCGATGCGGCCACCGGCTGGCAGAAACGTGTCGAGATCCGGCAGCTTCTCGTCGAGCGAGAACGGGCGCTGGGTTCGCAGCGCTAGCATGCCCACCACTTGCGAGTCTGCGACGCAGATCAGGTAGGTGTTCTGCGCGTGAAACCGGTCGACGAGCCGGCGCTCGGCATTCGCCGCATGTTGCGGGATCTCTTCGACGAAGGTGCGGTAGTTCAGCCGGTGGATCGCCTCGAATTCCGCGTCGGTGTCGGCAATCTTGTAGTGCAGATGTGTCCCCATGGCACTGGGATTGGGCGTGCGGGTGTGCTTACGAAGGAGGATTGTCGCCAGGGCTACGGGTTGCCGGCGGGAGGCGAATCCATCCCGTGTGACGCGGTTGTCAAGGCCTTGTGTCGGGTGGTCCCATCGCCCGAACTGAGCTCCGCCATTCGGCCCCGGCTCGGGCGCGCACGTTCCTCATTCCAGTTCTGGTTCAAAGCGCGAAGAACGAACTCGTGGCCTCGGCGCAGGCCGGGGCCCAATGTCCAATGATCCAACTTGGGTCCCGGCCTGCGCCGGGACGATGGTCCATGCTGATTTGAATGGGAAACGGAATCAGATTTCCAGGTTGTCGATCAGCCGCGTAGTTCCGAGTTTCGCGGCGGACAAGACGACCAGCGGCTCACCTGCTTTGACCTCGGCCGGCGTCGGTGCGTTCAAATCGCGCTGCCGCCGCACCGATACGTAGTCGATCTTCCAGCCGTTGGCGGCCAGCTCACGCTGCGCATCGGCTTCGATGCGCGCCACGTCGTGTTCGCCCGCGCGCAGCCGATCGCGCACCTGGTTCAACGTGCGGTACATGCGCGGCGCTTCCTTGCGTTCCGTGTCGTTCAGGAAACGGTTGCGCGATGACATTGCCAGGCCGTCCGGGTCGCGCACCGTTTCGTGCGGAATGATCTCGGTCGGCAGCGCGAACTGCCGGCACATCTGGCGCACGATCATCAGCTGCTGATAGTCCTTCTTGCCGAACACCGCCACGCGCGGCTGCACGCAGGAAAACAGCTTCAGGACCACGGTCGTCACGCCACCGAAGAAGCCGGGCCGGAAGTGTCCCTCGAGAATGTCGCCGAGATCGGTCGGCGGCTGGACGCGGTATTGCTGCGGCTCGGGATAGAACTCGCGCTCGCTCGGTGCAAACAGCGCATACACGGTGTTCTGCTTCTGCAGCTTGTCGATGTCTTCCTGCAGCGTGCGTGGGTACTTGTCGAAGTCCTCGTTGGGGCCGAACTGCAGGCGATTGACGAAGATCGATGCCACCACCGGATCGCCATGCTGGTGCGCCATATCCATCAAGGCGAGGTGGGCAGCATGCAGGTTGCCCATCGTCGGCACGAAGGCGATGCGCAGTTGGCCGCGCAACTGGTCGCGCAGTTCCTGGATCGTGTGGACTACTTTCATCGGCGCCTCCGCGCGGGGAACGCCCCGGTTAGCGCGCGCCGGATTGTAGCCAGCGGAACTCGTGCTCAGTAGGCGTGTTCAGGCCCCGGGAACGAGCGTTCCTTGACCGCCGTCACGTAAGTTTCAATCGCGACGCGAATGCTCGAGCTGCCTTCCATGAAATTGTGAACGAAACGCGGTTTCTTGCCCGGGAACACATCCAGCATGTCGTGCAGCACCAGCACCTGGCCCGCGCACAGATTGCCGGCCCCGATGCCGATCGTCGGAATCGACAACATGCGGGTCAGCTCGGTGGCGAGTGCGGCGGGCATCAGTTCGAGCACCAGCATGGTCGCGCCCGCGCCCTGCACGGCGAGTGCGTCGCGTTTCAGCTGTGTCGCGCCTTCTTCGGTCTTGCCCTGGATCCGGTAACCGCCCAGTGCGTGCACCGACTGCGGCGTGAGGCCCAGGTGCGCGCACACTGGAATGCCGCGCTCCACCAGGAAGGAGATCGTCGGTGCCAGCCACTCTCCGCCTTCGAGCTTGACCATCTGCGCGCCGGCCTGCATCAGTTTGACCGCTGCATCGAGCGCTGTCTGTGGGCCACCCTGGTAGCTGCCGAAAGGCATATCGGCAATCAGCCATGCAGCGCGCAGCGAGTTCGCCACGCAGCGGGTGTGATACGCCATGTGGTCGAGCGTGACCGGCAGTGTGGAGCGCTCGCCCTGGATCACCATGCCGAGCGAATCGCCGACCAGCACGCAGTCCACACCGCACGCGTCCAGCAGCGCCGCAAAGCTCGCGTCGTAGCAGGTGAGCATGGCGATCGGCTCGCCGCGCTCGTGCATCTCGCGCAGGCGCGGCAGCGTGACCGCCTTGCGCGCCGCGGGTGCTTCGGTCGGGTGCGTGCTCATGTGAGCATCGCTCCCACGTTGAAATACTCGCGCCGTCCGCGCATCTTCTCGATGCGCGACAACAGAAGCGTGAAATCGTCCACGTTGTCGATCGGATTCAGGTGCTCGGTATTGACGATGAGCACGGGTGCCGCATCGTACAGGTGAAAAAAGCGCGTATAGCTGTCGGACAGCGCGCGCAGATAGCTTTCCTTGATGCCGGCCTCGATCGGATTGCCGCGGCGGCTCACGCGCTCGACCAGCGTGTCGCTGTCGGCCTGCAGATAGACGACGAGGTCCGGTGTCGGTGCCTGCGGAGCCAGTTGCGCCAGCATCTGCTCGTAAAGTTTCAGTTCATCATCGGCCAGCGTCAGTCGCGCGAACAACGGGTCCTTGTCCAGCAGAAAGTCGCCGATGACAAGGGTGCGAAACAGATCCAGCTGGTTCAGTTCGGTCAGCTGGCGCACGCGCTGGAACAGGAAGAAGAGCTGGGTCGGCAGCGCGTAGCGGGCGCTGTCGCGATAGAAGCGCTCGAGAAACGGATTGGCGTCGGGCTGCTCCAGCAGCAGTTGCGCGCCGGCGTGCTGCGCCAACTTGCGCGCGAGCGACGTCTTGCCGGCCCCGATCGGCCCTTCGATCACGATGTGACGGTAACGCGCGGGCAGCACGGCAGTCATGGCGGCCTGTGAAGGAAGCAACTCGATGCAGTCAGCGGCGGCGTGGTGCGCGCAGGCGCTGGACCGCGTTGCTCAGGCGGCGGGCCAGGGCGAAACGCGCTGATCCGCTGCAGCGCGCAGGAATTTGGCCGCCGAGCCCAGTCCGGGAATTTCAATGTCGGGCGCCAGTTCCACCAGGGGGCGCAACGCGAACGCGCGCCGGTGCAGGCGTGGATGCGGCAGCGTCAGCGGCGTGCTGCAAAGGATCAGATCGCCCATCAGCAGCAGATCGAGGTCGACTTTGCGTGGCGCATTGCGCTGCGCGTTCGGCATGCGCCGCTTGCGGCCAAGCATGATCTCGAGATCAAGCAGATGCAGCAGAAGCGCGTAGGGGTCGTGCAGCGTGTCGACGGCGACCACGGCGTTGATGTAGTCGGGACCATCGGCATCAATCGGCGCCGACTGATAGAAGCCTGAGACGGCGACGAAATCGCAGCGCTCGATCGAGCGGATCGCTTCGATGGCGGCGGCCGCTGTCTCCTTCACGTCACCCTGGTTCGCACCGAGGCCGATGTACGCGCGTCGCTTCAAATCCCCCTCACTGCTCGCCAATTGACTGCCCCGCTGGAACCTACTCCGATGGAGGACTTGCCGCGACTGCATTGCTGCGCCTGCGCCGCCGCCGGCGTCTCGGCCCTCCGGCCGTCGCCTGCGTTGCACGCGCTGCGGTGAGCAATTGTTCGCGCTCTTCCGCTGTCGCGTGCATGAACCGGGTCCACCACTCGCCCAGTTCCGCCGGCGCTTCCTGCGCGGCACACCGCAGGAGCAGGAAATCATACCCGGCGCGCAGGCGCAGATGTTCGAGCAGTTTGTAAGGCGCACCGCCCTGGCGGCGCTCAAAGCGCGGCTGCAGCATCCAGATCTCGCGCATGTCGGACGTGTAGCGGCGCTGGATTGCCAGCTTCTCGGTCTGCGTATCGAACACGTCATCGATTGCCGCGTCCAGCGCCGGAATCCGATGCTCGCCGCGCGCTTCGCGCTCCTTCCAGCGTTTGAGCACCTCGTGCCACAGCAGGTTGGCGAACAGGAAACCCGGCGCGACATGCTTGCCGGTGCGTACGCGCTCATCGGTGCGCGACAGCGCCAGCATCACGAAACGCTCGCCCTCGGGTTGTTCCAGGATCATGTCGAGCATCGGCAACAGGCCATGATGCAGACCTTCAGCGCGCAGCCGCAGCACGCACGCCACTGAATGGCCGCTGGTCAGGAGCTTCAGCATCTCGTCGAACACGCGTGCGGCCGGCACGTTTTCGACCAGTTCGGCCAGCCGCGTGATCGGCGCGCGCGTCGCCTCGTCGATTTCGAAACCGAGCTTGGCGGCGAAGCGCACCGCGCGCAGCATGCGCACCGGGTCCTCGCGATAGCGTCCTTCAGGGTCGCCGATCATGCGCAGCCGCTTGCGCCGGATGTCCTTCAGGCCGTCGTGATAGTCGAGCAGCGTCTCTGACGTCGGGTCGTAGTACATCGCGTTGATCGTGAAGTCGCGCCGTGCCGCGTCTTCGTATTGCTGGCCGAACACGTTGTCGGCGAGCACGCGGCCGTGTTCGTCAGTGGCGACTTCCTCGCCGACCGGCGCTCGATAGGTGGAGACCTCGATCGTCTCGGGCCCCAGCATCACGTGCACGAGCCGGAAACGGCGGCCGATGATGATCGCGCGCCGGAAGTGCGACTTCACCTGCTCCGGCGTGGCGTTGGTGGCGACGTCGAAGTCCTTTGGTGCCACGCCGAGCAGCAGATCGCGCACCGCGCCGCCAACCACCAGCGCGTCGAACCCGGCCTTCTGCAGTGTCTCGCATACCCGCACTGCCGAGCGCGGGACCAGCGCGCGATCGATACGGTGCTCGGCGACCGCATACCGCTTGGGCTCCTTGCGCGCGCGCGCGCTCTTGCGCCCGACACGCGTGAACAGAGTCTGCACTCTCTCGACAAGTCTCTTGATCATCAGATCGAGCGGCGCGGCATCAGTCGACTACCAGCGCGAACAGATCCAGTGTCGGCCAGCCGCGCTCGGCGGCGATGGTGCGCAGCCGATCGTCGCCATTGGTCACGTACGGCCGCTTGACGCGCTCGAGCAGCGGCAGGTCGTTGATCGAATCGCTGTAGAACACGCTGTCCTCGCATTGTTCGAGCGTCACTCCACGCGCGGCGACGAATGCCTCGACGACGCGCACCTTGCCTTCCTGGTGGGTATGCATGCCCACGTAACGGCCGGTGAACTGACCGTTGACCTCCTCGGGTTCAACGGCCAGCAGATGCTCGAAGCCGAACGCGGTTGCAATCGGGCGCGTGACGAAGGTGTGGGTGCCGGTCACCATTGCGGTGGTATAGCCGTCGCGGCGATGCTGGTCGATCAGCTCCACCGCCTCGGGTCGCAGATGCGGCAGCACATGGTCGCGAATGAACTGCGTGCGCCAGTGCTCCAGCTGCCGTCGCGGAAAGCGTGCCAGCAGTGCCATCTGGAATTCCAGGTAACCCTCGATATCGAATCGGCCCTCCCTGTAGGCAGCGGCAAATTCGCGAGTGCGCGCGCCGTATTCGTCGACGTCCAGTCCGCCCGCGCGCACCAGGTAGTACGTCCACGTGTCCCCGCTGTCGATCGGCAGCAGCGTGTGGTCGAGATCAAACAGTGCCAGTTTCATCTGCGCCGGATTCTACGTGCCGCCTGTGCGGTCCACATGCAGGAACTCCCGCAGCAGTGGCACGGTCAGTGGCCGCTTGCGTGCCAGCGCGTACGCATCAAGCGCTTCGAGCGCCGCCACCAGCGTGCGCATATCGCGTGGCAGATGCGTGAGCAGGTGCGGAATCAGATCGGAAGACATCTGCACGCCGCTTGCCGCGGCGTGCCTGGCCAGCGCGTCGGCCTTTTCCGCGTCCGTCAGCGCATGCAACTGATAAACGAGGCCCCACGCCAGGCGCGTGCGCAGGTCCTCGCGCAGCGCGAGCTGCGATGGCGCGGCCGGTCCCGCGATCACGCATGCCGCATCCGCGCGCGCGCGTACCGCGTTCAACCGGTTGAACAGGGCGACTTGCGCCGGATTGTCGAGTTGTTCGACATCGTCGATGAGGGCGAGCCCGGGTTCATCGGGCGTCGACGCCGGCGACCACTCATAGGCGCGCGGCGCATCGGCAAGGGCGCGCAGCAGGTGGGTGCGACCGCAACCGACCTCGCCCCAGATGTAGATGATCCGGTCCGGCGCTGCGCCGTGCGCCGCGCGCCGCAGCGCTTCGAGCACTTCGCAATTGCGACCGGCCACGAAGTTGTCGAGCGTTGGACGCAGCGGCTGCAGCAGGTCAAGCGCGAGTTGTGATGTGGCGCTCCCCGTGGTGCTTCCGACTGCAAAGTGCGGCGTCGTGCTCACGACCGGTTGTAGAACTCGCTGGCCAGATAGGCCTGCTTGACCCGGTTCAGGGCCACGAGCAGCGCAGCGCTGGCCGGCAGCGCGAGGAGCACACCGAAAAAGCCGAACACCTGTCCGAAGGCCAGCAGAGCAAAGATCACCGCCAGCGGGTGCAGTCCGATGCTCTTGCCGACCAGTCGCGGCGTGAGGAAAACCGTCTCCAGCAACTGCCCGATACCGTAGACGACCGCCACCGCAATCAGCCCATACCAATTGCCGAACTGCAGAATCGCGGTCAGCAGCGCAAGCACCAGTCCTAGCGCGAAGCCAACATAGGGGATGAAGATCAACAGGCCGGTGAGGATGCCGATCGGCAGCGCGGCCTGGAATCCGGCGATCGTCAGTGCGATCGAGAAGTACACCGCCAGGATGCCCATCACCGACATCTGTCCGCGCAGAAAATGCGCGAGCAGCCGGTCGATTTCGTTCAGCATGTTCATCGCGGAGTCGTGCCAGCGCCGCGGTATCAGCGATCTGAATCGCTCGGTGAAGTTGTGATAGTCGAGCAGCGCGTAGAAGAGCACCACCGGGATCAGCACCAGCGTGCCGACAATCCCGAGCAGCGCTACCCCGCCGGCGCGTGCGTGCTCGATGATCTTGCCGACGATGTTGTCCTGGCTGCCGACCCGCTCGGCCAGAAGTTCCTTGAGCGTCTGACTGTCAAATCTGATCGATGTGCCAAGCAGCTCGTTGATGCGCGGCGCCAGATCCGTATTGAGTTTGTTCACCAGCGCCGGGAACTGCTCCTGCAAGGCGACGACTTCCCGCTGCAGAACCGGCACCAGAATCAGCATCAGGCCGGTCAACACCAGCAGCGCAACCACAATCATGATCAGCACCGCGGCCGCGCGCGGCAGCCTGTGTCGGGCGAGCCAGTCGACCCCGGGCACCAGCAGGTAGGCGAGGATGAACGCGGCCGCGAACGGGGTCAGCACCGGCGCCAGCACGTACAGCAGCGCCAGCAATGCTATGCCGACGCCAATCCATACGCCCGCCTGGATTCGTTCCGCGGTGAAGATGCTCATTCAATAGAATCCGTTCGTGAACCGAGCGTAGTCTAGAGGCAGTCGGGCGTCGGGAGTCGGGAGTCAAAAGCATGCCGTGCCCAGGTTTCGCGCCGATCGCGATGGCTGCCACTTGTGATGAACGACGAAGTCTTCGCATTGCTCCCGACTCCCGACGCCCGACTGACTTATGCCTCTAAACTACAAACAAGCCGGCGTCGACTACGCGAAGATCGATCCGCTGAAGATCCTCGCGCAGCAGGCGGCGGCGGCGACGGCGGGCAATCTCGCCCGGCATGGACTGGTCGAAGTCGCCGCATCACGCGGCGAATCGGCGTATGTGGTCGACTGCGGCGATTTCTATCTGGCGTCGATCACCGAATGCCTCGGCACCAAGGCACTCGTCGCCGATGCGATGCGCGCGCTCACCGGCAAGACCTATTACGACCAGATCGCGCAGGACACGCTGGCGATGGCGATCAACGACATCATCACGGTGGGCGCGACGCCCGTGTCGGTGCATGCGTACTGGGCCGCGAGCGGCAGTGACTGGTTCGACGACGAGGCGCGCGCGCGCGATCTGGTCGCCGGGTGGAAAGCCGCGTGCGATCGCTGCGGCGTCGCATGGGGAGGTGGCGAAACGCCGGCGCTCGCAGGCGTGATTGCACCGGGCCGGATTGATCTGGCCGCATCGTGTGTGGGATTGGTGCGGCCGAAATCACGCCTGACGCTTGGTGAGAGACTTTCAGCAGGCGATGCGATCGTGCTGCTCGAGTCAAGCGGCATCCACGCCAACGGCATCTCGCTCGCGCGCAAGCTGGCCGAACGCCTGCCCGACGGATACGCGACGCGCCTTGACGACGGCACCCAGTTCGGCACGGCGCTGCTGGAGCCGACCTTGCTGTATTCGCCGGTGACCGAAGCGCTCGCCGCAGTGGGCATCGTTCCTCACTACTGCGCCAACATCACCGGCCACGGCTGGCGCAAACTGATGCGGCATCCCGGATCGTTCACGTATCGCATTTCGCAGTTGCCGCCGGTGCCGCCGGTGCTGAGCTTCATCCAGCAACAGACGCACAGCGATGCGCGCGAGGCGTACGGCAACCTGAACATGGGTGCCGGCTTCGCATTGTTCGTCGACGCGAGCGAGGCAACCAACGCAGTCGCAGTTGCGGCGCGTGCCGGTGTGCGCGCCTGGATTGCCGGTCACGTCGAAGCGGGCAGCAGGCAGGTCGTGATCGAGCCCTTGAATCTCATCTTCAGCGGCGACGATCTGCACGTGCGCGCCTGATCGCGGTCCGCGTCGCCGTCGGCGCACGCTTTCTTACGTGTGCCGCATCACCTTCTTTAGTGCGTCATCCTGAAAGATTCGCTGCACTGCGCTGACCAAGTACGCAACGCAGCGCTGGCCGGGTGACGGCCGGTCGAGGGGAGACGCAAGCCACGGGCTCGTGAGAGCAGCTTCTCGTCATCCGCACACGCATCCTCCTCACGGGCTGGTGCTGCGACCAGTATCCGTGGCCATGGTGGTCGCGGGGATTATCGACGAGGAGTCATTCACCATGAACCGCAAGCAGTCACTTGTCCACCGTAGTCTCATTGCCGGTTTCATCGCCGGCGCCTTCTCGCTGATCGCGGGCGTCGCCATTGCGGGCGAGTGCCCGGCCGACAAGCGCGTTGCCGACGGCCAGGGCCAGAAGATGGTCAGCCACGGCGCCAAGGGCGTCAAAGACGTCGTGCGCAACGCGGTCGATCTGAGCAAGGAGCCGGCCGTGGCGCTGAAGGACCGTCTGTTTCGCATCCGCCAGCTCGACATCGAGCCGGGTGGGATCGTGCCATGGCACAGCCACGACGAGCGGCCGGCGCAGATCTACATCGTGTCCGGCGAAGTCATCGAATACGCGAGCAACTGCGCGGTACCGATCGTGCACAAAGCGGGCGATATCTCGTCCGAAAAGAAAGGCACGTCGCACTGGTGGGAGAACAAGACGAGCGCACCGGTCGTGTTGATCTCGGTCGACATCTTTCACGACAAGACCGGTGCCGACAAGAAGATGATGTAAGACTCAGTCGGGCATCGGGCGTCGGGAGTTGAGACTCCCCGAGCCTGGGGTTCCTGCGTGTGTGGATTGCGGCAGACCACACGCTGAAGGGCTCTCAGTGTCTCAAATTGCGGCCGAATGCCCGACGTCTGACGCCCGACTCCCGACTGACCATGTCCAGCCACGTTGATGTGTGCGCCATCGCCGGTGCGCCGCCCGATACGTCCACCACCGTGCTGATGCGCCGGTTGCTGATCGGTCTGACCGCCTTTCTCACGCTGGTCGATCTTTTTGCCACGCAGGCGATCCTGCCGTCACTGGCGCGCCACTACAAGGTGATGCCGGCGGCAATGGGTTTCGCGGTCAACGCCAGCACCATCGGCATGGCGATCTCCGGACTGGTGGTTGCGTATTTCAGCAACCGCATCGATCGTCGCAAGGGCATTCTGGTCAGCCTCGCGCTGCTGTCGATTCCGACTGCGCTGCTCGCGGTCGCACCGGACTTGACCACGTTCACCTGGCTGCGCATCGCGCAGGGCCTCTGCATGTCGGCCGCGTTCACGCTGATGCTCGCGTACCTGTCCGAGCATTGCAACGGCGCGGAAGTCGCCGGCGCGTTCGCTGCCTACATCACCGGCAATGTCGCGAGCAACCTTTTCGGTCGCCTGATATCGGCCACGCTGGCCGACACGCTCGGGCTGGCCGGCAACTTCTACGTCTTCTCCGTGCTCAATCTCGCGGGGGCAGTGCTGGTCCATTTCACGCTGAGCCGAACGCCGTCGGTGCTGATGCCGATGTCCGATGCGCGTTCGCCGTGGTCGGTCTATGCCGAGCATCTGCGCAATCCATCGCTGCGCGTGGCGTTTGCGCTCGGCTTCCTGATCCTGTTCGTGTTCCTCGGTGTGTTCACCTACGTGAACTTCGTCTTACGGCGTGCCCCGCTCGAACTTGCGCCGATGGCGCTCGGCATCGTCTACTTCGTGTTCCTGCCGTCGATGTTCACCACACCGATCGCAGGCAAACTCGTCGCGAAGTTCGGCGTGCGGCCCGCATGCTTCGCCGGAATCGCGGTCGCAGTGCTGGGGCTGCCATTGCTGGTGACTCCGAATCTGCCCGCGGTGCTCGCCGGCATGGTGCTGGTCGCGGTCGGAACCTTCTTTGCACAAGCCACGACGACCGGGTTCGTCGGTCGTGCCGCGACCACTGATCGCGCCTCGGCCAACGGCATCTACCTGGCCAGCTATTTCCTCGGGGGTCTGGTTGGTGCCGCCGTGCTGGGTCAGGTGTTTGATGGTCTGGGCTGGGGCGCGGTCGTGGCTGGCGTCGGGATCGCGCTTGTGTTGGCGGCTCTGCTCGCTACGCAGTTGAAGATCCCCGAGCCGCAACTGCGGCCGGCGATCGCGTAACGGGGACCACGATGACGGTGCGCGAATTCATCGAGATTGCCGGCACCGCGGCCGAGGTTGCGGGCGTGGTGCTGATCATCGGCGGATTGCTGATCGCGAGCGGACGCTATGTCGCGATTCGCAATATCGACGGTGCGGCGCGACTGCAGCGCTACCGCCAGGACCTGGGCCGCGCCATCCTGCTGGGACTCGAGGTGCTGGTCGCCGCCGACATCGTGCGCACCGTTGCCTTCACGCCGACGATGGAAAGCGTGCAGGTGCTCGCCGTGATCGTCGCGATCCGGACCTTTCTGAGCTGGGCGCTGGCGCTCGAGCTTGAAGGCCACTGGCCGTGGCAGCGCGCCGCCAGGGAAATCCATTCGTAATCCGCCGGATTGTCCGGCGATCACTCAAGGAGGAAGTCATGTTCAGCAGATTAGTGAAACTGGGCCTGGGCCTGCTCGTCGCCATTGGCGCCATCGCATCCACCTCTGCGCAAGCGCAGATCGACGATGGCATCGTGCGTGTGAGGAGCACGTATTCGACCGACGAGACGATTGCGCGACTGAAGAAGGACATCGCCGACAAGGGCATCATGTTCTTCAGTGAAATCGATCAAGCCCAGTTGGCCGCCAAGGCCGGCGTCAAGCTGCCTTTGAAGCGTTCGACGATGCTCGTCTTCGGCAACCCGCCGCTGGGCACGCAATTCATCAATGGGAAGCCCGAAGCCGGTATCGACTGGCCGGTGCGACTACTGGTTCAGGAAGACGCTGCCGGCAACGTATCCGCGGTGTACACCGACTTCCTGTGGATCGCGCGCCGGCACGGAATCTCGGGCGGCAACGAGGCGCCGTTCAAGACGGCCAGTGGCGTGATTGCGTCGATCACATCGAGCATCACGGCCCGGTAGCACGCGCACAATCGCGCGGCGATGAAAGATTTCGCTGCGTGCAGGGACTAATGCGCAGCCGGCGGAAGTGCCGGCGGCCGACCGATTTCGCTCAGGGAGAAAAGCATGGCTCGCCGTGCATCGAAGAAAGCAGTGCCGCGCGGCAACGGTGCGGCGAAATCCAGCGCCAATACTGCCCGCCCACCGGGCCAGATCGTGCTGGTGCTGCAGGGTGGCGGCGCGCTGGGCGCCTATCAGATCGGTGTTTATCAGGCGATGCACGAGGCCGGCATTGAACCCGACTGGGTGATCGGCACCTCGATCGGCGCGATCAACGCGGCGTTGATCGCGGGCAACAAACCGCAAGACCGGCTCAAGCAGATGCATGCGTTCTGGGACGTGCTCGAATGGCAGTCGCCATTTCCGATGATGGTCACCGCGCCGGGCGTGCTCAATCCGCTATCCAATCTGAGCATCATGACGCAGGGTGTGCCGGGGTTCTTCAAGCCCAACCCATCGTCTTGGTGGGGCCTGCAGACACCGCTGGGTGCGGATCACGCGGCGTTCTACGACACCTCGCCGTTGCACGAAACACTGATGGAGCACGTCGACTTCGCGCGCGCGAATGCCGATGCACCGCGCCTGACGGTGGGCGCGGTCAATGCGCGCACCGGCGAGATGCGCTACTTCGACAGCCGCGAGGAGACACTCGCCGCCGAACACGTGATGGCCTCCGGCGCGCTGCCGCCGGCATTTCCAGCGGTGCGCATCGATGATGAGCCGTACTGGGACGGCGGCGTTTACTCCAACACGCCGATCGAAGCGGTGCTCGACGACAACCCGCGCCGCAGCTCCACCATCTTTGCGATCCAGTTATGGAATCCCAGTGGCTCCGAACCTGAGTCGATCTGGCAGGTCCTGGGACGGCAGAAGGAGATTCAGTACGCCAGCCGCGCCGCCACTCACATTGCGCGACAGAAGCAGATCCACCGGTTGCGCCACATCATCACCGAGCTTGGCCAGCGGCTGCCCGAATCGAAACGCGACAGCGCCGAAGTGCGCGAACTGCTGTCGTGGGGATGCCGCACGACGATGCATATCGTGCACCTGCACGCGCCGCGGCTGGAGGCCGAGGACCACACCAAGGACATCGACTTCACCGAGGCTGGGATTCGTGCCCGCTGCCAGGCGGGTTATCGCGACACGAAGGAAGCAATCGCCGAGCAGCCGTGGACCGGCGCGGTCGATCCGATCGAAGGCGTGCTGGTGCATGATCACAATTCGACGGAACAGATGATGTAGCGTTGTGCGCTGTCTCGCACTCACGCGGACCCGGAGGAGACGCCATGCCCGCGATCGAAAGCGTCGATGCATTGATCCTCGGCAGCGGGCAGGCCGGCAAGCCGCTCGCGCTCGCGCTTGCCAAGGCCGGCTGGAAGACTGCCATCGTCGAACGTGAACACGTCGGCGGGACCTGCATCAACGTCGGCTGCACACCGACCAAGACGATGGTTGCCAGCGCGCGTGTCGCCTACCTGGCGCGGCGCGCGGCCGACTTCGGCGTCGATGCGGGGCCGGTGCGCGTCGACATGCAGCGCGTCATCGCGCGCAAGCGCGGCATTGTCGAGCGCTTTCGCAACTACGGTACGCAGCGGTTACAGAAGACCGGGAACCTGGAGTTGATCTTTGGCATCGCGCGTTTCGCCGATGCGAAGACGGTCGAGGTTGCACTGCGCGATGGCGGCCAGCGCTCGTTTACCGCCCCGAAGATCGTCATCAACACGGGTGGGCGGCCGTCGATACCACCGATCCCCGGTCTGCCGGACGTTCCCGCGCTCGACTCTTCTTCGATCATGGAGTTGACCGAGCTGCCACAGCATCTGATCGTGCTCGGCGGCGGCTTCATCGGGCTCGAATTCGCACAGATGTTTCGCCGTTTCGGCGCTGCGGTGACAGTGCTGGAAGGCGCGCCGCGGCTGGCGGCTCGTGATGACGAGGATGTCGGCGCGGCGCTGCGCCAGGTGCTCGAAGAGGATGGACTCCGCATCGAATGCGACGCGCTGGTCGAACGCGTCGACGGCGGGCGCGGCGACATCGGTGTGCACTACAAGAAAGACGGCACTGTGCAGACCGTGCGCGGTTCGCATCTGCTTGTCGCCACCGGTCGCAAGCCGAATACGGATGATCTGAATCTCGCCGCCGCCGGGATCACAGCGGACCGCGGCTATGTGACCGTGGATTCGACACTGCAAACGAACGTGCCGGGCATCTTTGCAGTGGGCGATGTCAAGGGCGGCCCGCAGTTCACGCACATCTCGTACGACGACTTCCGCATCCTGCGCGACCGTTGGATACTCGGTATCGACGCCAGACTCGGCGACCGCATGGTGCCGAACACTGTGTTCACCGATCCGCAGCTGGCGAGCGTCGGCTTGAACGAAACCGAAGCGCGCAAACGCGGACTCGATGTCCGCGTCGCCAGGATCGGCATGAATGGCATCGCGCGCGCGCTCGAGATGAGCGAGTCACGGGGCTTTCTGAAGGTGATCGTTGATTCAAAGAACGACCAGATCCTCGGCTGCACCGTCTTCGGCGTCGAAGGCGGCGAAATCATGTCGATGCTGCAGATTGCGATGCTGGGCAAGATGCCGTACACGGTGCTGAAGGAAGCGATCTTCGCGCACCCGACATTGGCGGAGGGCTTGAACAACGTTTTTCTCGCGCTCGACGCGTAGGTCGCGCGCGGTGATCTCTTTGCGGTGGCCGCGCCGCTTTATCCTCCCGTTGTTCCAGCGGATCCAGGGAGGCTCGTATGCCAGTGTCATACGACTTGTCCGGGAAGACGGCAATCGTCACCGGCGGCGCGCGGGGTATCGGCAGGGCTGTCGCCGAGCGGCTTGCGAAGTCCGGTGCTCGCGTGCGAGTGTGGGACACGAACCCGATCGAATGCGCCGGGATCGAATCGCGGGCGGTCAACGTGACCCGGCGCGACCAGATCGAATGCGCCCTCGGCGAGATCGTCGAGCAGAAGCAGCGCATCGACATCCTCGTCAACAACGCCGGCTATCTCGGCACGCTGCATGCGTTCGACGCGCACGAGCCGGCCGACTGGCAGCGGATCATCCAGGTCAATCTGATCGGCATGATGCAGGTCGCGCAACTGGTGGTGCCGCACATGCGCCGCTCGGGTGGTGGCCGCATCGTCAACCTGGGTTCGCTGGCAGGCAAGGAAGGGCTGGCAAAACTGGCCGCCTACTCGGCCGCAAGCGGCGGCGTTGTGGCGTTCACCAAGGCGCTCGGACGAGAGTTGGCCGGCACGGGAATCATTGTCAACTGCGTAGCGCCGGGCCCGATCGACACCGACATGATCCGCAACTTGGGCGAGGACGCGGTGCAGACGATGATCAACGACAGTCCGCTGAAGCGACTCGGCTCCGCCGATGAAGTCGCGCACCTCGTCGCGTGGTTGTGCAGCGATGCCTGCAGTTTCAACACGGGCGCGGTGTTCGACATGTCAGGCGGGCGCGCCAGATACTGAGCATGGCGCAATTCGCCCGAGGGAGAATCGCGTGAAGGCGATCTGGAACGGTGCCGTCATCGCGGAGTCGGACGACACCGTGGTGGTCGACGGGAATCACTACTTTCCGCTGGCCAGCGTCAAGGCTGATTACCTGCGGCCAAGCGGCACGACCACCGTGTGCTCATGGAAAGGCACCGCGAACTACTACTCGCTGGATGTCGCCGGCAGGCAAAACCGGGATGCCGTGTGGTACTACGCCGAGCCGAAGGACGCGGCAAAGCAGATCCGCGGCCGCGTTGCATTCTGGAAGGGCGTCAAGGTGACGGCGTAGCGCGCGGCGTGAAGGCGGTCACATCAACCGTGACAGCAATGTTGTGTCGGGCAGTGCGGCGTCAGTCAAACTGGACCGCAAGCGCAGATCTCTGCCAGTCGTCCGCCGCCGCTGCGGCCGCCGCACGCGCAAGGCAGCGACGGTGCCGGCTGTCGACGCGGTTGGCAAACCAGTCGGTGGTGAGCTTGCGCGTGATCTTGGGGCTTTTCAGTTCGATGTTCGGCACCACCGCGCGCGGCAGCCCCCGGCCCTCGATCTTTTCGGCCAGTTCAAACACGCGCCGGTAAAGTGTGCTGCGCTCGAACTCGGCGCTCTCGCCCTGCTCGAGCGCGCGCCGGATTGCGGCCTCGCTCATGTCGAGGTGGCGGTTAAGCGAGCGCACCGCAAGCTCGGTGCTGCCGGGTCTGGTTCCCGCGTCGCTGCCGTGGCGAACCAGATCGCCATCGAGCACGAGCGGAATGCCCGAGGCCAGGCTCACCGCGCCCTGGAACGCGGCGTTGCGGCTGGCGTAGCGGCCGGCGTTGAAGTCGGCAAACCGATAAAGAGGTTTGTCGTACGGGGCTGCGTAGTCGAGCAGATGCGCGATGCCGAAGTACAGGCCGCCGCGACGCGTGAACACTTCGTGCCGGATCGAGCTTTCCACCGGATAGGGATACGGACGCGCACGCACGTGCTGCTCGGCGAACGCGATGCTCACCTGCATCGGACCGCCGGTGCGTACCGGGTTGTAGTCGGAGAAGAGCCGCTTGCCCATTGGCACCATGCCGATGAAGTCCTCGTAGATCAGGCTCAGTTCCTGCTCGGTTCTGACCGCCTCGATCCGCTCGCCATAGCTCCTGCCGTTGGGCGACGAAAGTTTCAGCGCCACGTCGACCGCCAGTTTGGGCACGCCCAGACGATCCGCACGGCGGTCGATTTCCTCGCGCGCGATGCGCCCGAGGTTGGGCACCGACGGATCGGCCTGAAAACTCGACTCCTGCTCAGTGATTGCGAGCACCGCGCAGATGTTGGACGGATTGGGCGGGATGCCCAATGCGGTGAACGCCGCATGGATGTCGACCGCCCATCCTGCGCGATCCGCCATGTTGGCCGGCAGCAGGCCTGCAATCTGGGCGCGCACGTCGGCCGGGCGCGGAGGTAACGGACCGCGCACACCTTCGTCAACGGCGCAGCCGAAGAGCGTGATCGCGCTCAGAGCGGCAAGCCAACGAACGGAGCGGGGCGGGACGGACATCGTTGAGGAGGAATTCGCTGATGAGCTGGGCGTAACGGTTCAGCCGCGTTGAGGTTCGACTGTAGCGGACAGATGCACTGCGCTTCGCCGCTCAGGATCACGCGGGGAAACTCTGGCGCCAGGGCCTACGAACTGAGGGTACGCTCGGGCCGTGAACGATGCGAACGACAACTCGAACCTAGCCGGCGCGGCATCGCTGGACCCGCCGGAGGTCGAGGTCATCATCGAGGTTCCGCGCGGCAGTTTTCTCAAGCGCGGGTCCACCGGCCACGTGGACTTCATCTCGCCCCTGCCATGCCCGTTCAACTATGGCTCCGTGCCGGGATTGCTGGGACTTGAAGACGATCTGCTGGACGCTGTCGTGCTTGGACCGCGCCTGCCGCTCGGAACGCGGATACGGGTCAAGGCGTGGGGGGCCGTGGTTCTGACCGACCGCGGCATGACCGACGACAAACTCATCTGCAGCGCACATCGATTGCTTCCAGCGGAGCGCCGCAGTGTTCTGCGATTCTTCCGCTTCTATGCAAAGTGCAAGGGGCTGCTTAATCTCTGGCGCCGCCGCCCGGGACGCAACGCGTGCGAAGGCTGGTGTGAGGCTGATCAGGCATTGGCGCGCGCTCGCCCGCGCGACGACACATGGCACGGGCCGCCGGTTGA
>Ga0209682_10000203_pt1 | contig 20164 bp, 19 predicted proteins | sample DOMMetBare2Fresh_2_FD_187471 | JGI IMG/M metagenome (GOLD analysis project Ga0209682, IMG submission 187471) | Wetland sediment microbial communities from St. Louis River estuary, USA, under dissolved organic matter induced mercury methylation -... | ecosystem: Environmental > Aquatic >... | reverse complement strand
CACGATCTCGTCGGCCGCCGCGAACGACGCGGTGCTCCAAATCTGATCCCGGGCCGCCTGATTCGTGAAGCCCTGCTCCTCGAAGACGAACTTCATGAGGAAATTGACGCTTGCGATCGATCCAATCGACGCCGAAACCGGTGTCGGTTCCCTGGTGCTCATGACCCGGGACGGCGAACCCGACTTCGTCCCCGGCAGCCAGCTTGCGGAGACCCTACGGGCTAGCCGTGAGTTGCGTCTCGTCTTCCTCAATTCCTGTGAAAGCGCTCAGGTCGGCCATCGCCCGGGTCAGGATCCCTTGCTGGGGTTGGCCGCCGCCCTCGTCCGCGGTGGCATGCCTGCCGTCATCGCCATGCAGTTTCCGGTCTCGGACGAGGCCGCCAGGGTCTTCAGCGAGGCGGTGTACCGCTCGTTGGCGCACGGCAACCCGCTGGATGCGGCGGTCGCGGATGGGCGCCTCGCCCTCTACCGGGAGAAACCCGGGTCCTGGGAGTGGATCACTCCCGTCTTGGTCACCGCTCTTTCCGAGTCCGAGGTATTCCGGCCTTTGTGCACGGTGGAAGAGGCCCGGGCGGCGGCTCGCGAGCAAAATGTCCCTCCCCCCGAAATCACCTTTCCGCGCGCACCTTACAAAAAGCTTTGTGGCCGAGAAAAATGGCTCGCCGAGATTCTCGGGGAACTGCGCGACCCCAATGGCAATCCTGTCATCGCCATCCATGGCATGGGAGGGATCGGCAAGACGGCACTGGCTCACGAGGCTGTCCGCGGAGCCTTGGGTGAGGGGCTTTTCACTACGGCCCTCTGGCTGCAGGCCACCAAGCCCGTGGTGGCGTGGACGGACTACGCCGTGGCCCCGTCGATTTCGATGACCTTCGAGGATGTGTTGGACGGGGTTCTTCAGCAATGGGGGCCGGCCGAGACGATGGCAGGCGGGATCGAGGCAAAGACACGGGAGGTCGAGCGGCTTCTGAAGAGGCGGAAGGCGATTCTGGTCCTGGACAACATGGAGACGGCGCAGGAGGCTCAAGAAGAGGTTGTCCGGCGGTTGCTCCCGATCCTTGCAGCGACCCTGACCCGTGTCGTCGTGACCAGCCGCAAGCGGTTCGAGACGCTTGGCTTTTCTGTGGCGCTGGCCGGACTGGAGGCCGGAGCTGCGCGCGAGTTTTTGCTGTTGGAGGCTCACTATCGGAACGTGGCGGCGGTCTACAGAGCTTCCGAGAAAGTGCTCGATCAGATCGCCACAGAGGTCGGCGGTTCGCCACTGGCGATGAAGCTCGTCGTCGGCCAACTCCAAATCCTGCCGGTTCGGAGGGTTCTTGAGCGCCTGAAGAGTGTACGTCTTCAGAGCGGGGAGTTTAACGAAGAAGACATTTATGAGAAATTCTATCAATCGCTGTTCTGGCATTCCTGGAAGCTTCTGGAAGAAAATGAGGACGCACGGGATCTCCTTCTGCTTCTGAGCTGGTACGAACCGCTCCAGGGAACGCCAAGATCTCGGCTGCTACACGCCAGCGGTATGCAGGAAGATCCGAATCGATTCGACGACGCGGTGCTCGCTCTTTGGAGGTTTTCTCTTGTCGAGTCAGATACATGGGAGGCCGGTTCGGGTGATATTCGCTTTTCCCTCCACCCTCTGACCCAGACGTTCGTTGAGTCTTTCAATGATAGGGGCGTGGAGGAGTCCTGAAATGCTGGACAACGAATGGATTGAGAGCGACAAGGTCGTCTATGGAGCAAAGCGGCTTGCGTGCGCAGATAGAGTTTTCATGGATGTTCTCGATCACGCACGCCAGAGTTATAACAATCCACGGGAGGCTCTCAGTTACGCGGGCCACTACAGGAAAGCCCTGCGGGAGAGTCGCTTTCTGCAGAAATGGGCCGTGTTTATCGCGCTCGTTCGGGCCCTCGGCGACTTCTACATAGATCGAGGCGAATGGAGTCTGTGGCGGACGCAGAGTGAGATCGCGCTCGCCTCGCCTCTCCTGGATGACCAGACGTTGAGCGATATTCAGCGCTGCCGATGCCGGCTCTTCTTCCGGCTCGGCGACTACGGCGAGATGGAGAGGGCACTCGATGAGGCTGAAGCGGCGGCTGCACGGGGAGGCTTCCTTCGCACCGCAGCGACCCTTCTGTACCTGCGGGGTGCGCTAAACCGGAAGCGCCGCAACTACAATCTTGCACGGCGATTCTGTCGTGAGAGCGTCGAACGCTGGCGGGAACTCGGGGATCGCTTTGAGATGGCCATCGCGCTGTACAACCTGGGAGCTGCCGATGACGAAGATGAGCAAGGAGATCTATCGGCTGCTCTTCGGTGCTTCGAGGAATGCCTCCGGCTGTTTCGCGAGACGCGGCACCCTGATCGCGCAGGCCGAACGCTCCTTCGCATGGGCCGAGTTTTTCTGGCTCTGAAGAGCTATGGAGACGCAGCGGCCTGTGTTGAGGAGGCGGAGCGGCTGTTCGATCCGGAAGTACAGCCTCGCGAGTGGGCCAACCTGCTTCACATGCGTGCCCGCGTTGAAAAGGCGGCGGGCCATCTTCCGAAGGCCTCTTCCCTGGCCCGCGAAGCGATCTCGTTGGTCCGCCAACTGGGCATGAAGGCCGAGGAACGAGAGATTGAGGTCTTCCTTTCCTCGCTCAGCGGCGGCCTTTCCGAAGAGGCTGCCGGTTGAGGCGATGACAACGGCATCCCCTCCACTCACGTGTGAAGGTGGCCCCTCTACGCGGCACGCAGAAAGCTCCTCAGGACTGCCATCTGGCGCTGCGGCTCCGGCCCCAGGCGCTCGGGCTGCTCGCGCGCGAGACTGTCGAAGACGTCCAGGATCAGGCTCTTGAGATTCTCGAACGCCTCTTGCTCGGTGTCTCCGGCCGTGCTGATATTGGCGTCGTAGAAGGTCGCCATGTATCCGTCGCCGTCTTCACGGATGGCGACGGTAATGGGCCGCAGGAGCTCGTACGGCTCCGGCTCGAACGTCTGGATGACCGCCAGCTCGTTGTGGGCGCGGTTTTCCAGTCTGCTGATGCGGTGGGAAAGCTCGCCCACGCGCGCCTCCAGGGGAAGAGGGGATGTCGCCATAAGGCCTCCGGCGCATAATGGCGCCACAGCTTTGCACCCCAAGAATACAAGAAACGGCAGGGTGGCGGAAAGCCCCCGCCGCCCCCTTCCTGCAAGCGGGGGCGCGCGCCGGGAAGGGCGAAGGGGCTGGCCGGCCGTGGGGCGCTACGCCGGAGTGGTGAAGAGATCGGACGGATCGGCCGGATCCGTCCGATCGAAGGAGGCTGCAAAAGCTTCTACGCCTGCTTCTTGAGATACGACTCCGGGTCCTTGTCGAACTTCTCTTTCTCTTCTTGCGAGCAGAAGTAGTAGGTCTTGCCGGCGTAGACCGACTTGCCGGCCGCGGACTTCGCGTCGATCTCCATGCCGCAGACGGGGTCGGTGACCTTGTCGGTCTGCCCGGCGGCGGCGTGCATCGCGTGACCGGCGGCTCCGTGCATGGGGCACTCGTGCCCTTCTTCGCCATGGGCCGCCATCTTCGTCTTGCACATCTCCTGGCAGGAGGCCATCTGCTTCTGCGCTTCGGTGAGCTGCTGGCGGGCCTGATCGATGGTGGTTTTCGCGGTGTCGCCGGACTGCGTCGAGGCCTGCTCCAGGAGGGTGAGCGCCTGGCTCACGGCGGTCGCGGTGGCCTGGTGGTGCGGGCAGCCTCCGTCGCCGTGGTGCATGGAGGCGTCGCCGTGGCCCTGTCCGTGGTCGTGGGCGAAGACCGGGGTGCCGAGGAGGAGGGCGGTTGCGGCGGCGGCGAGGATCTGGGTACGAATGGTCATGATCGACTCCTTGGGTGGATTCAATGGTTTTCGCTGTTGGAGAACGAGCCGGCGGGCTCCGCCGGCAGGAGGGTTTGCAGAGAGACCGCCGCGTCCCAGGCACGGGCCTGGGCGTCGAGGGAGTCCTCTTCGGTCTGGATCAGCGTGCGCTCGGTGACGAGCACTTGCGGGTAGGCGGCCATCATCTGGCGGTATTGCTCCAGATATTGGGCGTAGGCGCTGCGGGTGCGGTCGAGGATGCCGGTCCGGTAGGTTTCCGCGCGTTGCGCGGCGGCCCGGTAGCGGCCGAAGGTCTCGGCGAAGCGCGCTTCGAGGCGGAGGCGGACCCTTTGCTCTTCCAGCCGGGCTTGTGCCAGCTCGGCTTCGGCGGCGGCGATGCCTCCCTGGTTGCGGTTGAAGAGGGGGACGCGGAAGCCGATGTCTGCGAAGGCTTCGCGGCCGTTCGAGCTGTTGGCGGCCTTGCCGCGTGGCTGGCGTACGCCGGCTTCGATCTCCAGGTCCGGCACCCGCCCGGCCTTGGCACGGGCGAGAGCGGCTTCGGCGCGCGTGGCCAGGGCTTTCGCGGCTTGCAGCTCGGGGCTTTCGGCGAGCAGGCGGTCCCACAGTTGGGTGCGGTCGAGCGCCGGGATCTCCGTGAGATCGCCGGAGAGGCGGCCGGGCGCGAGATCCGGATCGGCCACCACGGCGCGGAGCGAAGCCCACATCTGGTCGAGCTCGATGCGGGCCTCGGAGAGGTCGGCCTCGCGGAGCAGGGCTTCGTTCTCCACCGCGAGCTGGTCGGGTGCGTCGGCGACGCCGGTGTTGTAGAGCTGTTTGGTGATCTCGACGGCTTCGTGGGCGAGGTCCGCCAGCCGTTCGCGGAGCGCCACGCGCGCCTGGGCCGCGAGGGCCCGGTAATAGAGCCGCCGCAGCTCGGCGAGGAGGAACAGCCTCTGTGCCTCGCCGGAGATCCGGGTCTGCTCCAGATCCTGCTCCAGCACCTTCCGGTCGAGCCGTAGCTTGCCGCCCAGCGGAATCTCCTGGGAGATGAAGACGCCATGTCTCCCCTCGGAGGTGTGATCCACCGGCACGTCCTCGGCCGTGTAACCGATCACCGGATTGGGCGGCAATCCAGCTTGCACGCCCCGGCCCTCCGCGGCCCGGAGAGCCGCCTCCGCCTGAGCCAACACCGGATTCTTCTCCAAAGCGCGCTTTTCCAACTCTGCCAAGGTGTACACCGGCAGCGCCGAAGCCCCTGCCTGGCTCCCCCTCTCCCGGGCGGGCGGGAGTGCGTGTGGGAGAGGGGGTTGGGGGGTGAGGGTCCCCTCCGGCGCCGGCGGATGATGGTGCTCATGCTGAGCGAAAACCGGCAGAGCCATCAGCCCGGCCAAGGCGAACGCCGCGGCCGGCAACCCCATCCGCCCCCTCACTTCCCACCTCCCGCCGCCTGCGCCTTCAGCTCCTGGATCTTGTCGAACATCTCGGGTTTCAGGACCCGGATGAGCGTCATCATCCCCATCATCGCGCCGGTCCAGGTGGGGCGCAGCCCGTAGGTCTCCGGCTTTTCGACCTCCTTGTCCATGACCATCCACATGTCCTGCGGATAGCCGGGAACCTGCCGTGCGTCGGGCGCGGTGCCGTGCGCGCCGTGGCTGCCCGGGTCGGACATCGGGCCGACCATGGAGACCATGGCGTTCATCATGTGATGGGGGAGGTGGCAATGGATCATCCAGTCGCCCGGGTTGGTGGCGACGAATTCCAGGTCACGCGCCTGGGCCACGCCGACGAGCTCCGTGTTGCCCGGCCGCCACATGACGCGCGGCATGCGGCCTCCCTCGGTGCCGGTGGTCACCCAGGTATGCCCGTGCATGTGCATGGGATGGTGATCCATCCCCAGGTTGACGAAGCGCAGGCGCACGCGCTCGCCGAGCCTGACCAGCATCGGCGTCGTGGCCGGGGCCGACTTGCCGTTGATCGTCAGCCAGTTGAACTCCATGGCGAAGGTGTTCGGCGTCGGATTGTTCGGCAGCGTCGCCCACTCCTGGAGGATCAGCCCGAAGTCGCGGTCGCAATGCGGTGTGTACGCCTTTTTCGGATGCACCACGAACAGGCCGATCATCCCCATCATCTGCTGCATCGGGCGGTGCGAGTGGTAGAAGAAGGTCCCGTGCTGGTGCAGGGTGAACTCGTAGGGAAAGGTCTCTCCCGGGGCGATGAAATCCTGGGTGATCCCCTCGACGCCATCCATCTCGATCGGCACCTCGAGGCCGTGCCAATGCATCACGGTCGCTTCGGGGAGGCGGTTCTCGACGACGATCCGCACGCGGTCGCCTTCCTCGACCTCGATCGTGGGGCCGGGTGTCGAGCCATTGTAGCCCCAGGTGTTGACCGTCTTCCACGGAGTGAACGAGGTCTTCACGACCTCGGGTGTCAGATGGAAGACCTTGACCCCGTTCTCCCAACGCCAGGGGAGCTTGGGGACGTCGGGGACCTCGACCGGAGCGTAGGTCCGGGAGGGCTCGGGTTTGCGCGCGGCCCGCGGCTCCGGTGCCGGAGCGGGTGGTGCGTGCCCGGTATGCGCGGGCTGCGCCGCGGCGCGGGAGGCGACCAGGCCCGCGGCCGTCGCCATGCCGAGGCGCAGAAAATCACGGCGGCTCTTGGCCATGAACAGAAGCTCCTTGCAGAAAGATCAGTCACACCGCCACCGGCATCTCCGGGGCGGACGAACGTCATGAGCGGAGGGAGCCTGAGGGTCAGGCCAGAGGGACGTGATCGATCGACCGCACCGGCGTGGCGAGAGCGCGCTCGGCGGACACCGCGGCGAGTGGCACGGCGGCCGGATCGGCCAGGAACGGCGCTGTCACCACGGGCAGGGCCGTGGCATGGCACAGGTGCGGGCAGGGCTGGGCGGAGCCCTGCTCCGTGCCGCAGCAATCGTGGTTGCGGGAGGCTGCGTGGACCGTGGTTGCCGGCGTGGCCGGAGCGGCCTGCATGTGGCAGGACGGCATCGCGGCCGGCCCTTGTGCACCGGCGGGCTCTGCCTCGGCGCCGCAGGGATGGGCCCCCAGGCCCAGAGTGAGGGCGAGGGTCAGGAGGAGCAGGAGGGAGGTCCAGGTCCGCATGCCATTGGTGAGGATAGCACAGGGATAGCCCCCGGGGGCATGTGTCAGTCCCCCAGGTTCCGCCGCAGCTCCTCCCATTCCGCCATCTCCCGCAGCGTCTTCCGCTTGTACCACGTGGCCCAGACGAAGAGGGCGGCGGGCATCCCGGCGACCATGCCGAGGAGCACGAGCCATTTGGACAGGGGCGGCGGCACCGGGCGGGTGAGCAGGGACCAGACCGCCCAGGGGACGAGGAAGGCGAGCTCCGCGCCGAGGAGGCGGTAGCAGAAGGGGAGGGTGCGCAGCTTGCGGCGGCACCTCTCGATGGAGAGGTCGACGAAGGTGGCGGTCGACTCGGCGGCGGGCCTCCAGATGCCGCGCCGGTTCAGGAAGCTGTAGTAGAAGGTGATGGCGAACAGGACGACCACGCCGGCCAGGACGACGAGATCGGAGGCCCGCTCGAAATGGAGGACGCTGACCAGCCAGGCGAGACACCCTATCGCCATGATCACCTCGCCGACCGCGAGGGTGATCAATCCGGCGGTCTGCCGCCGCACGCGCGTGCGGATGCGGCGCCGGACCTCCTCGGCGAGGGGGGCCGGCGCGGCTTCCCCGGTGGTCTCCGACTGCCAGGCCTCCATCAAGCCGGTCCATTCGGGATCGGGCGGTGTGCTCATCTCGGGCTCCCTTCGGCCGCCAGCGCCTGCCGCAACAGCTTGCGCGCACGGGTCAGGCGGACGGCCACGTTATTCTCACTGATTCCCAGGACGTCTCCGATCTCCCGCCGGCTGGAGCCTTCGAGGCTCAGGACCACCACCTGGCGGGCGGCCAGCGGGAGGCGGCGGACCGCCTCGCGCAGCCGGTCGCGCTGCTCGCCTTCCTGCAGGGCGCTCTCGGGGTCGGGGCCCGGATCGGCCAGCTCGCCGGCCTCCTCCAGGTCCATGGTCGCCGAGCCCCGCGCCCGCCAGCCGTGGGTGAGCCCGCGGTTGTGGGCGATGCGGAAGGCGAACGTGCGCTCCGACGACTCCTCGCGGAAGCGGGGGAGCGCCTTCCAGAGCGCCAGGCAGATCTCCTGGAACAGGTCCTCGCGCCGCGCCGGGTCGGCCTCGTACGCCGCCGCCACGCGCCGCAGAGCAGGACCATGCTCTCCGAGAATCCGGTCGTACTGCTGCTCCAGGGCTCGCGACACGGTGATCTCCTTGCCTGCCCGGGAGTCTACTCCGGGCACGCCGAGCACGGCGGCGTCCGCGCTACCGGCCGAGGACGATCCGTTCATGGTGCAACAACCTCGCGGTGACGCCGAGACAGATCACGGTGAGCGCGAGCGTCGCGCCCCCGGTGAGCATCTGGGCCGAAGGAACGATGGCTTTGCCGTAGAGCAGGTCGCGCATCAGGATCTGCTCCGCGAGGATCGGCACGATCCGCATCCACGGCTTCGGCTCGAAGCTCTGGAACGAGAGGAGCAGGCCCGGCAGCATGGGGAGGAGCATCAGGAGCGAGAGCTGGGTCTGCGCCTCTTTGAAGCTTCGCGCGAAGAGGGCGATGAGCATCTGGAGGGCGGGGGCGAGGAGCACCAGCGGGAGGAGCAGAAGCAGGAACCGCAAGGCGCCGTCGACGCTCAGAGCCACCGGGACGTCCATCTTCTGCAACCGGTCCAGGCGGAGCACCAGGAACGAGAGGAGCAGCGTCAGCGTCACCGAGAGCAGGTTGAACACCACGGCGGCCATCCACTTGCCGGCCACCAGGTCGCGGCGCGGCACGGCGTGGACCAGGAGGGCTTCGAGCGATCCCCGCTCGCGCTCGCCGGCGGTGGTGTCGATCGCCACGTTCATGCCGCCGATGAAGGCGGACATGAGGAGGAAGATCGGCAGTGTCGCGAGCGCCAGGGCGGCGCGCGAGGCCGCGGTCGAGAGATCGATCGAATCGAGCTCGACCGGCCGGGCGACCTGCGGGCTGACGCCCCGGGCGCTCAGGCGCAGCCCGGCGACCTGGGCGCCGTAGCGGTCGAGGAGCTGCTCGACGCGGCGGACCGGCGTCTTCGTGCCGATGCGCGAGGCGTCGTGGACGAGCTCGATCCGCGCCGGCCGGGAGGCGCGAAAATCCTTTCCATAGCCCGGCGGGATCACCAGCGCGAGCTTCAGGTCGCCGCTGCGCACGGCGGCCTGGACGTCGTCGGGCGGCGCGAGCACCTCGACGTTGTTCTGCTCCAGATAGCGGATCAGAGACGGCGCGTTGGCGGCGCCGGAGACGGCGAGCTCCAGAGGCTTGCCGTCGTCGCTCCCCTTGGCGATCAGGGTGAGCGCCATGGCGAGGACGAGCGGCCCGAAGAAGGCATAGCTCAGGGCGGAGGTGAGCGAGCGGCGGTCGCGCGCCGCGTCGAGCGCTTCCTTGGCGAATACGGACAGAGCCTTGGCGGTCATGCTCCCAATCCTTCCTCGGTGCCGATCAGTTGAACGAACGCATCTTCCAGATTGGTCTGGCCGGTCCGCGCGAGCAGCTCGTCCGGCGTCCCTTCGGCGGCGACCCGGCCGCGGGCGATGATCACCACGCGGTCGCACACCGCCGAAACCTCCTGGAGGATGTGGGTGGAGAAGAGCACGCACTTGCCGCTCTCCGCGAGCTCGCGGACGGTTCTCCGCATCGCCCGCGTGGCGGGTACGTCGAGGCCGTTCGTCGGCTCGTCGAGCACGACGTTTTGCGGATCGTGGATCAAGGCGCGGCCGAGGGCGATCTTGCGGCGCTCGCCTTGCGAGAAGCCGGCGGAGGGGCGGTCGGCGATGCCGCCCATGCCGAGCCGGTCGAGGAGCGCCGCGGCGCGCTCGTCCGCCTCCGCGGCGGAGAGGCCCTGGAGCCGCGCGGCGTAGCGCAGGTGCTCGCGGGCGGTGAGCCGTCCATAGAGGCCGGGCGCATCGGGGAGCACGCCGAGCCGGCGCTGCGCCGCGAGCGGCTCCGTGGCCGCCACCGTGCCGTCCACCAGCGCCTGGCCGCCGTCCGGCTGCAACAGGCCATAGAGCATGCGGAGCGAGGTGGTCTTCCCCGCGCCGTTGGGACCGAGGAGCGCGGTGACGCAGCCGTCGCGGGCCGTGAACGAGACGTCCTCCACGGCCACGGTCTTGCCAAAACGTTTCTGAAGATTCTGCGCTTCGATCATGGGGTTCTCCTCAGGGGGCCGTTCCGGACGGATCGATCACGAAGGGGGGCCGGCGGACCTTCTGCACGCACGAGGCGTCGAGCCCCGTGGCATCGCCGTTTTCGATGAAGCGGGCGATCAGGTCCGGCACGCAGCCGGTGGTGGACGTGTTGTGGCCGGTGCCCGGGACGACGACGTGGCGGGCGCCGGGGAAGTGCGCCTTCATCACCTCGCCCCAGCGGGGAGGCGTGACCGGATCGAGATCGCCGGACAGGAGGAGGGTCGGTATCCGGAGCGGCCGGACGCGGTCCACCTCGGCCGGCAGCGGGCCGCGGGGCCACCTGGCGCACATCCGGCGCCAGGTGTCGATCTCGGAACGTCCGAGGAAGGTGCCGCGAACCGCGCGCTCGGCCGCCTCGTCCGTGATGCGCGGCACGTCTTCGGCGCAGAGCACGGAGAGGGTCGTGCCGAGGCTCATCGTCTCGGTCGACCAGGCGGCCGTCTCCAGGCTGAGAGTGGCGAGAGGCGCGAAATTACCATCGGCCGCGGCATGGATCAGGTAGGGGACGAGGCTGGCGTAGGCCGGCACGTAGAGCACGCCGCGGAGGCCGGAGGCGAAGGCGCTCTGCGAGAGGCTCAGCACGGCCGGCCGGCCGGTCTGCGGATGCGGGAGACGCACCGTGGCCGGCTCCCGGCCGAGCCGGTCGAGGACGGTGCGGAGCTCTTCCCCCAGATGAGGAAAGGCCGCCCGGCAGGCCGGCTCCGCGGCGCAATCGGCGAGCAGACGGTCGAGGGCGCGCTGGGCACCCCAGGCGTTGTAGAGCGGCAGCTCGATCTCGAACGGCGCGACGCCGTCGAGCACCACGGTGCGGACGTGCGCACCGTGCCGGCGGGCGTAGACCAGGGCGGCGCGGGTGCCGTAAGAGCCGCCCCAGAGGTTGATCCGCTCGTAGCCGAGGGCGGCGCGGACGTCGTCGAGATCGTCCATGGCCGGCTCGGTCGTGTAGAAGCGCGGGTCGGCCGCGAGCCGCGCGAGACAGGGAGCCGGATCGAGCCGGGTCCCCTCCAGGCCGAGAGAGGCGAGAGGATCGCCGAGGTCGCAGTTGAGCGGGTTCGAGGCGCCCGTGCCGCGCACGTCGACGAGCACGACGTCACGGCTGCGCCGTACCTTCTTGAAGCCGGCCTCGACGAGCCGCCCATAGTCGCGCGCCCCCTGTCCGGGGCCGCCCGCGAGGAGGAACAACGGATCGGGCGCGCTCTCGGGGCGCAGCGCCGGCAGCACGGCGACGTGGACGTCGATCATGCGTCCGGTGCGGGTCTGGCGGTTCTCCGGGACGCGCAGGACGCCGCACCGGACCTCCTCCTCGAAGTCCTTCAGATGACAAGGCGTGAGGTCGATCCGGCGGGGTGATTCCGCGCCGCCCGGCGCCGCGAGCGCGAGGGTGGCGGAGCCGGCGGCGAGGGCGGCGAGAAGCAGAGGGACGCTCCGGCGGATGGAGCGGAACGGACGGTCAGGCTCGGACATCTCCAGGATCTCCTTGGCGGGACGGATGGATGTCCCGCGTCTGTCCTGGGTAGTCTCGGGTGGCGGCGGAACCTTACACGGTCCGTCTCCCCGCCGGTCTCCGGTATGATCTCTCCCGTGAAGAACCCTCTCGTCCTCCTGGTGACTCTCGCCCTCGGTGCCACCGTCTCCCTGGCCGCATGGACCGCGCCCCCGGCGCCGCAGGGCTTCCAGCTCAACGGCGACGCCGCGCGCGGCAAGGCCGTCTTCGACCGGAGCTGTGCCCTCTGCCACGGCGCCGCCGGCAAGGGCGACGGCGCCATGGCCGCGAGCCTCGATCCGAAGCCGCAGGACCTCACGAACCGTGCCGAGATGGCGAAGCGGTCGGACTGGGAGGTCTACCTGGTCATCCGCGACGGCGGCAAGGCCCTCGGCCTGTCCCCCCAGATGCTCACCTACAAGAGCCTGCTCAGCGACCCGCAGATCCGCGACGTGGCGGCATACGTGCGCAGCCTGGCGCGATAGGGAGTGGTGGAGCCATGCCGAAGAAGTCGTTCGAGCGGCACATGGGCGAGTGGCGGTTCCTTGCCGAGTCGGTCGCCCACAACATCGGCGACCTGGAGCACGTGCGCGACGTCCTGGAGGCCCTGAACCAGGCCCTGGACGAGGCGATGGCGGCGAAGGTCCGCCAGGGCGCCTTGCGCGCGGAGGCGCAGCAGGCCACCCGCGACCTGGAAGAGATCCTCGCCGCCGCGACCATCTACGCGGTGCAGTTGCACAGCGGGGTCCTGGCGAAGTACGGAACCCGCAGCGAGAAGCTGCGCGAGTTCGGCCTGCGTCCGCGCAAAGGCCCCGGCCCGCGCAGAAAGGCCCCGGCCGCCGAGGACGGGACTCCTGCGCCGCCGAAGCGGCGCCGCCGGCGCAAGTAGCACCGGGGCCGTGGAAAGACGAGGGGAACGCTTCCCCTCATCATTTCGCCTCCGAAATGACGGGGGGAACGGTTCCCCCGATCATTTTTCCGAAAAAATGCCGGGGAGAGCCTGCAAATGATGAGGGGAAGCGTTCCCCTGGTCATTTCCGGCCGGAATGATGAGGGGAATCGTTCCCCCGGTCATTTTGTGGTGTGAGGGCCGCTCACGGCGGTGCAGCGGCTCTTTTGTGCCGCGGATCTCGCTGTGGCGCGTGAGATGGCGGATCCGGCGCCCCAGCCCCGGCGGAGCGGCGCGCAGCCATCCAGCGTGCCTTCCAGGAGGATGAGGAACGCCTCGCCCGCCGGCTCGAGCTGGAGGCGCGGGGGTAGGGGGGACGGGGAAGGGACAAAAAGGACTGCAAGGACTGCAAGGACGGCCACGGACGAGAGCCTCGCCCTCCAGGCGGGCCGGCTCATGCTCGAGAGGATCGAGGCCCTCACCAGCCCACTTTCCCTTGACCCCGCGGGCAAATTACTCCAGCATACGTATGCTACACGTAGGAGATGTCCGTGCACAAGAAACTCACCATCACCGTCGACGAACAGGTCTATGAGGGTCTGCACCGTGTGATCGGGCGGCAGAAGATCAGCCAGTTCATCGAAACCCTGGTCCGGCCCCACGTAGCTCCTCAGGACCTCGCAGCCGCTTACCGCGACATGGCGGCGGACGAAGACCGTGAGGCCGAGGCTCTCGAGTGGGCGGAAGCCACGTCCAGGGACGTCGCCGATGAAGCGCGGTGAAGTCTGGTGGGTCGATTTCGATCCCTCGATCGGCGGCGAAATCCGGAAGCGCCGCCCAGCCGTCATCGTCAGCAACGATTCGTCCAATCGTTTTCTGAACCGTGTTCAGGTCATTCCACTGACGAGCAACGTGGAGCGCCTGTACCCGAGCGAGGCCTTCGTGAGCCTCCAGGGGCAGCAACGAAAGGCGATGGCCGACCAGTTGGCCACGGTGAGCAAAGTCCGTCTCAGCCAGAAGATAGGTGGCTTGGCACCGGCCGACCTGGAGCAGGTGGAACGAGCCATCAGAATCCAACTCGGCTTGGCGTTGTAGCAAATCGGCGGAGACGAGCCGGGCGTCGACGACCGCCTTGAACCCCCCGCCCACCTCGGCTACGATCCCGGCTCTATGTACCGCGAACCCGATTTTTCCCAGCCGCACCTCGCGGCGGCGCCCGAGTGCCGCTTCGAGCCGTCCCCGGCCGATACGGTCCTGCCGGACGGCTTCATGTCCACCACCAACCATCCGACCTATGTGAACGTCGGCGGGCGCTGGCGCATGCCGGAACGGCCCCGCATGGATTCCCACCTGGTGTGGGATCCGGCCTCCGAGCGGCTGGTCATCAAGGAATTCCGCCTCGTCCGCAAGGGAGACCTCGTGGCCGTCGCCATCAAGGAGGACGGCTCCGAAGGGGTCCTGGTCTGGGACCGCGGGTTCCAGGACGAGGTGGACGAGACCCACATCCCCGAGGCGTTCAGCTTCATGGCCTCGGAGGTCAGCCGTGAGAAGCCGGTCAATTACGACGCCATCTTCCGCGAGTTCGTGCACAACCGGAGGGAGAACGGCAACATCCTCTGGGTCATCGGCCCGGCGCTGGTGCATGCCCGCGGGCGGGTGGCGATGGAGTGGATGATTCACCATGGCTATTGCCACGGCGTGATCACCGGCAACGCGGTCGCGGTGCATGACGTGGAGGCAGCCCTCTACGGCACCACGCTCGGCATGCGCGCCGACGGCCTGGGGAGCGCCGGAGGGCACAGCACGCACATGCGGGCGATCAACGAGGTGAAGAAGGCCGGCTCGATCAAGAATCTGGTCGCGGCCGGGAAGCTGACGAGCGGCATCATGCATGCGCTCACGGTGACGGGCACCCCCTACGTCCTGGGCGGCTCGATCCGCGACGACGGTCCGCTGCCGGAGACCATCGCCTCGGTGCTCGATGCGCAGGAGGCGATGCGCGAGCTGACCAACCGGGCGACCATGGTCGTCATGGTGGCCACGGCGCTCCACGCCATCGCCGCCGGCAACATGCTCCCCACCTTCTGCTACCGCCCCGACGGCTCGATCTCGGAGATCACCACGATCTGCGTCGACCAGACCGAGTTCGTGGTCAACAAGCTGAAAGACCGCGGCACCCACCAGGCCTTCGGCGTGGTCACCAACGCCCAGGACTTCATGCGGCTGGTGCAGCTCGAGCTGGAGGCGCGGGGGTAGGGGGGCGGGGAGAAAAGGACCCAAAGGACTGCAAGGACTGCAAGGACGGCATCAAAGGCGGCGAGGCGGCTGCGGCCTGGGGGCGGTGTAAGATCCCCCGCGAAGCCCGGCACGCCGGGCCGTCCCAAGGGAGCCATCATGACCAGAGCCTTCGTTCTCGGAGCCGCCGTCCTCGCCGGGCTGGCCGCCACCGTTGTTGCCCAGGAGCCTGCGAAGCCCGTCGACCTTGCCGCCGAGTACCAGAGCCTCGTCGACACGGAGCGTGCGTTTGCCAAGAAGTCGATGGAGAGCAATGCGCGCGAGGCGTTCCTCGCCTTCATCGCGGACGACGGGGTGATGTTCACCCCCGATCCGGTTTCCGGCAAGGAGCTTTGGCAGAAGCGGGCGGTGCCGGAGTACACGCTCGACTGGTGGCCGTCTCATGCGGACGTCTCCCGCTCGGCCGACCTCGGCTGGGACACGGGGCCCTGGGTGTTCACCCAGAAGGACGGCGTGCGGTTCTTCGGCTATTTCGCCACCGTCTGGCGCAAGCAGGCGGACGGCACCTGGCGTTTCGTGGCGGATCTGGGGGCCTCCATGCCGGTCGAGGAGAAGCGGGGGGTGGAGCCCGGGCCTCTCGATCCGGCGAAGCTCGCGAAGAGCACCGCGCCGGTCGATCCCAAGGAGGCGGAAAACGCTCTGCTGGACGCCGACCGTGCGCTGGGGGTGGCGGCAGGGAAGGGGCTGGAGGCGGCCTATGGCGGAGTGCTCGCGGAGGACGTCCGGCTGATGCGCCCGGACCACGCCCCCTTCGTCGGCAAGTCGGCCGCCGCGCTCCGGCTCACGGAGGAGAAGGGGACCTTCTCCTCGAAGCCCATCGGTGGCGGCAGCGCCCGGGCCGGAGACCTGGGGTACGTGTACGGCTCCTACGAGCGCAAAGGGGAGAAGCCCGAATCCGGCTCGTATCTGCGCGTCTGGGAGCGGGATCCGGGGCAGGACTGGCGGCTGGTGCTCGAGGTGCTCAACCCGCGGGCGGCGGGCTGAGTCATACTTCGGCCATCATGAGTATGACGCCACAGGAATCCACCGTGAGCACAGTCACAGTCTCCGCCAAAGGCTGGATCGTCATCCCGGCGGAGCTGCGGCGCAAGTACCACATCGAACCCGGCGGTCAGATCCGCATCGTGGATTACGGAGGGACCCTCGGGCTGGTGCCGGCCCTCGCGGACCCGATCCGCGACGCCCGGGGTGCGCTGTCCGGGAAGACGTCGCTGACCCGTGCGCTGCTGGAGGAACGCCGCCGCGAAAGGGCACGTGAGTCGTAGAACGCCACGGCGGACGGGCGCACGTAGTGCTCCTCATCCAACGAGATCTGTAGATGCCGAGGGCTCGCCATAGAGAGATTTCAGCATGCCGCCGCCGAACCGGCCTGCCACGGCATCCGTGAGTCTCCCCCCAGACCCCCTTTCCCCCCTCCGGCGCACTTCTCTATCAGGAGGCAGGCTCCGGGAGCGTGCCTGAGGGGGCATGCTACTCTTCCACGTTCCTGACCGGGGGCGGTGAAGGTCTCGCCCGGCTCCTGAGACGACCCAAGAGAGGATTCATGGATACGCTCGATCAGATCGCAATCATCGGGATGGCGGGACGCTTTCCCGGGGCTTCCGATGTGGACGCTCTGTGGCGCGTCTTGCGCGACGGCGTCGAGGCGATCACCCATTTCTCCGGCGAGGAGCTCGCCGCGGCCGGGGTGGGGGCGGAGCTGCTCGCCAATCCGCGCTACGTGAAGGCCCGCGGCGTCCTCGACGGCTTCGACCGGTTCGATGCCGAGTTCTTCGCGATCACGCCGCGCGATGCGGAGGTCATGGACCCCCAGCAGCGCCTCTTCCTGGAGACCGCCTGGCAGGCGCTGGAGAGCGCGGGCTATGACCCGCATGCTTTCCCGGGGCGCGTCGGCGTCTTCGGCGGCTCCGCGGCGACCAGCTATTTCGCGTTTCACCTGCTGCCGCGCCCCGAGATCCTCGCCGAGGTCGGCGGGCTGCAGGTCAAGATGCTCAACGACAAGGACTTCCTGACCACGCAGACGTCCTACAAGCTGAACCTGCGCGGCCCGAGCATGGCCGTGCAGACCGCCTGCTCGACCTCGCTGGTGGCGGTCCATCTCGCCTGCCAGTCGCTCCTCGGGGGCGAGTGCGACATGGCGCTCGCCGGAGGCGTGGGGGTGGGCTTCCCGCACATCGCCGGCTATCTCTACGCGGAGGGGGGAATCGGCTCGCCGGACGGCCATTGCCGCGCGTTCGATGCGAAGGCGCAGGGGCTGGTCGAAGGGAACGGCGTCGGCCTCCTCGTGCTCAAGCGGCTGGAGGATGCGCTCGCCGACGGCGACACGGTTCGCGCGGTGATCCTCGGCTCGGCGGTCAACAACGACGGCGCGGGGAAGGCCGGCTACTCGGCGCCCAGCATCGACGCCCAGGCCGAGGTGATCTCGGAAGCCCTGGTGGTGGCCCGGGTGGAGCCGGAGACGATCGGTCTCGTCGAGGCGCATGGCAGCGGCACGCCGATCGGCGATCCCATCGAGGTGGCCGCCCTGACGCGGGCCTGGCGGGCGTCGACCCCGAAGCGCGGCTTCTGCGCGCTGGGCTCGATCAAGACGAACCTCGGCCATACCGATGCCGCCGCCGGCGTCTCCGGCCTGATCAAGACGGTCCTCTCCCTGGAGCATGGGCAGATCCCGCCGAGCCTCCACTTCGAGACGCCGAATCCGGCCCTGGCGCTCGACCAGAGCCCGTTCTACGTGCCGACCTCCGTGCGCGACTGGCCGGCGGGAGCGACGCCGCGGCGGGCCGCGGTCTCCTCGCTGGGGATCGGCGGCACCAATGCCCATATCGTGCTGGAGGAGGCGCCGGAGGCGCCCGCTCCGGCGCCGTCGCGCCCCTGGCAGCTCCTGGTGCTCTCGGCGCGGAGCGGCAAGGCGCTCGACGCGGCGACCGCCAACCTCGCGGAGTGGCTCGCGGCTCCCGAGCACGCTGCGACCGGCCTGGCCGACGCGGCGCACACGCTGCGGGTGGGGAGGAAGCCCTTCCGCCACCGCCGCGTCCTGGTCTGCCGCGACCGCGAGGAGGCGATCCGGCTGCTCGGGGAGCGCGATGCCGCGCGGCTGGTGACCGGCGACGCGGGCGACCCCGGGGCGGAGCCGCCGGGCGTGGCGTTCCTCTTTCCCGGCCTGGGGGACCACTATGCCGGCATGGCCGCGGAGCTCTATCGCGCCGAGCCGGTCTTCCGCGAGGCTCTCGACCGCTGCGCGGAGATCCTGCGTCCGCGCCTCGGCCTCGACCTGCGCGAGGCCCTGTGGCCGGCCGGATCGGCCGAGCCGCCGCCGGGTCCGCCGGGTGGGGCCACCCGTCCCGACCTGCGCCGGCTGGTGGCCGGGGACGGGGAGGAGGCGGGCGAGGCCGGTCCGCTCTCGCGCACGCGGATCGCCCATCCGGCGCTCTTCGCGGTCGAATACGCCCTGGCGAAGCAGCTCCTGGAGTGGGGCGTGCGGCCGGCGGCGATGATCGGTTACAGCCTGGGCGAGTACGTGGCCGCCTGCCTGGCCGGCGTCTTCTCGCTGGAGGACGCCTTGACGCTCGTCGCCGAGCGCGCCCGTCTGGTGGACGCGCTGCCGGAGGGCGCGATGCTCGCGGTGCCTTTGCCGGTGGAGGAGGTGGAGCCTCTCCTCGGTGCCGAGCTGTCGCTCGCGGCGGCGGACGGCCCGGCTCTCACCGTGGTGGGCGGCCCGGCCGCGGCGGTCGACCTCTTCGCCTGGCAGCTCTCGTCCCGCGGGGTCGCGACGCGGCGGCTGCGCACGGTGCACGCCTTCCATACGCGGATGATGGAGCCGGCGGTGGCCGAGCTGGCGCGGCTCGCCGGTGGCATCGAGCTGGCGGCGCCATCGATCCCTTTCATCTCGAACGTCACCGGCACCTGGATCACCGCCGCCGAGGCGACCGATCCCACCTACTGGGCACGCCATCTGTCCTCGACCGTGCGCTTCGCGGACGGCCTCGCGGCCTTGATGGGGGAGGACGGCCCGCGCCTCTTCGTCGAGGTCGGCCCCGGCCGGAGCCTCGCGACGCTCGCGCGCCAGCATCCGCGGCGCCCGGCCGGGCTGGCCGAGATCGCCACGCTGCGCGACCGCCGCGACGAGGTCTCCGACCAGGCGTTCCTGCTCGACGCCCTGGGCCGCCTCTGGCTGGCTGGGGGCACGCCCAATTGGGCGGCGTTCGTCTCGGGCGAGAGCCGGCGGCGCGTGCCGCTGCCGACCTATCCGTTCGAGCGGCGGCGCTTCTTCATCGATGCCGCGGCGGGCTCTCTCGCGGCGGCCGCCCCGGTGGCGTCCGCCGCCGCCCGCCTGCCGCAGGAGGAGTGGACCTCCGTCCCTGTCTGGGAGCGCGTGCCGGCCGTTCCCGCGGCCGCTCCGGAGGGATCCGGCTCCTGGCTCCTGCTGCTCGACGATGTGGGTGTGGGCGGGCGCCTCGCCGCGGAGCTCGCGGCGCGCGGCGCCACCGTGGTGACCGCGTCGACGAATCCCGCCGAGGTCCGCGCCCTGCTGCGCGACCTGAAGTCGCGCGATGAGCTGCCGGCGCACATCGTCCACCTGGGAAGCCTGACACCCCCCGGGGTCGAAGCCGCGGCCGACGCGGCGGAGGAGGCGGGCTTCCAGAGCGTGCTGGCGCTCGCCCAGGCGCTCGGCGAGCTGGGCCTGCATGCGCCGGTCCGCGTCACCGCCGTGTCGAACGGCCTGTTCGACGTCACCGGCGCCGAGACGGTGCAACCGGCCAAGGCGACGCTCCTGGGGATCTGCCGGGTATTGCCGCAGGAGGTGGCGCACGCCTCGTGCCGCGTGGTCGATCTCGCGGACGATGCTCTGACGGGCTCCGCGGCGCGCCTCGCGGCGGAGCTGCTCGAGAACGATCCGGTCGCCGCGCTGCGCGGGCGGCACCGCTGGGTGCGCCGTTTCCGGCGCATCGAGCTGCCGGCGGCGGCGCCCGGTGCCGGGCTGCGGCCGGGAGGCGTCTGGCTGATCACCGGCGGTCTCGGCGAGGCCGGCGTCGTTCTCGCCGAGCATCTGTTCCGCACCTCCGGCGCCCGGCTCGTCCTGATCGCTCCGGAGGACGCGCCGCCGCGCGAGCGCTGGGGCGAGTGGATCAGCGGGCGGGCGGAAGGCGATGAAGAGGGAGCGCGCCTGCGCCGCATCCTGGCCCTGGAGGCCGCGGGCGCCGAGGTCCTCCTCGTGCCGGCCGACCTGGCGCGGGCGGGGCGGGCCGAGTGGGCGGTGGGCAAGGTGCGCGAGCGCTTCGGCACGCTCCACGGCGTGATCCAGGCCGAGCCCGATCCTGCCGGCGGGCTGCTGCTCTGGACGACCCACGACAACGCGGCGTTCGCGCTGGCCTCCAAGGTGCGCGGCCCGCTCGCCCTGGCCGCG